>Ga0209992_10000202_pt1 | contig 84105 bp, 81 predicted proteins | sample 2SBtaG_2_FD_182564 | JGI IMG/M metagenome (GOLD analysis project Ga0209992, IMG submission 182564) | Deep subsurface microbial communities from Kolumbo volcano to uncover new lineages of life (NeLLi) - 2SBTROV12_ACTIVE470 metaG (SPAdes)... | ecosystem: Environmental > Aquatic > Marine >... | reverse complement strand
TTCCAAAACAAAACGTTTCATTTTTCACCGGATGGGTGAGCTGACAGAAGCGTCTATTTTAACAGGTATGTCTTTCTTTTTCAGTGCTTTAGACCCTTTGTCCGGGGTTGAAGTCACGGATTCAGGTACCAGTTAATTCATAAAGAAATAGTCGAAATTTTCGGGAGAGTCTATTCATTAATTTGAGATCTTTAGCTTAGCCAGTTTTGTCGAGTAAAAATATAATCAAATGTTCTGGACGTTACTAAACGGCATATAAGTTGTCAATTTCGACATCCTCGGTTTAACGTTTGTTCTAACTGAACAAAAATGGTGTTCCTTCTTACAAAAAGCCGCAGAGCAACGCGCAGTATGTTGTATTATTCATCGTCCATCGTCCATCGGAAGTACGCCCGACTTAGATCTTGAGGCATGTGCTGGTGTAGGTTATTGGTATTTTGAATTGGGTGGATAGAATGTTTTTTGGCGGCAAGGTAATATATTGAGGACGATATTGTATTTATAAGCAGGTCCTCACAGGAATTAAAAATTTAATCTCTTGGGGTTAAATTCCCCGCCGCTCGCGGCGTCAAAAATTTTACAGTGTCTCTACAGTTACCCCGTCCGCTTACGGCGGGGTAGTTTATTGGAACTAATTATATATGAATGATTTAGTTATTTTTTTGCATATTCAAAGTATCAATAAGGTCTATTACCAGCCTTGTTCAGGGTACAAAAATGACGCTTAGTACGATGAATATATTAATAGTAGAAGGCGAAGAAGGTCCGCCCCTGCTCGATACTGTTCGCTGCATGGGCCAAGAAGAATACGTTAATGTTTACGTTGCGTGTATAGGACAGAGGAAATGGCTAGCCCCAGTGCGCTATTCGAAATATACAAAGGCGTACTTCCATTTAGAGAATGATACAGACGACTCAAATGTAAAGAATATAATTGATCTTGCTAAAAGGCTAAATGTAAAAACAATTTTGCCTGCTAAGGAGGGTACTTTCTTACTTTTTTCAAAATATCTAGATTTATTAGAAGATTTCAATTTGCCTCCGATTAGTGACTTTAAAACCTTAACCACAGTTACTGATAAGTGGCTGCTAAATAATTGGTTGAAAGATAATGGATTGCCAACACCGAAAAGTAGACAAGCCTCGAATTCTAACTTAGGTCAAATTGACTATCCTTTTTTACTAAAACCTAAGCACGGTATCGGAGGAAATGACATCTCACTGATCCAGACTCGAGATAGCATTAGAGCCAAATTAGATGATGATTCGATTTTGATGGATAAGTATATTTTTCAAGATCTTATCGTAGGGGAGGACATTGATATTAGTCTAGTTGCCATAAACGGAAAGATTCATAGTTATACTATTCAACAAGGTCTAATTAGAAAAGATTTCTCTTTTGCCACTGGAATCATATTTTTTAAGGATCCCAAATTCATGGAACATGTAGAGGTGATAATTGATAAATTAAATTGGACTGGTATCACCCATTTGGATTTTATATACAACAAAGAGGATGATCTATATTATTTGCTCGATTTTAATCCAAGATTTTGGAGTACGATTCTAGGGTCATTGAATGCCGGAATAAATTTCCCACTATTGATGGTTGAATTAGCCAATGGACAGAATGTTGAAAAACGCGATTATAAAGAATGTGAGTATTATCTTAACAGATCAGCGATTAGCAATTTTCTAAAAAACCTTTTTAGAAAAGGAAAAATAATATCTCTTAAGAACTCATCTTTGAATTATGCAATGAGCGATCCATTGCCAGAATTCATTAAAGGTCTGAGTATGATTGTCTCAAAATTAAGACGCTAATGATGAAAGAACTTTAATTAAAATTTAGTCGCGAATTAATTTTATAAAAGATCTGGTAGTTCTAATGCTAATTAATCTACTAGTCGTCACAGATATATCTAGGATAGCTAAATATTGGATATTACAAAACGCTTTTTCATGTTTCTCGGTCTTTTTATATTGTCTACTAAAGTCAAATTGAAGTTTAAACTATAGTTTGTTGCGATCGATAGTTGATCAACAATGAGGTGTTCATTGTTTTTGTCAAAACGTTCGCTGGGTACAAGTAATATTTCAACTGTATCGTAATCTTTTTGAATTAATTGAATATCGTTTATATTTTCTACTTTGTCGGTTACAAACTCCAACGATGTTGGCGAGATTGTGGTCCCATTTTTTAGTTTAAGAAAGTCTCCGTGTCTTCCCTCAATGCTTTGAATTCTTTGATAAGGTAATCCACAGGTACATACACCTTTTGGCCCAACGACTGCGTAATCCCCCGTTCGGTACCTAATCAAAGGAAACGCATCGTTTATAAATGAAGTCCCTACTATTTCTCCTATTTCCCCTTCATTTACAAGTTTGCAGCCATTTTCATCAACGATCTCAGTAAAACCGTATTCGGGAATTATATGATATTGGTAATCTTTACACTGCTGGATTAACGAAACACGTTCGTTTTGACCATAGTGATCGACCGGTTTACATCCAAATGCTTTTTCGATTTCCTTGGTTTGGTATGCAAATAGCGTTTCAGATGAGCAGAAAATCTTTTTGATAGATCTAGGATTATCTATAAAACCGTTATTTATATACCTGGCGTATATATAAGCCAAAGACGGGTAACTGTTGCTGATAGCGAGTGGCTTTATACAATTAACTGTGTGAGAAATATCCAGCATTCTACCTTGAGAAATTTCAGAAACCGGAAAAACTATGGATTTAAGAAAAGGATTGTAATAACAATTCGAGCCTGATGAAAAATACGCGCTTTTTAAAGAAATCTTACTGTCATATTCGCTAATTCCATGCCAATTATAAAACCTTGCCAAATAGGCGCGTTCTTTTATTTTAGATGATAAGGACTCTGGGAAAAAAAATGGGGATGATGCAGTGCCTCCGGTATTGCTGTGCAAGTAATATCGTTTATTATTGGGTTTTAATTCATCGATATTATTGCGAATAATACTTTTATCGGTTGTCGGAATTTTGTCGATATCTTCTGGTGATTTAATAATTTCAGGTGAAATGTTATTCAACTCGAATGACTTATTATAATATTTCGTATAATTGTAAGCATTATTAATAACGGTCTTTAATTTATTAAATTGAATTGTTTGAATTTCATCAAATGACAATTTTTCAGATTGTTCTATTTTCTCATATTCCGTCTTGAATGTGGCGCCGTATATTAATCGATTTGGAATATTATTGAACCTATTTGCCAGATAATATTTTTGATTATTAGGCAGAAAAGAGAATAGCCTATTTATTAGATCAACAGATTTCATAGGCGAATCTTAGTATAATATTGTATTATTGAAATTCATTTACTTATACAAAAGCGATAAGGTGGCGGAGGGATTGATAATAAATAGTTCCTTACAAACAAAACCTTGACGGTTTCAAATTCTATCCAGATCCCTTTGGCATAGGATATACCCCTAGCTATAGAAATCTCAATCGTTGTAAGGCTAAAATAACCTCATAAATCGAAGCAGCAGTTTGCCAATAATTGTTGACAAGCGAATAGGGCGGAATCGATTCCAAAGGAGAAAAGACTATGTTAAAACGTAAATGTGTTTGGTATTTTCGTCGGCGTTTTAGGTAGATTGTGGAAGCCCATTTTTATTTGATCCAGCATTTCGGCGAAAAATTTCCCGTTGTTGTAAAGAATTTGATTATGGGTAGTCTGTTTGGTTCATTTCTAGATTATATTGGATTTTACTGAGAAAACTATGAATTTAAAATAAAATTACGGTGATCGGTTACGTTATGACGGAAATGCGAGAAAGTTTTTACCTTTGGTGGGCTGTAGATCGACAGCAATGTTGTATTCGTAGGGCCGGATGTCATTATTCTAGAAAAATTTAAGCAATAACTAAATCGGCCAGATCAGAAATGTGGGTGACGGTGACACCGGAATTGGTACTCAATCGACCGTTCGTATGGAAGAATGATAGATGCGTGTCGTAGCGGTTTCGATACTTGCCACGTCGGGTTGACCAAGTATTAGTTATGAAAAAATCGATATTCCAATAAGAAGAAAATGCCCTTTGAAAATTCTATAATAGCTGTTGAGGGTCTAAACAAGATCTACACTGACGGATTCCAGGCGCTGAAAAATATCGATTTGAGCGTTGAAAATGGCGAGATATTCGCGTTGTTGGGTCCTAATGGTGCAGGTAAAACAACACTCATCAACATCATTTGCGGCGTTGTCAATCTGTCGTCAGGACGAGTGTTTGTTGATGGACGCGACATTGTCCGCGAATTTCGGTCGACAAGATCGCTGATAGGTCTAGTTCCGCAGGAATTATCGACCGATTCCTTCGAATCGGTATGGTCGACCGTACGATTTAGCCGAGGATTATTTGGCAAGGCACCCGATGATGGCTTTCTTGAGCGAACTCTTAAATCTCTGTCTCTTTGGGATAAAAAAGACAATACGATTATGACATTATCCGGCGGAATGAAGCGCCGGGTATTGATTGCGAAAGCGCTAGCCCATGAGCCTAAAGTATTGTTTTTGGATGAACCAACCGCAGGTGTGGATGTTGAGTTACGACAAGATATGTGGGAGATCGTGCGCGATCTAAGACAATCTGGAGTCACGATAATACTTACCACACACTATATCGAAGAAGCCGAACAAATGGCTGATCGAATCGGTATTATTAGCCAGGGTAAGATCATACTGGTCCGCGAAAAAGCTCAACTGATGCGTGAGCTTGGAAGAAAGCAACTGACACTCAGTTTGGACCACGTACTAGATCGAATTCCTGAAAACCTCAAAAGGTTTAACTTGGAATTTGGGGAGGATTCCAAAGAACTTATCTACAAATACAATACGCAGGCCGCTCACACGGGGATTACTTTGCTGTTGGACGAATTGGCTCGGGCAGATATCCAGTTTCATGACATTAGAACAGTCCAAAGCTCCTTAGAGGATATATTCGTAGACTTGGTAAAGGAATCCCGATGAATTGGTATGCGGTGAAAGCCATCTATCGATTTGAAATGGCGCGTATGGGCCGAACGCTATTCCAAAGTATCGTGTCACCGGTCATTTCCACTTCGCTTTATTTTATAGTATTCGGCGCTGCAATAGGTTCGCGGATTACTGAAATTGATGGCATTAGCTACGGTGCGTTTATCGTTCCGGGTTTGATTATGTTGTCGTTATTAACCGAAAGTCTTTCTAATGCGTCATTTGGTATTTATTTTCCGCGTTATTCTGGTGCAGTCTACGAATTGCTTTCTGCGCCAATATCGTTCGTGGAAATTATTTTGGGTTATGTTGGCGCGGCAGCGACCAAATCGGTGATCATTGGCGTTACTATCCTATTAACGGCGAATCTTTTTGTGGACATCAGTATTGCTCACCCTGGATGGATGATCTCGTTTTTGATCTTAACGGCTTTAACGTTCAGTTTGTTCGGTTTCATTTTGGGCATCTGGGCGGATAATTGGGAAAAACTTGCGATTGTACCCACGTTGATCATTACACCGCTGACATTTTTGGGTGGAAGCTTTTACTCGATCAGCATGTTGCCCCCATTTTGGCAAAAAGTGACCCTGTTTAACCCGGTCGTCTATCTGATTAGCGGGTTTCGCTGGAGTTTTTATGAAAATGCTGATGTTGCGGTGGAACTGAGCGTAGCGATTACCGCCATCTTTCTTTTGCTTTGCCTGATCGTTGTTTGGTGGATTTTTAAGACCGGCTACAGGTGGCGCAAATGACGCCTTATATTTTGTACTATTTGAATTTGTTGTAATTCAAAATTTGGTTGTCTTTTTACCCGAGATAATCAGTAGCCTTTTCTTCAATCTGCAGAACTAAATTCGTTTGGTATTCCCGCCACATCATGCCCATTTTTTGGGTCAAATGCCTTATTAATGAGTTAATTGACATGGTTAATTTAAAGGCGGGGCAAATAAAAACGATGGGTACGCATGAATTGCTCTATTTGGCACCCATTATGCATTTTTCGTGCGCGCTCGTTGAGCGTTGATGAAAAATTCACGAGAAGGATGTCTTTTTAGTTTGATTTTATAATATAAAGGGTACCCAAGATGAAAAATAAATCAATAATATTTGGTAAAATCATTTTTGCTGTTTTAATTACATCGTTACTTTGCATTTCAATAGCGAATGCTCATGAACCGCGTGATGGTGTTGCCGGTGGTGTTTACAATGTTTCGGTGGGCCACCGGGTAGAACCGGGGTTTGCCGGCGAACCCAACGCTTTTGATCTATTTGTAAGGAACGCAGAAGATAATTCGAATGCGGACGTGGGCGAGATTGAGCTCGATGTTTATGTGATGAGATTAAGAAAAGACGATTTTGACGCTAAAGTCACAAAAATTAGAAAATTAACTGGTGATTTGCGACGCGATTTTAGCACGCCGAATCGGTTTAATATCTACTATTTGCCGAAACGCCCGGGTGCTGTTGGATTTATAATTAAGGGTACCATCGACGGTAATTATATTTACGAAAAATTTGTTTGTGGGGGTGGTTCTCAGAATGAATCAGGTCGTTCGTTTGGTTGTATCGACAAGATACAAAGATTCTAATATTGATAAATTTGAGCCTGTGAAATTTGGTTCTAACCATTATTGATTTGTTAAAGGCCCTGGTCTTTAAACAGGCCAGGGTCAAAAGACTATCCGGTGAACGCTTATAAATTTTGACTGGTTTGTTGAGTTGTCAGACAGATTTTAGAGCAAAATCAATGGAGAACTCATGTGAAAAAACCCGGCCCGCGGAGACGCGGACTGGTTTTATGTCCAAAGTAAATTGACTTTTAGTACGACATTCTCTGCGACGAATTGGGATAATCTTGGCTGCCGCGTAATCTAAAATACGGGCCGTAGGTTGTATCATCTTCAAAAGCGCGCCAGACGTAGCCTTGTTTGATCATCGGTTTTGTTGGGATTGGAAACGTAACTACGTCAATCGCACCAGTTAAAGTGCGCCCCACCGTATGCAAAACGCCTTTAATCGTTCCGCCAATAACGCCAAATATTACGTATTTGGTGTCCATATCATTTGTTGTATTGATTGCATTTTTCGGCAATTCTATCCAGCCGGTTGCCAGGTTGGCAAACCCTGTGCCTAGCTTCCTACCAACATAGGAACCGTAGCTCTCTTCTTCTTCCTGTGCCAACGCGAGCGGAGAAAAGATCAAGCTGCAGAGCATTAATGAAATTAAAATTTTGCCGGATTTTATTTGCATGGCCTCAGTCCTACGTTTGTCGAAAATCGCTATTGAGTATAGCAGTTCCGGGGAGAATGTAGCTGTTGATAATGGACATTTGAAGATTTACTCGAATTCCGGTCGATTTGTCGGGAAAATCGTGTTATATCGATGCCATTTGGACATTTTCGGATTTTTATTGAGCGGTGAAGTTCATACGATTAGTACAGCGCGAATTGAATACGATTCTAGCTGGTTTTTAATAATTAATTAAGTGCGGTTTTCGCCGAAGAAGTGGCTCAATACGCGGGTCATATAGGTGTGATCGACCACGCCAGCACTCTCGCGAGCGCTGTGCATTGCCCACATCGGACAGCCAACATCGACGGATCTGATGCCCAATCGTGCGGAAGTCATCGGCCCAATAGTGCTACCGCAGGGGATATCGCTGCGATGAGAGTATTTTTGCCAGGGAACGTCGACTTGGTCACACCAATCGATAAACATAGCTTGTGAAATACTTTCCGAGGTATAACGCTGGTTCGCGTTAATTTTTATCACCGGCCCCTGGTTGACCCAAATCTTGTGGTCTGGTTCGTACGCATTTGAAAAATTCGGATGATAGGCGTGTGCCATATCCGCACTAATTTGAAAGCTGGTTGCCAGAGCCCGTTTATACGATTCCGGATTTGCATTTTGTGATTGTGCGATGCGTTCTAAAACATCGGGCAAAAAACTGCCGTCGGCACCTTTGGCACTCTCGCTGCCGATTTCTTCGTGGTCAAAAAACGCGCAAACATTGGTAGTCTTGGCGTCTAACGCCGATGCATCCAACAGGGCGGTTGTTGCCGCGTGGCAGGACGCTAGATTATCCAGCTGACCGTTGGCGATAAATTCTGAATCGGGTCCATATAAACTACCTTTTTGGGTGTCGTAGACCACCAGCTCCCAAGATAAAATTTCATTAAATTGCGTATCCAATTGCTGTTCGAGCAACCCATGAAACAATTTTTCAGCGTCTTCTTCTTGCGCTAATGAGGATAAAATTAAGGCCAATTCACGTTGTTTGTGTAAGCGTAATCCCTCTTCGTTTACCTTACGGTTCATGTGTATCGCGAGATTGGGTAGCCTTAGCAACGGATCTTCAAAATTGATCAATTGAGTCTCTAGGTCGGAGGTTTCTGTCCTCACTGTAACGCGCCCGGCGAGGCTCAAATCTTTGTCCGTGAAGGTCGCGAGGATTGGCCCGCCATATATTTCTACCCCAAGTTGCGCGAATCCGCTATTTTGAATCGCAGTATTCGGAGTCAAGCGCAAGCCGGGTGAATCGGTATGCGCGCCGACGATACGAAATCCTGATTCTTCAGGCGCTATTTGACCCAGTACGAAGAAGATTATCGAGGACCCATCTCGGATAACGTAATAGCGGCCTCCTGCTTCCAACGACCAGCTTTGGTTTTCTTCCAGGTGTTCAAATTTGTGATTGTCCAACAAGTTTTCGATTGTTTCCACTGCGTGCCACGGGCTGGGGCTTTGGTCGATAAACTTGAGTAAATTTTTGGCCTGTTCATAGATTTTTGGATCGAGCTTCCCCGTCATGATTCGTCTTCCTTGAGCAAAAGCGAGGCTGAATTAACACAATAGCGCAATCCGGTGGGATCTGGTCCATCTTCAAATACATGCCCCAAATGTGCGGCGCAAATCCGACAGGTGATCTCTACTCTTATCATTCCATGGCTCGTATCCTCAAAAACTTCAATCACGTCTTCATGGATAACGTCAGAAAAACTAGGCCAGCCTGAGCCGGAATTAAATTTTGCATCGGAATGAAATAGCGCGGACCCGCAACAAATACATTCGTAGGTCCCATCGCTATGGCAATCGTAATATTTTCCTGTAAACGGTGGTTCTGTGCCTTTGTTGCGGCAAATATGGAATTGTTCTGGGGTTAATTGTCTGCGCCAGTGTTCTTCGCTACGTTCGATTTTCTTGCTCATTTTTCGATGGTATTGCGTGGGGACAAATTTCGACTGTGTATCGAATAAGCTGGATGGAAAAAAATGTGATGCCAAATCAAAGTTATGAGTTTGCGGTTGATAATACTTTTATCCAGACAGCCACTTATATTTATACTCCTGTTATTAAGCGATCTGCAAGTGAGTCGGTTACGGGTTGTGGAACTAAAAATATGAATTCGACAAGTGTCGTTGTCTCATGGCAAGCGTTGTTTGGTTTGCATTGTCGTCCAATAATCAGAATAAACAGATAGAAGATTGTCACTGAAACACACCAACTGCAATTGCGTCACGCTTGTTTCTTTGTTCATGCAGTCGCTAACTGTATCTATTGCGATTTGGGCCGCTTGATCGATTGGATAGCCGTAGACACCGCAGGATATTGCTGGGAATGCGATGCTCGAAATCTGGTGTTGATCAGCCAATTTCATGCATTTCCTATAACAGGAAGACAACAAATTCGGTTCATTTTCCCCTCCACCTTGCCAAACAGGGCCAACGGTGTGTATGACGTATCGAGCAGGCAAATTGTAACCTTTGGTGATTTTTGCAAACCCCGTTTCGCATCCATCCAAGCCTCGGCACTCTTCAAGCAGGTTCGGTCCGGCGGCTCGGTGAATGGCGCCATCTACACCGCCTCCACCAAGTAGCGAGTTGTTCGCTGCGTTAACAATGGCGTCAACATCCAGGAGGGTAATGTCGGCTTTTAGTAATTCGATGGTCTGCATAATTGATATTGTATTGTTTGATTGAGGCCTCAAATGTGGATTATACCCAGGCTATTCTCGATTGACTTATTTGCGTTTTGTTGCGGACGGTAAATTCGCAAAATACGGATCCGGCTCGGTAATTTTTCTCAATTTTTGCTGTAATTTTACATAGAAGGCGCCTTTGGTTGCGTTCAAGATAATCACGTCGCTAAACGTATTCAATTGCATTGGCGTTGCGACATTCTACCTAAAACCTAAATGGAGTTTTTTATGATATTCAACCGTGACTTTTTACGCGGACTCATTTTTTTAATGATTTGTTCGGCATTTCCCTTGGGTGCCATGGGCGAAGATCTAAACGGGATAAAACAATTTTCAGAAATTCCAATGAACGGAGTGGTATTACGCGGCTCTTCAACGTTGGTTGTGTCTGGCAATGGCGGGACGTCCGCCGCAACAGAAGGAGAAGCGTTTTTCTGTGAAGGTGATCCACCAACCAACTATGAATGTTCTAATTCCTATGCGACCTACGGGTGTTCGGAAGAAACACAAACTTGCTATTACGAAGAAAAATATCGAGAAGAAGATCCGGAATTTAATTTGAGCGGTCGTTAATCTAGCAATCGACAATTTACCTGAGGCCATCGCTTTGTGTGGTGGAGTCTACGCTGTAATCAATCTAAATTAGTAGTTGTAATATGCGCCGATGGCATTCAATTGTTATTGATGCTGCGTCGGGAATCTACTAACCCCAACAGACCAGTCGAAATTCTTGCCGTGAGCGAAGCGGTGTTTAATCGATTGGCAATTTATGGATTATTGGACAGTTTTGACTTGTCCCGGGGTCTAGAAGTAGAAAAAGTGGTGGGAAATTAGTTGAAACGGATACAAGTACTTGTCAATCCGATTTTGCCAAGGGTGATTGCATTCCTATAAGTTCACTTTGAATCCAGTGGTCGTCGCTGGGACAGGCCACGGATTCAGAAATGACTGAGCGTTCGCGTTCGGAATATACCGTTTTGCTTGATTATGATGCAGCTGGAATCCTAATTTTTTGGCCGACGAAAATAAGATCCGGGTCTTGAATTACTTCACGATTAGCCTCGAATATTTGTGGGTATTTGGAGGCATCGCCATAATAGCGTTTGGCGATACCCGATAGCGTATCTCCACTCTGGATTTCATAATATTCCACGTCATCCGGTTCAACGTACTCGGTGGTGGTTGAATCGGCATTGCCGGGTTCTACTGGAAAATAAATGTCCGTAACGACCTTGGTTACACCCTGTACATTGCCGGCCATCAATATTGCTTTTTCTACAGCCTCGGGATCGTCACAGTCTCCCGATAAAGTGACGAAGCCACCTTGATATTTAACCTCAAGATTAGCGATTCCCGGATTATTTTCTTCAATGTGCGCTTTTATTTTTTCCGCGGCTTCATCGTCTTTATTGAATAGTTTGCGTCCCAAATTACTGGCGAAATCAAATAAACCCATATCGTTGTCCTCCTGTTGGGATAGTTTCTCGGGTGCCTGGCGGGATTAGAATAATTTTTTCAGTTTATCCAATATGCCACCGGCATCCAGGTTTGACAGGTCCATCAATTCACCCCCTGGGCTTGCTTGATCGATGAGTTGCGGGATTAAATTGGATAGCCCGGATTGAACGCTGTTCATGTCTAAGTTTAGCGCGGACGCGAAGGACGACAGCTGATCTGATTCGAACAGATTGCCTATTTGCTCGGCTGATATTGGCAGGTTTTCGCCATTTCCCAACCACGATGAGGCGACATCAGACAAGCCGGAGCCCTGTAATTTAGAGACGATAGAACCGAGATCCAATTGCGATCCAGCGCCTGAACCTGCCAACAATCCGGATAAAGAGCCGATGACTTCGGTGACATCAATATTACCGTCATTGTTTGTGTCTTTAATAAATTGTTGCGCTAGAGTCTTTAAAAGATCCATCGGTTTTTCCTTTTGTTGTTAGCGGTTTGGCGAGTCTCCCACAACCCAGTAGTCGTGTAAAGCGGCTTGTTGTCTGGTTTGACCGGTATTGTTAGATTGGGGTTACTGCTACGTTTTCACTCATTAGAGTTATCAACGTTAGGGGCCAGTTTGTAAAAATCTGCAATTTTCTTTGGGTCGCCATTTTGTTCCAAATATTTTTTCACCGCTTTTCCAGCGGCATCAGCTTCACGTTTAAGTTCTGCGGCGAACGCCTGTCGGGAATAGGGATCGGAAGATCCATTCAGTTTGGCGTTCAATCGCTTGAGTTGGCGCAAATGCTGTTCGACTTGTTTGAACGGATCAATCATAGTTTTGCGATTTCAATTCAACCCGAAGATCAGAAAAATACTTGGACTACCGGTTTTTAGCCGCGTATGGAAACGCATTATCCCATAGGCTATCGACCAACATTAACGCCTCGCCAATAGGTGCTGCACGAAGATAGCCTTGTTCGTCTTCGGATACCAATGTGGGTACCGTTACATTGATTAAAGATTTAGCCTTTTGGTCCAGTGTGGCGATCTTCGTCAAGCCCTTATCGATATCAAAGTCTATTTCCGTGGAAAACCGGTTTTGCAGCCAGGTTTCGATGTGTCGGTCTAGTTCGTCGCGCGTCATCGGTTTATTGGCTGTGAGCAGGTGGTAGTAAATCAGGATAATCTCTTTGCAAACTTCTTCCTCAGTCGCATCTATCAATGTATGCAACACACCTTCGTTGGTTACCAGGCATTTAAAAAACAAAGTATCCGTGACCTTTTTTAGAAATTTAAGTCGTTTGCCTTTGTAGCCCAGGTATTGTTTAACTGCGAAACCACCGAGCCCTATGCCAACGGTCAAGGCTGCGGTAAGCACTGGGTAAATGCTATCTGATGCATGCGTGGCTAAGCCCATATTTTGAACCACGCCGGTTCCAAATAGCATCAATATAATTGCCGCAGCGAGCAGCGCCATGCTGGGTAGAATCTTCAAAATAATAGGAACTATCGCGCCGATTGCCGGTAACGCGAACATTAGCCGGTCTTTTATATTCATCGTGACTTTCACATTCGGGAATAAAAGCTCCAGGTCCGATCTCGGTACGTTTTTATATAGATACAGATAGCTTTTACCCGGCGTAAAACCCAGTTCTTCTAATTCGTCCGATTCATATTTTGATTCGAAGTGGGATCGTTCCTTGAACGAGAGCAATAAAACGACTCGAGAAAGATTGCGGATGGGTAGTTCTTTGCTGCGGAAGAATCGTTTAACTTTTATGGTTGTTGTGGTTTCGTCCCTAAAGAAAACCAGTGCATCGTCAAAATCTTCAAAATCGACACGGGTTTTGAGTGGGACCAATGATTCCACGAGTAGTGCGCGGTTCAATTCTTCTTCCGCCAATGGGGTAAAATTTGCCTCGTTCAGGAAGTTACCCACCAATTTTGCAATATCCTGGCGGCATTGCATAAATGTTTGGGGTAGTGTCGGCTTAAGTGGTTTTGCCGGCAAATCTGGATTTAGAGGTGTGTACGCTCTCTTAGCTTGTTCTAATTGCTTTTGATAATCAAAGTGGAAATAAGCGGATAAGAGTTCACAAAAATTTTCCAAAGATTTTCGCTCAGTTGCGTTAAGCTTGCCATCGTTAAGGCAGTCTTCGAGACAATATTGTACAAGCGCTCTACGGCGGAACGGGATATAAGTTTCTAGTTCTATTTCACTCATAACTATCGATCGGGTTGAACAGGATTATCGATAAATCTGTGTCAACAGTGGAATATACCAACGTCTGGGAGTACATTGATCTATATAAAGCGCTAGCTTAGATGCGTCTAAGGATAGGAATATGTTAAAGATTATTAAAAAGTTATTCGGTTTGACTCTGCTTATTTCCACAGTGGGAATAGCGACTTACCAGTCAATGGTTAATATTGGCGCAGCTTCTAATAATGAAATTGTGCCGAAGATTTCGAATTAGATCTAAATGAATAGTTAAGCTTCGGTCAACTTTATCATGCAGCGCACCTCGATTAAACCCAATCCCAAACGTTTTGTTAAAGAGCCCACGCCGCCCATGTCGCTTAAGGGGTTAATGCTTTTTTTTCTGCCATTGGCAGCGCTTCCAGCAACAGTGATCGCGTTTGGAAAAGGCAATTTGACGGGCATATTCATTAATGGTGGCGGATATGCGTTGTATTTGCTGGCCGCTATCCTTTTGCGCCGGGGATTGCATCAGGAAGCCGAGTATTCTGCGAGGCGTATCAGCCGGGCGCCTAAATGGTCATTTAAATTTTACGCGGCCCTATTGGTTATGCTCGCTACATCATGGATCGCATGGTTGGGAGCCGGGCATACGATGATGGTTTCGGTGGTATTTGGCGCCGGAGCGTTGTTGGGAATGTATTTGACCTATGGATTTGATCCGAGGCGCGAAAAAATGATCGGCGGTAGCCACGGCTACAGCGCGGATGAAGTGACCGATACCATTACCGCAGCAGAACAGATTATCGGCCACATCGAACGAGCGAACCAACGGATAAATAATACGGAGTTCAATAATCGAATATTAACTATTTGCCAAGACGCCCGTGATGTTCTTGAAATTATTGAGCAGGATCCGGGTGATATCCGTCGAGCTCGTAAATTTTTAAATGTCTATTTGGATGGTGCGCGTAAAGTCAGCGAGGGTTATGCCAGTACGCACGAACGTATGGCATCGGACGAACTTGAAGAGAATTTCCGGGAAATCTTGGTGACTATTGAAAAGGTTTTTAAGGAGCAAAAACAGAAACTATTGGAGAATGATTTTTTTGATCTGGATGTACAAATGGAGGTGTTAGCGGCGCAGTTAAAACGCGAGGGAGTTTTATGACGTGTGATGTTGGAGGTTTATAAGCTTTCGTTTGGAAAGTCGGAATGTAGGCCGATCGGTGCCGGGGTTGGTGTCTTATTCGGGTATAAACCGGACATGGCCGAAGGAGCAATGTTAGGGGAACATTATTATGAATGAAGATAAATCAATACAAGTGGACAGCAAGGTGGAAAAGGCAGAAATACCAGGCAGTGAAATTTTTGATGAAGTTGTACCGGGCGTTAAACAAGATATCGTTTCATATGTGGACGCGAAAAGCGACGATAAACTCAGTATTGATCAGCTGATATCCGAAATCGATTTAGATGAAAGCAAATCCATCATCTATTTCGGTAGCAAGGCTCAGGAGCAATTGACTTCGATCTCGGATCGTATGTTGGAAGGCGTTAAGAACAAAGATATTGGCCCGGCCGGCGATGATCTAAACGATATGGTGGCTACGATACGCGGATTTGATATTGATGAATTGGACCCCAACAAGAAAGTAGGTTTTTTTGCGCGTTTGTTCGGTAAAGCAAAGCCCGTAGTTAAATTTCTGCAACAGTACGAGGAAATCCGCAAACAAATCGACTCTATAACCAACAAACTGGAAGAGCATGAAACGCAATTATTGACCGATATTACTTCATTGGATCGTTTGTACGACGCAAATTTGGATTATTTTCATAATTTGGAGCATTACATTGCGGCCGGCGAAGAAAAGCTTACCCAGTTGGATAATGAATTGATCCCGGAGAAACAAGCAATAACAGACGCCAGCGACGAAATTATCGACGCCCAGCAATTGCGTGATCTGCGTTCCGCACGGGATGATTTAGAACGTCGTGTACACGATTTGCGTTTGACCCGCCAGGTCGCAATGCAAAGCTTACCCAGTATTCGATTGGTTCAGGAAAACGATAAAGGGCTGGTCAATAAAATCAACTCGACTATTGTCAATACCATTCCGCTTTGGCGGCAGCAATTGGCGACTGCGGTGACCATTTACCGTTCTTCTGAAGCGGCGGATACCATCAAAGAAGCGACCGACCTAACCAATGAATTGCTAAAAGCTAATGCGGAGAACCTTAAACAGGCCAATGCGGAAACACGCAAACAATTGGAGCGAGGCGTATTTGATGTCGAAGCGGTTAAACAAGCCAATCAAACTTTGATTGCAACTATTGAGGAAAGCTTGCAGATCGCTGACCAGGGCAAGCGGATGCGGGCTGATGCGGTTGGGAAGCTGCAAGAGTGTGAAGCAGAACTCCGCACAGCGCTCGCGGCGGCCAGTGCAAAACCTGCTGACAACGGCGCGGCTTAGAGGTCTACGGGAGCGAGTATTATGGGGTTGTGGGATAAGCTATTTGGCGAGTTTGTCGATGTCATCGAATGGTTGGACGATAGTAGCGATACTATGGTTTACCGCTTTGAACGTTACGGTAACGAAATAAAATATGGTGCGATGTTGACGGTGCGGGAATCGCAGGTTGCGGTAATGGTCAATGAGGGGCGGGTTGCCGACTTGTACGAGCCCGGCTTGTATAAACTCGAAACGAATAATATGCCGGTATTGACCACATTGGAAAATTGGCCACACGGGTTTAACAGTCCATTCAAAGCTGAAATCTATTTTTTCAATACACGGCGTTTTACCGATTTAAAATGGGGAACCAAAAATCCATTAATGCTGCGTGATACGGAATTTGGAGCGGTGCGGCTTAGAGCCTTCGGCACCTATTCAGTCAGAATCAAGGATCCCATCGTTTTTATCAAAGAAATCGTCGGTACGGATGGCCATTTTCAAACTGATGATATTAGCGATCAGTTGCGTAATCTTATTTTATCGAGGTTTGCGTCGATTCTGGGTGAATCGGGAATCCCGGTATTGGATTTGGCGGCCAATTATGATGATTTGGGTGAATTTATCTGGGCCAAAATTCAGCCGGAATTTGTAGAGTACGGTTTGGAGTTAACCAAAATGTTGGTTGAAAATATCTCTTTGCCGCCCAATGTTGAAGAAGTTTTGGACAAGCGGACGAGCATGGGAATATTAGGAAACCTGCGTGATTACGCCAGTTTTCAGGCAGCGGAAGCAATGAAGGCTGCGGCGGAAAATCCGGCGGGTGGCGCCTCGGAAGGTGTGGGGATGGGGATGGGTTTTGCGGTGGCTCAAAAGATGAGTGAGACCTTGATGCCGTCGTCTGATGCTAAGTCCTCGATTCAAGTGGCCTCACCACCTCCGATACCGCAGGAAATTTCGTACTATGTGGCGGTAGACGGACAGCAAACTGGACCATTTATTCAGTCAATTGTCGAGCAAAAGATAAAAATTGGCGAAATAGATAGATCAACCTTATTGTGGAATCAGAGTTTGGTCGAGTGGACTCAGGCAGCTGAGGTTTCGGCATTGGCCGCGTCATTTTCCGACCAGTCTCCACCCCCGATACCGAAGACCTGAGAGGTCTCCTCGCGCTACACTATTGGATTGGCCGTTCGCTACAGAATCCCGCTGTTGTGTTCCGGAATCGAATTGTGGTTTTTAATGTAGCAAGCGCCATTTCCGGTGTATCTATATCAATCGGTCCTATCCGCGAAATACCAATAAAAAGAGCTGGCATTGGAACGGTATGGATAAAGCCTATACAAGCGGGATAATTTCTAAGGTCGAGAATTTTACGAGTTTACAAAAGTGCGTGTTACAAAAATAAATAGTGCGGTTACACAAGAATCAGACCGTTTTCCTTGTAGCCGCTGCGGAGCATTGTTGAAATTTGGCGCCGGTACGCAAAACCTCGTATGCGAGTATTGTGGTCAAGAGAATTTTATTGAAAATCGGCTGGAAGAGATTCGTGAATATAATCTACACGAGGCGCTGGCTCAACTGGCCGAAGCGCCGCCTGTTTCGGAAAGTATGCAGATACAATGCGAAGCGTGTGGTGCGCATTTTAAATTTGAGACTAGCGTTCATGCGGGGGAATGTCCGTTTTGCGGGACTGATGTTGTTACCAGTACCGCTCAGAGCAGGTCGATCAAACCCAAATCGCTATTGCCTTTCCGAATAGACGATAGTCAAGCCAGACAGCAATTCCGTGCATGGCTCGGCGGGTTATGGTTTGCGCCCAATGCGCTAAAAAAGTATGCGCGTGACGACACTAAATTGATGGGTGTCTACCTCCCTCACTGGACATTTGATAGCAATACTGCATCGAGTTACACCGGTGCTCGGGGAGACGTTTATTACGTTCGACAGCGTGTGGTGTATGTGCAAAACGGACGTCGGGTTTCGGCGATAAAACGGATACCCAAGATTCGATGGACCCCGGTACGAGGGCGAGTGGCGCGGTTTTTTGACGACGTATTGGTGGGTGCGAGCCGGTCTCTGCCAAGACAGATTCTAGACAAATTGCAACCATGGGATCTGGAATCTTTGGTGCCCTATAACGAAAGTTATTTGAGCGGATTTAGCAGTGAATTTTATCAAGTCGATTTGGATGAAGGTTTTGACCGGGCCAAACAAGTGATGGACAGTGTTGTTCGCCAGGATATTGCCTTCGATATAGGCGGCGACCAGCAGCGTATCCACCAGGTGCGTACGCGCCATCAGGATTCAACCTACAAGCACTGTTTGTTGCCAGTTTGGTCTGCGGCATTTCGTTATCGCGATGAATCATACCGATTCGTGATCAACGCTCGAAGCGGACAGGTTCAAGGTGAACGTCCGTATAGTGTCTGGAAAATTGTATCGACGGTAATACTCGGAGCGGCGCTGATCGGAGGGGTGCTGGTCTATCTGGAACAGTCTGGTGCGTTGCAACAAATACAGAATGTAGACTATGGATATTAAAATTACGTACTGACTGATTTTTATACCCGGTGAAAAATGCGTAATATAGACCGGTCAAATGATAATTAAACAGAGGTGCCATTATGCGGTGGAGAAAAGGTAGACGTAGCGCAAACATAGAGGATCGCCGCGGAATGCGGATGGGTGGGACTGGCGTTAAATTAGGTGGTGGCACACTGGTTGTCGTTATGGTGGTTGGCTTATTGTTGGGGCAAAATCCATTGCAGTTGTTGGGAATGCTGTCGGGGGAAGGTGGGTTGGGTGGTTCGGTTAGCCAGGCGCCGACAAAACAAAGTGCACAGAGCAACGAAGATGCGGAATTTGTTTCGGTTGTTTTAGCGGATACCGAAGATACCTGGAACGGTGTGTTTTCTAGTTTTGGCCAGCGTTACCGGCCGGCAAACCTAGTGTTGTTTACCGACCAGGTACAGTCCGCCTGCGGGATGAATACAGCGGCAACCGGACCGTTTTATTGTCCCGGAGATAGCAAGGTCTATATCGATCTAGGATTCTTTAACGAGCTGAAGGGCTTGGGTGCACCCGGCGATTTTGCCCGGGCTTACGTTTTGGGCCACGAGATTGGTCATCACGTACAGAATCTGATGGGAACCGCGGACAAAGTACACCAAGCACGGCAACGTAGTAGCCGCTCACAAGCGAATGCGTTATCGGTGTTGATGGAATTGCAAGCCGATTGCTACGCGGGTGTATGGGCCCACCATGCCAACAAGCAGCGCAATCTGTTGGAAGCGGGGGATGTCGAAGAAGGGTTGAATGCGGCTGCGGCAATTGGTGATGATCGATTATTACGCCGAGCGGGTCGCAGTGCCAGCCCAGAGTCGTTTACCCATGGTTCATCTGAACAACGGGTCTACTGGCTACGCAAAGGCATGCAATCTGGTGACATCAAAACCTGTAACACATTTGCACAAGCTTCACGATAGTTGAGATAGTCGCCGATGCAATATTATGGGCACTTATTCCGATTAGACAAGGGTATCGCTTAGCTGTCCGGCCGCGATCAAACTGAATTCCAAGTAATTTCTTTCTATCATTATCTGCTGCGTAGGTATAGAGCGGTAAGAGCTTGGAATGACTCAGTGTATATTAATTCCTAGGACTGCTTAGGCTTAGAATCTGTTCAAGGAATTGAACAGATTCTAAGCAAGTCGTTGTTAACAATTGGGCCAAACCAGCCGTTTGAATCGATAAGTTTAGGTCTAAACCATTTTTGATCATATGGGCGATATTTGGGCCCATCAAAAACGAAATCAAGGGTTATGAAAACATTTTTTTGATTGAATCGGTCAGGTTATCCCAGTTATCGTCAAATGTTTTTTTCGCATCGTTCCATCCCTGTTCAGCGGTCGCCATCATTTCATCCCAAGAATCGTCGGCTGCTTCAGCCATTTCCTGGGCTTTGGCTTTGGCTTGTTCGATCTTCGGTTCTAAGTCGTCTATGGCTTTGCGAATATCGTCGAGGGCTTCTTGAGTTTCATCCAGAGCCTTGCTCCTGAGTTGTTCAAGATTTGCCTGTTGTTCGTCGATAGTTTCCTGAAATTTTTTCAAATATTCGTCTTTGGTCATGCCGATTCCTCCTACATGTTGTGGAATGCTGTATACATGATATGTTGGCAATATAAGAATTATCAACCGTTATGATTAATAAAGAATAATTCTTTTCAGGGATAGTTAAGAGATAAATTTTGCGACTATGCCTGGAACAGAGTTTTGGGTGCCGCGTGTCAGCTCAACTTATCGAGAATTCTTAGGTATCCTTTCGAATATCGATATCCACATCAATTTTTAATGTTCCATCTTCTTGCAAGATTCCGACACTTTTTCCATTCCCTTCTATGACAATCGGAACGGGATCCTGAAACAGTGGTTGCCGTACGAATCGCAGAGACCATCCAAAGGATTCAAGCTGGCGTAACGCCAACAGTTGTTCCAGAGAAAGTTTTGATTCCAGGTCCTTAGGAGTGGATTGAGTTGATATGCGTTTGTTTTCACTAATTTGAGGAGGTGCCATGGGATCACGTATGTCGAACAGAAGTCTCGTTATTGTCGGTAGATTGGCGGATTTCTTTAGTGTTCCCTGTACCTGTTAATTTTGTATTACTTGTTTTTTAGATCGTTCGATCTGTCAATACGCTGATTTTGTGGAATTCGTTTCTATGGTGGTGCCGTTAACCGCTTGCGCGCCTCTCGATTTTGGCGCTGTTATTGCTGTCGTAAGCCTGGTATTGCGCCAGCCACGACGGAATTTGTCTGGCGGGTAACGGAATCCCAATATTGAATCCTTGCGCAAAGTCACAATTCAGCTTTTTTAGGATATTTAAAATTCCTGAACTTTCAACGCCTTCGGCGACGACTTTTTTCCCCATATTATGCGCAAGATCGATTGTGGAGTGTACGATGAGCGCGTCGTTTTCGTCTTCCGACAGATCCAAGATAAATGAGCGATCTATTTTTAACACGCTGATCGGCATATTTTTCAACCTATAGAGAGAGGAATAGCCAGTACCAAAATCGTCTATCGCTAATTGGACGCCCAACTTATCCAGCTGTACTAGCGACCCCTCCACTTGTTGCAGGTCAGTCATTACACTGCTTTCAGTAATTTCTAACATAAGTTTTTCGGGCGCAATCCCACATTCTTCGAGAAGATCTTGGACTATTATGGCGATCCCGGTGTTTTGTAGATCTTTGACTGACAGGTTAACCGCCATAATGCAATCGATGCCCTGGCGTTGCCATAGCGCTAGTTGTGAAATTGCTGTTCTGAGTCCCCAATGTGTCAATTTCTGAATCAAGCCCGTACTTTCGGCTAATGGGATAAAATCGGTCGTAGGGATAAATTCGCCATTTTTAAGACGCCAACGGGAAAGTGCCTCCAGCCCACGTAAACGGTTGCTTTGAATGTCGACTACGGGTTGGTAATACATTTCCAACCCGCTATTATTAATGGTCTCTTTGAGTTTATTGCTTTGCTTCAAACGGCTCAGGGAATATTGGTCTTGGTTTCTACTATAAATGGTGTAATCTAAGCCTTTCCGTTTGGCCATATACATGGCGACATCCGCGTGACGCAATAGCGTGTCTTGATTTTCGCCGTGTTGGGGATACATACAGATTCCCAGACTCAGTCCAATCGTCAGCGTATTCTGCTCGACTTCGAAGGGTGGCTCCATGACTTCAAGTATGCGCCTCGCAACGGTAACAGCGGTGTCTGGGGAAGTATCCGGCAATAGAACCGCAAATTCATCGCCGCCAAGCCGCGCTACCGTATCGCAATCACGAATCGAATTGTGTAGCCGTGGGGTGATTTGCTGCAAAAGCTGATCCCCCACGTGGTGTCCCAAAGTGTCGTTAACTTCTTTGAATCGGTCCAAGTCCATAAGCAGCACGGCCCCGATCAAATTATTTTCTTTTGCTGCTTTCAGAGCCTCGCCAATTCGATCACGCAAAAACTTTCGATTGGCTAGACCGGTTAAGTCGTCGTGTAGCGCGTGGTGCCGCGCCAATGCCGCGAGGCGTTCGGTGTACTCAATACTTCGACTACACAATTTGATGACTAATATGACGAATCCGCTTCCAAAAACCAATACCAGCGATACAACCAATTCTATATAGGAAATCGGATGGTTGAGAATATGCCAGGCGAATAAACTGTACCCGATACAAAAGAAAATGATCAGAGAGAATAATATGATCCAGCCGGAATCGTGTCCAGGCTGCTTGCAAATTGCTAAGGATGGTTTCAACGAATACAGGAGTACAGTGATTCCCAAAATGACCAGTGCGAAACAAGCCAGTTTAAGCTCCATTTTCTACATCCGATTGGAATGCCGGTCCAATGTATAGATTAACGAACGAATGCACGCGATTAATGCTCCTGTAGAATCAAACGCGAATATTGCATAATATTCCCATATTGTGTTTATCACAATAGAGACCTTACAGCCGTCATTTTTATTACAAACCTTCGATTTTAGACAGTACAGAATGTTCTATCACATGGGGTCTGGCGATAAGTTTTTATGGATGATTAAACGGGTTAATCTTATATAGTTTCGCCGGTCTGTTTGGTATTGCTCAAATCAAGTTTATAGCAATTCTTCGGACGTGATATGACCATGGCTGAACTGGTGCAGGTAACCGCCGATTTGTGACCGGATAATATATAATGCGGGGACCACGAATAACGTAATCAGCGTTGCGAAGGCGACACCAAAAGCCAGACTAATTGCCATCGGGATTAGGAATTGGGCTTGCAGACTTTTTTCAGAAATGATCGGTGCCAGTCCGACGCAAGTGGTCAAAGTTGTGAAAAAGATGGGGCGAAAGCGTCTTTGGCCAGCTGCCAGCACAGCTGACCGTACTGACAAACCGTTTTTTCGAAGACGGTTGATCATATCCATCAGAATCAGTGAATCATTCACAACCACGCCAGATAACGCGACTAGACCGAACATCGAAAAAAAACTGATTGGGTAACCCAACACCCAGTGGCCAATCGCCGCACCTACAAATCCAAGCGGAATAACCGACATAATGATTAAGGGCTGCGTATAGCTCCCCAGTTGGATAGCCAATACCGCAAAGATTGCAATTAGAGCGACAACTAGCGCTTTGGCCAGGCTTTTCAGACTGTCCATGCGCTCTTTTTCTGCGCCTTCAAACGAAAAGTACAAACCCGGCATATCTCGCTGTAGTTTGGACAAGACATGATCGCGAAGAAACGCGTTTATCTCGTTGGCATTTCCGGTTTCATCGTCGACTTTGGCGCTGATATTAACGACACGGCGTCGGTCGGCCCGGTTAATCGTCGCGTAGCCGCGTGATTCACTAACGCTGGCGACTGTGTGGAACGGAACTTCATCCCCGTTTGATAGGCGTATCCTCATGCGATACAGCGTTTCGAGGCTGCGCCTTTCAGATTCCGAGTAGCGGACTAGTACTCGTAGATCATCTCGACCACGCTGAACACGTTGTGCTTCGGCGCCATAAAAGGCTTGTCGTACTTGCCGAGCAAGATCATTTAAAGTTAATCCTGCTGCGATACCGGTATCTTTCAGCGCCAAGCGCAATTCGGGTTTGCCAATTTCAAATGAATCGGTAATTTCGACGACTCCTGGTGAATCTCCCATAGCGGTTTTTAGTCGATCCGCAGCGATCAATAGCTGATCAAAATCGGCGTGGGCGAGTTCCACATTAATGTCATCTCCAGCGGACAGTATATTGCTGTTAAAGGTAATTTCAGCGCCCGGGATATCGCCAACACGATTGCGCCAGTCTGATTCGATCGTAGAAGCCTTGAACGGTCGCAGTTCACCGCGCAATAGTTCAATTTTTACTTCACCCAAATGGGTTCCTTTGGATGAATCACCTTGGGCCCCCGGTCCTCCCCGGCCAGAAAAAGGTGTGGAACCGACCGTGGCTGAAATATTTCGAATGATGGGCGGAGAATCGGGCGGCATTCGTTCGTCGTACTCGCGTCGGGTTTGCTCTGCTGCATCCAACATGTGTTTAATGATTACTTCAGTTTCAGATGTCGGAGTACCGCTGGGCATTCTGAGTTTCGCCGCAATGTTGTCGCCCTCGATGTGTGGGAAGTATATGGATTTCAAGTGCCCACCGGCGATGGAACCCACCGCCAGCATCAGGATGCTCGCCGCGATAGCGACGACAACATAAGGCTGTTTCATCGTAAGCTTGAGGGCCGGTGTATAAAATCGATCTATACCACGGAGCAATAATGATCTAAATTTCTCCTGTACCCACGGCAATGCGCCTGTAGACTGAGTCATCCGAACGTTGGATAAATGCGCGGGTAGAATCAGGCTGGCTTCGATGAGTGACATCATTAATACGCTGATCACAACAATCGGGATAACCCACAATATCTTACCCAGAAAACCGCTGGTAAACAGCAACGGAACGAAAGCCAATATTGTCGTTAAGATACCCACGCTGACTGGCGTGATTACGTCATGCAATCCTTCCACAGCAGCCGCTAGGGGCGTGCGGCCCTGTTCGCGCTTGGCATAAATATTTTCGCCTACGATTATCGCGTCGTCGACCACAATACCGAGTACCAGTATGAACGCGAACAATGTGATCATATTGATGGTTGCGCCGGCCATATGGATCAACAAAAACGCGCCCAGAAAAGAGATTGGAATTCCCATGGTGGTCCAAAATGCCAACCGCAGGTTTAAAAATAAAACCAATACACCGAACACCAGAACCAAACCCATCAAACCGTTACGTACTAGAAGGTCGATGCGATCGCGCAGGTTTTCCGCTCGATTAGACCAAATCGTGCTTTGTATACCTTGCGGTAATGGTAGGTTCTTGACATATTCCTTAACCGTTTCTTCGATCTCCAGGACTTGTTGATTTCCCACCCTCGATACGCTGATAAAGGCTGCCGGTTGGCCGTTGAATAAGTTGGTTTGATCTATGTCTTCAAATCCGTCAACCGCCTGCCCGATGTCACCCAACCTGAGGATGGTTCCGTCGGTATTGGTTCGCAGAATAATCGATTCAAAGTCTTCACTGTTGTAAGCTTGGCCATCTGCACGCAGCAGAATTTCCTGATTTTTGCTATGGATTGTGCCGCCGGATAATTTCACCGAAAAATTACGCACCGCTGCCGCGACATCCTCAAAACGTATTCGATGTTCTCGCAGTGCGTGTTCGCTGACTTCCACGCCAATTTCGTAGTCGCGTATGCCTCGTACATTGGCAATCGAGATCCCATCGAGTGCGGTAATTTCATCGCGGATTCGGTAGGCCAATTCGTGCAAGCTTCGCTCGCTGGCTTGGCCATATATGGCGATAGTAATGACGGAACTGATGGTCGAAGTGTCTTTGATTTCCGGTGCATCTGCATCTTCCGGCGGGAAATTTTGGATTTGTTCGACCGCTGACTTGATATCATCCAGAACCGTTCGGTCGTTGGCGTCATCTTCTAATTCTGCTGTAACGGTGCCGGCACCTTCAGCTGCGACCGATCTTATTTTTTCTATGCCCTCGATACCGGTGATCGCTTCCTCGATACGCCGGTTGATAATTTCTTCGACTTCGTCCGGATTAGAACCTGGGTAGGGGACATTGATGGTAATTGTGCGAGGATCAACTTCCGGGAAGATTTCCACAGTAGTTGATAACATCGTTATGATGCCGCTTAACAGTAAAAACACCATCAGAAGGTTCGATGCGATATGGTTGTGGGCGAACCAAGCCAATATTCCCTTGTGTTCAGTCGCTATGCGTGTTTCTTTCATAGCGGGTTATTTTGCGTTCGGATTTGCATTCCATCGGTGACGACTTCGAGCTGACTGGTGATGACTGTTGTGCCGCTATTAAGGCCTTTGATATATAATTCGCTATCGGACTGATAAACGATATCCGGTTTTATAAAGCGTAACCGTCCATCTTCCGCGATCCACAATGTGTTATCACCGCGCAATGTAGATTTTGGTATTACGGTAATGTCTGATAATTGTTTGGCCTTGATCTCCACATCGACGAACAAGCCCGGTATGACCTTATTTTTCAGCGGGGCAGGGATATCTTCTGATTCCAGCTTGATAACCACGCGAACCATACGCGATAAACTGTCGATTTCGCTTTCAATTCGATCGACTTTTCCCGGAAGCCGGTATGTTGTTCCCGCCATTGAAATCTTAATGATGACCTCGCTACCGTCGGTTTTATTATTGTGGCCAGGTGTTTGAATCAACGCCAAATCATCCAATTCAAGTGGGATCGGAATTTCTAATATTTCGTCACTGAAAACAACCCCGACGGGTTGATTTGCGACCATAACTTCGCCGACGTCAACCGAGCTTTGAACGACCCGTCCGGCAAACGGCATGCGGATTCTGGTGCGCTTTAAATCGAGGGACGCTTGTTGCAGTTTGGCTTCCGCGGCTTTGATATTGGCGCGGGCTTCAGCGATCTGGGGTTGCCGTGCAACAATAGGTGGAATTTTCTCCTTCGGATGAAGGGTAAACCATTCCTGTTGGGATACGGTAGCCTGCGCGGTTTCTACCTCAAATTTCTTCTTGGCTGCAGCAACTTCGGCTTTATTGCGCGTGACAGCCAATTCGTAGTCGATGCGCTCAATTTCCAGCAATACCTCGTCGGCCTTAAATCGACCGCCGGCGCGCAGCTCCGGGTGAGCCCGCACGACGCGGCCGCCGACTTGAGGAATGATATTAACCCGGACCCGAGGTACAAGGGTGCCGTTACCTTGGATAAGCAGCGTTCTATCTTCAATTTTGCTGGATAAAGTTTTGACTAGCGGTGCATATATTTTGCGCTCGGTCGCTTTGGGTTCTTCATTAAACATGGATAAACCCATTGCGCCGAAAAAACCGAATAGCAGGATCATGACGACCAACAAGGGTTGGATGACCCATCGATAACTTGCTCTAAGCTTGGAAGATCTATTGCTCATGTAGAAACCTTGGAAGGATCAGGGATAGCCGTTTTAGGCAGAGTACGCCTCGGGATCGAGGTTAATAATTTTCGCACCGTATTAGCGATCACTGTTTTAGGCATAGTTATCATTTTGAACTGTCAATATCTTGATCCTCGGCACGAAGTCCAGCCAGGCTGACCATTGCAATATGTTGGGCCAATGTTTCGACCTTCTGTTCGTTTAGCTCTATATCCGGGTACAACCGTGTGATTATAGGTTTGCCAAGCCGATACAGATTGCATTGGCCAATGATGCTGAAACAATGCCGCCGGATCATATCTTCGGTTGCGTTTTCTGGTAACAACGCGGATACGATGCAGCGAAGCTTCATATGCGTTGGGCGGATCAATTTTTCGACCACCTTGTCCAGCACCGGGCTGGGTTGAAGCATTTCCTGCATGTGGATCTGATCCATCAGGGATTCGCGGTCGAAGCCCAGGCTTAAATGTAAAAACCAATAGACAAACGCACGAAGTTGTTCTTTCGGGTCCTTGGACACGGTCGAAAAATTTGGTTGCTGATCGCGGGTTTGCTCCAGTCCATAGACAACCACCTCGGCGTAGAAATTGGCTTTGTCGCGAAAATGATAGTTGATCGCCGCTATGTTAGTACCGGCGCGATCAACGATTTCCTGGATGGTTGCCGCACGGTAACCTTGTTCGGCAAACACATCCAATGCGGTTTTCAATAATTTTTCTCGTGTGTCCTTGGCCATTCGCGTATTTTAATATTCAAAAATAAATTTCAAATAGTATTTTGAAAAATGCAATTGATTTTTTTTGAGACATTTGATGTCTTATATAGTTCGCGGTGAGGCGATATTAATAGAGGGCACGGCAGAAAACATTCTGATGGGCGTTAATTAATGCCGTTGTTTTTCATTCGCCAGAAAGATTATGCAAAGATAGCGAATTATAGAAATAACTCTAATACCAATGATCAATGATTTACTTGTTACGATGGTGGCGTCGCTTAGGGATCTAAAACGTTATCGAATTGAAGGATCCAACCCGCTTCTTCGGCGACCAACTTATAATGTTTTTCACGCATGCCCCGGCAGGATTCGCATTGGTATCGCCACGCTTATAGATTGGATACCGACGACTCATTCGATTCGCAACTACAGCGAAACGATCATATCCCATGTAGGATTCATCCAACTTGGCATTGCCTGAAACAGCAGCGAAAATAGATCGGGCTCATTGATTTTCGGTTGTTGACCGCTTGGCCGACAAGAGAACCGTAGGCGCCGCTTCCCGCCGACGGGATGCATCATAGATCTCAGGCGATCCATTATTATCCAAACCGGCAACCTCAACGCCGGTCACAATGCCGTCGGCTTGTAAAGTAATCGGGCTGTTATCTATTTCTAGCCCGGATACCTTAATATTAAGCGGATTCAATGAGCTATTGTTCGGGCAGAATACGGTGAAACTAATCCCCTGAAATTCGAGGAAATCCCCACATTCAAAAATTTTCGGTTAGGGATCCGCAATAACCACTATCCAACAATACTTAGTGTGTCGCCACAACGGATAGTCCCGCTCTGCACAACCTCCGCGTAAACGCCAACATGCGCATTATTATGTTGCGCCGCAGTTCTGAGTATTTTTGTATCTCGCGGTAGGTCCCCCTGCGATAGCGTGGTCATCACGCAACGTGGGCAAGGGCCGGTTATTTTCAATACAACCTCGTCGCCGAACGCGAGTGTGTTACCGATCCACTCATTCTCTACAAACCCATTTTCTTGTGCGTTGACGATCATATTCGGACGGAATCTGCGTGCTTCGAATCGTCCCTCCGGGTACAGCTGGTTTAATTGAGCTAAGGTCGAAGTTGTTAGGATGTGGATAATAGCCAGGTCGAAAAAGGTCCCGGCGGGCATATCTTCGTCGGTAACGACGTCTTTGTTATCCAGTTCTTCTATATCCGGCCAATATTCTTCCAGTTGTGGTTTAGATGGGACTTGGCTAATCAGTTTGACTTCCCGGCCTAGCGCCTTCGATAATTTTGCGTTGACATTAGCATCGTCACTGGACACTGTAGAACCATCCGCTGTGGTAATTCGAACCGGCGTGGAATCAAGGCTCATGCCCGGAGATTGCTGGAATCGTGCGTGGAAAGAAAACATATTGGGCCATCGTTTCGGGTTTTTTGCGCTGGCGACTTTGCCTGTTTCAACGTCGATTAATGCGAAAGACCGGTCCCCAAAAATACCTTTGTCTGTAACGCTTGTAGAACGTAATTCTTCACCCATCATCGACTTCACCGGATAGCGCCACAAAGAAGCTATCTCTCCCGTGCTATTTGATGCCATTTTTTTGCCCCCAGATAAAATGTTATTGGAATAATTTTTAAACAGTATATCCGTGTTGCAGACCATGGGCAAAGTCAGTATTGGAAATGTATCGCCTGTTCAAACGGCACATGAAAAGCTAATTTGGACACGTGATAATTTTGGATAAAATACAAAAATGCGGGCCATTCTTTAATTATCCAGAAATCAACGCAAGTTGGAAAACAGTCCATTGATTAACAACGGTTCCAGTAAGCGATAAGACCAGATATTCCGGCTAGCGTAATTACCACGATTCCACACACAATTTTCTTATTCACTACTAGCTTTACCGGTGTAGTCTCTGCCCGTACCAAGCTCTCCTGCCACACCGATTTTGGGATCATCCTTGCTACAACCCATTGTCCCATAGATACGATCAATAAATCATCCAGTTGACCGATGATCGGAATAAAATCCGGGACTAAATCTATAGGGCTGGCGGCGTAAGCGACGACCAATCCGATAATGGTTTTTGCGGCGAGCGGCGTTTGCCGGTGTTGGCTGGCCAGGTATAGGGCCAGTAGATGGTGTTTGGTCTTTACAAAGTAGCTTTTCAAACGATACTTACGCTGGTTTTTAACATTTGCAATACAATAAACTGGTTCCTACAGCACAACAACAAATCATCGGATTAAGGGCGCACCAACTGGGGAGGCTAGGCCACCTCAAATTGCACCTTTGAAATATCTTTGGGTCTGACATAACGTATAGCTAGCTGCAACACGTCGATGTGGGGTAGGCTATTGCAAATACGCAATAATTTAAATCGAATGTTTGGGGTAGACAATCAATGGTTGAAAATCAAGCAGTGCTGAATGATCCAATACGCTTATCGGTTACCGGTATGAGCTGCGCGGGTTGCGTGAAAACTGTTGAGGATGCGCTGAAATCGGTTGCCGGCGTAGATTTTGCCAGCGTCAATTTCGCCGATCATTCGGCCGTTGTGGAAGGCCAACCGGATGTTGCTGTATTGCGCCAATCGGTGCAGGCTGTTGGCTACGACATCGCCGTGATGGAAAGCTTGGATGACCCTAGCGTAGAAATCGAATTAGAGCAGCGCCATTATCATGAACTGGTCAAGAAGGCGGTCATTGCCGCGGCCGTGGGTGCACCGCTGATGATTGCTGGTCATATGGGTTGGTTGCCGGAATTGGGTTCGGCGACTGCAAATTGGTTTTGGCCCGAGATCGCATTGATTACCTTCGGCGTAATGGTGTATTCGGGCGGGCATTTTTTTGTCGGTGCCGCGCATGCATTGCAAAAAGGCCAAGCCAATATGGATACACTGATTGCACTGGGTACCGGCGCCGCGTGGATCTACTCGACGATCGTGATCGATTTTTCGGATACATTGCCGTCGTTGGCCAAGCACGCTTATTTTGAAGCGGCGGTGATTATTCTCGCTTTTATCAATTTTGGTGCTGCGCTGGAAACACGGGCGCGGGGTAAAACTTCCAGCGCGATACGGGAATTGATCGGATTGCAGCCGCGCACCGCGCGGGTGGTGCGCAACGGTGAGGAACTGGATATCCCAATTGATCAAGTTGGTCTGGACGAAACGCTAAGGGTCCGGCCCGGCGAAAAAATAGCCGTCGATGGCGTATTGATCAAAGGTCATTCCAGTATTGATGAGTCGATGCTAACTGGTGAGCCGCTTCCGGTTGAAAAATCAGAAGGTGATGAAGTCGTTGCCGGCACATTGAACCAAAAGGGTAGTTTTTTGTACCGAGCCACGCGGATTGGCCGTGACACCGTATTAGCACAGATTATTGAAAGTGTGCGCCAGGCACAAGGTAGTAAACCTGAAATTGCGCGGATGGTCGATCATATAGCCGCGGTATTCGTGCCCGCAGTCGTAGTAATCTCAATATTGACCTTTTTTGTCTGGCTTTGGGTCGGCCCTGACCCGGCCTTGGGTTATGCCTTCGTCACATCGATGACCGTATTGCTGATCGCTTGTCCCTGTGCTTTGGGGCTGGCTACGCCAATATCCGTGATGGTGGGTGTCGGACGCGCGGCGCAGGCGGGTATTCTGATTCGTAATGGCGACGCGTTACAAAGTGCTGGCAAATTAAGCTGCGTGGTGTTGGACAAAACCGGGACAGTAACAGAAGGCTGCCCCACAGTCTCCGCTGTCGAAGCTTTTTCCAATTGGACCGAAACGCAGGTGTTGCAATACGCTGTAAGTTTGGAGACCGGCTCAGAACATCCACTGGCCAGCGCGATATTGGCCCGGGGTGACGAGCAAGGCATTGAATCGATGGCCACGGAAAAATTCCAGGCGATCGCCGGGCACGGCGTATCCGCAACGGTGGACGGACAACTTATGTACTTTGGTAACCTGGAACTGATGCAGTCCAACAGGATCCCCTGCGACGATTTTAAGCTTATATTGGACGGCTATGCCGAGAACGCGCAAACGCCGATGCTGCTGGCGACCGCCGATCAGGTGGTCGGGTTGATCTCGGTATCGGATCCTATCAAGCTAGATTCCAAACAGGCGATAGCCGATTTAAAAGCCTCGGGTGTTCGGGTCTTAATGGTGACTGGCGATAATGAAAAAACCGCGCTGGCGGTTGCGCGTGAGGCGGGAATCGACGATGTACGCGCCCAGGTGTTGCCGCAGGACAAAGCGGCCATCGTAAAAACACTGCAAGACCAGGGTGAAAGCGTCGGCATGGTTGGGGACGGCATCAACGATGCGCCCGCATTGGCCCAGGCCAACGTCGGTTTTGCGATCGGCACCGGTACTGATATCGCGATTGAAAGCGGCGATGTCGTATTGATGCGCGGGTCGCTGAGCAAATTGACCGAAGCAATCAAAGTTTCGCGGCTGACATTGCTCAATATTAAACAAAATCTGCTCGGCGCGTTTATCTATAATACGTTGGCGATACCGGTTGCGGCGGGTTTGTTGTACCCAATGTTTGGCGTGCTGCTCAACCCGATGATCGCTGGTGCGGCGATGGCCATGTCGTCGGTGACCGTTGTGGCCAACGCCAACCGATTGCGCTGGCAATAACCCTAGGCTAATTGGGATAGGCGATTGACAGTAAACCTTTAAAGCTAAAGCGAAAAAATCCAGCCTTTAGCAACCGGCGGATCATGGGCTTGATGCTACCGCTGTCGATGCTGGTTTTTCAGCCGGGTATTTTTTGCTCGCCTTAATGATGACAAATTTTTTGTTATTGGTGATTACTGTCACATTGCCAAAAATGCGCTTCAGTTTGAGGTGGTACGGGAGGTGTCTGTTTCCGATCACCCAGAGTTCACCGCCGGGCTTCAACACCTCGTTTGCTTCACTGAACATTTGCCAAGCGACAGCGTCGCTCATCGCATTATTATGGTGAAACGGCGGGTTATTCAGTACACAGTCGAAACTATCGTGTGGCACGCCGGATAAGCAATCTATGGTGGAGAATTCAGCGCGACGGCTATCGCCGAATAGCGCGTTAAAATTGGCTTTGGCCGATGCCACCGCCATATAAGATTCATCGAAAAAGCTTAATTCTGCGTTGGGATTGAGCTGTGCTGCGATCAAACCTACTATGCCGTTGCCGCAACCAAGGTCGATTATCTTTTTTGCGGCGTCCCCGGCTGGGATGTGCTGCAAGAAAAATCGCGTACCCAAGTCCAGCTTTTCCCGCGAGAATACATTGGCGTGATTGATCAGCATGGCATCGCTACTGTCGAGTTGCCAAGTTATCGGATAAGGATTGTTGGGTGGATTCAAGTCCATGTTGGGATCGCAAAATATCAAGCGCGCCTTCTTTTTTGCCAGTGAGGTACGGGTCGGCCCAATAATCTGCTCAAACAAATCTAATGTGGAGCGGTGAACCGTTTTGACCATTGCCGAGCCGATAAACTGCGTATCAGCATGTATTGCCGGGCGCAATCTGTGCAATTGTTCTTCAAGCAATGCCAGACTTCGGGGGATCTTGATCAAAACCAGGTCAATTTTCGCAGTTGGTTCCGCAAGACTATCGAGTAACTGGACGCTTTTGCCAGACAGTCCGTTGCTTTTTAGGTTGTGAAGCGTTCCCTGGTGGGACAAATAAGAATCCGACAACATTTGCGGCTTGTACACGGCAAGCGCGACGGATAATGCCCCGAAGCTGTCGTTAACGATTAGAATCGACAGCGATGTTTCCGGTAAGTTGTTTTCGGCGATATGCTGCAACAGGTATTCATCTGCCGAGTCCCAAGCGCGTAAGCTTTGTTTCTTTAGAATCGGGTAGCGGGTGAGATTAAACGAACCTTGCGGCGATTTCAGGGTTTCCATAAATAAGCGTGCGATAAATATAACGGGCCTGCCCAGGGAATTCTGGGTCGGCTAGTTTAGCACAGGCTCCGGTGCGCATTGGTTGTGATTCGTGCTAGCATCCAGATCCACAGTGTCGTCAGTAAAATTAATTCGGATCGATACACCCATGGCCACAGTATTTACCCATCCCGCGGTCGCAATTGCATTGTTACCCTGGTTTCGCCGGTTGCAAAATCGATGGCAGATATTAATGATTGGCGCATTACTGACAATTTTGCCCGATTTCGACGTGATTGGTCTGCGACTCGGCATCCCATATGGAGATATGTTGGGGCATCGCGGTCTGACCCACTCGATCTTTTTTGCCGTACTCGTGTCGGTCGTTTTTGCGCGCTGGTCAGCCGATAGATTCCAATTGAGGTTTTTGCCGGTCTGGTTGTATTATTTTTTGTGCCTGATCTCACACGGTGTGTTGGACGCGTTGACCGACGGCGGTTTGGGAATCGCATTTTTTGCACCGTTCGATAACCATCGTTATTTTTTCCCGCTGCGTCCGATAATGGTTTCGCCATTGAATATTGCGCGATTTTTCCAAGGCCAAGGGGCACCGGTGTTGATCAATGAATTGAAGTGGGTTTGGTTTCCCTGCCTTGTGATTTTTCTAGTAGGGTTTGCGGTATATCGCCGGACCACGCGTAACCATTGTTAACATTAGTTGCTCAATAGTTGCGCTATTTGATGTCGCCAGGGTTTTGCCAAACTGGAATCAAGTCGCATGGATTTTTGGCCTCGTCGTAGGCTTGGAGCGGCGAGTGAATTTCGATAATATCACCGGTGTTGCTCCGCTATTGGATTATATTAAGAGGGTTAAAGATGAATAATAAAAAATTATGGACTTTACTGTTTGGCTCGGTCGCTTTGTTGGTTTCCAACTATGCGCAATCGGAAGGATCCACAGTCACCGAATCTGGCATTGCCGCGTACTACAGTAATGTATTCCAAGGTCGCAAAACCGCCAGCGGTCAACGCTACGACAAAAACAAATTGACCGCCGCGCACAGAACCTACCCATTCGGCACCCAACTGAAAGTCACCAACCAGGAAAACGGTAAAAGCATCGAGGTCAAGGTAAATGATCGCGGGCCGACCACGCCGGGCAGAATTATTGATCTTTCCCGACGAGCCGCTAAAGAATTGGGCTATTTAAAAAAGGGTTTGGCGGATGTTACGTTGGAAGTTGTAGAAATGGGAAATAAATGAAATGCGGCCGGGTAATTTGCCGATCAAGATCAAAGCCCAAGCAGCGGATCGGATGATCGAAGTGGAGTTCGACCCGCGCGTAATGTCCAAGGACGAGGCCATCGCCGCGGCACGCAAGATTCAAGCATTGGTGGAACCGAAAGCGTAGAGGTTCACGTGGCCAAAAAATATGCGTTACTGGTTGGAACCGATCGATATGAGGACCGCGGCTTCTCACCGCTAACCGTCCCTCGCGCCGACGTCGCAGCGCTAAAAAATGTATTGACGGATCCGCAGATTGGCGGTTTTGATCAGGTCGATACACTGTTGAATGGTTCACTCGCCGAGATCATGGAGGCGGTCGGCGAGCTTTTCGGTGACAAATCCAAAGACGATCTTCTGTTACTGTATTTTTCCGGCCACGGCGCGTTGGATCGTTCGGGCGAATTGCACTTGAGTGTCGCCCAAACCAAGCTCAAACGTTTAAGCACCACCGCACTGTCTTCCACGCTGATCAAGAATGAAATGAACCACAGCCGGTCGCGGCGCCAGGTGTTGATCTTAGATTGTTGCTACGCGGGTGCTTTTTCGCGCAATTCCGCGAAATCCAAAAGCGCAACCGCGGAGCCCGCAGTCACGGAAGCAACCTTCGATGTGAAGGGTTATGGGCGCGAAATTCTGGTGTCGTCATCGGCCACCCAGCGATCCTGGGAAGGTGATGAAATTATCGGCAACAGCGACAAATCGCTGTTTACCCATTTTCTGGTTCAAGGTCTGGCCGCGGGTGAAGCGGCGCCCCAGGGCGGGTCGGATATCACCGTCGGTCAGTTGTACGATTATGTGCACGATAAAGTCGTCGCGGCCAGTCCAGCGGTGACGCCGCAGCGCTGGGCCGAGGCGCAGACCGATTCAATTGTGTTGGCGCAAAATCCCAAACCGGTGGTCAAAACCACGCCGTTGCCGGAAGATATTTTGAGAGATTTGGACGACGACCGGCCCCACGTTCGCGAGGGCGCGATACGGGAATTGGGACGGTTGGCGGCGGGTGAAGATCAAAAACGTACTGAAGCCGTGATCGAAGTATTGCGAAACAGGCGGGTTGTGGAGCGGGATATTTATGTTCACGAGGCGATCGATGCGGTATTGAGCAAGTTGGAGGCGTCAGCAAATGACGTGGTGGGTGTTGAACAAAAGGATGCAATATCGGCTGAAGAATCGGCGGGTCGTCATAGGACCCAAGTTTACCTGTTCATTAGTTTTTTGTTGATCGGGGTGATTGTCGTCTTCTGGAAATCTATAACTACCGACTCCCCACCTGATATAGCGCCATCTGTTGTTACGAATCCTAGCGCTGGGGTTCGGACAACGAAAGCCCCACTTGAGGTATCGCCAACCCTTGTCGAATCTTCGAAACCAGTCGTGTCAGCCAAACGTAAACCGGGAACTGTTTTCCAGGATACCTTGAACGATGGTTCGAAGGGTCCTGAAATGGTTGTCATCCCGGCGGGCAGTTTCCGTATGGGGGATATTCAAGGTGTAGGTCATAGCGATGAGCAACCCGTGCATAAGGTCACGATCAAGCGGCCTTTTGCGCTAAGCAAATACCCAATCACCTTTGCCGAATACGACCATTATCGAGAAGCTATCAACAAGCCTAAACCTTCCGATAACGATTGGGGTCGAGGTAATCGACCCGTCATCAATGTTTCTTGGATTGATGCAACGGCTTATGCGGCGTGGTTGAGTGATCAAACCGGAAAGCGCTACCGCTTGCCTTCGGAAGCCGAATGGGAATACGCGGCCCGCGGGTGGAAGGAAACCGAATATTGGTGGGGAGACGAAGCCGATAAGAAACATGCCAATTTTTCTGGATATAATACAACGCCGGTTGATAAATACGCCGCAAATCCGTTTGGATTGCATGATACTTCGGGGAATGTTTGGGAATGGGTGCAGGATACCTGGCACGATACCTATAAATCGGCCCCAATTGATGGATCTGCATGGTTTGATAGTGACTCTCGACTCCGCGTGCTGCGTGGCGGCTCTTGGGGCATTGAGCCGGACTTCGCGCGTTCGGCGTACCGGTACAGGTACAGACCGGAGACCTCGAGCTACTATGTTGGATTTCGCTTGGCCCAGGACCTATAACCCTTTTCGCTTTGTTCTTTTACTCTTTTTACTTCTTGAATGTTAGAAAATAATTCGAATATAGTCGTCACAGGATGAGCCAAACCACTCCGCAAGCCATCCATCTATGCCATGAGTTGTTGGGTTGGCTCATCCCGTTGCTGGATAAATTCCCACGCAGCGGACGTTTCAGCCTGGGTGATCGTTTGGAGAGTGCGCTATTGGATGTGCTGGAACGTTTGGTCGAAGCCGCCTATACCCGGGCAAATCTCAAAGGACAAGCCTTATCTTCGGCCAATCTCCGGTTAGAAGTTGCGCGGCAACTATGGCGGCTGTGCTTTGAATTCAAGCTGATCTCAACAAAACGCTATCGTTATGGTGCCGAATTGATGGACGATTTGGGACGGCAAATCGGCGGTTGGTTGCGCAGCAGCAGCGCAGGTCGCGCTCGATGAAAAGGTTGGGTCAAATTTGGGGAAAAATCTGTAGTTTCGAAAATTTATGGATTGCCTATAGAAAAGCGCGGCTCGGCAAGACTTTACGGCCCAGTGTCGCCTTGTTTTCCATGAATGTGGAAAAAGAGTTAATGGTTTTGCAAAGAGAACTCCGCGATGGGAGTTATCAACCTGGGGAATATCGGCTTTTTACGATTTATGAACGCAAACCCCGCGCGATCGCCGCCGCGCCATTTCGGGACCGCGTTGTTCATCATGCGATCATGAATCTGTTAGAGCCCACGTTGGATCGAAGTTTTATAAACGATTCCTATGCATGCCGCAAAGGTAAAGGGGTTCACCGGGCGGTCGATCGGTTTCAGCGTTGGGCACAACGCTATACCTATGTTTTAAAACTTGATGTCGAGCAATATTTTTCGTCAATCGACCATCCGATTCTCAAGGAAAAATTGCATCGCAAAATAAAGGACCGGTCAAGCTTAGCCTTATTGGAAAAAATAATTGATGCCAGCCCGCAAAATCCTAAACGGCCATTAGACTTTTTTCGGGGTGATGATCTATTGACGCCGTTGGGCAGGGGTGTGGGCATTCCAATCGGGAATCTTACCAGCCAGTTTTTCGCCAATCTTTTTCTGGATGATCTTGACCATTTCATTAAGCAGGAGCTGCGGGTAAAAGGATATCTCCGCTATGTTGATGATATGGTTTTATTGGCCGATAGCAAAACGGAGTTGGCCGAATACCGTGAGATTATTCGGGAGAAATTAGAAGATTTAAGGTTGCGAGTGCACCCGAGAAAAGCGCATATCAGCCGCGCTGTCGACGGGTTGAACTTATTCGGGTATTTGGTTTATCGGGATTATCGAAGGTTAAGGAACGACAATGGTTATCGATTCGCCAGAAAATTGCGCGGGTTTGCTAAGGCTTACGAAGTTTGGGAGGTTGATTGGGATACATTGAACAGTTCGGTCCAAAGCTGGATCGGTCATGCCAAGCACGCCGATATATGGGGATTGCGCACAGCGATTTTTTCTGACATTGTATTTCGCAGGGGACCCGACCCACAAACGAATCCGCGTGCTGCGTGGCGGCTCTTGGAACAATAAACCGAACAACGCGCGTTCGGCGAACCGGAACAGGAACAAACCGGAGAACTCGAACAACAATGTTGGATTTCGCTTGGCCCAGTCTACCTGTGCGGCCGAAAGCCGGACCTAGAGCCAGGTTGTTCATGGACAACATGGGAATGGTGCGCAGGTGTCCATGAGCCGGGTTCCCGGTTTCGCAAGGATGGGAAAGACGAATAGTATTGTTAGGAAAACGGCAAGCGGGGCTGGTAGGATTTTTCCGAAGGCCCCGCTTGCATTACAAAGATGCTTTCGATCTTTTTAATTTTGGGGGTTGGGAAGCAGTTTGTTGATTGATCAGAACGCGTGAATACGTCCGTGTAAGCTCCGCTGCAACATCCTTGTTGCAGAAGTCTGATCAATCAACAATCTGCTTGCTTGCCGAATAGATGGATGGCCGTTTTATATAGATTTATAGGTTGTAAACATTGGGATTACTCGGAAAATTACAAAGACCTGGATTGATTGAGCCTCGGATTGGATACGGAAAATAAACTTGGCAAAAAAATACGCGCTTTTGATTGGTAATACGGATTACAAAGACGAACATTTACCGCAATTGAGTGGTTCGCTTGTGGATATTAAATCCGTAGCAGCGGTGTTGAATAATCGGAAAATTTGTGGATTCGATGAGGTCATACGACTGCCAAACCCGACGTTTTCAGAGTCTATGCGGGCTTTGAGTCAGTTATTTGCAAATAAGACCAAGGATGAACTGCTATTGTTTTATTTTAGCGGACACGGAGTTAAAGATCACGCGGGCGACTTGTTCTTCGCGATCAAGGAAACCGAGCATGGGTTGTATGACGGAACCGCGATCGCGGCGTCACTGCTGAAAAACATCGTTAACAAAAGCGGCTCGCATCGCCAGGTATTGATACTGGACTGTTGCCACAGCGGAGCCATCACGCAGGGCCTAAAAGGAATCGATACGATGGTGACAACCGATACGTTCGATGTTACAGGCTATGGCTGTGGGATTATTGCCGCAACCCGCTCGCATCAATACGCGGCGGATAGTACTGGCAGCGATGAAAGTAGCCAGCGTTCGTTATTTACGCATTTTTTGGTCGAAGGCTTGGAAACGGGTGCGGCAGCGGACGAAAGCTCCGATACGGTAACCGTCGAACAGCTCTACCAGTATGTCCACAAAAAAGTTACCGAAGTTCGGCCGGGTATGCAACCTGTGTACATCTGCGACCAATCGATCGGGCGGATTGGATTGGCGAAGAATCCGCGCCAAGTTTTTAAATTGCCTGAGGATCTAATGAATGATCTGGTGGATGCCAACCCAAGGACCCGCATCGGTGTATTACGCGAATTGAATACAATTGTTGTGAAAGGGGATGAGCGGAAGCGTGCAGCAGTACAAAATGTGCTGAGTGCTCGAATGGACGAAGAACGTGACCGTTTTGTACACCAGGAGATTGAGCAATTGTTGACGGTCTTGAGCGAAGTCACCGCGGACACTGTTAAACCCGAGCGTATCTCAGTAACTCGTCCTGAAAATACCGATTCTCTTGACCCGGGACGGGTATTTAGTGATACCTTGAAAGACGGTTCGAATGGTCCCGAGATGATGGTAATACCTGCAGGAAAATTCCGAATGGGGGATATTTCAGGCAATGGGGATGAAGATGAAAAACCGGTTCACGAGGTCAAAATCGAACGTCTGTTCGCATTGGGTAAGTACCCGGTAAGCTTTGCCGAATACGATTATTATTGCGACCAGACCGGCGTGGACAAACCCGGTGATGAAGATTGGGGCCGAAATGATCGTCCGGTCATCAATGTTTCTTGGAACGATGCTGTTGCGTACATCGAATGGTTGAGGGAACAAACTGGTAAGCGCTACCGTTTGCCTTCCGAGGCCGAATGGGAATACGCGGCACGGGGCGGGACAGACACAGCGTATTGGTGGGGAGATGAAGCCGACAAAAATCTTGCGAATTTTAGCGGCAAAAAAACCAATCCGGTGAAAAAATTCAAAGCGAATCTATTCGGCTTACACGACACATTGGGTAATGTTTGGGAGTGGGTGCAAGATACATGGCACGAGAATTATCAGTCTGCTCCATGCGATGGTTCTGCCTGGTTGGACGATGAACTTCGACTCCGCGTACTGCGTGGCGGCTCTTGGTACAGTGAGCCGAACTACGCGCGTTCGGCGTTCCGGAACAGGGACGAACCGGAGTACTCGAACTACAATGTTGGATTTCGCTTGGCCCAGGACCTTTAGCCCTTTTTGCTTTGTTCTTTTACCCTTTTTTATCTGGTGTTAAAAAAGTCTGGAATAGTTAATTTTACATGCCATTTTTCTAAATCAGCGTCCAAAAAATGATTTACCAAAACGGAAAATAGTGCAGGTTTTCTGCTTTCATTTTCGCTAGCGAAAATGAAAGCGGATAATATCCAAAATATGGGTTAGGCCCTGACCCTGCGCCAAACTTTGCGCGGTGTTGGCTTGGTGGTCGGCGATGGTGGGGTTTGCGCCGTTCTTCATCAGTAATTCTACGATTTTTTCCTGTCCGAATAACGAAGCCATCATCAACGCGGTTTGCCCGGCGTTGTTTCGGTGGTTGATGTCGCATTCGGTGTGTTCGATCAGCCATTGCGCAGTTTGGGTATGCCCCTTGAACGCGACCCCATAAAAGCATTGCTACCTCTGGCATCCTGAGCACAAGCATTGGCACCGAAGGCGAGCAAATGCGCCGCGGTATCGTGATGCCCGTAATAGGTGGCGAGTATAAAAAGATTGTCACCGCGATCATTGCGCGCGTGAATATCGCCGCCAGCGGTGGCGTAGCTTCGAATGGCATTGATATTTCCGGTCCGGGCGGCATCGAAAGCGTCGATGTCTTCCGCTACAACCGAGTAAGAAATGACTAGTAAGCCTATGGCTATGATTTTATTCATGCTGTTCTCCGTTAATAAATTTTATCAATCGCAAGATTGGGGCGGCAAAATATCTGCCGCCCTTAAATGGGTTGTCTAATTGGGATAAATTGCGGCAAGTTCTTTAACTTTGGTCATGTTTGCGTTGGCGGCAATACCGACCCGCATGCCATACTCGGGATCCGCCTTGTAAAGATACGATGTGATGATATTGCGAATTTCCGGGCTTTTGACCTGGACCAAATCGCCACCGAATGCTTCCACTAACGCGTTTTTTGATCGGGCATCGAAGGACTGGTACAAATCCCCGGCTTGCTTGAAATCCTGGGTTTTGTGGAACGGGATTTGTTGTGTTGAACCGTTTAACGGTGTCGCGCAAGCCTTGTAATCCGCGTGGGTTACCGCGTAGCCTGCATCGCTTTGGTAGCGGCTGGGAAAATAATTGACGCTCTGCGCTTTGGTGGACGAAAAACCAATGCCGTCTTGAACGCTGATGGCGTGAACCGGCGAACGGGGTTTGTTGGGTGCTAATTCCAAATGGTTGGCGCCCAACCGGTAGCGCTGCGTGTCGGCGTACGAAAACAAGCGTCCCTGCAACATCCGGTCTTCCGAGGGTTCGATGCCGGGGATCATATTGCTCGGCGCAAACGCGGCTTGTTCGGTCCATTGGAAGAAGTTGTCCGGTACTTCGTTCAATACCATTTCACCGACTTTGCGCGCGGGAACTTGGGATTCTGGCCAGATGACCGTGGTATCCAGTGGGTTAAACGCAAACCGACCCAATTGATTTGGATCCATGGTCTGGATGTACAGATCCCAAACTGGGAAGTTGCCGCGGTCAATATTTTGGTATAAATCCTGGGTCAAATGGTTGAAGTTGGTCGCCTGGATTTTTTCCGCTTCTGCCGGTGTTAGACCTTTGATGCCCTGGCGTGATTTCCAGGTGAACTTAACATAGCGAACTTGGCAGTCGTCGGTGACGAATTTAAACGCGTGAACCCCGGAACCGTCCATCTGGCGCAAACTTTCGGGTATGCCCAACGGCGAGTACAAGAAGGTCAACATATGGGTCGCTTCGGGTTTGAACGAGAAAAAATCGAAATAGCGGTTTGGGTCCTGATTAAAGTCGCGTGACCGCAGAACCCCACCAAATATCGAGTCGGCAGACCGATAGATAGTTTGTTTGTAAAGAACACAAATAGTTCTTTATTATATTTCACGGCCAACATATTAAATGCGCACCTTGCATTTTAAATCGGGTTGTTGTTTGACTTTGAAAAATATTACTATTTATATTCAATAACTTGCAATATTTGTGCGTGACATTCTGTCAACTTGGCACAGCCTCTGCAATAACCCAGTCAAGCTATAAACGCTTGGATGTGTTTTAACCACGATTCATTACAACGAAACGATTTTATTAGGAGAGCCAACCATGACAACCGTAACGATTAAAGATTTGACCACCGAAAAAGAATTAGACCACAAAGCGATGTCTGAAGTTACCGGCGGTAACGCTGCTGTAGCCATGGCAGACAGCTTGGGTCTGGGCCTTTTCTTCGCCAGCCCTGTCATTCACAACGTCGCTAACGACCAATACAACATCGGTTCACAAAGCGCTGGCATCGGCGGCGGCAACCTGATCGGCGACGGCGTATTCGCACCGGTTCAATTGCAAGGTTTGTATCAAAGCAACAACGCTTAATTTTATTCATTGACTTATTTATTTTTATTTAACGATTAATTGGAGAAATGACCATGACAACTTTATCGATTACTGATTTGAGCAGCGAAAAAGCATTGGACCGTAAGGAAATGTCTGAAGTATCAGGCGGCACCGACTTTTCGGCTTTGCTAGCCATCGCTAGCCCGTTTATCACGAATATTGCAAACGACCAGTACAACATTGGCGCACAGTCGTCTTTCATCGGCGGCGGTAACTATATCGAAGACGGCGTCTACGCACCGGTTCAAATCCAGTGGATGAACCAAAGCAACAACGCTTAATTTGAGTTATTAATTTTACTTTAACAATTGTTTGGAGAAACCATCATGACATTATCAATCAAAGATTTGAGCGTAGCTAAAGAAATGGACCGCAAGGAAATGACAGAAGTCTCTGGCGGGAACGCTGCACTGGCTATGGCCGGTGGCTTCGGACTGGATATTGCGGCTTTCATCGGTAGCCCAGTGATCCACAACGTCGCTAACGATCAGTACAACACTGGCGCACAAAGCGCTGGAATCGGCGGCGGCAACATGGTCGGCGACGGCGTATTCGCACCGGTTCAGTGGCAGGATCTGTACCAAAGCAACAACGCTTAATTTGAGTTATTAATTTTAATTTAACAATTATTTGGAGAAACTATCATGACATTATCAATCAAAGATTTGAGCGTAGCTAAAGAAATGGACCGCAAGGAAATGAGAGAAGTCTCTGGCGGGAACGCTGCACTCGCTATGGCCGGTGGCTTCGGACTGGATATTGCGGCTTTCATCGGTAGCCCGGTCATCCACAACGTGGCTAACGATCAGAAAAACACGGGCGCACAAGCTGCTTCCATCGGCGGCGGCAACTTAGTCGGCGACGGCGTATTCGCACCGGTTCAGTGGCAGTCTATGTACCAAAGCAACGTATCTTAATTGATTGCCTCAAGCTGTATCCCAAAACGGGGGTCTTCGGACCCCCGTTTTTTATTGTTGGAAGCCAGTTCGTAATTGAAAACGGCTATAAAAGGTGGAGATCGACGATCGAAGGAATATAGAGAAAAAATATCGATCGAGACGGACCTCATGGCTCTACATGGTTCTTTCAGCCAATTATAAAAAGTGGACTTGCGAATATCCAACGGCCTGAGGGATTTCTGGAGGGGTAAATTGGATTATTCAACCAGCCGAATGATCTGGTACTTTTCGGAGGCTGTATACCTCATGTATTGTCCCCCCATCCCCGATCATACATTTTTTAAAGTAGACGGTTCTCCATAGACAGCAGGGTTTTGACTTTATCGGTCGTCGCTTCTCGAACCGTGTCACGCGTAAGCCGTTTTTCACCTGCTTCAAGCAATTCCTTCGACCAGCAATAGTAAATATTGGTATGACCCCTTCCCAGCGACACAGCTCGGCAAGGCTGTCTTCACCCCGAAGACCTTCCAGTACAATACGAATCATTTCTTCAGCAGAATAATGACGTCGCGTGGCCCGACGGATATCTTGAACGGTTTTTTCTGCGCTGTGTTTCTTGGTCATCATCGTTTCCTCTTTGGGTCAACGATGAACCAAAACTGTCTCTTAGGCAATCAGGCTATTCTGTCCAACTTGGGCTGACGGGGTACAACGCTAATTGGTAAAAAAGTCTCTCTTTGGAATGTATTACAACGTATACAAAAGCTAATTAGGCCCTTCAACCTGGGGCCACCTAAAGCGACGTTGCGCCAAGTTCACCTTACTAGTCAAACAGGATGGTACTCCAAAATTTATCGACTCGTTGTCGGTGGTGCAGTTAATCCTGGCTTAAGGTTCTTGAAAAAATCCGTGGAGGTAGTTGAAGAACCAAAGGTGTCAGCCATTTTGATATCTTTCTACTTGCCTTTTCATTACTTTTTCGATCGAAGGTTTTTTCCAGCAAATCCGCTCAAGAAGCGATGCTTATTGCTTGGAATAGGTGAATTGTTGCACGGTACCGAATAATCTAATTGCTTCGGTCCAATTTTCGATAGCCAATTGCTTCGCTTAAATGTTTTATCTGGATTTGCTCCGATCCGGCTAAATCGGCGATGGTCCTGGCAACCTTCAAGATACGGTGGTACGCGCGGTGGGACAGTCCGAATTGATGCATGGCTTGTTCCATTAATTGATCCCCGGATTTTTCCAGTTGGCAATATTTCTTTACTTCCGGGGCGGTCATCGATGCGTTGGGTTGGCCACGTTGGGTGATAGCGCGGTCGCGGGCGATAATCACGCGTTGTCGGATCTGGCCGCTGGTTTCTTCGCCGTGGGGGCTGCCCTTGCGTAGAATCTTGTGTGCAATGCGCGGGACTTCCACATGAATGTCTATTCGATCCAACAATGGCCCGGATATCTTGCTTCGATAACGGCGTACTTGTTCTGAGGTGCAGCGGCATTTACCGGATTCATCCCCATAAAAGCCACAGAAACACGGATTCATTGCGGCGATTAATTGGAATTTTGCTGGATAATTGGCCTGTTGCGCTGCACGCGAAATGGTGATGTGTGCGGTTTCCAGGGGTTCGCGCAATACTTCCAGAACTTTCCGATCAAACTCGGGTAGTTCGTCCAAAAAAAGCGTGCCGTTATGTGCCAATGAAATTTCGCCGGGTTTTGGGTTGCTGCCACCGCCGACGAGTGCGGGCGCTGATGCGGTGTGGTGCGGCGCACGAAATGGCGGTTTTCGCCAATTTGATAAATCGATCGCCTGGTTGGCGACGGACATAATGGCGGCGGTTTCAAGTGCTTCATCTTCCGTAAGTGGCGGTAATATACTTGGCAGACGCGATGCGAGCATGGACTTACCCGTACCTGGAGGACCTATCATGACCAGATTGTGCGATCCGGCCGCGGCAACTTCCAACGCTCTTTTGGCGTGATATTGTCCGTGGACATCATGGAAATCGGGGCAATTCTGATTTGTCAAAGTGGATTGGGATGGCGCGGTGGGTTCGATTGGTTTTTGACCGTTCAAGTGTGCGCAAATTTCCAAGAGGTGGTTGGCGCCAATAATATGAGCGTCCTTAACCATCGCGGCTTCGGTCTGGTTGCTGGTCGAAACCAGCAATGAGCGTCCCGCGTTTCGCGCCTGTACCGCAATCGGTAATGCGCCCTTGATTGGCCTGAGCTCTCCTCCAAGTGATAGTTCTGCGGCAAATTCGAGCTTTTCTAACTGGTCAATTTTGATTTGGGCAGATGCAGCGAGTATGCCAATTGCGATGGGCAAATCGAAGCGACCGCCTTCTTTGGGTAGATCGGCCGGTGCTAAATTGACCGTGATTCGGCGGGTCGGAAATTCCAGCCGTGAATTTAGCAATGCCCCGCGTACCCTGTCTTTACTCTCTTTGACCGCCGTTTCGGGAAGGCCAACGATGGATAAACTGGGTAAGCCGTTGGATATATGGACTTCGACGGTGACTTGAGGAGCTTGTATGCCTTGGCTACCGCGGCTATATACAATGGCAAGAGACATAAGGTCCTTGTCGGTCGTTTCGCCAATAACTTGAGCGTACTACTCAATTGTAGAGCGTAAGAATTTGTGCGATACGCGTTTGAAGGGCTACGAAACCCACGCCCCGCTGAGAGCTATTCTGAATCTGCCTCCATTTTGGCGATTTGTTTTTCCAATGCGTCAAGTTTTTCCCGGGTCTTGGCTAGCACGGCTCTTTGTACCTCAAATTCTTCGCGCGAAACCAAATCCATTTTGGCGAAAGTACTTTGTAATACCGCGCGAAAATTCTTTTCTAAGTCTTTATGAAGATGCTGCAAACCCGTGGGCAAACTATTTGCTAACCGCCGGACCGTTTCATCTAGTGTATTCGAATCAATCATTCGTGAAGCATAGCGGAATGGGGGGGTGGGCGTCTACGAGAAACTGTAAGCGCGATCTGCACCAACATGACGCGCCCGGGATCCTAAAGCGCACTAATATTGTGCGCTTCTGTCGGAGGCTTCCCGCGTTAAAGCTTATACTATTGATTTTTATATTTAAAAAATAGGCATACTTTGTGCTTTAACGAGTTCAGGAATACAGCGCTGCAGCTCTTGTGCTGCCAGAATACTCATAAATTAGGTCGTTGAACGATCTCAATAATATCAAGGGGGCGTAGATGAAACTCATTACAGCAATTCTAAAGCCGTTCAAAATGGACGATGTTCGCGAAGGGCTATCTGATATAGGCGTTACTGGAATAACGGTAACCGAAGTTAAAGGCTTTGGTCGTCAAAAAGGGCATACCGAGCTCTATAGGGGTGCGGAATATGTTGTGGATTTCTTGCCGAAGATCAAGTTGGAAGTTGCTGTCTCGACAGATCAACTTGACCAAGTCGTGGATGTAATTGCAAAAACCGCCAATACCGGAAAGATCGGCGATGGAAAAATCTTTGTGTCAGATCTAGAGCAGGTCATTCGAATTCGCACCGGTGAAACCGGAGCTGACGCTTTGTGATTTTTTAATAATTTCCGGGAGATATTGAAATGATAAATGCTAAAAAGAATACTTCTATCAACAAGGGTTTAGTGGGGGGATTATTTGCTATCTCGGCGATGACGATGCCGGCGATATCGCACGCAGAAGATGTCCTGAATTCGGGGGATACCGCGTGGATGTTGACATCGATGGTGTTGGTTTTGTTTATGACAATTCCAGGTCTTTCATTGTTCTACGCGGGAATGGTAAGAAGCAAAAACCCACTGTCAGTGATGATGCAATGTTTCACCATTACCTGTTTGATTACGGTCATTTGGGTGATTTATGGCTACAGTCTGGCGTTTGGTGACGGCGATGCCTTTGTCGGTTATCTAGGCAAAGCTTTTATGGCAGGCGTCGGCGTGGAAACTTTGAGCGGAACTATACCGGAATCAGTGTTCGCAATGTTCCAATTAACCTTTGCGATCATTACACCAGCTTTGATCGTTGGTGCTTTTGCCGAGCGCATGAAATTTTCTGCGATGCTCTGGTTTATGGCCTTATGGGTGACGGTAGTTTACGCGCCGGTTTGTCACTGGGTATGGGGCGGCGGTTGGCTCGGCGACCAAGGCGTACTGGATTTCGCAGGCGGTACAGTTGTACATATTAACGCGGGCATTGCCGGATTGGTTTGTGCGATTGTTCTGGGCAAGAGAAAAGGCTATCCATCAACTGCAATGCCGCCCCATAGTATGGTGTTGACCTTGGTTGGTGCTGGAATGTTGTGGGTAGGGTGGTTTGGTTTTAACGCGGGCAGCGAGCTTGCCGCGGACGGAACTGCCGGAATGGCAATGGTAGTGACTCAGGTGGCAACTGCGACGGCTGCGTTAACCTGGATGTTCGTTGAGTGGAAAATTCATGGCAAACCTAGCGCATTGGGGATTGCGTCGGGCGCGGTTGCTGGACTGGTTGCCATTACTCCTGCGTCCGGTTACGTTGGGCCGATGGGAGCGTTGGCGATCGGTGCTGCCTCAGGTTTGGGTTGTTACATTGTTGCGGTGCACATTAAGCGGGCTTTGGGCTTTGATGACTCATTGGATGCGTTTAGCGTTCACGGGGTTGGCGGAATTATCGGGGCTATATTGACTGGCGTCTTTGCGGATGCGGCACTCGGTGGGGTTGGTCTGGAGGAAGGCGTCACGATCGGCGGACAAGTTTGGAAACAAATGATTGGAATAGGTGCGACCGTAGTTTACGATCTAATCGCAACGCTGATCTTGTTGAAAATTGTTGATCTTGTCATAGGTCTGCGCGTAACCGGCGACGAAGAGTCGGAAGGATTGGATATCGCGTTGCATGATGAACGGGGATACAACTTGTAGTGATAGACTTATCGATTCACTAAAAAAGGGCGCTTCGGCGCCCTTTTTTAGTGCTTACCCCTTCCAGTAATATCTAAAAAATAATAAATTTAGGAGTTTATGTAAATAAAAACAGAAACATACGGGTATATAAGAGAGTTCTTTAACGACCAAACTCGTTAGTGCTCCAAATAAGGGCGAATTTGTGATCTGTCGAGTAGAATGTTGTAAACTACCGATTTGTTCTGACCTTAAAATAAACTGCCTGGGGAGGATTTGTGAAACTAATAACAGCAATCATCAAACCGTTCAAACTTGACGACGTTCGGGAAGCACTGTCGGAAATCGGTGTAGCCGGGGTTACCGTATCCGAAGTCAAAGGCTTTGGTCGACAGAAGGGCCACACTGAGTTGTACAGAGGTGCTGAATATGTTGTAGATTTTCTTCCCAAAATCAAACTTGAAGTTGCAATATCAGACAGCCATCTTGAGCAGGCTGTCGATACCATTATCAAAGCTGCCAACACCGGCAAGATTGGAGACGGAAAAATTTTTGTGACCAATCTTGAACAGGTTGTTCGGATTCGAACCGGGGAAACCGGCGAAAATGCGTTGTAAATTGTCTGGAGCTCGGTCATGAAAAATTATTCTAAAAAAATGATAGCTGTGACATCAGCTGCTTTGTTGTTGCCTTCGGTTGCCCTTGGGGATGAGTTGAATCAAGCTAATACGGCGTGGATATTGACCTCGACTGCACTGGTGTTGTTTATGACGATTCCTGGCTTATCGCTGTTCTATGCCGGATTGGTGCGCGCCAAGAATGTGCTCTCGGTATTGATGCAATGCTTTGTGATTACCTGCGCGATTTCGATTTTATGGTTGATAGGTGTTTATAGCCTGGCATTTGACGATGGCGGTAGTGTTCAGGCCTACATTGGTGGGACGGACAAGGTTATGGCATTTGGCATCGATGTGAACAGTCTGATCGGAGATATACCGGAAACTGTATTTTTTATGTTTCAGATGACCTTTGCCATCATAACTCCGGCCTTGATTGTTGGCGGTTTTGCAGAGCGCATGAAGTTTTCTGCGATGTTATTATTTAGTATGTTGTGGATTGTTTTTGTCTACGCGCCGGTTTGTCATTGGGTATGGGGTGGCGGTTGGTTGTCGGAGATGGGCTTTTTGGATTTTGCTGGTGGCTCGGTAGTGCATATCAACGCTGGCGTCGCGTCGTTGGTGGCTGCAATGGTAATTGGCAGACGACGTGGATTTCCGGATACGGCAATGCCTCCGCATAATCTAACCATGTGTATAACTGGTGCTGGCATGCTATGGGTAGGCTGGTTTGGGTTTAACGCGGGTAGCGCGTTAGCAGCAAACGGTTCCGCTGGGATGGCGATGTTGGTCACGCATATAGGTGCGGCTGCCGGGGCTTTGACCTGGATGCTGATCGAATGGGTACGTTTTGGCAAGCCCAGCGTTTTGGGTATTGTAACTGGAATGGTCGCGGGATTGGGAACGATTACGCCGGCATCGGGTTTTGTTGGACCGATTGGAGCATTGGCGATCGGATGTATCGCTGGAACAGTGTGTTTTATGGCGACACAGTTTTTGAAGCGTGTCCTTAAAATTGATGATTCTTTAGATGTTTTTCCGGTTCACGGTGTTGGGGGGATGGTTGGGACTACGTTAACCGGTGTATTTGCTGCGAGTTCTCTCGGCGGCATGGGTTTAGCGGATGGCGTGACGATCGGTGACCAAGTTGTAGTTCAATTGATCGGGGTGTTTGCAACTATAGTATGGAGCGCAGTAATTAGTTATGTGTTGCTCAAAGTAGTTGACATGGTCTCTGGTTTGCGCGTTGAGGTTGACGACGAAACCCAAGGTTTGGATGTTGTTCTACACGAAGAAACGGGTTACAACATGTAAAACTTGTCACAACCGCTCTGTCGTCCTGCGGAGCGGTTGTGAAGGATTTAAATCAAGACTCTGAGCGGATGTCGATTTCTTCGTTGTCGATATCCAAGACGATATCGTCACCACCTTTAAACTCGTTTAACGATGAGATTGCTTCGGCTAGGACTGATTTACGCGCGTCGTCGATCAGATTGCGAAAATCTGTTGAATCCTCCGGATAATCAAGGCCCAAAGATGATGATTTTCGGTCATCTTGTAGAAGACTATGTAAGGCTTGGGTCTTTGCTTGGACCGATGCCGGGGTTGGCAGTTTTATATCATCTGGAACTTTAGGCAGATGCTTTAAGATTTCCAATTGAACTTGTAGAGGAATATTCTTATCGGACAAAGAAACAAATGCGCGTATAAGAGATTGAACCCCTTCCGCATGAGCTTTATAAAACTCGCTAGTTCGAGCGTTGATTAACATGCTGCTACGTTTGGATTCCGTTGCTGCTTGCAGCATTGCAATTTGATTCTTCCGTTCCGCTTTTTCCAATTCCCGTGCCGTTAGAATTTGCTCTTCAGCTTGAGCGGCTTCTGCTTTGGCCAAGCTTGCCTTTGTTTGCGCTTTTGACTGTTCAACCCGTTTTTCGGCGACATCGATAACTTTTATATGCTCAGCGTGTTCTATTTCTTTTTCGGCAACCATTTCGGATTGTTGTTGCTGAATCTGCATATCGGATTGGATTTTTGCGGTTTCAGCTCGCTTGGTCGCATCCATGATCGCAAGCTCATGATCGTTTTCAAGTTTTAGTGAATCTTTCTGGTTATTTAGTTCCTGAATTAAACGTTCGCTATCGATCTGTTTTTTCGCAATGTCTATACGGCTTTCCTGCTCAATATCGTTTCTGGCCTTGCGCTTGTTCAGAGTCAAGTCAATCAATTTTGTCAAACCTTCCGCATCGAAAATATTGTCGGGATCAAAAAATTCCTTGCCGGTCTGGTCCAGTCGGGTCACTGCAATTGATTCTAAAATCAAGCCATTTTTTAGCATTCGCCCAGAGCAAATATTTTGTACTTGCTCGACAAAAGTGTCGCGCTTAGATTGAAGTTCTTCTAATGTTAATTCCGCTGCGGCAGTTCGCATCGCATCTATCAATTTTCCTTCGATGAGTTGTTTGAGTTCATCGGGCGATACGCTTCTTGCGCCTAGTTGTTTAGCCGCGACCGCAATTGACGATTCTTCGGCTTCTACGTGAACGTAAAAATCCAATTCAACGTCGGCGCGTAACCGGTCGATAGTCATCAGCGCCTGTTGGTCCACCTGGCTTACAGAAATGCATATTTCCGCCAAATTTATGGGAATTACTTTGTGTAGAATAGGCAATACAAAAGCGGGTTTATTTAAGATGATGCTTTCTCCACCATGTCCGCTACGGATATATGCGCGGTTTTTGGTTGGCCGGACATAAATGCGGGAAATGACGAAACCCAAGAGTAGGGTTATAAGGAGTACAGTAGTTACGATAGTAAACGTTATCATGCTCATTTTTGTAGGTATAGCAGATTTAGGACGTCAAAGCATACGGTAATGCTAAATTTGCGAAAAAGCAATCTAAAATATTATTTTTTCTTTCTTATTTAAATGACTAGGTAACTTATCTTGGGTAAATTATTAAAGGAGGAACATAAATTATTGATAAGTTAATAAGGTTGTAGAGGGAGTTTTGATATGGGGGTTACTTTTGAAAAATTAATCTGCATAGCGTTGTTGATATCGGCATTCCCTGGAAAATTTGATACTTTGCTTATATTTATATTTCTACAGCAGCTGGTTGGAATACAAAGAGCGCAACGGGGGGCTTGTTTGAATTCAAACGCGATGACTTGATGCTCGTATATTAAAAATGGGGTTTAATTTATAGGGTCATCCTTGCTCATAGGCTATAAAAATTTAGGTCAATGTCAATCGGTGTATATTAGGAGAATTTAATGAAAGTAGGTTTCGTAGGATTGGGAGCGATGGGCGCGTCGATGGCGCGCAATATCGCAGGGGCCGGGCTGCTTGCCAGTGTTTGGAATAGGACTTCGATGCGTGCCCAGGGTTTGGGTCATGAACTGAAAGTAGCAGTTGCCGATAACCTACCGGAATTGGCCAGTCAGGTTAATATTGTAGTATGTTGCGTTTCAGCTGATAGCGATGTTGTAGAAGTGGTTAATGCGTTGCGCCCAGGGCTTAAGGCCGGATCGGTCGTTGTTGATACGTCCACCGTTAGTAGCGAAACGGCCCAGCAAATAGAAAAGATTCTCGCCGAGGTTGGGGTGGCTTTTTTAGATTCCCCAGTTTCCGGAGGAGTTGAAGGCGCGCGCATCGGAAATCTGGCTATGATGGTCGGTGGTAATTCTACGAATTTGGAAAAGGTTAGACCGGTGCTTGAAGCCATGGGTAGTCAGATTGTGCACATGGGACCGGTCGGTGCTGGTCAGGCGACAAAAGCGGTCAATCAGATTATGGCGGCAGGGATCAACCAGGCCGTAACAGAAGCGCTAGCTTTTGGAGACAGCCAGGCGTTACCGATGGATCAACTAATAGATGTCATTTCGGCTGGTGCGGCTGGAAATTGGTTTCTAGAGCACCGTGGACCTAGCTTGGTAAAAAATTCATTTAAGCCGGGTTTCAAGCTCGGATTGCACCATAAGGATCTGGAGATTTGTAGACAGATGGCGGCTAAAAAGGGATTTGAATCCAGTGTAATCAAAAAAACTTTGGAAGATTATAAGTTGCTTATGGACCAAGGCTTTCAGGATGAAGATATTTCTGCATTGTATCGTTTGAAAACGTCCTAATGGACCGAATTACACAAGCTCTTGTTGCGCATCAAAGGTCTTTGCTCAAATGTAACAAGTGTACCCAAATGGTGGGCCCCGTAGTGACCGGTGAACCAATTCGATCGTCAGTTTATCTAATAGGCCAAGCGCCAGGTACTAGAGAAGGTTTGGCTGGAAGGCCCTTTGCTTGGACAGCAGGCAAAACGCTGTTTAAATGGTTTGCAAAGATTGGGCTGGACGAAGAAGCGTTTCGCCAGCGTGTATTCATGGCAGCGGTGTGCCGGTGTTTTCCAGGTAAGAATCCTAACGGCGGAGATCGAGTTCCAGATGAAAAGGAGATGAATGAATGTGCCGGTTGGATGAACGCGGAATTGGCTTTGCTCGAACCGCAATTGATCCTGCCGGTCGGTAAGCTGGCCATTGGACGTTTGATCCCGGTAAATAAACTGAAAGACGTGATCGGTAATTGTTACACCTGCGAGGTTAATGGCGTTGAACGTGATGTAATACCCCTACCGCATCCCTCTGGAGCATCAACCTGGCACCGAGTCGAACCGGGAAAAACGCTATTATTGCAAGCGTTACATTTAATCCAGCGTCATTCTGCGTGGAAAAGTGTTTGTAATTTATAGTTTAGATGTCCTATCCATACTAAATTCGTACCAATCAGAAACCGCAAATAAGAATGTCACACACAGCCCGCAGTCAATCGTCTATTGATACTCAAGCTTCCTCAAATCAAAAGGTTAATGCGCTGGTATCCCCTGGGGAAAGCCTTGATATTTTATCTAAGATTGAAATGGAGCAGCTTCTAGATAGCAGCCAGGGTGGCTTATACAAACTTTTCCGCCGGTGCTCTCTTGCGGTTTTGAATTGTGGTAGCGAAATCGACGATGGCAGGGCCGTATTAGATGAATTCTCCGATTATTCTATCCGGGTGTTACAACAGGGACGTGGAATCAAATTAGATCTGGAAAATGCACCCGGTAGTGCTTTTGTTGATGGGGTTCTGGTGCATGGGATCAAAGACCATTTATTTGCGGTATTACGGGATATTGTTTTTATCAATACTGAAATAAAGGGCGATCAAGGCCTGGATCTAACTCAATCGAGCGATATTACCAATGTCGTATTTCATATTCTCAGGAATGCTGGGATATTGCGACCGCGTAAACGTCCGGATATGATTGTGTGTTGGGGCGGGCACTCAATTAAGCGGGAAGAATACGATTATTCAAAAGAAATAGGTTACCAGCTGGGACTGCGAGGACTTAATATTTGCACCGGATGTGGTCCCGGAGCGATGAAAGGTCCAATGAAGGGTGCGATGATTGGTCATACCAAGCAACGCATCAAAGATGGCCGTTATGTAGGAATTACCGAACCCGGTATTATCGCAGCGGAACCACCCAATCCTATCGTCAATGAATTGGTGATTTTGCCGGATATCGAAAAACGCCTGGAAGCATTCGTTCGCACGGGTCACGGTTTTGTGGTATTTCCAGGCGGTGTAGGAACGGCTGAAGAAGTTCTGTTATTAGTTGGGATCTTGTTGCATCCGTCTAACGCTGATATGCCTTTCCCGCTGATATTTACGGGGCCTAAATCCAGCGAAAAATATTTTGAGCAAATAGACCGTTTTATAGGCGACACGCTGGGTGAAGTCGCCCGGCAAAAATATTCAATCATCATAGATAATCCGGTATTGGTAGCGCGCGAGATAAAACAGCAGATTAAAGCGGTACAGCAGTTCAGAAAAAGTAATCATGATGCATACTATTTTAATTGGCAGTTGAGAATTCAGCCAGCTTTTCAATTGCCTTTTATACCCAATCATGCGGAAATGGCGGGATTGGCTTTGCATAAGAACCAACCTGTGCATGAATTGGCGGCGAATCTACGCAAAGCTTTCTCGGGTATAGTCGCCGGAAATGTCAAAGAAGAGGGTATCCGTTCCATAGCCCAATTTGGCCCCTTTAAAATAGACGGGGATCAAGCGATTACCAAACCTTTGGATCATCTACTGCGGTCATTTGTAGCTCAACAGCGGATGAAATTACCAGGCACCAGCTATGAACCTTGTTACGAAATTATTACCTAAGAATTCTTGCTAGGACTTGGTTTGCCATTTTTGGGGAAATACATAAATGTTGAGATTATTGCAAGAATTACTCAAGCATTACGCGGTAATTTTGACCGCTTTGGAAACAAGAGCCAGTGCAATATGTTGTAGCGTAGTCTCTGATTTGGTTATTAATTCTTGGTGCTTATTATTATAGTATCGATGTTGTTCTCCCGAAGCTTGATGCGTATGGTATCGACCACAGAGAGCTTGGAGAATGGACCTATTTTGACACGATTCCATGTTGTTGAATCATTTTTGGCTATTTCAATTTTTGATTCGACGCCAATTAAAGCAAGCTGGGCCTTCAATTTGTCCGCTTGGCTGTGTTTTCTGAACGATCCGGCTTGAATGACATAGTGACTAGGTTTTGCTTTGCCAAGTTTTTCCTCACGTTTTCGTATTTTTATTTCAGATTCTGGGATAACAATTTCTTGTTCTGGAAGGATGTTGTAAAAATCGAATTTGGGTTTGGCCGTTGATACCGGAATGTGTTTTTTCGCTTTCGTTTTAGCTTTGGATTTTGCCGGAATAGACGTTTTAATTTTGTGTTCGGTTCTGTCTTGATTTCGAAGGAAGATCAGGAAAGATACAAATGATCCGATAAGTACCGCAGCCAATAACCATTTCCACAGCGCGATTTTGTTTTTTTTCTTTTTTCGATTACCGGAGCGCGCGCGGTGTTTGTAATCCTTGGTCATTCTTACATCGTTTCCGGTGCGGAAATATCTAATAAGCCTAGCCCATTAGAAATTATCTGGCGGACCGCATAAACAAGATTCAGACGAGCATTGCGAATTGCGTTGTCGTCGACCAAAAATTGATGTGCGTTATAGTAGGTATGAAAATCGTTGGCCAATTCACGCAAATATTGAATCAGCAAATGGGGTTCGTGTTTCAAAGCGGCGTTTTTTATTGTTTCTGAATAGGCAGAAAGACTTTTTAGCAGCGCCTGTTCATGGCTCTCGGTCAAAAGATTCAAATTCGACATACCCGTTTCGATGTCCCAAACCATATGCTTGTCATCCAATTGTCTGAAAACACTGCAAACGCGGGCGTGTGCGTATTGTACATAATACACCGGATTTTCATTCGATTGAGACATCGCCAATTGCAGGTCAAAATCCATATGTTGTTGACAGCGCCGCATCATATAAAAGAAGCGCGCGGCATCTTTGCCGACTTCGTTGCGCAGCTGTCGTAACGTGATGAATTCACCCGACCGGGTAGACATCGATACTTTTTCTTTGCCCCGATACAAAACCGCAAACTGTACCAACAGGATTTTGAGCTTCGAAGCGTCCCCGCCTAATGCTTGAATCGCTGCTTTGACTCTTGGGACGTACCCGTGATGATCGGCGCCCCAAATATCAATAAGAATATCGTAACCTCGTTCTAATTTGTTCAAATGATAGGCTATGTCGGACGCCAAATAAGTGGTTTGCCCATTTTCTCTAACGACGACACGATCTTTTTCATCACCCAATTTGCTACAAGCAAACCAAGTGGCGCCATTTTTTTCATAAAGATGGCCAGATTCTTGAAGTTTATTTAAGGCTTTTTGTACTGCGCCTGAATCCATCAGTTGCCGTTCTGAAAACCATTCGTCAAAGTTGACACCGAAATCTTCCAGATCGTTTTTAATATCCAACAAGATTCCGTCCAATCCACTAGTAAGAAAGAACTGATATTGATCGGGCGTCAGTAATTTGCGGGCTTTATCTATAAGTGCATCAATATAAGCCTCTTTATCGCCCCCATCCACTTGGTCGGCTGGAAGGCCTTCAAGAATCAAATCAGCGGGGTGCTGAAATTCGTTAGCACCTGCGGTGTGTATTTTTTTTGCTACGCTACGGACGTATTCACCGCGGTAGGCATTGCTTGGAAACGGCAAAATTTCGCCGCATTCTTCTAGATAACGTAACCAAATCGTTGTTGCCAATATATCCATCTGGCGCCCTGCATCATTGACATAGTATTCCCGGTAAACCTCATAGCCAATCGCGGTAAGTAGATTGCCCAGTGCAGATCCATAGGCGGCCCCGCGGCCGTGCCCAACGTGTAAAGGCCCGGTAGGGTTCGCCGAAACAAATTCAATTTGTACCTTTGTTCCGATACCTATATTGCTTTTGCCAAACCGGTCAGCTTGTTCGTGAATTTGACGGATGATATCTGATTGGGTCCCTTGGGCTATGAAGAAATTGATGAAGCCCGGGCCGGCAATATTGGTCTCTTGAATTTCAGCAGCAGAGGGTAGTACGTCAACGATAGCTTGCGCAAGGTCGCGTGGTTTTTGTTTTGCTGCTTTCGCCAATGTCAACGCCAAGTTGGATGCAAAATCTCCGTGTTGGGCATCGCGTGTGCGTTCAACAACAATATTAGGTGTAATCTGTTTGTCCAGCTTACCCGCTTTTTGTAGTGTTTTGACCGCTTCGCGTAGGAGTTCTTCGAGTTTTAGTTTCATGCAGCGATAGATTTGTATTGCAATTCGTAAATGATTGAAGGGGGCGTATTATCCTAAAATCGATTGGGGCGATGCAATGTTTTGTTGTATTACCCGCAAACTTGCATCGTGTATTGAAGGTTGGTCCAAAGCATTTTTGTACTCGGCAGCTAGAAAAGATCGATTGGGTCGATGTCTATGGACCATTTAATTTTTTTGCTATTGGGCAGATCCTCTATAGCTCGTATTAATTTGTCTGTTGTTTTGTGTAATAGTTTGCGGTCGGTACTTTGAAGCAAAAATTGATAACGGTAGTCACCCGCCCGTTTGACCATTGGTGCGGGGGCTGGACCCATAAGGATAATTTTATTACCACCTAGCATGCTGGCATGCTGCCTAACCTGATCGAGGAAAGCAGCGGTATTTTCTTGGTTTTTGGATTGGGCCCGTATCAATGCCTGAAAGCTAAACGGGGGTAAGCAAGCACTGCGTCGTTCGCTGATAGCTTCGCTGGCGAATTGTCGATATCCTTTCTCGATCAATGTTTTTAGCAGGGGATGGTCTGGATGACGTGTTTGTAGGATGACACGTCCAGGTTTTTTGGCTCTACCGGCTCTGCCTGCGACTTGAACGATCAATTGCGCGAGTCGTTCGGTTGCGCGAAAATCGGTGCTGAATAAGCCTGAATCCGTATCCAAGACCCCGACCAGGGTGACATTAGGAAAGTGATGCCCCTTGGCAAGCATTTGGGTTCCGATCAGTATGTCGACAGTGCCTTGCTTTATATCGTTTATAGTTTTATCCATACTGCCCTTTCTTCTGGTACTATCCCGATCCACTCGCCGTATCGACGCGGCCGGAAATATCTTTGCAAGGACTTCTTCGACACGTTCGGTACCGATTCCTAGTGATTCCATTTTTTTCGAACGACACTGATCGCAACCTCGCGGGATCGGGCTTTCGTAATCGCAGTGGTGGCATCGCAGGCGTTGGTCTTGTAAATGGATGACTAAATTGCTATCGCACCGATGGCATTGAGCGACCCATCCGCAATTATTACAGATCATGCAAGGGGCAAAACCACGCCGATTTAAAAACAGTAATACCTGTTCTTTTTTGTTCAAGGTTTGTTTGATAGTTTGGATCAGTTTGGCGGACAAACCCTGGCTTAAATTTTTATTCTTTATATCGAGTAGATGGATCACTGGGGGCCGAGCGCCAGTCGCTCTGATTGGGAGTATCAGTTGTTTATAACGTCCCTGTTCTGCATTAACAATCGTTTCAAACGATGGTGTGGCGGAGCCTAAAATGATCGGAATTTGCAATCGCTGGGCTCGTTTGATTGCGATATCTCTGGCCGAAAATCTAAATTTCTCTTGTTGCTTAAAGGAGCTATCATGTTCTTCATCAAGAATGATCAATCCAGGACGGTTTAGCGGAATAAATGCAGCAGACCGGGTACCCAACAATATTGGTGCAGTACCTGCCTGCGCGCGCATCCAAGCCTGAGCGCGACATTGGTCGCTTAAACCCGAATGAAATACTGCTATTGGTGTATCGAAGCGCGATTGAAATCGGCTTTGGAGCTGAGGGGTCAGGCTTATTTCGGGTAATAACACCATCGTTTGTAAGTTGCGATCGATCGCAAGTCGAATTAGCTGGAAATAAACTTCGGTTTTGCCGCTACCTGTAACGCCATCTAACATAAACACGCTGAACGAACCGATAGACCCTTCAATTGCGTGTATAGCATTATTCTGGTCCGCATTGGTTTGAAATGTGGATTGAGTGTATCGAGTTTTAGATTGCAATATACGCGGTCTGTTTTCGACTAAATTTTTTGCCATTAGCGTTCTAGCGGTATTGCGCCAATTCCAGCCGAGATCGTCCAGCTGCGTTTGCGTCGGCCCTAGTGCGTGAGATTCAAGAAATTTTAGTAGTGCAGTTTGGCGTGGTGCACGTTTGTTAGGATTGATTGCCGTAGCCTTCCCCTGATCGGTCAGGAACAAAGATTGTTCCAGTTCCAGTTTAGCTATTTTGCCCTTTCGGAACTTGGCGGGAAAAGCCGTGCTTACCACTTCACCTATGGGATAGTGATAGTATCGACTAGCCCAGATTAACAATTGGAGATCGTCGATGGAAATCAACGGTTGATCATCTAATACCAGCAGAATTTGTTTGAGTTTGGATGCGTCTACATTGCTACTTGTAGTCGTATCCAATACCACCCCAGTCTTGGTTTGTGCTCCGAACGGTACGGCAACCCGGGTGCCCGGTATCCAATTACGGACTTGGTTTTCGAGCGGGGGAAGATAATCGAATATTTTTCGAATCGGAACCGGGACCGCAACTTTTACTATGATCGACATTAAATTAGATGGAGTGGTAGTCAGTTAGGTTTGAATTTTAAATCGGTTTCTATCAAAATCGATTAAGTTATTCTTGTTAAACTGGTAATTCGTTTGTTAACAATATCTGTGGATAAATCTGTGTATGAATTGATGACAGACCCGCCTAGGTCTTGTTGCGTAAAGGTTTTTTTGAATTGTAAAAATTATGCGCAGATATTTTATTTTCAATAAAAACAATTGGTTGTGGTTTTTTAGGGTGTTTTTCCTTATTCATTGCGGCATCGAGCAGTGGTACATAACCAGGATTCTCTCTCTGTTAATAAATTGTCGAATTAAGGGTTTATCTTTGTCTTCAAGGCCTTGCGCGTGGGCGTATAGGATATAATCGGCTCGCGTGGGTAACAAAAGAAAAATCAACATCACCAGGCAGGAGGAAACATGTGGGGGTTGAATCAACAGGTTTTGCGAACGGATGCGTCTGGCATGCCTTTAGAATGGATTGACTATCAAGAGGCGGTAAAACTTTATCATTTGGGGCAAGTTGCGTATTCGTTGGGAGCATTATTGTACAATATCCATGGCGGCATCAATGCGCTGACCGGTGATCGTAGCGTGGTCAAAGTTAGCTCTATTTTGGCAACTTACAGCCGAAATTTTGCGCTACGTAAGACCGGTAAAGATTATATTCCACCGTTGAATAATCCAACATTGTTTAAGCGTGATAATTTTATTTGTCTTTATTGCGGCGAACGCTTCCGTTCGCGTGATCTATCACGTGACCATGTTACCCCGATTAGCCAGGGGGGCGTAGATTTGTGGTCAAATGTTGTAACCGCCTGTAAACGTTGTAATAATCATAAGGCGGGTCGTACGCCAGAGCATGCGGGTATGCAGTTGTTGGCGATTCCTTTTGCGCCGACCCATGCTGAATACGTTTATTTGCAGGGGCGCCGGGTGCTTACCGATCAGATGGATTTTTTGCGCGCGCATTTTCCCCGGAAAAGCCCATTGCATGAGCGGCTTTGTTGATTTGAAAGAAATCAGGCTTTCCTTGAATCTTCTCTAATGGACACGAAAAAAGCGGAATATGACCGCTTGGTTGTAGTCTATGCTTCTGATTTATACCGCTATGCGATTTGGTTATGCAAGGATTCAACCCAAGCCGAAGATTTGGTTCAGGAGACTTTTCTTAGAGCTTGGAAGTCATTGAGTAAACTGAAGAACAGAGACGCACCGAAGCCGTGGCTATTTACCATTTTGCGTAATGAATTTGCGCGACAATATAGTCGGTATAGACCTGAAATGAGTGATATCGACCCCGATATTTTGGAACTAAAAGATACCGGGAACGATACCAGTACCGATGCGTTTGTTTTACGCAGAGCATTGGATATTTTGGCAGAAGAATACCGCGAACCGCTGCTTTTACAAGTTTTGGGTGGCTTTAGTTGCGAAGAAATTGGTGCAATATGTGGGATTAGCAAAGGCGCGGCAATGACACGACTTTTTAGAGCGAAAAAGAAACTACGTGAAATGTTAGATCCGACGTTGGTTGAAAAATGAAAGACTGTGAACAATTTCAAATAGCTTATGCTTCAAGTCCAGATAATATGGATGTGGATTTGGCCTCGCATTCTGAAATATGCAGGGAGTGCGCGATATATGCGGATGCGATTCGAGAGCTAGATCTAAAATTGGTTGATTCGATGAAATTTAATGTTCCCGACGATCTCCTTTCAGTGCTGAAGGCAATTCCCGAGCATTCCGGTTCAGGCAAATCAAGGTGGATGGTATTTGGCGGATTTGCGTTGGCGGCGTCGCTATTATTGGGATTAGGATTGTCATCGGTATTTCGGTTGGATTTGATTACTCAATCGGTGCCGTTACAGCAGGTTGTATACCAACATATCCTTGGTGAGCCGAAGGCTTTAACCGCAATATTCCCGGTTCAACCAGCTGTTATGAACGCCAGGTTAAAAGAATTTGGGGTGAGTCTGGTGCAGCCCATCGGTGAAGTAATGTATGTCAAATTATGCCCGGTTGGAAATACACAGGGATTGCATTTAGTTGTGCAGGGCCAGAAGGGTCCGGTAACATTTTTATTTTTGCCGAAAGAAAATATTGCCGAGTCGGTTAGCTTTGGCAAAGGTCGTTTTGTTGGTTATATCAAACCGTCTGAACTTGGTGTTGTTGCCGTCGTAGGAGAAAAAGGTGAGGCATTGAACGAAACCGACGCTTTGGTTCAATCGTCGCTCAAATGGTTATAGATTGGCAATGCCATTATGGCTTGATTGAAGAGGATTTTGGTGCCGTTTTAGGTTTTCGGAATTTGAGCGTCATTCGGTCACTTTCGCCAATGGCCAAATATTTTTCCTGGTCAAGTTTCCCAAGTCGCAGCGTTGGGGGTAATGTCCATACGCCTTCCGGGTAATTCTTAGTGTCTTTGGGGTTACCGTTGATTTCTGAACGCCCGATGGTTTCGAATCCAGTTTTTTCTGCGAGTGAGATAACGTAAGCTTCGGTAACATAGCCAGATTTTGCTGCTGGGTCTTGGGTTTTGTCTGGGATACCGCGGTGTTCGACTACGCCCAAAATCCCGCCGGGTTTTAAGGCGCGAAACATCGCTTCGAAAACCAAACTATCGTGCCCGCTCTTAATCCAGTTATGTACGTTTCTAAAGGTTAGTACTCGGTCGACCGAATCCGCTGGCGCGATTGTCAGTTGGTCCGGTGGTTGGAGTGTAGTTAGTTTCACTCGTTTATAAACGCGTGGATGAGCCGCAAGTTTTTTCTTATAGGAATCTAAGCTGGTGGTAAAGAACGGGATGTCAGATTTTGCTGAAAAATGCGCGGCATATAGCTTGCCCTTTTTTCGCAGGAGTGGTGCTAAAATTTCGCTGTACCATCCCCCTGCTCCAGGCCAGATTTCTACAATTGTCATATCCGGTTGTAACTCGAAGAAATGCAATGTTTCCAGCGGATGTCGATAGACATCCCGCGCCACATTGGCAGCGCTCCTGTGAGACCCCGAAAGTGCCTTTACCAGTTCTGATGCGAGTGGGTTGTAAAATCGTTGTTCGGCAAGTCCGCTATTGGATATCCCTAGGCTAAAACATATCAATATCAGTAAATTAAACTGCCGGATAAAAATTATTTTCATAGTGTATGCGTAGTTTATTGTGGTTGCGCATTCCAAAATTGGGCGATGTTGACCGCGGCTAGTAGGATGAATGCCACAAATGTCCATGCCGGTATACTTAGGCCAAGGAATGTCCAAAGAATTTCGGCACATTCACCGGTTCCGCTCAGTAGTAATTCTATAGTTTTGCTCAACGGAAAATGTTTAAAGACATACTCGAGTCCTGGGCCGCAGGAGGGTACTTCTTCCGGTGGCAAATTTTGTAGCCATACATGCCGGCCGGATACGCTGGCGCCGAGCAATGCGGTGATTAAGCCGATGATCGAGTAGGTTTTAATGCCATAAGATTTGGGATTGTGTAAAACTGCAATAAGGAAAATTATTCCTACCACTAATACAAGGACGCGTTGTGAAATACACAGCGGACAAGGTTCTAGATTCTTAACGAATTGAAAATAGCCTGCTGCGAGCAACATTGCTAAACAAGCCAGAAAGCCAATAAAAAACCAATTTCTGGCTGAGCACTTCATTAGTTTGTGATCCTGCATTAATTGCTGGGTGGATTGAATTATTCTTTGCTGATTTTTGAATATTCTTTGCGTTCGGCTACGTTGTAACACAACACCCGATACTGCGGCTAAAGTAACAGATTTTTAAATAGAATTCAGTAGTGCTTCTCGTCTACCTGATACTTAAGAGTCGAATTGTATAACTTTGTTCAATGGGCTTAGATTGATTTCGTCGATCAGGGTGCCACGACGAAGTGTCAGGATTAATTGTACTAATTCGGCGATATCTTGGGGTAAAATGTAATTGCTTTCGTGTCGACCCGGCTGAAATTTCAATTGATCAAAAAACGCAGTTTTGACCATGCCCGGATTGATCAACGCGACTCGGACATTGCTATTTCTACACTCTTCTCGTAAGGCTTGAGAGAAGCCGCGAAGCGCAAATTTGCTGGCGCAATATAGCGAACCTTTTTGAGTGCCTTTAAGTGCGGCCTCAGAGCCTATAAATATCAAATCTCCGAGGTGCTTTTTTTTGAGTATCGGAATCAGTGCGCGGCTAATTAAAGCTTGGCTGGTAAAATTAAGATCGATCAATTGTTTTATTTGCGCGAATGAAAATTCTTCCAATGAGGAGAATTGTCCGCGTCCGGAACAAAAAACCGCGCCGTCGATATTGGGGTATTGTTTCAATAACGAGGATATTACGTCCGGTAGGGTATCCAGTTTGGAGCAATCACATTCGACCCAATGTACTGCCGTCGGGTTAGATTTTTTGTCTTTGATGTTTCTCGACAGGCCAATTACAGAATGACCTCCACTGATTAACTGGTCGGTGATGGCACGCCCAATTCCTGAGCTTGCGCCGGTAATCAGCAGGGTTCTGTTCATGGGTCGCAACGGAATAGCAATGATTCCGGAACGTATTTTAGAAGTTCATTCGTGCAAAATTCAATCATTGCATTCTCCAGCGGTGTCGAGTAAGCAGTGGTACCGGACTTGGTTTGTAATGGGCCCGCGAACAGTTTTTCTCGAGGATAAAGCTTTTGCATTTTGCGGAAGAATTTCTCGGGTAGTCTAAAGCCACCCAAGCTGACAGAATGTATAGAATTTAAATTTAGCCTTGAGAATACTTTATTGAACAATTCGCGGTATTGTGTCTGATAGTTTGACTGATAAATAATGGGATCGAAGCGTAAGCCCAGTTTCCAACCGCAGGATTGGAGCTTCTCTAGCGCATCCAATCGTTTTGCAAGTGAAGGTGCCTTGTGTTCCACGGATTTTGACGTTTCATGCGGTGCAAGGCTATACGCGATAATGCAGTTTGGTACGACGGGCCGTTCGAGTAAAGAGCGAATTTGGGTGCTTTTGGTTCTGAGCTCTAGGAATGCATGGGGAATCGCTTCAAAGGTAGTTAAAAATGAATCGACAAATTGAGTGATCGGTTCCATGGCCAAGCTGTCGCAATCGTAACCCGAGAAAAAATGGATTTCGGATTCAGCAACGGATTGAGCGGTCTGTTGAATTTCGTACTGAAAATCTTCATAGTTTACGAAAACGATATAATGTGCGGACTGAAACATGCCTTGTAAAAAGCAATATCTACAATCGTATAAACAGTTCAGCATATGCGAAAAATAATAATTGTGATCTGCGCCTATCGAATACCCTTGTGGTGCCTTCAACACAAAGTTTTTAAACTTTTTGGCCAATATCATTGCTGGCCGAAGTTTTTGCAGACGGAAATTTTGCGCTTTTGGGTTGAATACTTCTGTATATCGTTCACACAGAATTTGCTTCGCATTCGGAAAACGCTGGCAAATCAAGCGAGACCTTGGGTGATTAACTATTTCGCGTTCTATGTAAAGGGTTTCAATCACGCCACAATTTTTCCGTAGTTTAATAATATCAGCGAAAAACTGGTTCTGGCCGATTGCCAAGGACTGCGCCAACTAGGGTAGAATATCGCAACGTTTAAAATGGGTAAATGTAATGAGGCAACAGACGATTGGGTTTGTCGGTGGCGGCAATATGGCCACAGCGTTGATCAGTGGATTGATCGACGATGGGTATGCACCTCAAAATATCTGGGTTTCGGATCTGGATAAGCAAAAACTAAATGTTTTAGCAAAACAGTTTGGGTTGAATATTACATCTGATAATCAACATGTCGTCGAGCATGCACAAGTATTGGTGTTATCTGTAAAGCCACAAACGATGCGCCAAGTTGCCGAGGAAATCAGTCAGCCGGTGTTGCGATTAAAACCAGTTATCGTTTCAATCGCAGCAGGGATTCGCGTCGTGGATCTTGCAAAGTGGCTGGGGGGCGGCGTGGCGATTGTTCGCTGTATGCCAAATACCCCTGCATTGGTGCGCACGGCTGCTACAGCGCTTTATGCCAATGACCAGGTTTCAGCCGAGCAGCGGGATGTAGCGGAGTCGGTGATGAGAGCGGTAGGTTTAGTCGCGTGGGTTGATAAGGAATCAGCCTTAGATATAGTGACAGCGCTGTCGGGAAGTGGACCGGCTTACTTTTTTCTGCTGATGGAATCTATGGAGCGAGCCGCGTTGGAGCTTGGGCTAGATACCGAGACCGCGCGCTTGTTAATCGAGCAAACCGCTTTCGGTGCAACCAAATTGGCATTAGAGGTGGAAGGAGCACCCGCGGAATTACGCAAACGCGTGACATCACCCGGCGGTACAACGCAGTATGCGATAGACGTATTCGAGAAAGGTGATTTTTCCGATCTGGTTGGTTCCGCTTTGTGTGCTGCATACGAACGTTCGATCGAATTATCTAATGAGCTTGGAGGAGACTGATGGGTTCGTCATATTTTGTTAATCCCGTAATATTTATAATAGATACGGTTTTCGCCCTTTATATATTGGCGATAATGCTACGTTTTCTTCTGCAATGGGTGAATGCGGACTTTTATAATCCTATCTCCCAGTTTTTGGTCAAGATAACCCATCCCCCGTTGAAACTATTACGCCGAGCGATTCCGTCGATCGGGCGAATCGATACCGCGTCAATTGTTTTTATGTTGGTGTTGCAAATGTTGGCGGGTTTTTTGATTTTCACAATGAAAGGTGCGGTTACGCCGATTGGTGCATTGTTTGTTTGGGCGCTGGCGGAATTATTGACGTTGTTGATAAACCTTTATGTGTTTGCGATTCTTATTCAGGTCATTGTCAGTTGGGTGAACCCTGGAACCTATAATCCCGGCGTTTCTTTGATCTACAATTTGACCGAACCGATGCTAAGAGTAGTGCGAAATATTCTTCCACCTATGGGAGGTATAGATTTGTCGGCATTGGTGGTATTGATCGGACTTCAATTGATCAAAATGGTGTTATTACCCCCGTTAATTCAGGCAATCGAAATATTGAGTTAAGTTTGGTTGGCGTTCAGGTAAATAATGAGATATATCAGCTTATTGTGATGTCGAATTGGTTCCCACGCGTAAAAATAAAAAGATCATATTCACCCGCCTAAAAGTTGTTTGGTAGCAATGACCTACTATGGTTTTTGCGTGGACCATTATTACTGTTAATTTGAGTCTTCTCATTCCTCCTTAGCAGTAAAAATTAGACGGATTTCGTATTTCGTCTAAACTTTCTATAGATCGTTTTTAGAGTCAAATATCCGTCTATGGGGCCAGGTGAAGTTTAGACATGACAAATACACAATTTAAAGAACAGTTACAGGTCTACGCGCAGTGGCGAGAGGAAAAAGTTGAAGCCATTGAACAATACCAAGCTTGGTTGGATCGTCATCAGTTGAATGACCCAGCGGTCAACGAAACAATATTGAATATTCTATCTGGATTACGTTCAGATCAGATTACCTTGGCGTTTGCGGCTGAGTTCTCACGCGGAAAGACCGAACTCATCAACGCAATGTTTTTTTCCGAAACCGGTGTTCGCCTTTTGCCTTCAACACCGGGAAGAACCACGATGTGTCCGACCGAATTGCTTTATGATGCTGATGACGGCAGTTATATTCGATTGTTGTCAATTGAAAGCCGTCTTGAAGACATGTCGATTGCAGAATACAAAAACCGGCCTAGAAGTTGGATGCAGATCGACCTTGATAGTAGTTCGCCGTTGCAGATGCAGGAAGCTTTTCAAGAGCTTATCGCGGTTAAGCGGGTCAGTTTGGAGGATGCCAAGCGACTTGGTTTGTACCACGAGGATATGGACGGCGGAGAAACCGAGCCACCAGAAACGGTAGAGATCCCGTGCTGGAGACACGCAATAATTAGTTTTCCACATCCGCTATTGCAGGAAGGCTTGGTGATATTGGATACCCCGGGGTTGAATGCATTGGGGACCGAACCGGAATTGACGATAAATATGTTACCGAGCGCGCAAGCTGTGATTTTTGTGTTGGCTGCGGATACCGGTGTTACCAAAAGCGATTTGGATATGTGGCGAAACCATGTGCGTGGTGCACGTAAAGGACATAAGTCCGGGTTAGCGGTAGTAATGAATAAAATCGATGCATTATGGGACGATCTTTCCGGAGAAGAAGGGGTTGAAAAATCGATCCAATCTCAAATTCAGACCACAGCATCTATTTTGGAGGTTGATCAGAAGGTTATTTTTCCGGTTTCGGCGAAACAGGCGTTGTTGGCCAAAGTTAAATCTGATGATGAATTGTTCAACAAAAGCCGAGTGCAGGCCTTGGAAAGTTATCTTTCCGATGAAGTGCTTAGCGAACGCCAGGAGCTTCTGAATCATTCGGTTTCTAAAGGAATCGGTCGAATGGTCGAGGACTCTGAGCGCGTTGTTTCCAGCCGAATTGAGGATCTGTCCGATCAATTGGGTAAGATGAGCCAAGTCGGTGGAGAAAATCGGGAAATGACCCTGCAGTTGATGACCGAAGCTCGCGATGACCAAAGTCGCTATTTGACCAATGTAGAAAATTTTCAGGCGAGCCGCCGCGTATTTTCGGTACAGGCGCGCTTACTAGTCGAGGCATTGTCCCCGGCTAAAGCAGAAGAGATTATCAAGCGCACCAAGAAGCAAATGTCGGGAAGCCTAACCACGTTCGGAATGAAGAATTCTATGAAGAATGTGTTTCAAGAGCTTAGCGAATTCTTCGATGAAGCTGTGGATTCGACACAAGAAACGCGTCGGTTGGTCAAGGCAATCTTTAAAAAGTTTCAGGAAGAATATGGATTTGAGACGGTTGATCCTCAATTATTTTCGGTAAAAAAATATCAGATCGAATTACAGCGTTTGATCGATGAGGGTGAATCGTTCAGGAACAGTGCGTCTTCAACGTTTATGGAGCAGGGGTTGGTGGTACAGAAGCTGTATACGTCCATTATCGCTCAGTCTCAGGATGTTTTTACCAATGCCCATAAAGAAGCATCGAATTGGAGCGCAGTCGTGCTCAGTCCCTTATTAAGACAAATCAAAGACCATAAAAAATCGATTGAAAACCGGTTGGATATGCTTCGAAAAATAAATTCGTCCAAAGAATCTCTGGAAAGTAATATTGCCAAGTTGAAAGCGGAATTGGAACCTCTGAATTCCCAATTTGAAGAATTAAAAGCGATCCAGGATGCGATGCAGCTCGACCATATGGCTGCGCATAATGAAGAGCACGACGAAGCAATGCCGTTTAAGGAGGCATTGGCATAAGGTTTGATGAAAACGGATTTCGTCAAATGAATGGAATAAAAATTCTATAACGGGATCTGAAGACTGGATCAGAACTGTTCAACAGGTTTAGACGACATACAATCGGAACTATACTGAATATTAAGGTTCAGCCGATCGCAAACCTTTATAGTGTCTATTGGTTTGTGGGCGACACCGAATCGTCGCCAGAAATTGAAATTTCGATGATGCTAAATTCTTTCGAAGATTAGGTCCCAGATTTGGTGCCCTAGGCGAATTCCCCGGCGCTCGAATTTGGTTACGCCGCGTTCGACCGGTTTTTGTACAAATTTTCTATTGCTGGCCGTGTTTTTTAGTACGGTGCAGTCATTCAGGGTCTCTAACATTTGCAGTGCGTAATCTTCCCAGTCAGTCGCGCAGTAAAATCGTCCTCCGGTTCGTAATTTCTTCCCCACCAGGTCGGCGAATACCGGATTAACCAGTCTGCGTTTACGGTGCCGTTTTTTCGGCCACGGGTCGGGGAAGAAAAGGTTGACACCGTCAATGCTGGCATCTGAGATATTTTGATTTAGGATATCAACAGCATCTGCGAAGTATACACGCACGTTTTGTAGATTGCGTTCTTGTAGTTGCGCCAATAATCGGCCAATCCCGGGACGATGCACATCGATACCTATAAAATTTTTTTCCGGATTACGTTCAGCGGTTTCAACTAGGGTGTCGCCATTGCCAAAGCCGATATCCAGGATTAATGGTCCCGGGCGTGCAAAAATCGTAGAGGGGCATAATTTACCCGTTGGATCAAGACCGAATACATTCCAAAGCGAATTCAGCGCAGCTTGTTGCGAGGCTGTAATCCTGCCTTGCCGGCGTGAAAAGCTGCGGATATGTGTGGCAGGTTTTGCCAATATGTTTGTTATTGCCATAATCGATGTGAATCTGCTACGTGTGGGTAGTTCTCGATTAAAGAAACATTCCATCAATTGGTGAAGAAGCTGATGCGAAACGTTTCCTGGGCATCCGGCCGGCAAGAAAGGCTTCGCGGCCGGCTTCGATCGCTTTTTTCATCGCGGAAGCCATCATTATCGGTTTTTGTGCTGCGGCGATTGCGGTATTCATAAGCACTCCATCACAACCCAATTCCATTGCTATCGCGGCGTCTGAAGCAGTGCCAACCCCCGCATCGACAATGATAGGAACTTTTGCGTTTTCAATAATCGTTAGTATGTTGTAGGGATTTCGAATACCCAAGCCCGACCCAATTGGTGCTGCCAAGGGCATGACGGCAACACATCCAGCGTCTTCCAATTCACTGGCAATGATCGGATCATCATTGGTGTAGACCATCACGTCAAATCCATCCCCAATTAAAACCTCACACGCTTTGAGTGTCTGAATTACATTGGGGAATAGGGTTTTTTGATCAGCCAAGACTTCCAGTTTGACCAGTGAATGGCCATCCAACAGTTCCCTGGCCAGATGGCAAGTCCGGACGGCGTCGTCGCAATTGAAGCAACCTGCTGTGTTCGGCAAGATGGTATATTCATCGGGCGGAATTACATCCAATAGGTTTAGCTCGCCTGGGTTTTGGCCGATATTGGTTCTGCGAATCGCAACAGTAACGATTTCGGCGCCGCTGGCTCCGACTGATTTTTGGGTTTCTTCAAGGTTGGTATATTTGCCAGTTCCGACTAATAATCGCGAATTGAAAGTCTTGTTTGCGATTATTAGGGGATCTTCGATCTGGCCGCCGCCTATAGCTCGGACAATTTCCACACGGTCTCCGCAACTAAGTATGTGATTGTCATAGTGTTGACGGGGGATGATTTCTTTGTTCAATTCTACCGCGATTCTCTTTTTCAGGTAGCCTAGTTCGGCAATGAGATCGGCGATTGTACTGTCGGGGGCTACTGTATGATTGTCGCCGTTAAGAGTAATGTTCATGGATCGAAAGGATTGGGTTGCCGCGCGCTTGGTTATTCGCTGTCGATCAATCATGTTCTACCATAACAGGTTCGGTTACGTCCATTAACTGAATTTTCGCCGAGCATCGGCCTACGCGCTAATCAAACTAAAATATCAATATAAACAAGCCAGTTTTCCCGAAATGGGTGAAAGAGATGCATTTCAATATATACGGGTTGCGACGCTGTTCGGCTTTGACGATTGATTTTTTTAGAACAGGGTTACCGAGGATAATATCAATGCACGTTAAACCACATCAATTACGAAGTTGCGATAATCGCAAATTTCGACGGTCACCGACGGCCGCAGCCAACTGTTCCAATACCAGAACCGTATCGTCCCAACCGATACAAGCATCTGTGATACTTTGCCCGTAGGTTAATTGTTGATTCTGCACAACTTTTTGATTGCCCGCATTGATGTGGCTTTCGATCATAACGCCAAAAATTTTAGGGTTTCCAGACGCCAATTGTGCGGAAACGTTTTGGCTTACATCCAATTGTTTTTCGTGTTGTTTGCAGCTGTTCGCGTGGCTGAAATCAACCATAACAACTTGAGGGAGGCCCGCTTTTTTAAGTGCTTCAGTGGATTGCTGGATGCTTTCCGCATCAAAGTTAGGCGTTTGTCCTCCGCGAAGAATTAGGTGGCAATCTTCATTTCCGTGAGTAGAAAAAATTGCTGAATGCCCACCTTTGGTTAGTGACAAAAAGTGATGTGGACAGCGCGCGGATCCAATTGCATCTACCGCGACACTGACGGTTCCGTCCGTTGCATTTTTAAATCCGACAGGGCACGAAAGGCCGGAAGCCAATTCCCGGTGAACTTGACTCTCGGTCGTGCGTGCTCCGATGGCGCCCCAGCTAATCAAATCGGAGACATATTGGGGTGTGATCAAATCCAGATATTCCGTACCGGCGGGTAAGCCAAGTTCATTGATGTCCAGCAATAAGCTGCGCGCAAGATGCAATCCTTTGTTTATGTTAAAGCTTTCGTCCAGATCCGGGTCGTTTATTAAGCCTTTCCAGCCGACGGTCGTTCTGGGTTTTTCAAAATAAACCCGCATGACGATCATCAAACGGTCCTTAAGTTGTTGCCGAATTTCTATCAATCGGCCAGCATATTCCCGGGCGGCGACTGGGTCATGTATTGAGCACGGACCGACTATGGCCAACAATCGGTCATCCTGACCAGATAGAATTTGCTGTATTTCCCGGCGTGCGTCGAAAGTCGTCTGAGCCGCAACTTCGGTTATTGGTAGTTCTTGGTGAACTTTTTCGGGCGATATCACTTCCTTGACATCTGAAATTCTGAGGTCTTCGGTGCAGTGTATATTTTTCATCGCCGTGACATTATCAGGTGTGTTCATTTCGTTTTTTCTCGACCAAAGGTACGTCGAATATTGTTCTAGTAAAACCCTATATACTAACGTGAATTAGTCACCAATGCCTAATCTCTGTATCCATGTTGAATATTTTTGAATTTGATAATGCTCGGGATCGGGTTAAATTACGCTAGTAAAGTATTCAATTTCACCGTCTGGTTGAAGTTGAAACCGAGGGATCACAATCCTATGTGAAAGGGCTGACAGACGCGTTTATTCTGCTATGGAACAGTATAAAAATGTAGTTTGTTCGATATATGGGATATGACATAGTTTAATTATTGCGCTTGTTTGTGTGCCGGTCTGTGGTAAAGTTTTGACCATTTTTGACGTGTTCGGTGCACCGGTTTTCTGAGTTAAAAGCTAAGTAGACAGGCGAGCCTGGCTCCTCAATGGTTCTGGTTCGAACAGGGACGCAAACCATTCCAATGAAGGATTTACGGATATTTTGACGGCCGTAACCCATTAACAGCGTCGGGATTCACCGACTAGCATAGTTCTTTTGTACCTATTGCTGGATAGAGACTAATTGACTGATTATGAAATGTTATTTGATTCGATGTAGACGAATGATTGTATCGGCATTTGTAGTTATCGTGGCGACTTCATTTGTTCCAATTTTTGCAGATCCTCTCAATGACGCGATCCAAACGCAAGTTAAAGATAGCGTTGATGCGGTCCGGTCGCAAAATAAGATCGACCAACTCAGTGACGAAACCCACAATATGCTTGCTGAGTATCGACAAAATTTAAGGGAAACCAAGGTCCTGGGCGAGTATAACGATCATTTGGCAAAATTGGTTGAATCGCAGGTTTCGGAAAAGACGTTGTTGCAAGAACAACTGCAAGAGATTGAAGTGACTAAGCGGGAAATCGTACCGCTTATGCTTAAAATGTTGGAGACATTGGAGGCGTTTGTAGGTTTCGATTTACCATTTTTACCTCAGGAACGGCAAAATCGCCTGGCGAACTTGCAAGAGTTGATGGTTAGGGCCGATGTAAGCACCGCAGAAAAATTCCGTCGGGTTTTGGAAGCTTATCAGGTCGAAAGCGATTACGGGCAGACTATCGAAGCCTATCGTGCCAATCTTAAAAGCGGTGATTCTGAACGACCGGTTGATTTCCTGCGCTTGGGGCGGGTTGCATTATTTTATCAGTCGTTGGATGGGAGTGAATCGGGTCTATGGAATCAAGCGAATAAATCATGGGATGTATTGCCGGGCAAATATACTAAGGCGGTGCGCGATGGTTTGCGAATTGCGCGCAAAGAAGCAGCCCCGGATTTATTGATGCTGCCGGTTCCGGCTCCGGAGGCGGTTAAATGAATAAGTTGATTATCGCTGCATTGGTTTTGCTACCTTTTAGTTGGGTAAAGGCCGATCATATCGATCTGGATAAATTGTTACGCGAAGTTAAACAGTCTCACGGCAAGGAATCAAAGATCAATCGAGAACGCGAAGCTCGATTTTTAACGCAACGTGGCGAGCAAAAGCGATTGCTTGACAAAACAAGGGCGACGTTGCACGCACAACAAAGTAGAACTGATGCTTTAAAACAAGCGTTCGATGCGAATGAGCAAGCGCTGGAAGCTATGGAGACCCAGTTGAAGGGCCAATCTGGCGAATTGGGTGAATTGTTTGGAGTGGTGCGACAGGTTGCCGGAGATACAAAGGCAATGATCGACAATTCGATAACTTCGGCGCAGTTTCCAGACCGAATTCAGTTATTTGAATCCATTGCGGCAAGCAAACAAATTCCAACAATCGGTCAATTGGAAGAATTGTGGTATTCGCTACAACAGGAAATGACCGAGCAGGGCAAAGTGGTCAAATTCCCCGCCAAAGTAATATCCGCTGCCGGTGAGCCACGTCAGACAGAAGTTGTTCGTGTTGGCCCGTTCAATATATTTGCCGACGGTTTGTACTTGAAATATTTACCTGAAACAGGGGAAATGGTTGAGTTGGCCAGGCAGCCGGCGTCGAGGTATTTGGATTTAGCGGAATCGCTGGACGAAGCTGAGGGAGAGTGGTCTGCGGCCGGAATTGATCCGACTGGCGGTGTCATACTTAGTATGTTGGTTCGAGCCCCGAGTTTTACGGAACGAATCGACCAAGGTGGGGTCATCGGTTATATCATTCTGGTGCTTGGCGTAATAGGTCTAATTGTCGTTGTTGTCCGTATGGTCGATTTGGTCGGTGTATCGAAGCGGGTTTCTGCCCAATTGGATAATTTGGCGAATATTGACGATACCAACCCATTGGGACGGGTCCTAGCCGTTGCAAAGGATACGCAAGCGACTGACGTTGAGTCGTTTGAATTGATGATAGATGAGGCTGTGGTTCGAGAGATACCGCTGCTCGAGAAAGGTCAATCTTTGGTTAAACTTTTGGTTGCAGTAGCGCCGCTGCTTGGTTTATTGGGTACGGTGACTGGCATGATCGAAACCTTTCAGTCGATTAGTTTGTTTGGGACTGGCGATCCAAAATTGATGGCAGGGGGGATATCTCAAGCTTTGGTCACAACGATGTTGGGCTTAATGGTGGCTATTCCTTTGTTATTTTTGCATAGCCTGATGGCGACTCGAAGCAAACAAATGGTTCAAATCCTTGAAGAACAAAGTTCTGGTTTGATTTGTCAATCGTTGGAGAAAGTCCGCTAATGAACGGTGGCGTGCTATTTTTTATCGACAACCTGATGGATGCCGGCGGCACAGTTTTGTGGTTTATCATGTTGCTGTCATTTTTGCTCTGGTCACTGATTATCGAGCGGTTTCTGTATATGCGTTATGTTTATCCTGAATGCCGGCAACGTTGGATTGATACGTGGAAGACTACGACAGAGAAACATTCGTGGCGCGGGCACAGTATTCGGGCGTATTACATTGCTCAGGCGAAATTGGAATTGGGGAAAACCATTCCGATCATCAAAAGCCTAATCGCGCTATGCCCTTTATTGGGGCTTTTGGGAACCGTGACCGGCATGATTGAGACCTTTGACGTTATGGCGGTAATTGGGACTGGAAATGCGCGCGCGATGGCCAGCGGGGTTTCGGAGGCAACGGTGACGACAATGGCAGGAATGGTTGTAGCCATTTCGTGCTTGTATTTCAGTAAAAGAATAGAAGATCGAGTTGATGAAGAGGCGCGACATCTGGCCGATTTATTGACCTACGAATAAGGGTGTTGAGATGCGGCGACGTAGGTACCATTCAAATACAGAGCAAGAGTCGGAAATCAATCTGACACCGATGCTGGATATCGTCTTTATTATGTTGATTTTTTTCATTGTAACCACATCCTTCGTTAAAGAATCTGGCATCGATGTAAATCGGCCCACCGCGCAAACTGCCGAACGTAAAGAACGTGGCAATATCATAATATCAATCAAAGCTAACGGTGAGATCTGGATAGACAAACGTACCGTTGACATACGCGCTGTACGAGCTAATGTCGCTAGGTTGCACGCGGAAAATCCGTTGGGATCGGTTATTATTGCTGGTGATAAGAACGCGATACTCCAAGTATTGGTCGAAGTTATGGATCAAGTTCGGTTAGCTGGTGTTTACAATGCATCGATTGCGGCGGAAGCGGAGTCGAGGTGAGTCAGAGGTGGGTCCCAGCTTTTATATTGGGTGTGCTAGTTACGCTTACACTTTTCTGGTTGATGCAAACTATGGTATTGAATTCGGGCCGCGGATTACGGCCAACGGATGATATAAAAATGGTTGAATTCGTCAGGCTAAAGCGGGATACGACCATAAAGACGAAAAAACGTGCTCTACCGGAAAAACCCCCACCAAAGAAGCGACCGCCGCCTCCCAAAATGACATCGACGCAACGGCAACAGGTCAAAACCAAGATGCCCAAAATTGACGTGCCGAATCTGGAGTTTCCGACTCATAACGCGAGGATTGGCGGTTCTTTGGTTGGGGATTTACAAATGGGCGGATTTAGTGGGGAGATAAGTTCGAATTTGATACCGATTTTTCGAGTACCGCCACGATATCCAATGCGCGCGGCGAGTCGCAGAATTGAGGGTTGGGTCAGGGTCGAATTTACCATTACCGAGTTGGGTACGGTAACGGATGCAGAGGTCATCGAAGCCCATCCAAACAGCATATTTAATCGTGCTGCGCTTCGGGCGATCGCCAAATGGAAATTTAAGCCCAAGTTAGTAGCGGGTGAACCCGTTGAACAACGTGCTTTGCAGGTTTTGCAGTTCAAGCTGAAAAAATAGTATGAGCCGGTTACGTTGCTGCAATATTTTTGTGTTAATGATTTTAGTGCTAGTCGCGTCGGTATCAAACGCTAAAAGTGATAAGTCCACCACCACTGTTTCCCCTGCCGTTTACAAGCAATTGCAGCGAGTTGATGCACTGTTAAAAAAATCTGCCTACGGTGAAGCATTGCAAAAGCTAACCGCGCTGGTACCGGAAGTTAAAGCCGGTAGTTATGAAAAAGCGGTAATTTGGCGATCTATCGCGTCTATCTTTTCACAGCAGGGGAACTATAAGCAAGCTGCGGAGGCGCTAAAGAAATCATTGGCGACTCAAGCTCTGCCGTCGGACCAAAAGGTGAAAGCGCAGGTAAATCTGGGTGAATTGTATGTCGCCGCTGGGGACTACAAAAAAGCCGTGGCTATATTGAAGGAAGGTATTGCGCGCGCCAATTCGCCATCCAGTGACCAATACTTTAAATTGGCCAACGCTTATGCACAATTGAAGCAATTCAAAAATGCAGTACCCCCGATGCAAAAAGCGATAAATCTTGCCAAGAAACCGCCTGAATCTTGGTATAAATTGCTTTTGGCGATGCAGTACGAGGCGGGTGATTACGCTGGCGCGGTCACAGTATTGCGCAAGCTGATCGTCAAATTTGCGCCCAACAAAGAATATTGGTTGCAATTGATCGCGATGCACCAGCAGTTGAACCAATTCAAAAAGGCGCTGGCCGTTAATGAATTGGCCTATCGTGAAGGTTTTGTAACCACACCTGGGGAAATCGTAAATCTTGCCAATATGTTGTCATCGCAAGATACACCGTATAGAGCCGCGGAGCTCATTGAAAAAGAAATCGGTACTGGACGATTAGCGAACTCGTCAAAGCATTGGGAAATGGTTGCCAATGCCTGGACCGATGCGCGCGAATTTGATAAGGCGATCGCAGCGTATAAAAAAGCATCGGCTGCTCATCCGACCGGAGAGTTATATTATCGTTTGGGGCGGTTATACATTGAGCAAGAAGATTGGCAGAATGCACACAAGTCGCTTTTGAATGCATTTCAAAAAGGTGGCTTAAAGGATCCCGGGAACGCGCATGTACTTTTTGGGGTTAGCTGTTACGAGCTACATTTTACCGACAAAGCTGAGCGGGCGTTCAATAAAGCGCAGAGTTATAAGAATACTCGAAAAATTGGCCGGCAATGGTTGGATTTTCTCCGGTCGGATTCTTAGAAGCTGTCCGTATTTCATTTACAACACTCCTTCTCATCGCTATGAGATTAGTGTGTTGCATCGATCGGTTGAATCCACACTCTAGAATGACCTATTTTTCCGATAATTCTCGTTAAATACTTCAAATATTCGCCTCTAATCATCGATAAAGTACCCTAATTCTGGCTCGTTTTTGGGTCAAAAATGTTAACCGGACAGCTTCTTAATATTGAATAACCGGCCCTGTGATTTGGCAGCAAACCGATGCTTATCGGCCGTTTTTAAAAAATGGTCATTTTTTAAGCAGTTGTTACAGACATAATTATTGGCAAAATATCGTCTTGTTTATTGGGTTATTCAATATCCCATTTGTTCCCCTGATTCACCACTTTTCCAGGTATCCATTCAAACTCGTTAAGTTAGCCCCATAAGATTGCCAGCTTATTTATTCGGAATATTGTTGTATCCCTGTCTTCACCCAAAATCCAGCTATACTTTTTTCCAGAGTACATCGAATATATAGATTAAATGGTTGGGGGTATTGCCTAGTGTTTATGACAAAGTGTATAAGATTTGGGCTAATTTGTTTGTCTTCGGTGTTTTTCCAATTAACTGATTTGATGCGATCTTAGGCGATCATTCTTTCATCTATGTTGTTCATGCATGGTGATGCATACCTTGGGAAGGTCTTTTGGCATAGATGGCCCTGGGTTTTTTTATACTGCTGTGCCACTGTCGTACAGTTAGGATTGATTTTCCCATTCTCACTTCATGCAGAAGAGAATTCCGTAGAGTATAAAATCAAAGCCGGATACTTATATAACTTTAGCAAATTTATCGAATGGCCAATTGGAGAAAGTCCAAAGAATGGTCAATCCCTAAATATCTGTCTGTTGGGTAACGACCACTTTGGGAATGTACTCGACCCTATTCGAACAAAAAAATCCAAAGGGCGCCCCATTCAGTTGTTTCGATATGAGCAAATGGCTGCCGAGGTTCGTCAATGCAAAATATTATTCATTGCAGACTCCGAAATTGATAGGGTTGAAACGATCATTGGCGATCTGTCGGGGACAAGTCTTTTGACGGTGGGTGATACCGAGAAATTTGCCGCTATTGGGGGGATGGTCGGATTTGTAGTCAAGAACGGCAGGGTTCGATTGCAGATTAATCGACTAGCCGTCGAGAATGCTGGATTGAACATTAGCGCCAAACTGTTGGAAGTTGCGCAGATTGTGGAGACGCAACGATGAAGCAATTTGGCGGGCATTCAATTAGACGCAAGCTTTGGATGATTGTTCTAGTTTCCAGCTCGATGGCTTTGTTGTTCGCGGGTTTCTTTCTATTTATCCTAGAATTTTACGAGCTGAGGAATACCGTTCAGGATGAAATTAAGTTAACCGCGAATTTGGTCGGAAGTCGCAGCACTGCCGCTTTGGTTTTCGAAGATAGCGATTTGGCTAATGAAAATTTGGCAAAGCTAGCCTCTAATCCTTCGATTGTTGCGGCCTGTATTTTTCACCAGGATGGTGATCTGTTTGCGAAAATTATTCGATCGCAAACTGTCGATTTTGAGTGTCCAAAGGCCCTGTTTAGTGCGGCCTCAGAGTTTGACGGCACAGAAATATCACTGTTCGAGCCAATTGCGCTGGATAGCGAAATTATAGGATCGATATTCGTTCGCGCGGACCTCAGTGCATTATATTTGCGCAAGTTGCGGTTTCTGGGATTAGTTTGCCTAGTGTTTATCGCCGCGTTGATTATCACATTCGCCATTTCTTCCCCACTCTTACAGGTAATTTCGGGCCCGGTCAGGCGTCTGGTTGATACCGCACAGAGTATTAGTAAACACAAAGACTATTCATTGCGGGCGGAAAAAGAAGACGACGACGAACTCGGTCAGTTGGTGAACGAATTCAACGGTATGTTGGAGACCTTGGAAAAGCAGAATCAAGCGCTGGTCGCGACCAAAAACCGGTACCTAGCTTTATATAACGATAACCCGACCATGATCGTCAATTCGGATCTCCAAGGTCGAATTGTATCGATAAACCGATTTGGCGCGGAGTTATTAGGTATACCGCACAATGAATTAGAGGGGCATTCGATATTTGACTATACCTTTCCAGACGATGTGCGGCCGTTGCTGGGTTTGCTGGCCCTATGTGCAGAGCGGCCTGACGCTGTTCACAAGCTGGATATTCGCAATGTGCGGGGTGACGGTGAAACAATTTGGGTCCGTCAGTCGGCGCGATTAATCGTCAACGAACAACAAGACGAGAATGTGTTAATCGTTAGTGAGGACATTACCGAGACCCGTAAGCTATCTGAAAAAATTGCGTACCAAGCCAGTCATGATGCACTGACGGATCTTGTAAACAGGACGGAATTTGAGGAACACATCAAAAGAGCTGTTCAATACGCTAGAAACAGTCAGGTCGAGCACGCTCTCTGCTATTTGGATTTGGATCAGTTCAAAGTAGTTAATGATACCTGCGGTCATATTGCCGGAGATGAACTTCTGCGTCAGTTAGGCGCTACGTTGAAGAAAAGTATTCGCCAATATGACGTATTGGCGCGTCTCGGTGGGGATGAGTTCGGTATCTTGATGCAAAATTGCTCAATGGATAATGCGATTATGGCGCTGGAAAAAATCAGGGCGCGCGTAGGCGATTTTCAATTTGCCTGGGAAGAAAGCAGTTTCAGTGTTGGGGTCAGTATTGGCGTGACTTCGATAAACGGCACGAGTGGCAATCAAGTTGAATTGCTCAAAGAAGCGGATGCGGCGTGTTATGCGGCTAAGGACAAGGGTCGTGACCGGGTTCATGTATTTAGGCGTGACGACGAGGAATTGGCGGTAAGGCAAGGTGAAATGCAATGGGTAGGAAGAATCCGGGCGGCTTTGGAGGAAGACCGGTTTTGTCTGTTTGGTCAGCAGATAATTACCATCGGAAATAAGAATCCGGACCAGAGTATTCATTTTGAGACGTTGATTCGCTTGAGAGAGAAAGATGGGCGACTGGTCCCACCAGGGGCGTTTCTTCCAGCCGCAGAGCGCTATAACCTGTCTCCAAGTATCGATCGATGGGTCTTTAGTACGATTCTGGAATGGTTGTCCAGCAATCCACAATTTTTGGAACGATTGTCGGTTTGCTCGATTAATCTTTCGGGGCTTTCGTTGTCCGAAGACAGCTTTCTTGGATTCATAATTGATGAATTTTCCAGGTGGTCGGTACCTGCTCAAAAAATCTGTTTTGAAATCACTGAAACGGCAGCGATTTCGAATTTAACCAATGCAACGAATTTTATCCAGATTTTGAAGAAGGAAAATTGTCTGTTTTCGCTGGATGATTTTGGTAGTGGTTTATCGTCGTTTGCTTACCTAAAAAATTTACCGGTTGACTTTCTAAAGATCGATGGATTATTCGTCAAAGATATCGCCACCGACCCAGTTGATTTGGCCATGGTGCGTTCCATCAACGAAGTGGGGCACGTGATGGGTAAAAAAACTGTAGCCGAATTTGTCGAAAATCAGACAATTCTAGATATATTGAAAACCCTTGGGGTTGACTACGCGCAGGGTTATGGCATAGGTAAACCGGTTGCCTTAGACGAGTTGTTGGTATCTTTTGAGGAAAAAAATATTCTTATGGGAGAGTCCGCCAATGAGTAAGTTCACGCTAGCGAAGGTGATAGTGTATTTCTTATTGTTAGCGGTATTTCAGATTGCCAATGCGGGTTCTGAAACAGGAGAAGGTGCCAACGAAGCAACCTTAAATGATTATGGGGCTGAGCCGAGCATGGATGATTTTTTTGAGTTGTCGCCGTCCGAACTGGCTAATATACCAATTGAAATCGCAAGCGGCAGTGCGCGACCGGCGAAAAGTGCTGCTGGTGTGACCACAGTGATTACGGCTGATCAAATTGAAGCCATGTGAGCATAGACCCCCTCAGCAATGATTCGAATTATTCCGTTCGTGGGATTCGCAATACAACGGGGGCACTGGTTTTGGTGCTGCTTGATGGAACTAGGCTTTCGGTACCCTATTTTGGTGGCCGGACCTTCGGTTTTCGCATGCCCACGCAGAACATTCAGCGAGTTGAGGTGATTCGGGGGCCCGGTTCCGCTGTGTATGGGGCTGATGCCTTTGCCGGAGTAATTAATATAATTAGCAAGAGTGCGATGGATATCGACGGTACCACGGTTGGTGGGCGGGTTGGGAATTTCGATAGCCAAAGTGGTTGGGGTCAACACGGCGGTCATTGGGCTGGATGGGATGTGGCTGCCAGTTTACAGTACCAGCATAGCAATGGAGATAGGGGACGGATTATTGACTCCGATTCGCAAAGTGGAATCGATAGCGTGTTAGGAACGGATGCCTCGTTGGCGCCCGGTTCGATGGATAACCGCTTCGAATTATGGAATGCGCAATTGGGATTAAAACGAAAATATTGGGATATAAGATTTTGGGCTTCAAACCAAAACGATGCTGGGGTTAGAGCCGGCATTGGGTCAGCGTTAGATTTGAGGCGGGTGTCCATTTCTAGGTGCCAACACGTAAGCGATAACTGTTGGTTTTTGATCGTTTGTCCGAATTATATAACGAATAAGATCTACAGGTTTGTGTGATTTGACTCATATCTAATTTTCACTAGGCCTTATCACGTGAATAACGGTTAACAATCGATCGATCGCGTACCGTCAATCCAATTAATCTTTGATATTCAATCCTCTTTTCTTTGGGTCATGATTGGCATCCGATTTGCCTCTGTCTAAGGTCTATCCAATAAATTATTACTAAATATGGACATTAACGGCATATCACCGATTCAACTGGATTCGATGTCGTTTGTTACCTTCCGAGGAAACTATTATGCGAACCGATGAATTGATCAGCAATGGTTTTATAGGGACTTGTCCTGAGCAAGCTGGATGTTGCCAAGCTGCGTTTCCAGTGGGTCTGCCGCAGCCATCATTTTTTAAAAAAAATACAACCATCGACTGCGCATCGTGGAGACGAGATTTTTTGGCTGAAGAGCGGTGTAAAAGAACTAATGTTTCTTTTGAGTTCTTTGGGGGTGGTAACCGTGTGTATTCAAAACGCTTGGGTTCATCTGGAATATTTGTTTGATTTTGATAGTACGATTGTGACCCCCAAAGAGACTAGCGTTGAATATATTGACCAAGAGAAAAATCTTAGTTTTAACCTGAATCCGTGACAACAGTCCCGGATAAATGGGTGTAAAGCACTGATAAAGAAAGAACTATACGTTATAATAGACGCCTGTGTCGAGTCACCCGCCAGGTGAATAATGAAACGTTTTGTTTTG
>Ga0209992_10000201_pt1 | contig 84183 bp, 71 predicted proteins | sample 2SBtaG_2_FD_182564 | JGI IMG/M metagenome (GOLD analysis project Ga0209992, IMG submission 182564) | Deep subsurface microbial communities from Kolumbo volcano to uncover new lineages of life (NeLLi) - 2SBTROV12_ACTIVE470 metaG (SPAdes)... | ecosystem: Environmental > Aquatic > Marine >... | reverse complement strand
GAAGCCGTTTAGAAGCCGCGCTGGTTGAACTCCAGGGAGGACCAGCGCTCCGCGGCGCCCGACGTGTAGTCCTCGCCCCGGGGCCAGTCGATCTCGCCGTTGAGCTCGCCGTGGTCGATCCGGCTGTACACGAACAGCTGGAACAGGCCGAGCTCGGCGCGCCAGGTCGCGGCCCCGGTCTCCGGGTACGAGAACATCGACTCGATCGGCTCGCCCGTCTGCATCCCGCGGTGCCAGTTCTTGAACAGCATGTCGTGGTCGAACGAGTACGTGCCGCTGTTGGGGTCGTGATTCTTGGGGTGGATCGCGATGCGGAACGCCAGCAGGTGCTGGGCCTTGTCGACGTCCGGCGCGTCCCGCTCGCCCAAGTCCACGAGGATGCTCTTGAAGCCCAGGAACGCGTTCTGCGTGCCGCCCGTGCCCTGGATCGTGCGCTCGGTGCGCTGGAGCATGGGCTCGGAGGCATTCTCGCTGGTGCCGTCGCCGCGCAGGGTGCAGTCGGGGGCGTCGCGCTCCCCGGCGTCGTTCACGCACCAGGGGTAGGCGTCCCAGGAGTCGACGCGGTTGATGGTGTCCTCGGTGTACCGCACGTCCGTGCCGTCCCAGGCCACGACGACGAACGAGGCCGTCACCAGGTACTCGAAGAAGTTGTCCTCGCAGTCGTCGCTCTCGCAGTGCATCGACAGGGCGACGTCGTACTGCAGCTCCACCTCGTCGTCGTCCTCGACCCAGCGCGCCTGCTGCGCCCCGAGGCGGAAGAACATGAGCTTGTCGTCGGGGGTCTGCGAGGTGAGGTCGAAGCCGCCGAGGATGACGCGGTACTGGTCGCGGTTCTCGAGGTTGGGGAAGTCGTCCAGGGAGAGCCGGACGGTCTCGCCCAGTCGCTCGACCATGCCGCTGTTGCGCGCGCCCATCACGTGCTCGACGTCCACGGTGGCGAACGCGACGTCCTCGGCGAGCACCCGGGAGTAGTAGGACGTGAAGTCCATGTGGTCGGGCTCTTCGCCGGCCGCCGCGGCGTGCATCGAGAAGCCGCCGCAGGTGTCCCCCGCGCACCCACGATCGACGATGCGGTCGCCGATGCGCGCGAGGCGGTGGTTGTAGTCCCACTTGTGGTTGAACCCGCGCCACAGCAGGGCACCGTCGGTGAACCCCGTGGAGCAGCCGGCCGAGAGGACGGCGACCAGCAGGGGGCCGACGAGCGCAGGGGCGATGAGCGTCTTCACGGCCGCAAGCATAGGCCGTGAAGACGGACGCGCGAGGTCAGTCGCCCGGGGTCCAATCCGGCGGGCACTCGGGGCGCCGCCGCATCTCCCGGCGCTCCTGCTCCCGGGGGCTCGGCTCGCGCCGCTCTTTCTCCTGTGGGGGGAACGGCTGCTGCTGTTGCTCCTGGGGGGGGATCTGCTGCTGCTGTTGCTCCTGCTCCTGCGGGCGAGGACGGTGCGTTCGGGGCGCGCCTCGCGCCCGGATCGTTCCCCCGGGGGAGTGCGCCACGACCATCGCGCCCGGGATCTCGTAGATCGATCCATGATCGCCGAACGACATCCCCCTCGCTTCGCCCGGGATGGGCGCGATGATCGTCAGGTCCGGCGGGGGGACGACAGCCGTCCCCGGAATGGGCCACTCGCCCACCATCTGGTCGAACACCTCCCCCGGGGTCGACGAGGAGGGGTCCAGGGGGACGATCTCGAGGCGATGGGCCCACCACCGTCCCGGAGGAGGTCCCCCCATCCCCGACGCCAGGATCACGTGGAGAGACGGCGTCGCTCCGCGCGAATTGGAGACGAAGTGCACCGGGAACCAGGCGTCGCTGCCGGGGACCGGCGTGCCGCCGGGGCTGGGGACCAGATCCCGAAGGACGGGTCCGGCCAGGAGGGCGTCGACGTTCACGCTCATCGCGGGCAGCAGCGGCGAGGGAGGCGAGGAGGCGGCCATGACGACGGCCACCTCGATGAGCCTCATCGTGCCCCCCTTCTGTTCATCCAGCCCGGTCTCGTCCTCGAGGAGCCTGAACTCGAAAGTGTCTTTGAGGATTCCGCGTGACTCGCTGCGCGTGAACGGCTCGTCCTGTGGGGTCCATCGGTCCAAGTCCGTACAAGGATCGTAGACCCGGTCGGGGGTCTCCTCGTAGGCGAACTGGTGGTAGCCCCAGACCTCGCTCTCCTCGTGGGCGGTGGCGGCGAGATCCAGTCGATGGTTGATCGTCATCGCGACTTGCTGCCATTGCAGCCGGCACAGCCCGAGCCCGAGGGCATTGCCGAACGTCTGGACCGCGGTGGCCATGCCGCGGCAGTCGATGTGACTCCCGAGCACGGACGAGTCGTCCATCTGCTCGAGCAGCAGCCCGAGCTTCAACTGGTAGTTGTCGTCCGTGAAGAAGAAGGCGGAGTCGGTCGCCACGTAGGCGGTGGCGCCAGTGTCGTACGTGAGGCCGGAGCCGTCCTTGAACAGGTCGTAGACCTCCCTTGCCGCCTTGGTGACCGTGTCCTTGCCGTCCGCCCAGCGGGCTGCCCACCGAAGCACCTCGATCCAGGGGTCCGGGTGATCGGCGGAGGCCCACGGATCGGACGGCGGCCCGAGGAGCCCGAACACATCGACCGCCGCTTCCCCGAGGTGGTGCCAGGTGGTGGTTGCGTTCGAGCGCCACCAAACCGCCCAGGTGCTGCGCAACATCCGCACGCGGTCCAGAACACCGGGGGCCGTCTGGGCATAGAACGTGGACATCGCGGCCGAGTCGGTGCTGCCGTTGGTGAGCGCTGCTGCTGCGGTGCTGTTGCGGTAGACCGTCTTCGTCTTGCCCGGCTCCTCCAGCGCGAGCCCTGCGGTGTTGTGCGCGTGGTCCCACGTCGGGATCGATGCGGGGGCCTCTCCCATCGGAGCGGTCCCGACAGGGTGGAGCGCGAGCTTGCCGGGCAGCGCGTCGAAGTCCGGGTGGGTGACGATCACCCGCACCTTGATGCGCTGGCCGTCCGAGTTCGCTTTCCACGCTTGGGCTCCCGCGACGGTCATCCCCGGGTCTGCGTCGGCGGGCGCAGGGTGTCTCCCCCCCCCGCGGCTGCCGACGGTGACCTGGTCGGCCCCGCCGGTCTGCGCGAAGGTGTGGAGCACCAGGAGCGTCGGGGCGCTCACGGCGCGTGCAGCTCGATCCGAGAGGACCAGAGGGTCCGGTCTCCCGTATAGCCCACGAGCTCCTTCGTGATGTCGTCCGGGTTCTGCTCTTGGATCACGTCGTCCTCGGTGTTCGTGCGGTTCATGATCTTGACCTCGAGGTTCGCGGGCAGACCCGCCCAGGTGAAGTTGGTCACGTAGCTGGACACGATGACGGCGTTGCCGTCCACGTCGCCCCCGGCGATGGCCTCCACCGAGTACGCACGGCGGTGGAACCCGCCGCCGGTCTGAGTTGCCTCGAGCTTCAGCTTGATGAACGTCCCGTCGTTCATCCCCTGCTTTTCGGCCCAGTAGACCCGCCACTTGCTCGTGTCCGTGGGGTCGCGACCTACGACGGCGTTCTGCTTGGTCCAAGTCATTGCTTCTCTCCTCGCTCGCCTCGTGGCGAGTCCTTGACGGCTCCCACCGGAGACGGACCATCCGTCGCCAGCCGGAAGCCGATGTATCCATGCACGGCGGTGCGGTCGAACCCCCACCGGTTCGCCGCGCGCGCGAGACGGCGGGCCGCGTTCCAGGCCCCCCCGCGGACGGGGACGCGGCTCGGATCGCCGTCGTAGTCGGGATCGCCGCACCACTCGCGTACTCCCCCGGCGGTGTCCCGGACGCCGTAGACAGAGACGTCCGTCGGGAACGTCTCCACCGGCTCGGGCTGGGGGCGTCCGGGGCGACTGCCCAGCGTCTTGCACAGGGTGGCGTCGAAGGTGTTTCCCCAAGGGAAGAAGCGTCCGTCGGCCCCACGCGCGGCCTTCTCCCACTCGACCTCGCGCGGGAGCCGGTACTCGCGCCCGTCCTTCCCCGATCGCCAAGCGATGTAGGCTCGCGCGTCCTCGCAGCTGATCCCGAACGCAGGCCACCGGGCATCCCACGTCATGCCCTCCTCGTCCTCTTGGGGAAGGACGTAGTTCCCCCGCGGCGGAGGCCGCTCGAAGTACGAGGGGCGCGACGAGTCGATTGTCCCGCTCTTGCGAGGGGTCCTGGCGTATGCGTCGTCGCAGTCCGATCCGTGAAGAGCGTCGAGGAACTCCAGGTACTCGCCCATGGTCACGGGGCGCCGGCCGATCAGGAAGCCCGGGAGCCGTCGCGTGCCCCGGGGCAGCTGGGACCGGGACTCCGGGTCGCCGCCCACGTGGAAGGGCCCCGCCGGGACGTAGATGAAGTCCGGCGACGCGTCGGCCTCGGGGATCAGCGGGACCGGCTCGTGGAGCTTCCAGGTGCCGCCGCGCTCGATCACGACGGACAGCGTGGCGGGCGCGTACCCCGACGCCGTGAGCCGCACCAGGTACGAGCCGGGGACCAGCGCCACGTCGCGCAGCGGGGTGGAGCCGAGCGTGCGGGGCTCCTCCTCCCGCCAGATCAGCCCCTTGCGCCGGATCGCGGCGACGGACACGGCCGCGGGCGGCGACGTCGACACGCTGAACCGGCCCTGGGCGTCCAGTCGCGCGATCCAGTCGCCGCGGTCGTCGTATCGGCGGACGCGACGCTCGTGGTGGCGACGCACCGCAGCGTCCCCTGCGCGGTCGGCTTCGGCGAACCGCTGGTAGTGGACCTCCGCGAGCAGTCGGCGGGCGGGGGCGTTGTCCGCGTCGAAGGTGAGGGCCTGCTCGCACGCGCCCAGGAGCCGATCCCAGGCGTCGGCGCGGGCGGGCGTGAGCTCCTCCAGGCGCGCCCGGACGTCCAGGAGCTCATCCTTCTCGTCCAGGGACGCCCAGCTCGGCAGCTCCGCGGCCAGCTGCTTCTCGCGACGCCCCAGGGTGCGCAGCTCGGCCCCGAGCTCGACGTAGCGCCCGCGGTGGTCGCGGGCCTGGGCGACCTTCTCCTCCGCCGCGCGACGGCGCCGTCGACCGTCGAGGAACGCCTCCACGTCCCGGGCCAGGGCCGCCGCCGAGGACGGCCGGTCGTCGGGATCGCGGGCGAGGGCGCGCATGCAGAGGTCGGCGATCTCCACCGGGATCCCGCGCTCGGGGGCGCGCACCGTCGGGTGCTCGGGCGGCCCCTGCTGGACGCGGGCGGCGGCGGCGAACAGGTCCGACTCCTCGTAGGCGCGGCGGTAGGTGAGCAGCTCGTACAGGGTCGCCCCGAGGGCGAAGACGTCGGCCCGCGGGTCCAGCCGCTTGGGCCGCCCGCGCATCTGCTCCGGGCTCATGTAACCGACGGTCCCCACGACGCGCCCGGCGCGGGTGGGCTCCACGCCGTCGCTGATCTCCGGAGGCGCCTCGAGGTCCACCGACGACCCCAGCGTCGGGTCGTCGTCGTCGGTCGCCCACTCGTCCGTCTTGGTGATCCGCGCGAGGCCCCAGTCCAGGAGCAGGACCTCGCCGAAGCGCCCCACCATCACGTTGGCGGGCTTGATGTCCCGATGCAGCACGCCGCGGCTGTGGGCGTAGGCGACCGCGTGGCAGACCTGCACGAACGCGGTGAGGAGCCGGGTGCGGGTCCACTCGTCGACCGTCGCCTCGTCGTCCCCCTTGAGCGCCCGCAGCACGTCCGCCAGCGACCTGCCCTCGACCTTGCGCATGGCGAACCACAGGCGCCCGTCCTCCGTCGCGCCCAGCTCGTACACCGGCACGATGTTGGGGTGCTCGAGCTGGCTCGTGATCTGGGCCTCGGCCACGAACCGGGCGACGAGGTCCGGACGAGTCGCGCGGCGGTTGAGGATCTCCTTCACGGCCACCGTGCGCCGCAGCGTCGGGTCGCGCGCGGAGTGGACCTGCCCCATGCCGCCGGTGCCCAGCGGCTCGCCCAGCTCGAAGCGCCCCAGTCGCTCGATCTCGAGGCTGGCCGTGTCCATGCTCACGTACCCGTCCACGGGCCAGTCGAGGGTGGCCGAGTCCTGCTCGGGCTCCTCCACGAGGTCGACGGTCGGCATGCAGCCCAGGTGCGAGAGGACGGTCAGGGGGTCGACGACGGTGCGCATCCCGTCCGCGCTCTCGGCGAGCAGCTCCGGGATCGCCTTCACCAGATCCATCAGCCCGTGTTCGAGGGTGTCGTCGATCAAGGGGACGCTCCGATCACGAGACCACCACCCGATCGATCGGGCGCACCACGAGCTCCACCTCGCCGTCGACCATGCGGACGATGTCCGTGGGGAGCCCCTCCCGCAGCAGCCGCCGTCGCAGCTTGGCCACGGTGCGGTCGTAGCGATCGCGCAGCCACGTCCGCGAGTCCCCGTCCTCGTCGGCCTGCCAGATCTGACGCGCGAGGACCTCCCAGGGCACGGGCGCGGCGAACTCGGCGAGCTCGGTGAGGATGCGGGCGTAGTTGCCGCCGATGACGACCGTCTCTCGATCGGGGCGCTCGAATCGCACCGTGGACCACGCGCATACGAGCCGCATGGGCGGGAAGATCGCGGCCTCGTGGCGGGTGGCGGCCACCTCGTCGGTGGGGGCGTCCTCGTCCGTAGGCAGCTGCCCGAGCTCGAGGACCTCCAGGGAGATGCCGAGGGCCAGGTGTACGACCATGCCGGGGTGGAGGACGACCTCTCGCAGGGTCTTCCCCTCCACCACCAGCGCCCCGCCGAGGCTGCGCAGCCGGAGCCCGCCCCGTCGCAGGGTCACGGCCGCGTGGAACTCGGAGACCCGAGGCTCGTCGATGCGCAGCTCCGCCCGCTTCGCCCGCCCCAGCAGGTCCTCGGCTACGAGGCCTCCTTCGCGACCACTGGGCGCGAGGCGATATCGCACGAACGGCTCTCCCATCGGTAGGCACCCCCATTCCAAGGCGATCCCATACTTACACCATCGCCGTCTCGTGTCCGCGGAAGGGGGGATCCGGGGGGGAGGAGCGGCGGCGTATGCTCACGGTCGTGCAGGGCCCGACCACGCGCGTGCAACCCGGCCTCCTGTGGCGTGTCGCGGCGTTCCTGACCGTCGCGGGGGTGGCCTTGGCGGCGCTCCAGCTGGGCGTCGGCTTCTCGGAGCGCCCCGGCGTGCCCGGCGGCCCCCTCGTCTCGAAGCTCTACTACACCCTGGGCCTCTTCTTCCTGGGCGGCCTCGACCTGGGCATGCCGGTGGGCGGACCCGACGTCGCGCGCTGGGCCATGTGGGCCGCCTACTTCGCGGCGCCCGCCATCACCGCCGGGGCGATCGTCGAGGGCCTCCTCCTGACCCTGCGCCCCGAGTGGTGGGAGCGGCGGGGGCTGCACGACCACCTCGTCGTGGTGGGGGCCGGGCGCGTGGGGATGCTGTACATGGAGGCGATCCGGGAGTGGGAGCCTCATCGGAAGATCCTGCTCGTCGCCCTGGAGCAGGACATGGCGGACGTGGTCGAGGCGCGGACTCGACTCGGCGTCCGCTTCCACCAGGGGGACATCACCCAGGAGGCCACGCGGCGGGCGCTGCGGCTCGATCGCGCCATCGGCGTCGCGCTGCTCACGAAGCACGACCTGATCAACCTCGAGGGCGCCACCTCGATCCGCGACGAGTACCCCGATCTGCGGGGGCACATGGTCGTGCACGTGGCGGACCTCACCCTCAAGCGGGCGGTGGCCGACGAGTGGCGACGCACGCCGGACGGCCTGGACCCGGGCCGTGTCTTCAACTCCCACCGGGTGGCCGCGGAGCACCTGGTCCGACACGAGCTGGCCCAGCACTTCTCCTCGACCGAATCGCTCGACGTCGTCGTATTGGCCGGGTTCGGGAGGTTTGGGCAGACGATCCTCGAGGTCCTCCAGGAAGAGGCCGCGGACGAGGTCCGCACCGTGGTGGTCGTGGACCTGGAGGCGCACAAGCGGATGCGGCAGTACGCGGCGGGCGTGGGCGTGGCGAAGGACTGGAGCTGCCAGGTGGTCGAGGGCGACATCGCAGACCCGGGCACCTGGGAGATGATCACCACCTGCCTGGTCTTCGACTCCGACGAGGAGCCGCGCCCCGTCTACGTGCTCGGCACCAACAGCGACGAGGTCAACCTCCAGACCGCCATGTGGCTCCGGGCCCGGGAGGCCGGGGCGGGGATCGTGGCGCGGTGCTTCCACGACTCGGGCTTCACCGACGCCGTCGCCCGGGACGGCGCCATCGACGTGATCGGCGTCGCGGGCCTGGTCGGCCGGAGCCTGCACGCGCGGCACCGGGAGTGGTTTCCGGAGCTGTAGGGCCGACTGGTACCCTCGCGCCCCATGTCGCCCGACGCGCCCTCCACCGTCCACGTGGTCCTGCCCGCGTACAACGAAGAGGCCGCCATCGAGCAGCTGCTGCGGGACATCTGCCTGTCCATGGCGGAGTTCGCGCCCCACCAGCAGGTGGAGATCCTCGTCGTGGACGACGGCAGCGCGGATCGCACCGCGGAGCTGGCCGAGCGCTTCCGCGACGAGGCCGACCGCAGCGCCTTCCCCAACGCGACCGTCCGCCTCCTGCGCCACCCCGAGAACCAGGGGCTCGCCGAGGCGATCAAGTCCGGCCTGTCCTCCGCCGCCGAGCGCGCCGGCGACCGCGACATCGTCCTCACCATGGACGCCGACAACTCCCACATCCCGGGCCTGATCCCGAGCATGGTCCGCGTGGTCCGGGAGGGGTACGACGTCGTGATCGCGTCCCGCTACCGCCCCGGCGCCCAGGTCGTGGGGCTGACCACGAGCCGCCGCGTCCTCTCCTTCGGCGCGTCGTGGATGTTCCGGTTCCTGTTCCCGATCCCCGGCGTTCGCGACTACACCTGCGGCTTCCGCGCCTACCGCGCCGCCCTGCTCCGCCAGGTCCTCCAGGAGAACCCCGGGTTCATCAGCGAGAAGGGCTTCTCGGTGATGGTCGACATCCTCCTGAAGCTGCGCACGCTCGAGCCCGCCGTCGCCATGACCGAGGTCCCGCTCCTGCTCCGGTACGACTGGAAGAAGGGCGCCAGCAAGATGAACGTCGGCCAGACGGTCGTCGACACCCTCGCCCTCGCCGTGCGCCGCCTGTCGGGGTCGAAGAAGTGACCCCCGGCGAGGCGGGCTTCGACCGCGACTACTTCGAGCACGGCGACGGCGGGGCGTACGGCGGCTGCTACGACGCCCGGAACCCGCCGCGCAAGAACCGCGCGATGGTGCGCGAGCTGCTCCAGCACCGCACGGGCGGCGACCTGCTGGACGTCGGCTGCGCCTACGGCAACTTCCTGGGGGCCCTCCAGGCGCAGGGCGGGTGGAAGCTCGCGGGCACCGACATCTCGGCCCACGCCATCGACGAGGCCCGGCGACGCCTCACGGGCGTGGACCTGCGGGTGGGGGCCCTGCCGGCCCTGGATCACGAGGACGCGAGCTTCGACGTCGTGACGGCGTTCGACGTCGTCGAGCACGTCGCCGATCTGCCCGGGGCCTTCGCGGAGCTGGCGCGGATCCTCCGGCCCGGCGGCCTCCTCGTCCTCGTCGTGCCGGTGTACGACGGCCTCACCGGCTCCCTCGTCACCGCCCTGGACAAGGACCCCACCCACCTCCACAAGTGGGCGCGGACGCAGTGGGTGGCGGCCGTGCAGTCGTTCGGCTTCGAGCTCTTGGACTGGGTGGGCCTGTTCCGCTACCTGCTGCCGGGCGGGCCCTACCTCTTCCGCCGGTCGCGGCGCCTGCGAAAGCACTGCCCGGCCATCCTCCTGACCGCCCGCAAGCCGCACGGAGCCCCGTGACCGGCAGGACCAAGGCGGTGGTCGCCGCGGGCGTGGCGGTGCTCTTCGCCATCCCCGGCGTGCCGTGGCTGCTCGGCATCCGCAAGGTGCCCGCCGACGCGGAGCCCTTCGACGTCGCGGAGGCCTTCCCGTACCACGAATGGGAGGCGATCCTCGGGCGCTTCGTGGGGCGCGACGGGGCCGTGGACTACCCCGCCCTCGCGGCCGACGACGGAGACCTCCGACGCTTCGTCGCCACCCTCGCCGTCGCGGGCCCCACCACCCGGCCCGACCTCTTCCCCACCGAGGCCGACGCCTTCGCGTGGCACATCAACGCCTACAACGCGGTCACCCTCCTGGGCATCGTCGCCCACTGGCCCAACGCCGGGGTGCACGACATCTCCGGTCCGCTCAACCCGAAGGACGGCTTCGGGTTCTTCTACGGGCTGCGCTTCCTGCTCGACGGGCGCTGGACGAACACCTACGACCTCGAGAACACGGCCATGCGGCCCGTCTTCAAGGACGCCCGCCTGCACGCGGCCATCAACTGCGCGTCTGCCTCGTGCCCCCGCCTGAGCCGCAACGCCTACGTGCCGGACCGGCTCGACGAGCAGCTGCAGCGCGCGGCCGCCGAGTTCGCCTCCATCCGCCCCCACGTCGCCTTCGACGAGGACGCGCGGGTGGTGCGCCTGTCCCGGATCTTCGAGTGGTTCCCGGGCGACTTCGAGGGCGGCGTCCTGCCGTGGATCAAGGCCCACGCGCGCCCCTCCATCCAGGTCCTCGCGAGCCGCGCCGTGGTGGAGAAGTGGCCGATCGAGTACGTCGACTACGACTGGTCGCTCAACCGAAAGCAGGAGCCGTAGGCCGACGGCGCAGCCGCAGCGCGACGGCCAGGACCGGCGCGAGCAGCAGCCCCGACGGATCCAGCGGCGCGGCCGACGAGCATGCGCACCCGGCCCGCCCGTCGCAGTCGTCGCCCGGGGTGACCTCCACCTCGTCGGGCGTGAACCACGCCGACTTCGAGGCGGGCCCGTCCGCGGTGTCGATCGTGGCGGTGACGCACGCGCGGCCGTTCTCCCAGCGGCCGAAGTCGTCCTCCTCGAACAGCCACACCGCCAGGTCCGTGCGGTCGGCGATCCCCGCGTGCTCCTCCTCGCGGAAGGTGCGTACGACGCCCGGCCCCGCCACGGTCCACGCGATCACGGGCTGGTGGATCATGGCCCCGTCGGCGTCGGTGACCACCGCCCGCAGGTAGCTGCCCCGCACGGGGCCCTCCTCGTCCTCGGAGAGCGCGTCCGTTCTCTCGTCGGGCCAGGCGCCCAGATCGATGGCCGCGCCCGCGTCGTCGGCGACCTCCACCACGTCGACCTCCACCAGCGCCGTGCCCTCGTCGTCGACCACGGAGCCCGCCCCCGCGTTCTGCACCCAGTGGGCGGAGTCCTGGGCGTCGTCGCCGATGGAGCCCAGCCCCACCAACGCCTCGTCGGTCCAGGAGATCAGGGCCCCCGCGTCCGTGAGGAGGTCGACCTGGAGCGCGACCCGATCGCCCTGCGTGACGCGGATGGTGTCCCCGACCGGGGGCACCGGGAGGTCCCCGACGAGCACCGTCGGATCGGCCTCCAGTTGGGCCTCGACGATGGCGGTGAACGGGTCCACCAGCACCGCATGGTCCGCGCGCACGACCTCGAAGGGGAATCGGTCCACGACGCCGCCGGTCTCGACGGTCAGCTCGGACGCGCCCGGGGAGGCCGCGACGATCTCGGGGCTCAGGGGATCGTCCTCCTCCACCGTCAGGACGGCCGGATCGGACGACGTCCACGTGCCCGGCCGGTCGCCCTCGGCGTCGATCTCGAGGGTGAACACGCTGCTCGCCTGGATCGGCGCGTCCGGGTTCAGCTCGCAGCTGCGGAGGCGCAGGTTTCCATCCTCGCCGTCGATCGGTGGGCAGGGGCAGGCGAGCGCGGGGAGCAGGAGGGGCAGCAGCAGGACGCGACGATGCATGGGCGTTCTCCAACACCAGACGCTACCTTGCGGCGGTGCGGACCGACCTGGGCATCCTCGGACCCCTGCTGCTCGTCGCCGTCGGCGCGCTCGGCTTGTCCTGTCAGGCCGCCGCGCCCGACCTCGGCTGGTGCCTGCACCCCGCCACGGCCGACCCGGGGCTGGACGAGGTGCCCGAGACGGGTCTGGACCTCCTCGCCGGAGGCCTGACCCTGCACCCCGACCTGGTGTCGTGCCCCGCCCCCGACTTCTCCGACTGGCCCGCCTTCGTGCGTCGGCACACGGCCGGCTACACCGACGACCCGCGGTTCGCGGGGTTCGACGAGGACTGCGTCCCGCGCATCGATCTCGAGGGCCGCTACTACGGCGTGCAGGTCACGCAGACCCCGCTCGTGGTCGCGAACTACGGCCTGCTCCGGTACGGCGACCTCCTGCGCGGCATCCGCCCCCCCGGCATCCCGGACGTGTGCTCCCGGCCCGAGGAGGCCGTCCTCGCCCAGGCCACGTGGCTGCGCGACCACGCCGAGCGGCGGACGACGGACGGCGTCGAGCACTGGTCCTTCCTCTACGACTTCCGCAACCTGCAAGGCGACCTCGAAGGCCCCTGGTCGTCGGGCTACGCTCAGGGGATCGCGGCCCCGGCGTTCGTGGCGGCCTACTGCGTGTCCCGGGACGACCAGTGGCTGCGGGCCGCGGAGAGGACGCTCAACGACATGATCGTCCGCATGCCCGACGGCGGCGTCGCCACGTGGGTGGCCGACGACAAGGTGTGGTTCGAGGAGGCGGCGGCTCCCGAGGCCCGCTCGGCGCGGAGCCTGAACGGGCACCTGGGCGCGACGGCGGGGGTGCACGCGGTGGCCCAGTGGACCGGCAACCCGGGCGTCGGCCAGCTGCGCGACTTCGCGTTCGACGCGGCCCTGGACGAGCTCGATCGCTACGACACGGGCTTCATCTCGCTGTACACGCAGTGGGCCGTGGACCACCCCTTCATCGCCCCCGCGCTGGACTACAACCGCTTCCACGTCCAGCAGCTGTCGTGGCTCTACGAGACCGCCGGGGACATCCGCGCCCTGGACCGCGCCATGCGGTTCGCCCGGTACGACGACCCCTTCTGGAGCTGGTCGGACCAGACGGGCGACCCCGCGTCCGTGGACTTCACCCGCAACTCCGTCTACCAGCCGGAGTGGTCGGTGAGGCGCCCCGGCATCCTCGAGGTGGACCTGGGCATGGACCAGACGGTCGAGGGCGTCGTGTTGTGGTCCCCGGACTGGTCCCGCCGCCCCCGCACGGTGGACCTGGAGCTGTCGCTGGATCGGGAGACGTGGACGTCGCGCGCGCACGACTGGTCGGACGGGTGCCGGGACTTCGCCAAGGCCGTGGAGCCCACCGTCGCGCGCTACGGCCGCGTCACGCTCGACCACGATCGGGACTCGCCCGAGGTTGCCCTGCAGGCCATCGGCCTCATCCGCACCCAGGGGCACCCCACGGGCGTCGCGCGGTGGGAGGAGCACGGCGTGGCGAACCGCCCCGCCGCGGCCTTCGGCGACGCCGGGTGGATCTGGGGACGCGCGTCGGTCGTGACCTTCGATCTGGACCGTGCGTTCGACTCGATCGAGGTCGTCATGACGGGGTTCCGGGGGGACGCCCTGCCCGAGCTCACCGTCGCGGACGCGCTGGTGGGGCCGTTCGTCCCGGTGGGCGTCGACCCGGAGCGCGAGGACACCACCCTGCGGTGGCGCCTGCCGGCCGACGCGGAGTACCTGCGCGTGGCGGTGGACACGCCGTCGAACCCGGGGGAGGACCCCCGACTCTTCATTCGCCAATGAGCCGCGGCCGCACTAGATTCGGTTCGAAGTCCGTGTGGCAGGCACCTGGTAGTGCTGGTTGGGGATCGTGATGCGTGTTCTGTTCGTGATGTTGATGGCGACGGCGGTCGCGCTCGGGGGGTGCCCCGGTCCCGTCGAGGAGGCCCCTCCCCCCGAAGGTCCCACTCCGGACCCCACTCCGGAACCGAACGACGGCGACGCCTTCCTGCCCGACTCGCACCTCTTCAACCCGCCCCGCCCCGTCACCGAGGAGCCCGGCGAGGGCTGGTGCGACTGGACCCCGGTGTCCAACCCCGGCATCAACCCGATCCCCCAGACCGGCGTCGACCTGCTGGTGAGCGGCTTCGACATCGACCCCGCCCAGGTCACCTGCCCCGACAGCTCGTTCGAGACCTGGCCCCCGTTCTTTCGTCGTCACACGGGCACCTACACGGCCACGCGACGGTGGGGCGGCTTCAACGAGTGCGTCCCGCAGATCGACCTCGAGGGTCGGTACGACGACGTGCACATCACCCACACGCCGCTCGTGACCGCGAACTACGGCGTGCTCCGCTACGGCGACCTCCTGCGCGGGCTCTACTCCGACCAGGGCTACACCCTGGACCCCATCATCTCGGCCGAGTGCCCCGACCCCGTGCAGAACGTGCTCGACCAGGCGCAGTGGCTCGACGAGATGGCGGTCTCGCGGCCGTACCAGGGCGTCGAGACCTGGGCGTGGGAGTACGCCTTCGCCAACCTCCAGGGCGAGCTCGAGGCGCCGTGGACGTCGGCCTATGCGCAGGCCGTCGCGGCCGCGGCGTACATGTCCGCCTACTGCGTCTCCTTCGACGAGCAGTGGCTCGTCGGCGCCGAGAAGGCGCTCCTCAACCTCCTGGTGCCGATGTCCGACGGGGGCGTGGGCACCTGGGAGTCCGAGGACGCGGTCTGGTTCGAGGAGGCCGGCGCCGAGAACGCCTTCTCCGCGCGCAGCCTGAACGGTCACCTCGGGGCGCTCGCGGCGGTGTGGGCGGTGGCCGAGTGGACCCACAACGAGGACATCGAGACGCTCGTGCAGTACGGCCTGAACGCGCCGCTCGAGGAGATCGAGAAGTACGACGCGGGCTTCATCTCGCTCTACACCCAGGACGCGATCGACTACCCGTTCATCGCCCCGAAGCACGACTACAACCGGTTCCACGTGCAGCAGCTGTCGTGGGTCTACGAGCTCACGGGGGACGTGCGGGCCATGGACATGGCGCTGCGCTTCGCCCGGTACGACGACCCCCACTGGGACGTGGACCTCTCGGTCCGTCAGTTCGGGACGGACGAGTTCTGGCACAACTGGGTCTACCACCCGCAGTGGTGGACGCCCGCCCCGGGCTGGATGGAGGCGGACCTCTCGCGCAACCAGGTCGTCGAGGGCGTCACGCTGTGGTCTCCGGATCCCGGCATGATCCCGACGGGCGACACGGTCCGCCCCTCGCAGGTCGACATCGACGTGTCCACCAACGGCGTGTTCTGGGACACCTACACGCGCGAGTGGCCGGGGGAGTGCAACGACGGCTACTTCGAGATCCCGCCCACGGAGGCGCGGTACGTGAAGGTCTGGCTGCACTCCCCGAACCGGCAGGAGCAGCCCTTCGTGGGCCTGCAGGCGTTCGGGGTGCATCGAGCCTCCGGCCACCCCACGGGCGTCGCCCAGTGGCTGTCTCACGCGAACTGGAACCGCCCCGGCATGGCGTTCGGCGAGGAGGGCTTCGCCTTCAGCCGCATCGGCTGGCAGATCTTCGATCTCGACAGCGCCTTCCCCAACGGCCTGGAGATCCTGCTCGAGGGCTGGCGCGGCCCGACCGACCCCCTGCCCATGCTCCCGCTCCCCACGATCACCACCGCCGACGACCTCGCCGGCCCGTGGACCGAGCTCGAGCTGGAGCCCCGCATGATCGGGCCGTACCTGGCCTGGCAGATCATCGGCGACCCCGGCTTCCGCTACATGAAGCTGGACATCGACACGAACCGGAACCCTCTCGACCCCGGGAAGCTCTGGATCCGGAACCTCTGAGCCGTTGACCGACGCCTACAAGGCCGCCGACCGCCTCCTCAGCGAAGACGGCACCGCGATCGAGGTCACCTGGCGCGACGGCCACGTCTCCCTGTTCCCGTTCCGCTACCTGCGCGGCTACTGCCCGTGCGCCCACTGCCAGGGGCACGCCGCCGGACCGCAGAAGTGGCAGGCCCCGGGGGACATCGACCTGAAGGGCGTGCGCATGGTCGGGAACTACGGCATCTCGCCCGTCTGGAGCGACGGCCACGAGACCGGGATCTTCGCCGACCGGGCGCTGCGCTTGATGTGCCCTTGCCCCCAGTGCCTCGACTGGACCGAGGACGGGGGCGCCCTCACGCTCCTGGCGGAGGCCCGGGGGAGCGCGCCTGCCGGCTGAGCGCGGCGTGGACCCAGGCGGCGCGACCCTCGAGGCGGTGGAGCCCGTCCGGGAGCGGGCGCAGGACGCCGGGGGGCAGCTGCCGCGACAGCATCCCCTCGAGCAGGCCTTGGAAATGCAGCTGCTTCCAGCGGTTGGTGGAGCGCACGCCGTCGTGCTGCAGGGGGAGCGCCCCCCAGGGCAGCACGACGACCAGGTCGTAGGCCGCCGAGGCCCGGGCCCGCATGCGGTCGAGGAACGGGCCCGTCGCGTCCTCGGGGTTGGTGAACCCGTAGTAGAGGTAGAAGGCGGCCCAGTCCACGGCGCAGCGGTCGCTCACGAACCCCCCGTGCCGCGCGACGGCCGCGTCCTCCTCGGCCTCGCGCTCGTCCCACAGCTCGACCAGCAGGGCGCGCATGGCGTCCCGGGTGAGGGCGTGCAGGTTCAGGCCGGCCTCCAGGCGCCGCCGCATGCCCTCCTCCAGGTAGGGGAGGTCGAGGCGGCCCGCGAGCCTGCGCGCGAGGGTCGTCTTGCCCACGCCGGCGCTGCCCGAGATCGCGACGCGTCTTCTCATTGGCGGGTGCCGCTCACGCCCCGCGGGAGCTCCCCCAGCGTCGTCATGACGCCGCCCGCTTCGGCCCAACCCAGCTGGGTGTGGGAGGCGTAGCCCGGGGCGAAGCGCAGGCCCTGGTCGAAGCCGAGCCCCAGCAGGGCGCAGCAGAAGGCGCGGATGACGCCGGTGTGGGTCACGACGATCCAGCGCCCGCCCGCGAGGCGGGGCAGCTGCTCGGTCCACCAGCCCACGACCCGCTCGCCGAGCTCCCCGTACGTCTCGCCGCCCCCCGGGCGCGCGTTCGCGTAGTCGTCCCAGAAGTCGGCGATGCCCTGGCGGTCCTCGACGTTCAGCTCCTCCCAGGGCCGACCCTCCCAGGAGCCCATCCACTGCTCCCGAAGCTCCGGATGCTCCTCCACGGGGAGGCCGAGCCGGGAGCTGATCTCCTCGGCCAGGATGCGGGTGCGCACGAGGTCCGAGCAGAGGATGCCGGTGGGGCGGGGCAGGGCGCGGGCGGCGAAGTCGGCGGCCACGACGGAGTCGGCGGCGCCTCGCTCGGACAGGCCGATGTCGAGGTGGCCGCGGCACAGCCGGACGCCCCCGGTCGCCGCCTGCCCGTGCCGGAACAGGTGCAGCCAGGTGACCTCGGTGTCGACCATCGCGCCCTGCGTGATCGTCCCGTACTTCTGCTCCGTGGCCCCGCTCACGGCGGGGAGCGTACCCGCATCAGAGGATGAGGATCGCGTCCCCGAACTCGTGGGCGCGGTAGCCGCGGGCGGCGGCCGACGCGTTGGCGGCGATCAGCAGACCCGGGTCCGCGAACGCCGACAGGAGCTCGAAGTGGGACTCGCCGGGCTCGTGCATCGTGCTCAAGAGGCCGTCGACGACCGCCGGCGTGGTGTCCGGCGTGAGGACCAGCTCCGCCGTGAACGTGCCCGGGACCAGGGCGCCGTGGCGACGCACGTTGCTCTCCAGGGCGCGGACGACCGTCGTGCCCACCGCGATCACCCGCCCGCCGCGGGCCCGGGCGCGGGCGACGGCGGCCACGGTGCGCGCGGGGAGCTCGTACCGCTCCGGGAGGGGCAGCGAGGCGTCCAGGGCGCCCCCGTCGATCGACGACAGCCCGGCCGCGTGAGTGAGCGTCGCGAGCTCCACCCCGCGTCGGCGGAGGTCGAGCAGGACCTGCCACGACAGGGGCCGCCCGGCCGACGGCATCTCCGAGGCCCAGGGCCGTCCGCCGTAGGACGTCTGGAACGCGCGCAGGGGCACGTCCTCGGCGAGGTAGCTGTACTGCACCGGGCGCCCGACGCGGTAGAGCTCGGCGAGCAGGGCGGGGCCGCGCTCGCGGAAGGTGATGTCCGCGAAGCGCCCGTCCACCGCGTCCACCCGCAGGTGCAGGCGGGGAGACGCCGTGAGGACGTCGCCCGCCCGGATCGTCGGCGGCGCGGGGCGGTCTTCGGTGGGGGTGCGCCAGTCGCCGGCGCCGAGCACGGCGACGCGGTGACGGGCAGGACCCAGGCGGCCCGCGAGGCGGACCTCCACCGCGGCGCCCTCGGGCGTGGCGGCGTGGAGGGACGCGGGGAGCGTGGCGGCGTCGTTGAGCACGACCAGATCGCCGGGCTCGAGCGCGTCGGGCAGCGCGGCGATGTCGGCGTGCCGGTACGACCCGCGGTCGGCGTGTACGAGCAGCAGTCGCTCGAAGCCGCGCCGCGCGGCGGGGCCGGGGGCGGCGGGGATGGACGAGGCGGGGGCGAAGTGTGCGAGGGCGGCGCTCATGTCGGTCTCCGGCGGAGGGGGAGCGGGGGGAGGCGAGGCGGGACATCAGGCGGCGAGGCGTCCGCTGGGGATCGCGGGGTCGGCCACCAGCTCGACGATGGATCGAGCGACGTCGCGGGGATCCTCGAGGTCGGCGGGGTCGGCGTCGGGCACGGCGGCGGCGTGCATGCGCGTGTCCATCTCCCCCGGATCGACAGCGAGGAAGCGCACGCCCGTGCCCTCGAGCTCGGTCGCCCAGGTGCGGGTGAGGTGATCGAGCGCCGCCTTGCTCGCGGCGTATCCCCCCCACGTCGGGTAGGCCTCGACCGCGGCGTCGGAGCTGATGTTCACGACGGTCCCGCCGTCTCCGAGGACCATGGGTCCGGCGAGCGCGCGGGTGAGCCGGAAGGGGCCCACGACGTTGACCTGCAGGGTGCGCTCCAGCGCCTCGGCGGGCAGGTCGAGCAGCAGCGGCAGGGGCACCGCGCCGAGCGTCGAGGCGTTGTTGATGAGCAGGTTCACGGGGCCTGCGAAGGTCGCGGCGGCGGCGGCGATGGTGACCGCGGCGCCGGGGTCCGCGACGTCCGCGGCGAGGGCCCAGGCGCGGCCCCCGCGAGCGCGGATCCCGTCCACGACGGGGGCGAGGTCGGCTCCGCGCCGGGCGACCAGCACGACCCCGGCGCCGCGGGCGGCGAGTTCTTCGGCGAGGGCGCGCCCCAGTCCGCGGGAGGCTCCGGTGACGACGGCGTGGGTGGTCTCGAACGACATGGCTTCTCTCCTTCGCCCGGGGAGGGGCGTGTTTGGTTCCGATGGAGAGAAGGTAGTCGGCCCTGATATCTTGTCATCGCGATTGATGATTCATGAACATCTGGTCGAGGAGAGAACATGGACGCGCCGGGGAACCTGGCCCGCAACATCCGCGCGCTGCGCGAAGCGCGAGGCCTGACGCAGAAGCAGCTGTCCGACCGGTCGGGGGTGCCTCGGCCCACCTGGGCGAACCTGGAATCGGGTTCGGCGAACCCCACTCTGTCCGTGCTGGTGAAGGTCGCCTCGGCCCTGGCCGTCTCGATCGAGGAGCTGATCGGTCCCCCGCGGGCGACGGGCCGCTTCTACGCGGCGGAGCAGCTCCCGAGCCGAACCCGCGGCGGGGTCCGCGTGGGCAAGGTGCTGCCGGACTCGCTGTCGGGCATCGACATCGAGCGGATCGCGCTGCCCGCGGGCAAGTCCATGGGCGGCGTCCCCCACACCGCGGGCACCCGGGAGTACCTCTTCTGCGAGCGGGGCAAGGTGGAGCTGACGGCGTCGGGGACGTCGTGGACGCTCGATCCCGGCGACGCCGTCGTGTTTCGAGGGGACCAGCGGCACTCCTACCGCAACCGAGCGCGCGGTGAGACCGTCGCATATTCGGTCGTCCTGCTGCCCCCGCCGGGGGACTGAGCGGCATCGGGCTTGTCGGCGCGGCAAACCCACGCCATGATCAGGGGAGGTATGCGGGGCGAAGACGACAGCCTCCCCGGGTTCGACGGGGAAGAGAGCGATCCGGCGATCACCACGCCGCCGGGGGGACGACGCGTCAGCGACGCGGAGCTCTCCGGGCTCGTCGCCGAGCTGAACGTCCTCGCGCGAACGCACCAGGGGATGGACCTCGCCATGCGCGTGGGTCTCCTCTATGAGGAGTGGAAGGGCTTCGGCCTGCGCGTGAGCTTCCGCCGGCTCGGAGCGCACCCCGGGGCCCTGATCCTCCGCAGCCGCCTCACCACCTACGTGAAGGTCGAGCAGCAGAGTCGAATCCTCGGGCCCGAGCTCGTCGAGGAGCTGGGGCTGTCCATGCACGTCGCGCTCCTGCCGGTCTCGTGCGACGACCGGAAGATCGACCTCGCCGTGAGCGCCGTGAACGAGCAGTGGACGCTGGACGAGCTCACCGCCGCCGTCGCCGAGTCGTCCGGGCGGCCGATCCACCGCGCGCGGGTCTCACGCCTCACCGAGCGGGTCGCGGAGACGGCGGCCTCGCTGCGCAAGTCCAGCGTCCGCGACAGCCTCGACGGCTTCGACGAGGAGGAGGGCGAGCGGCTCGCCGCCCAGCTCGAGGAGGCCACGTCCGCGATCGTCCGACGCTTGCGGGGCGTGCCGGAGACTCCGCCCGACGACGTCGGTCGGGACTCCGGCTCCTTCAGGCCGATCTGAGCTCGTGTAGGGCGGCGCGGGCCCGGTCCGCGCGATCGAGCCGTCCGCACCGCGTCCACACCTCGAGTGCCCACCGCCAGACCCGCTCGGCGTCGGGGCGAAGGTCGCTCCGCCCCGCGGCCACGGCGCGGCGGAGGTGCGCGCCGATCCCCTCCGCCGTCCAGCCGACGGACGCCACGGAAGGGAGCGCGTCGAGGTCCCCCGCGTCGTGCAGCAGCGCCCTCGCGCGATCCCAGCGCCCCCGCGACGCCGAGGCCCACGCCGCGAACGGCTTCTCGGCCTGCTGCACCAGCCGGAAGGGCCCCCCGGCCGCGCGCTGGGCGAGGTGGGCCATGGTCTCGACCGTCCCGTCCGGCAGGCCCTCCATGAGGTCGAGCAGCACGAGGTGGAACTGTGCCTGGAGCGCGACGTCCTCGGTCCCCGCGGCCCGCCCGGCGCGCACGGCCGCCGCGACCCGCCCCCTCGCCGCCGGCAGGTCCCCGGCGTCCCTGAGCGCCAGCCCGAGGTCCAGGAGCGCGGCGGGGACGTCGACCCACGCGCCTCGGTGGCGGGCCCCGTCGAGGGCGTCCCGAGCCCGCGAGACCGCTCCCCCGGCTTCGCGTGGCGGGTCCGTCGGCGCGGGCGCGCCTCCCTCCAAGGCGTCCACCCGGAGCGTCACGCGGCTCCGGTCCTCGAGCCGGTCGGTGCGCGCCAACGCCGCGGTGACGCGCGCGTCCACGTCGTCGGAGACGGCCGCGACCGCGAGGATCGGCGCGGGCTCGAAGCTGGTCTCGAACAGCAGGTGATCGAGGAAGGCGACGGCGTCCTCGCCCGCCACGTCGAGCGCGATCAGGACCGGTCGCTCCGTCGCCCTCGCGCGCAGGTCGCGGATCGCCCGGGCGTGGTCGCGGTCGCGCTCGTCGCGAAACCCCTCCGCCGCGCGCGGGTCCCCGCCGACGGCGACAGGCACCACGGTGAACCGCCCCTCGAGGCTCGCGGCGAACGCGTCCGTGAGGGCCGCCTTGCCCGCGCCCGGCGGCCCGCGAAGCACCACCACGCGCCCCACGCCCGCCTCGACCTGCTCCGCCACCACGTCCATGCGGGCCAGCTCGCGGGCTCGCCGGGCCGCGACGTCCGATCGGTCGGTCCCCATCAGGGGGCGATGGGCGCGGCGCCCGGCGTGAAGGGGCGGGGCTGGGCCCCCTGAACGATGTGCGCGAACCCCGCGGGCACGTCCCGGAAGGTCTGCGCCTCGCCCCGCGGCCAGCGGATCGTGAGCTCGTCCACCGTGTCGGCGTCGCCGAGGCCGAGGTGCACGCGGGTGTCGCTCACGGACAGGTAGGACTGCGCCCCCACCACCTGGCTGCGGATCGTCCGATCGCCCACGCGCGCGGTGACGAGGGCGCCGATGGCGGACCGGTTGGTGTGGGTCCCCTCGAGCCAGAGCTGCAGCGAGCGCCCGGCCTTCGACTCGTTGCGGCCGAGCTGGGCGTCCTCGTCGCGGTTGGTGACCACGAAGTCGAGGTCGCCGTCGCCGTCGAGGTCCGACGTGACGAGCCCCCGGCTCACGTGCCGGGCGGCCAACGCCGGGCCCGCGGTCGCCGTCGCGTCCTTGAACCGCCCGCCCCCGACGTTCTCGATGAGCGTGTTCGGCTGGGCGAAGCCGCCCTCGTCCTTGCGGTCGGCGATCTCCGGGTAGATGTGCCCGTTGACCATCAGCAGGTCCTCGTCGCCGTCGTTGTCGGCGTCGAACAGATCCACGCCGAAGGAGAGGCGCGCCCGGGACGGGGCCCCCACGCCGATCATGTCCGCGCGCTCGGTGAAGAAGCCCGGCTCCACCTGCTGGTACACGCTGGTGGCCTGGTGCTGGAAGTTCGCGCACACGAGGTCCACGAGGCCGTCGCCGTCGACGTCCCCCATGTCCGCCCCCATGCCCGCCTCTTCGCCCCCGACTTCGCTGTACGCGACGCCCGCGGGGCGACCTCGCTCGGTCATCTTCCCGGTGCCGTCGTTGATGAACAGCAGGTTCCGGGTGAGGTCGGCGGCCACGTAGATGTCGGTGTCGCCGTCGAGGTCGACGTCGCCCGCCACCACTGCCAGGGACCGCGCCGGGTGCGCGCCGACGCCCCAGGCGTCCGTCGTCTCCTCGAACGTGCCGTCGCCCCGGCCCCGGAGGATCCGGTCCGGCAGCGCGTCGAAGAGGACGGGGTTGCAGTACGTGAGGACGCCCGCAGTGAAGCAGTCCCGCGCGTGCTCGCGGTCGTAGGCGGAGTAGTAGCCGATGTAGAGGTCCAGGTTGCCGTCCCCGTCGGCGTCCAGGAACGCGGCCGACGACGCCCACTGGGGCCGCATCGCGATGCCGGAGCCGGCCGTGATGTCCTCGAAGCCGCTGCCGGTGTTCCGCAGCAGCCGGTCGTGACCCTCCCAGGTGGTCAGGTACACGTCGGTCCAGCCGTCGTTGTCCACGTCGCCCACCGCGACGCCCTGGCCGTAGCCCCGGGAGACGACGCCCCAGGCCTGGGTGGCGTCCCGGAACCGGCCCTCGCCGTCGTTCAAGAGCAGGCGATCCCGCGAGCCGGAGGGCCGCTTCTCGCCCAGCTCGATGCGGCCGCCGTCGGCGAACAGCAGGTCGGGGGCGCCGTCGCGATCGAAGTCGGCGACGGCGACGCCGCTGCCCATGATCTCGGGCATCCAGAACTTCGACGATTGGCCCGCGTGGTGACGCACGCCCAGCGCCGCGTCCTCCGCCCCGTCCACGAAGAAGAGGCCCTCCGGCGCGGGGGTGGCCTCCGGGGTGGCCGCGTCCGGCGCGGGGGTCGGCGGGGCGGCAGGCTCGGAGCCGCAGCCGAGGAGCAGGATGAGCGGGAGCGCGCGCTTCATGGGGTCGCCTTCATGGCCTCGCGCACGGCGACCGCGCGCCGCTGGGCCGCCTCTGCGCCGGCGGCGTCGCCGGTGCTGGTCAGGATGGCTGCGCGCATCTCCCACAGGCTCGCTTCGAGCTTCGGGGGCGCGGTATCGAGGGCCTCGTCGATGAGGGTCTGGGCCTCCGCGAACCGTCGCTCGGCGTACGCGCGCTCGAGGGCCGCGACGCGGTCGGACAGGCGGTAGGTCTCCGCCTCCACCCGCGTGAGCTCGGCGTGGCGGGCGGCGGCCTGATCGAACGCGGTCGTGGCCCCGGCCTCGTCTCCCAGGCGGGCGCGGGCGCGGCCCAGGGCGTTCCACCCGGACGGGTTCGCGGGCTCCACCTTCGTCGCCCGCTCGAGGGTCGCGAGGGCGGCGGCGGGGTCGTCCCCGTCGAGGGCGGCGAGCCCCTCGAGCACCAGGGCGTCGGCTCGGCCCGCCGCGGCCCGGCCTTCGCTCACCGCCCGGATGTGCACCATGGCCTCGTCCCGGCGGCCGGTCTCGAACAGCGCGAGGCCCAGGGCCCAGCGCACCTCGCCGTCCTCGGGCTTCGCCTCGGCGAGCGGCTCCAAGAGCGCGATGGCGTCGGCGAACTCCTTCGCCTTGATGTGGATCTTCGCGCGCACGAAGGCGCCCGGGTCCGCGTCGGTGCCCGCGAAGCCGTCGAACACCCGACCCAGCGTGGCCCAGTCGTCGCAGGCCTTGAGGGCGAGGGCGAGCGGATCGAGGGGCGCGGGGTCCGTGCGGAAGCGATCGTGCAGCGCGAGCAGGCCGGTGCGCGCCTCGATGGAGCAGTCCTTGCCGCCGGTGAGAGCGGCGAGGCGGGTCAGCTCGTCCGCCGCGGCGGGGACGTCGCCGATGCGGGCGGGCTCGGGCTTCGGCGTCTCGGCGGGGGCGGGGGGCGAAGCCTCGGGCGTCGGCTCGGCTTGCGGGGGGGCGGTCGTGCAGCCCGCGAGGAGCGCGACGAGGGCGAGGGACGGGAGGCGCATGATCGGCGCGGACCGTAGCGCAATCGCGGACCGGGAGCGGGGTTCCTCCGGGCGCGGGGGGTCGGGTACGCTTTGCGTCGGCCACGACCTGGGAGGGCGTCGGCCACGGACGAGGGGTCGTGACGGACGAAGCGGAGACCACGCCGCCGGCGAACGAGCGCACCAGGAGCAGGGGCCGGGAGTGGGTCTTCCGGATCCTCGCGGTCCTGTCGCCCGTGCTCCTCATCGCGATCGTGGAGTGCTCCGATCGGTGCTTCCTCGACCCGGTGCATCACCCCCTGAAGGGCGTGGACGAGGCCGCCAACTACCTCTACTTCGCCATGCCCGAGGCCTTCCACCCGCTGTTCGAGCTGGACGAGGACGCGGAGGTCTTCCGCACCAACCCCAAGCTCTACCGGGGCGACGGCTTCTACGTGCAGGAGCAGGACTTCCCGGCCGTCCGCACCCCCGAAGCGGTGCGCGTCGCCTTCATCGGCGGCTCGTCGGTCCAGGGGTGGCCGTACCGGGTGGCCGACGTCGCGTTCCCGGCGCTCACCGGCAAGCGGCTGCAGCAGAAGTTCCCGGACGCGCGCGTGGACGTCATCAACGCGGGCGTCGGCTCCTACAACAGCTTCCAGCTCGCGAGCGTCGTGGATCAGCTGGACGCCTTCAAGCCCGACGTGCTCGTCATCTACACGGGCCACAACGACCAGGGGTACTACTTCTTCTACAAGGCGTTCCTGGACGGCGCGGGCGCGGGACGCACGACGCTGCTGCGCCTGCTGAACAAGCTCCAGTTCTTCCAGCGCCTGCGGAGGGCCCGGGACCGCAAGCGCATGGAGGTGAACCCGCGCGAGGGCGGTGACCTCCCCGAGGAGTTCCGGGCCGAAGACGAGAACATCTTCCAGCTCGATCCCGAGTCGCAGGACGAGTACCACCCGGGCTACTACGCCGAGATGGTCGCCCAGCACGAGCGCCTCCTGCCCGGCTTCTTCGAGAACAACCTGTCGGACCTCATCGTCGCTGCCCGCGCGGCGGGGATGCACGTCGTCCTCGCCACGCCCGTCGGCAACCTGCGGGACTACGAGCCGCGGCTGAACCTCCACTACCACCCCGACCAGCTGTCGCGCGCCGACCGCAAAGAGTTCGACCGGCTCATCACACAGGCCCGGGAAATGATGGTGCAGGGCGGCGTGGCTCCCCGGGACATGACCCCGATCGAGGCCAACGGCGAGTACGTGGAGCCCGGACACGAGCCGCAGGTGCAGACCGTCCCGGGCACCCATCCGCTCGGTCACCCCAGCGCGGTCCACAACTGCGCCGCCATCCTCCCCGTCATCGAGCAGGCGCTGGCCATCTCCGACACCTGGGCCGAGGCCCACTACCTCAAGGGCACGTGCCTCCTGCACACCGATCACGCCGCCGCCCGGGAGTCGCTGGTGCGCGCCCGCGACCTGAGCCCCGCCCAGGCCCCGCGTCAGCGCGCGCCGACCTATCTCCAGGACGTCGTGCGCAAGGTGGCCGCCGCCCAGGAGGTGCCGCTCGTGGATCTGCCGACGATCTTCGCCGACCAGACGGAGACGGGCGTCCCGGGGGCCGATCTCTTCGTGGACAACCTTCACTTCAACGGGTTCGGGCACCGGGTGGCGGCCGACGCGATCGCGGACGCGGTGGCGAAGCTGCCCCCGTTCGCCGAGGGCGTCGAGGGGCGACCGGCGGACCCCGACCCGAAGGAGGTCGTGAGGATCCTCGAGGAGAAGAGGAAGAACCCGAAGTGGGGCATGGACCTGCTGCCCCCCGGGGTGGGCGAGGGGCTCGAGGGCGAAGGCGACTACGGACCGAGGCCGGACTAGAGACATGCTCGCCTGCCCGCTGTGTACGGCGTCGATGCGCGCGACGGTCCTCGGCTCCGTGGAGCTCGACGTGTGTACGTCCTGTCGCGCGGTCTACTTCGACGCGGGCGAGCTCCGCCGCCACTTGAAGACCGGCAAGGCCCTCGAGACCACGCTGCACCGGGCGGCCATGGAGCACGGCGCGCCGTCGTCGGCCGGGGCCTGCGTGAAGTGCGAGGGCGCGTTCCGAGCCATGGCCACGGAGTCGGGGGACGCGCTCGTATGCGGGGGCTGCGACGGCGTCCTCCTCTCTCGCGAGGTGTTCGATCGTGCGCCGCAGACGGGCGTCTTGCCGAAGCGACTGGCGACCCTCTCCCGCGGAGAGGGCGTCGGACTGGGCGACGGCGCGCTGGTGGGCGTGGAGGTGGGGGCCGGGGTCCTCGAGTTGATCCTCGAGGTGGTGCTCGAGCTGTTCACGGACTTCTGAGTCCGTGAACGATCCTCGCCGAGAGGCAGTCGCAGGGAACGTCCTCCCCGCCCTCGGCGTGTTCGTGGCGGCGGTCGCGCTCCGGTGGGCGCGCCTGGACCTCGTCGTCCTGAACTCGGACACCGTCGGGCCCTACCTCAAGGCCTGGACGATCCTGAGCGGCGACGGCCTGGTGCCCGTGTCCCACGCCGCCGAGTCGGGCCCGGGCCTGTACTGGATCTCGACCGTGTTCCTGGTCGGCGCGGACTCGCTCCGGGAGGCGTTCGCGCGGCGGTATCTGCTGCAGGCCGCGGTCGCTCCGCTGATCTTCTTCGCCCTCGTCGGTCGCGTCGGTCGCCCGACGGCGTTCCTCGCGGGGGCGCTCCTCGCCGCCTCGTCCGGGCTGCTCCAGACGCTCGACTCGGGGTACCAGGGCTACCTCGCCCCCGACGTCGCCGCCCTCGTGGTGGCGGGTCTCGTCCTGGGGCTTCGCGACGACGTCCGCGGCGGGCCCGTCGCCTGGGCGCTCCCCGCCGTCCCCCTCGCGATGATGTGCCACCCGTTCGCCGCGGCGCTGGTGGTCCCCGTCGTGGTGGGCGCCGTGGCCGCCTGGAGGGCCGAGTCGAGCCGGCCGCACCTGATCGCCGGCGTCCTCGCGGCCCTGGGTCTCGGCCTCGTGCGCCTCGCCCAGCTGGCCGACGGACCGGGCGACGGCTACCTCTGGGACCACGCCGTGAGCAACTCCTCCGCGGCGGGCCCCCTCGCCTCGGTGGCCGCCGGGTTCGCGGCGGTGCCCCGGCAGGACGGGCTGCTCGCCGCGGCGCTGCTCGTCGCGCCGGTGGTGCCCGCCGTCGTCGGTCGGGGCGGCACGCGGCTCCTCGCCCGGCTGTACCTCGCGGCCGTGGCGACGCTCGCGCTGGCGGGCGGGATCATCGGCTACCTGCAGCCCTACCACCTGCGGATCCTGCTGCCGTTCGCGGTGGCGGTGGGCGCGCTCGCCCTCGCGGAGGCGGGGTCCCGACGGATGGTGGCGGGGGTGGCGATCGCCGCCTCGGTGGCCGCCCTGACGGGGGGAGCGTGGACCGCCTCCCGGGTCGAGGTCGCGGCCGCGGACCTGGACGTTCACGCCGCCCTGGGAGAGGCGATCGCGACGGACGCCGGGGAGCAGGGTCGCTGGATCGAGTTCGCGACGATCGAGTCCACCCCCTTCGGGTCGCCCGCCGCGCTCGTGCTCGACGGCCTGCTCCGGGGTCGGCCGATCGAGCCGCTGCGCGAGCCGGGTCCGCTCTTCCTCGTGGTCGCGGGCGCCCCCGACGCGCTCGCGGGGCTCGGGGCGGCGCCCACGGTCGCGCGCCTCCCCGCCGTCGCAGACGGGTCACGCGACGTGGTCGCCGTGCGGTTCGACGGCCCGTCCAAGTCCGTGCCCTGGACCGCGGCGGCCTGCGCGTCCCTCGCTCCCCGCCGCCTCCGCGTCGAGCGCCGCGCCGCCGACTGGCTGACCTACGTCCGCCCGGGCTACACCGACGAGTTCACCAGCCGCTGGTTCGACCCCTGCGTCCGATGATCGCGGGGGCGCTCCCGATAATTGTTGCTTGCGGAAGCTTACGATTCTATCCTCCGAAAGGAAGGGGGAGGCGGAGCGCCCCATGAGTTCCAGTGCGGAGACGATGGCTTTTCTTCACGCCCACGGATTGAACGTCGAGCCGACCGCGTTGGGCGAGAGCCTGCGCGCGGCCGTGGCGACCCTCAAGCAGGGCTTCTACGGCGAGGCCGGCAGCGAAGGGCTGACCGCCGGGGAGCTGGCCATCGCCCGACAGGGCGGCCTGGAGCCGAGGGCGGTGCCCGGGCCGGACGCGCTGTCCCAGGCCGTGGTCGAGCACGCTCGGCTCCTGGAGACGGGGCTCACCACCGCCGCCGCGGCGAAGCGCCTGGGCGTGACGGACGCGCGGATCCGGCAGCGGATCGACGAGCGGTCGCTGCTCGCCCTGCGTCGGGGCCGCTCGTGGCGCCTGCCGCGGTTCCAGTTCGTGGGGGAGGGCGAGGTCCCGGGGTGGTCGATCGTGTGTCGTCGGCTGCCCGCCGCCGCCTCGCCCGTCGCGATCGAGCGGTGGCTGCTGCTGCCGCATCCGGACCTGGTCGTCGGAGCCTCGGAGGAGCGCATGGCGCCGCTGAAGTGGCTGCACGAGGGGCGGCCCGCCACGGTGGTGGCGGAGCTGGCTGCCCGCCTCTCCTGACCCGTTGGCGAAGCTCCCCGAGCCGCCGTCGATCGAGTCGCTGCGGGCCCTGGGGCCGCAGGTGCACACCCTCGACCCCGGGGCCTTGCTGTGGCGGATCTACTACTCCGGCGGCGACCACCCGACGGTGTGGAACGGGTTCCGCGCGTGGGGTCCGTCCGACTCGAGGTTCGACCACCACGAGGAGCCTGCCCGCCTCCAGGATCGGCAGATCCTCTACGCCGCCGCGGGGCGGTCCGCCGCGCTGACCACCGTCGCCGAGGTGTTCCAGTCCACCCGGCTCGTGGAGCGGGAGCGGGGGGCCCCGGCCCTCACGGCCTTCGAGACCGGGCGGGCGCTGCGGCTGCTGGATCTCACCGGCATCTGGCCCACGCGGGCGGGCGCCTCCACGGCGATCTGCTCGGGGCCGCGGGGCCGCGCGCGCCGGTGGTCCCGGGCGCTGTACGAGGCGTGGGGCGACCTCGACGGCCTCCTCTACTCCGCCTCCATGAACGCCGGCGAGCCCGCCGTGGCCCTCTACGAGCGCGCGAAGGACGCGCTGCCCGAGCACCCGTCGTTCAACCGACAGCTCGCCGATCCGCTGATGTTGACGATGCTCAAGAACGCGTGTCGGGAGCTGAACTACCTGCTCGAGTGAGCTTTCCTGGCGAGTCGGCTCCTTTGTCGGTCCTCCCCGAGTTCTGTCCGCTCCCCGGCCAGAACCCGGGGAGGATCGCCGATCCTGGGCGGCTTCTGTCCGCCCCCCGGCCAGAGCCGCGGGAGGATCGCCGATCCTGGGCGACTTCTGTCCGTCCCCCGGCCAGAACCCGGGGAGGATCGCCGATCCTGGGCGACTTCTGTCCGTCCCCCGGCCAGAACCCGGGGAGGATCGCCGATCCTGGGCGGCTTCTGTCCGCCCCCCGGCCAGAGCCGCGGGAGGATCGCCGATCCTGGGCGGCTTCTGTCCGTCCCCCGGCCAGAACCCGGGGAGGATCGCCGATCCTGGGCGACTTCTGTCCGTCCCCCCGGCCAGAACCCGGGGAGGATCGCCGATCCCGGGCGGCTTCTGTCCGTCCCCCGGCCAGAACCCGGGGAGGATCGCCGATCCCGGGCGGCTTCTGTCCGCCCCCCGGCCAGAACCCGGGGAGGATCGCCGATCCCGGGCGGCTTCTGTCCGTCCCCCGGCCAGAACCCGGGGAGGATCGCCGATCCTGGGCGGCTTCTGTCCGCCCCCCGGCCAGAACCCGGGGAGGATCGCCGATCCCGGGGGGGTTGTGGCCGCGTCCTCGTCGTCCGTGCCGTCGTCGTCGTCGATACGACCGCTCAGGGCGGGACCCCATCAACCCGACGCCGGAGCGGAGCGGGCAGGTCCGCGAGCGCCCCGGTGGGCAGGGCGTCGAGCGGGCACGCGTTGAAGGTGTCCCAGAACAGGACGTGACGACGGGCGAGCTCGCCCGCCTCGCCCGCCGCGAGCAAGGCCGCCATCGTCTTGGCGGAGTACGTCGGATCGAGGGGGACGTCGAGCTCCGAGAGGCGCGCGCGGGCGGCCTCGCCGGCGGGCGTGGCGAACCCGTATCCGTCTCCGAAGAAGCCGTCGCGCACGACGATCTCGTCGGCACGGACCCGGATCCGCGGCAGGCCGGGATCCGCCGCGCGCAGGACGCCGGCGCATCGATTCGCGGTCCACGCCACCACCCGGGCGTTGCCCATGATCGCGGGCGTCACGCGCACCCCCAGCACCGCGGGGATCGGTCCCGCGTCATCGGTCGTCGCGGCGTGGAGTCGCAGGCCGACCTCCAGCCCCGCGTGGGAGCCCACCGATCCCGTGGGGACGAAGATCACGTCGGGGCGCGGCAGATCGCCGGCCGCGACCTGCTCCATCAGCTCGAAGGCCGCCTCCACGAAGCCCACGGCCCCCAGGGGGCTGCTGCCGCCGAACCACGTCGCGTAGGGCCGACGGCCACGCAGCGCGCCCGCCGCCACCCGCCGCGCGACCTCCGCCATCAGCGCCGCGTCGCCCCCGCAGGCGACGTACGTGGCGCCCGTCGCGACTCCCACCCGGAGGTTCGTCCGCACCTCGTCGATCGGAGGCTGCGGCATGGTCACGAGCGTCACGGCGAAGCCTGCGCGGGTGCCGTGGATCGCCGTCGCGAGGCAGTAGTTCGAGCCGTCCGCCCCGACGGCGATCACCTCCTCGAACCCGCGGGCCCGGGCGTCCCCCAGCAGCCACTCCAGCTTGCGCGGCTTGTTGCCCCCGTACGGCGTCGCCGACCGCCCATCGTCCTTCATCCACAAGCTCGCGCAGTCCACGGACGACTCCAGCGGCTCCAGCCGACGCACGGGGGTCGGCCCCGCCAGCAGCGGCACCACGGGGAGCCGCTCCGCGAGCCGGGGGAACCGGCGATGGAGGGCGCGTCGGGGGAGGGCGGACACCTGCGTGTACTGTAGTGCAGCGTCGGACGATCTACCCTTGCGCCGATGCCTCGCCCGCCGCTCCGCCCGGTCCGCTTCGCGACCCCCGACACCACGCTCGAGCCGTGCGACGACGGGGGCTGCATCCTCCGGTCCGCGACGCCCCTGGGCGCCGTCGCGGCTCGGGTCGGCGACTGGCTCGATCGGTGGGCCTCGGAGGCTCCCGACCGGATCTTCCTGACCGAGCCCCACGACGACGGGCGGCGGGAGCTCACCTACGGGGACGCCCGCGCGCGGGCGCGATCGATCGCCGCGGGCCTCCTCGAGCGGGGCCTCGGTCCGGATCGCCCGGTCGTCATCCTGAGCGGCAACTCCATCGACCACGCCCTGCTGTCGCTCGCCGCCATGTACGTCGGGGTGCCGGTGGTGCCGGTCTCGACCGCCTGGACCCTGATGTCGTCGGACGGCGCGCGGGTGGCGTCGGTCCTGGAGCAGGTCGGCCCCGGGCTGGTCTGGGCGGACGACCCCGAGCGGTACCGGACCGGGCTGCAGCACGCCGATCCCGAGGTGGTCGTCGCGGATCTCGAGGGGCTGAAGGGCGACGCCGACGTGGACGCCGCCGCGCGCTCCGTGGGCCCGGAGACCGTCGCCAAGATCCTCTTCACGTCGGGCTCCACCGGGCCGCCGAAGGGGGTCCTCAACCCCCACCGGATGCTCACGTCGAACCAGGCGATGATCCGGAGCGTCTGGCCGTTCGTGGAGGACGAGCCCCCGGTCCTCGTGGACTGGCTGCCGTGGAACCACACGTTCGGCGGCAACCACAACTTCAACCTCGCCCTCAGCCGCGGCGGCACCCTCCACATCGACGTCGGCCGCCCCGCGCCGGGCCTGCTGGACCCGACCCTCGCGGCGCTGCGCACGCTGGCCCCCACCATCTACTTCAACGTGCCCGCGGGCTATGCCGCCCTGCTCCCGCACCTCGAGGGCGACGTCGACCTCGCCGAGAACTTCTTCTCGAAGCTGCGCGTCCTCTTCTACGCGGGCGCGTCCCTGCCGCCGGACCTGTGGGAGCGGCTGGAGGCGCTGGCCGTGCGCACCACCGGGGAGCGGATCGCCATGTCGTCGGGGTGGGGCTCCACGGAGACGGCCCCCGCCGCCACCACCGTGCACGCGGACATCGACCGCGCCGGGGTGATCGGGTGGCCCGCGCCGGGCTCGGAGATCCGCTTGGTCCCGCTGGCGGGCGAGGGGCGCTTCGAGCTCCGCGTGCGCGGCCCCCACGTGACGCCCGGGTACCACGGCCGGCCGGACCTCACCGCCGCCGCGTTCGACGACGACGGCTTCTACAAGATCGGCGACGCGGGCCGCTTGGTGGTGCCCGGTGATCCCCTCTCGGGGCTGGTCTTCGAGGGACGCGTGGCCGAGGACTTCAAGCTGCTGAGCGGGACCTGGGTCCGCGCGGGGAAGCTGCGCGTGGCCGCCCTTGCCGCGGCCGACGGGCTCTTGAGCGACGCCCTGGTGACGGGGCACGATCGCGCCGACGTCGGCCTGTTGGCGTGGCCGAACGACGCCGTCGCGAGGGCGCGTGGGCTCGACCGGGAGGCCGTCCGCGCGGCCGTCGCCGAGCGTCTGGACGCCTGGGGCGAGGGGCGCGGGAGCAGCGAGCGGGTGGCGCGCTTCGAGCTGCTGGACACGCCCCCGGACGCCCACGCCGGGGAGATCACCGACAAGGGATACGTCAACCAGCGTCGCGGTCTGCAGCTGCGCGGGGCGGCGGTCGAAGCGCTGTACGCCGAGCCCTCCGGGACGGACCTCCGAGCCCGGGCGCGCAGCGTCAAGGAGGCGCTGGTCCGGCACATCGGCCTCGTCGGCTTCTTCGGCGGCTTCATCTACGACTCCATCACGCTGCGGCGCATCGACAAGGTGTTCGACAACGTCCTGCTCGCGCTCTACCTGGTCGTCCTCGGGGTGCTGCTCGCCCTCGAGCGACGGATGGAGTGGCACCGCCGGGTCCCCCGCTGGGTGGCCGAGTACCCGCGGGCCCTGGAGCTCGCCACCCAGTTCTTCTTCGGCGGCCTGTTCTCGGCGTACGTCGTCTTCTACTTCAAGAGCGCGGGCGGGCTCGGCTCGCTGCTCTTCATGCTCCTGCTCGCGGGCGCGATGGTCGTCAACGAGTTCCTCGACGGGGCCCTGCGCAGGCTCGAGACCCTCCGGGTCGGCCTGTACTTCTTCACGGCCTTCTCGTTCTTCCTGTTCTCGATCCCCGTGTTCACCGGCGTCATGAACCCCTTCATGTGGGTGCCCTCGGCGGGGGCGGCGGCCGGCATGTGCCTGCTCGTCGTGCTGGCGACGCATGCGGGCGGACGCGGAGAGCTGCCCTCCTTCCTCGGGGGCACGTCGCTCCGGGAGCGGTTGGTGTTTCACGGCGGGATGATGGCGACCCTGACGCTCTGTCTGGCCCTCCTGGCGAAGTTCGGTCTCATTCCTCCCGTCCCGCTGTCGGTGACGGAGCGGGTGGTCGCGCACAGCGTCGAGAGGCAGGGGGACGGCTACCACCTGACCGTCGACCGCGGAGGCTGGACGCGCACGTTGACCCTACGGCCCCCCCGCGTGCGCTGGGCCGAGGGCGAGGCCGTCGTGGTGTTCACGGCCGTGTTCGCGCCCAAGGACACGTCCCTGGAGCTCACCCACCGCTGGCAGCGACGCGATGGCGACGGGCCTTGGACGGACACCGAGCCGAAGCCGATCCGCGTGTCGGTGATGGGCGGTCGGGCCGGCGGGTACCGGACCTACACGCGCAAGCGGCGGGTGCATCCCGGGGACTGGCGCGTGCTGGTGGAGACCGACGACGAGCGCGTGATCGGGACCGTGCGGTTCGACGTGCAGGCGGTGGACCCGGAGCGCATCAAGCTCCGCGAGATCGTCCGCTGAGGCCCGAGGCGGAGGTCAGTCCGTGCCCGCGCTGAGGAGGTGCTCCCGCAGGACGGGGGCCTCCGGCGCGTCGGGGTTCTCGTCCAGGTAGGCCTCCAGGGCCGCCGTCCCCGCTTCGACCTCCCCGAGCCCGAGCAGCACCAGCCCGAGGTCACGGCGGTGCTCCGAGACGTCCGGCTGGAGGATCCGCAGGCGGCGCACGGATCGCAGCACGCCGAGGCCGTCGCCGCGTCCCAGGTAGGACGCGCGGAGGTTGTTGGTCATCCGGGTGAGGATGTACCTGGCGTCGACCGGATCCATGAAGCGCGCGCGCCGCTCGGGGTCGTGAGCGGTGTCGGGGATCAGGCGCTCGAGGCGCTCCTCGAGGGGGGCGGCGCGGCGGACCTCGCCCGCGTGGAAGGGATCCAGATAGAAGGGCGGATCGGCGTCCCGGGGCCGGACGATGAAGTGGCCCGGGTAGCCGATCCCGTCCACGGCGAACCCCGCGCGCCGCGCCGTCTCGATGTAGAGGACCGACAGCAGGATCGGGAGGCCGCGGCGGCGCTCGAGGACGCGATGCACCAGCGAGTTGAGGGGATCGTCGTAGGACTCGGAGTCGCCCGCGAAGCCGAGGGTGCCGAAGAGGTGGGTGTTGATCCGGGCGACGCACTCGATCGTGGACGCGACCTCGGGCAGGTGGAGCGGGGCGGCGAGGGCGTCCAGGGACGCGAGGATCTCGTCGGGCGACGCGGTCGGGTCCTCGTCCGCCGCGATCAGGGAGACCGCGAGGTCGAGGGGGGGCTGGTCGCCGTCTCGGGTGAGGAGGTCCTTCAGGCGGGCCGACGCCGCGCTCGGCTCGATGCTGGGGTCGTCCGCCACGTCGATCAGGCTATCAGCCCCCACACGGCAGAATGGGGGGGTGACGTCCCCTGCTCCCGTCGTCCGCCCCCGCGCGTGGGCCCTGCTCCTGGCCCTCGTCCTGGGTGCCACCTGGTGGATCGACGTCGTGCACTGGCACGGGATGGCCGCGGGGGTCGTGGACGCCGCGCTGGTGGAGCTCCGGGTGCACCGGACGGTGAACGCGTGGTCGTGGGTCGGGTTCATCCAGCCGCCGGGCTTCTCCCTCCTGCTGCACGCGCTGGACGGCCTCGAGCGCGCCGTCGGGCTGTCGCCCGCCCTGGGCGTGTTCCTCCTGGGCGCGGTCGTGGACTCGGTGCTGTTGGCGGTCCTCTCCACCCTCGTCGCGCGTCGCTTCGGCCTGCACTGGGGCCTCCTGACGGCCGGGATGCTCGCCCTCAACCCGGCCACGCTGCGCCCGTTCGAGCACTACCCCCTGGCGCAGCTCCTGGCGACGCTGGGCGTGCTCGTGGTGGTGGCGGCCGGTCGCGGCCGTCGCTCGCCCGCCGCGGCCGCGGCGGTGGTCCTGCTGGGCAGCCTGATCCACCTCGCGACCCTCTTCGTGACCCTGCCCGTGGTGGTCGCCGTGTTCGTCGCCCGGCCCGAGCGCCGTCGCGGGCTGCTCTCGGCGGGGGCGGTGGCGGGGGCGCTCCTGCTGGCGTCCACGTTCCCCGACTTCTGGATCCAGCTGCAGGAGGAGAGCGTCTCCACGCTGCCCCCGGGGGGCCCCAACATCGGGTGGAGCAACCCGCTGCTCGTCGGGCTGCTCGGGCTCTGGTTCGTGCCCGCGCTGCGGGGGCCGGATCGCTGGGCAGCGTGGGGACCGACGGGCTTCGCGGCGATCATCGCGGGCCTCCAGGCGGGCGGGCTGGTGAACGGGGTGCCGTTCCCGTCGGGCATGCACTACTTCACGATCGTCGATCCGCTCCTGGTGCTCTCGGCGGTGGTGGTGGTCGCGCGGATCCGACCGGCCGCGATCCGGGGGGGGTTCGTGGTGCTGCTGGGGGTGACCCAGGCCGCCCTCTTCGCGCGGGCCGCGGTGGTCTTGTGGGGCGATCCCGGCGTGTTGCTGCGCGCTCTGGGGCCTTGGCGCTGGTTCGGAACGATTCCGGGTGTCGGGTGACGTGCGCGCGTGGGCACGACGTCCGGTACCCTTCCCCGAATGCGCCGTATTCCCTCCGTGCCGGCAGCCGTTCTTGCTGCCGCGTTCGTCGCCGCCGCGCCCGCCGAGGCGCAGTGGGAGCGCCCCACCGCACCCGTGGCGACCGAGGCGGACCCGTACCTCGATCGCATCGAGCCCCTCGTCCAGGAGCTGCTGACGCTCCCGTCTCACGACGACCGCTACCTGCGCCTGCTGTCCCTGTCGTCGACGCGGGGTGAGGACGAGGAGTGGCGCGAGCGCGCGCGGAGCGCGGCCGCGGTCATCGCGGCGCTGAAGGCGACCTACGTCGCCGACCTCAAGAAGACCGGCGACTTCCTCCGCGCGGCCATGGACGTCGATCCGCGGGTCCGCAGCGCCGCCCTCCGCGCCGCCCGTTCGGGCGAGCGGGCGCCCCTCCCCAGCAAGCCTCCCGAGGCCCCCGCCGCCGAGGAGCCCTCGAACAACCCCTGGGCCGCGCCTCCCCCCGCCGCGGAGCCCGCCCCCGCCGCCGGGTGGGGGACCCCGACGACCACCACGCCCGCGCCCGCTCCGGCTCCCGCCCCCGTAGCGGCGCCGACGTCCAGCGGCTGGGGCACCGGCACGCACGCCACGGCCGCCCCCACGTCCACGTCCGGCGGCTGGGGTACGGCCGGCGCCACGACCCCGGCCCCGGCTCCGGTGGCCGCCGCGATCTGGGGCGCCGAGACCCCGGCGACCCCCGCCCCCGCGGCCTCGGGCTGGGGCAGCGGCACGACCACCACGGCGGCCCCCGCGCCCGCCCCGGCGCCCGCGGCGAGCGTCTGGGGGACGCCCATGACCACGACGGCTCCGGCGCCCGCGCCCGCCGCGGATCTCTGGGGCACGTCGAACCCCGCGCCCGCCCCCGCCCCTGCGGCCGCGCCCGCGCCGAGCGTCTGGGGCAGCGGCACGACCACCACGTCGGCCCCGGCGCCCGCCCCGGCGCCCGCGGCGAGCGTCTGGGGGACGCCCACGACCACGACGGCTCCGGCGGTCGCGCCCGCGCCCGCCGCGGATCTCTGGGGCACGTCGAACCCCGCGCCTGCCCCGGCGGCTGCGCCTGCCCCGGCGGCCGCGGCGAGCGTCTGGGGGACGCCCACGACCACGACGGCTCCGGCGGTCGCGCCCGCGCCCGCCGCGGATCTCTGGGGCACGTCGAACCCCGCGCCTGCCCCGGCGGCTTCGGCTCCGGCCGCTTCGACTCCGGCGGTTTCGACCCCGGCCGCGAGCGTCTGGGGCTCCGGCACCACGCCCGCCCCGGCGGCGGACATCTGGGGAGCCCCCGCCCCCGCTCCCGAGCCGGTGGCGGACGTCTGGGGCACCCCCGCGCCCGCGCCTGCCCCGACCCCCGAGCCCGCCCCGGCGCCCGCCGACGCGTGGGGCCCCCAGACCCCGTCCGCGACCCCCGGCTGGGGCAGCCCCGCGGCCGCTCCGACCGTGGCCGTCGCGCCGACCGTCCCGTCGGGGATCGCGGGCCTCATGCTGACCCGCGGGATGTTCCAGGGCGCGGTCCCCACGTTCATCACGGCGGCGGACGGCAGCTCCGAGTTCACCGGCATCGCCCGCCCGAGCACCTACAACGTGCTCGACGGCCACGGCACGCCGCTGAGCCCCCTCGGCTTCGCGAAGCTCACCGGGGACTCGGACCTCGTCGCGCAGATCACCTTCGAGAAGCGGATGTCGACCGGGATGATGGTCGGCGGCACGATCGGCGGGGTGTCCCTGCTCGTCGCGGGCGCGCTCGAGGTGCGGGGCGGCGACTCCCTGCTCTCGTCCCCGGCCGCGGCCTCCGCCACGGCCCTCGACGCCGGGTCGGATCGTGTCCGCGGCGGCGCCGCGCTGCTGGTGACGGGCGGCCTGGTCACGCTGGTCTCGCAGGTGCAGGCGGCGGTCGTGCGCGTCCGCCAGTCGTACCTCCCCACCTACCTCAGCGGCCAGGAGCTGGACGCGCGGATCCGCGCCTACAACGCCCGACTGCGCGCGGACTTCGGTCTACTCGATCAGGATGACGCGACCGTCCTCGTTCCCCGCCCCCGCCTCACCGTGCAGCCGCGACTGGGCCTCGGCTTCTTCGGCCTCGACGGGACCTTCTGAGTCCATGCGCATCCTCTTCGTCGCCGTCCTCCTGTTGGCGACGCCGGCGCTCGCCGCCCCCACCGACAAGCTCCCCGCCCCCACGGAGGCGGTGGTGTCCGAGGTGGCCCTCAAGCTCGACGTCGGCCCGCTGGTCGTGGACCCCCTCAAGTACCAGAAGCCGTGGCCGGTCCCGTTCGTCGAGGGCGACGACGGCGACCGCAGCGGCGGCCTCGGCAAGAAGACGGACCAGCTCCCGGACCCGAAGGTCCAGGGGCGGCCGGGCAAGGGTCCGTGGGTCCTGTTCGAGGGTGTGGTCCCCGAGTCTCGCTGCCGGTCTCCGCGGTTGTCCCAGAACGGCGCCACGGTCATGGCGATCTGCGCCGGCCTCGACGTGGGGCGCCCGGAGGACGAGCACGTGGTCGCCATGCGCGGCGGCGGCGTGCTCCGCTACCACGAGCCGATCTTCCGCCTCGAGGGGCGCGGGGACGAAGCGGAGATGTCGCCCGACGGGCGCCGCATCGCGGTCCTCGCGGGGGTGGGCGGGGGCCGCGCCGTGCACCTCCTGGACCTCGACGAGCGCACGGACACGCGCATCACCGGGGGCTGGACGGAGCCTCGCGCGCCCTCGGTGGACGCGGAGGTCGCGGCCGTCGCCTTCACGGCGCTGGTCAAGGGCAAGCCCGCGGCGGTCGTGATCGACGTCGAGGGGAACACGGCCAAGGTCTGGAAGTCGGCCAAGGCGATCGACGTCCGCGGTTTGGGCTTCCGAGGCGCCCGCGCGTTGGTCATCGCGAAGCCGGTGGACATCGCCCAGGCCATGCTGGTCGACGTGTCGACCGCCGAGCTCTACGACCTCTCGGAGCGGAAGGGCGACGTGAGCTCGGCGCGCATGCTGCCCAGCGGCGCGACGGCCACGTTCACGACCCGTGTCGGCGGCGCCTGTGTCGTGTACCAGGCGGAGCTGTTCCGCCGGGTCCGACGCGAGGTCGTCGCGTCGGTGGACTGGTGCTTCGATCGGATCTTCGCCGAGGAGAACTCGCGCTTCCTGCTGTGGGACCGGGTGTTCACCGACGGCACCAAGAAGGTCACGCTGTTCGACCGCCGCAAGAAGCGGATCCACTGGGAGCTGTACGACAGCTGCGACCGCGCGACGATGAGCCCCGACGGCCGCGTCGTGGCCGCCCAGTGCGGCAACCGGAAGCTGCCGCCCGCGGTGTACGTGTTCCTGGTGCCGGACAAGCCGACGGTGGACACGGAGGAGCAATGAGAGTCCGCCACGGCCTCGCCCTGCTCGCGTTGTGTGCCCTCGCGCCGTCGCTCGAGGTCCCGTCGGCGGTGGCCGCGCGGGTGAAGAGCGCGAAGCAGACGGTCCGCACCCCCGAGCCGCGTCGGATCGCCGCGGGCACGCACGACGGCGACTTGTTCACCCCGAAGATCAGCCCCGACGGCGCGTGGGTCGCGTACGGCATCCAGGAGCAGGTCGGGGAGCGCACGAAGCTGAGCTGGTTCCGCCGGGAGCTCGACGGCGGCCAGTTCGAGTCGGTGTGGCCGAACCAGCACCCGTCGCTGCGGGAGGACGAAGGGACCGCGTCCTTCTCGGACCTGGTGCAGTTCGAGTGGCACCCGACGGAGAACCAGCACGCGATGGTCGCCCGGCACAAGCAGGACGCCAACGACGTGCTGCTCGAGTTCATCGACGTGCGGTTCGGCGGGCCCGGGAACCAGCACCACCCGGTGTTCTCGCCGGACGGCCGGCAGCTGATCGTGGCGGGCAAGAGCGAACGCAGCGACGAGCTGTTCCTCGCCGAGTCGAGCCACGGCGCCGAAGTGCAGCGGCTCACGTGGACGCGCGACTTCGAGCAGAACCCGTCCTGGCACCCGAACAAGCCGAAGATCCTCCACGAGATCCGGGCCGACAAGAAGTCGGACCTGTTCGTCATCGACATCGAGACGTTCCGGCACGAGGCGGTGGTGCGGCTCCCGAAGTCGGACGAGGTGCACCCGATCTGGTCGCCCGCGGGGGACGACACGTACGCGTTCCTGAGCAACAAGAACTACGCGGACCGGGGCAGCTACGACCTCTACGTCGGGAAGCTGGGGCAGATGCGGTCGACGCTGGTCATCCCCAACGTGCGCAAGAGTCGTCACGGGCCCGGCTACGCGTGGGACCCGGCGGGGCGGTTCCTCATCGCGGTGCAGCAGATCGGGGACGACACGGACCTCGTGATCGCGCCCTCGGACGCCTCGCAGGAGGCCGCCGGCCTCGGCTTCGAGACGAAGGACAACGCCGACCCCGCGCTGCATCGGCACGAGGGCATCTTCCGCATGGCCTGGGTCGCCGCCGACAGCCGCCGATCCCGGGGCAAGCCCGCCTACCGCATCGTGTGGACCGCCGACTGGAACGCGATGGAGCTGCCCAAGCTGGCGGGCATCGAGCCCACGCCCGAGGGGCTCAAGGACGCCCCCGCCGAGGCGCCCGAGGCTCCGGCGGAGTAGGCAGCACCACACGCTCGCAGCTCGGCAGAACGGCTCATTCCCCCCGGGATGCGAGCCGCTGACGGCTCGCAGCTCGGCAGAACGGCTCATTCCCCCCGGGATGCGAGCCGCTGACGGCTCGCAGCTCGGCAGAACGGCTCATTCCCCCCGGGCTGCGAGCCCTACCTCGCCTTCGACGGACTGGAGGGCAACACCACCCGGGTGCGCATCCCGGGCAGCAGGCAGTCCTCCCTCGTGCACACGTTGATGCGCCGGCTGTGGACGGGGCGCCCCCGCTTCAGGAACAGCAGCTCGAACGTCCCGAGGCCCTGGAGCGCGAACACGCCGCCCTCCACATGGAGCCGATACCCCTGGGCGCGCACCTCCAGGTCCGTCAGGTCGCCCTCGATCTCGACCGTCACGGGTCGATAGGACAGCGTGACGTCCAGGCGCATCCGTGACCGGGGCGGCACCACGACCGTGTGCCTCCAGGGCTCGTGGAACGCCGATCGCAGCTCCACCACGTGCTCGCCGGGCGCGATGTTCATCGTCACCGGCGTGTAGCCCAGCTCCTCGCCGTCCACCGCCACGGTCGCCCACCCGTGCACCACCCCTACGTGCAGCACCGGCCCCTCCACGGCCGCGGCCGGCGACCCGAGGAGCGCGAGACAGCCCATGAGCACGAAGCGCCGCATCCCGGGCACGAAGCTGCACGGACCACGCCACGGCGGCGGGCCGGTGCGGTAGGGGTAGGGTGGACCGCATGGGGTCCCGACGGCTCGCCCTGACCATCCTCCCGGCGCTCGTCTCCACGGGCTGCGCGTTCTTCGATCTCGCGTCCGAGACGATCGACGACGTCGAGTGCGTCACCACGATCATGAACCTCGATCTGGAGATCTCGGCGACCACCGAGGACGTCTGCAGGTCCGACACCTGCCTGGTCCTGGAGGGCGACCTGCTCATCGCGGCCGACCGCGCCACGGCCCTGCCCGATCTGTCGTGCGTCGTGGCGGTCAACGGAGACCTCTGGAGTCGCTCGCAGTCACTGCCCTCGCTCGAGGGGCTCGAGACCATCGCCCGGATCGGCGGCTCCCTGGTCCTCCCGCCGGACAGCTCGTTCGACGACCTCCGTGGACTGGACGGGCTGACGTCCGTCGGCGGCTCGATCGTGATCCCGCGCGGGTTCCGCTCGCTCGCCGGCCTCGAGGCCCTCGAGGAGGTCGGCGGGGACCTGGAGATCAGCTGGATGCCGCTCGTGGACGTGTCGGAGCTCCGGTCCCTGCGGGCCGTTGGCGGCGACCTGATCCTGCGACGGCTCGACGAGCTCGTGGAGATCTCGCTGCCCTCCCTGGAGCTCGTCGGCGGGCTCGACGTCCAGTGGAACCCGGCCCTCCGGCGGATCGACCTGGGCCGCCTCACCGTCACCCATCGCATCGGCCTCCAGAACCTGGCTGCGCTCGAGGAGATCGTCGGCAGTCCGACCCTCGGGACCCCCGACTTCGTGGACGTGCGCTTCGCCCCCGCGCTGCGTTCCGTCGTGCCCCTGGGCCTGACGTCCGCGGAGCACGTCCTCATCCAGGACACCGCCCTCACCGACGCGACCCTGCTCACCGGGCTCGTCGAGGCGGAGTACCTGCGCCTCGACGACAACAACGCCATGACGGGTGTCGACGGTCTCGAGAGCCTCACGTCGGCCGGGATCCTCTCCCTGTACGGCAACGACACCCTCGCTTCCCTGGACGGGCTGGCCGGCCTCGAGGAGGTGCGCCGCGACCTCGAGATCGCCCACAACGCGATCGAGTCCCTGGTCGGCCTCCGGGGGCTGCGGCGGATCGGCGGGGGCTTCGATCTCATGCAGTACTACCCCCCCATGGTCCTCGAGGGCCCGCCCGCCCTGGAGGAGATCGGCGACTGGTTCGAGGTGATCGCGGACCTCGTCGCCGTGCAGGGGCCGGACTCCCTCGAGCGCGTCGGCGGCGGCCTCTTCCTCTACGACGTGGCCGGGGACGTGAGCGGCTTCGCGGGGCTGACGGAGATCGCCGGGACGCTCCAGATCGGCGCCGCCGGGACTGTCGACGGCTTCGACTCGCTCACCTCCGTGGGTCGCCTGTACCTCGAGGGACACGGAGACGACGAGGCCCTCGACGTCCGCGGCTTTCCCCTGCTCGAATCGGTCGAGTCCCTCACCCTGCGCCACGCCGCCGCCCCCGTGTCCACCGGCCTCCCGCTGCTCGCGAACGTCGACCAGCGCCTCGCCCTGGACGACTTGGGCTCGGTGGACGGGCTCGGCGGCATCGAGCGCGTGGGCGACATCCTCTGGATCCACGGGCTGGGGGACGTGGACCTGTCGGCTCTCTCGGGGCTCGTCGAGCTGGGCGGCCTGACGGTGCAGGGGTGCGACGACCTCACCTCCTTGGGCACGATGTCGGTCCCCGCCGACCTCCCCCTGGGCCTCGCGATCACCGACAACGCGCACCTCGTGGACATCGAGGCGCTCGCGACCGTGCGGACCACTACGTCGGTCCGGATCCTCGAGAACAACTTCCTGCCCTCGATCGAGGCCCTCCACGGGATCGAGTCGGTCGAAGGGGACCTGACGGTGTGGGACAACCCCTACCTGCCGGACGCGGCCGTCCAGGACTTCCTCGACGCCGTCGGGCTCGACGCCATCGGGGGCGACGTGGTGGTGGGGAACAACGGCGGCTGAGCGCGCCCGCCCTGGCCCCGACGCTCAGGGCCCGCGCAGCACCCGGATCACCGACCACACCACGATCAGCATCAGGCCCCCGAACTCGCGGGCCGCCTCGGTCTCGGGTCGGTCTGGGCTCATGGAGGCCACGACGTCGCCCATGCTCGTCACCGCGGCCGCTTCGGGCAGGACCATCAGGGCCCAGATCGTCGCCGCGATCCCGGAGACCGCGGCCAGGAAGAACCCGATCCGGCTGCCCGGGGGCGCCGCCGCCGCGAAGGTGGCCGCGAGGTAGATCACGATCCACCGGATGGGGTCCGGATCGTTGTACTGCACCGCCGCGGAGAGGATGAAGGTGGCGGCGAACAGCCCGTCGAAGACGCGCCCGGCCGTCACTGCGTCGTCTCCTCGACCCAGGGCTCCGAAGCGAACACGACCTCGATCGTGGGCTGCGTCTCGCCGCGCTCCCCGGCCTCGATCAGGTGCTCCTCCGCGAACTCGACCAGGGAGCTCCGCACATTCTCCCGGGCCGTGGACCAGAAGGCCTCGGAGCGCACGTTCTCCTCGGTCAGGTCCGTCACGCGGGCGACCAGACCGGCCGCGTTTCGGTCCTCGACGGCGGAGCTCACCAAGGCGGCGCCGTCCACCGTGACCACCATCGTGTCGGTGCGGATCGCCGGGGTGCGCGCCGAGGGCTCGGGCACGCGCCACCGGCACACGTCGCCGTCTTCGTCGCACGCCACCACGAAGGCCCCCGGGTCCATGTTCCGAAGATCGATGCCCAGGTCCACCGTGAAGTCCCACTCGACCCTCGCGCGGGTCGTCCCGAGCGAGATCCCCAGGACCGTCTTGAGGGTCTGATCGGACGTCGCGTCCAGGTGTCCGCCCTGGGTGTGGGCCACCAGGAACGCCTCCTGCGACCCGGCGAGGACGGCCAGGTTGGTGCGGAGCACCGTCTCGATGCGGGGGGCCAACGAGTCGTTCACGAGGTTCATCCCGCGCAGCGCCAGGACCGTGCCCGCCACGAGGATCCCCAGGGCGACCGCTGCCCACGCGACGTGGAAGGCCGAGCTGCGTCCCTCACTCATCGGGCTCGACCCACGGCGGAAGGCCGATGCGTTCGCGGTCGACGTTCCGGAGGTCTCGGACCAGCCCGAGGATCTCGTCCGCGAGCTCCAGCGCGTCCTTGGTGCGGTCGAAGTCCCCCGCCCGCACCGGCGCGCCGAAGTTGTAGCGGATGCCGTGCCCGATCCGGCTCGTGACCACGTTGGCCGACACCTGCTTCACGAACTCGTTGGTGAGCCCGCCGATGAAGAAGGGCAGCACCAGCATGTCGGGGTGGCAGCGCTTGATGAGCTCGCCGACGCCGCGGCGGGCGGGCTGGATGAAGTGCGGGTCCGGCCCCTTGCCCCGCGTCCCCTCGGGGTGCATGCCCAGGATCGTGCCCGGGCGGTCCGCCACCCAGGCCATCTGCTCGAGGCCGACGGGGTTGAGCTCGGCCTTGCGGTCGTCCCGGAACACCGGCGGCCACATCGATCCGCCCGCCATGGCCCAGTTGACGAACATCCCGCCGATCGTCTCGTAGAAGAACCTCGCGCGGACCGGGAAGTAGATGCGCTTCACCAGTCCCGTGGTCCACCAAAGGATCGTGCTCGCCACGAACATGTCGAAGAAGCTGCGGTGGTTGCTCACGAGCAGGATCCCGCGGGGCGGCCGCTCGGCGTCGAGCTTCGCGAGGTGCTCCATGCCGCTGTGGTTCCACAGGCGGAGCGTGGCGAGCCGCATCCACAGCCGCGACGTCCACCACAGCCACGTCATCCCGAACCACTTGGGCACGGCCGACGTGTTCATCCACCGGAACAGGGGCTCCGCGACCCGCTCCCAGCCGCGCAGCTGCGCCTCCGGGAACCGGGGGCAGGGGGCGTCGGCGCGGCGGTGGTCGGGCAGGTCCATGGTGTGGGATGGCGGCACGCCGGCAGCTTGCCACGGGCGACGGGCCGGTTCAGCGGTCGAGCGTCTCCACGAACCGCGCCCGCACCGTGTCGATGTGCTCCTCGAGCCGCTCGACCGTCCAGTCGCGGGTGGGCACCGGGGGCAGGATCGTGATGCGGATCACGCCCGGCGTGAGCTGCAGGGTCCGGTGCGGCCAGAGCGCCCAGGCGTTGTGCAGGACGATGGGGACCACGGGGATCCCGGCGCTGATCGCGATGTGGGCGAACCCCTTCTTGAAGGGCCCGAGGGTGCCGTCGACGCTCCGGGTCCCTTCGGGGGCCATGAGTGTGCTGAGGCTCCGTCGGCGCATCGTGTCCGTCATGCGGTTCATCGACGCGATGGCCCGGGCGCGGTCGCTCCGATCGATGAACAGGTTGCCCATGAGCAGGAACGCCTGGCCGAACCCCGGCACCCAGATCAGCGACTTCTTGCCGATGGCGACGGCGTGCGGCGGCCAGATCGCCATGCCTGCGATCGTGTCGATGATCGAGCTGTGGTTGATCGCGTAGAGCGCCGGTCGCTCCGTGGTGATGTGCTCGCGGCCCTCGACCTGAAGGCCCCACCCCAGGATGCGCAGCATGATCGGCGCGACCCACCGCGCGTACCGGCCGCCCAGCCCCACCCGCTTGCGATGCCAGGGGAGCAGCGGGACGCACACCAGCGTCAGGCCCAGGGCCGTCACCACGAACAGGAGGGTCGCGGCGAGGAGCCGCGCGACGGTCTGGAGTCGGCCGTATGGCCGCGGAGGCTCGCTCCCCTGCATGTCGCCAGATTATCCTCCTGCCGTGTCCAAGGCCCTGCTCCCTCTCGTCGTCCTCCTGGGATGCACCCCCTACGTCGACGCCGAGTTCCCCGCCCCCGACGCCTGGGGGCCGCTCGCCGGACCCGGGGGCCCCGTCGCGACGTTCGCGCCCGAAGACCTGACGCAGCACTGCGCGTACCTGCTGGGGGGCGAGCAGGACGCCGAACACCACAACCTGGTGGCGATGCACGACGGCCGCCTCGTCATGCCCTGGTCGCCCGAGGACGGGGGCGGCGGGCTGTCGATCTTCGACTTCGACGACCCCTGCGCCCCGGTGCTCGTGGGCGAAGCCTGGCACCCCGAGATGCGCGAGTCGCACACCCTGTCGTTCGCGCACCGCGGCGGCCGGGACTGGGTCGCGGTGGACTCCATGACGCAGTCGAAGGCGGGCGAGGTGACGGGCGGCGGCATCGGCATCTGGGACATCACGGACCCCACCGCCCCCCGGTGGGCCTCCACGCTCGTCCTGCCCGGATTCGACTACCCGGACGCCTACTTGCGGGTCACGCTGTCGACGTTCTGGATGGGGGATCTGCTCTACGTAGCCGGGGCCCTCAACGGGATCTTCGTCGTCGACGTGTCCGATCCGGAGAACCCCGTCCACCTGAGCACCTACACGTTCAGTCCAGGCCTGCTGGTGGGCACGATCCACGCGATCGGTCCGGTGGCCCTCGTCAGCGCCGCCGGGGACGCCAAGACCGCGCTGCTCGACCTCTCCGACCCGGCGAACCCCCGGCCCATCCCCGGCGGGGAGTTCCAGGCCACGGACGCCACCGGGGAGCCCACCCTCTACTACTTCGCGAACGTCGCCGGTCCCTACGGGCTGTTCGCGCGCAAGGAGGACGGCGGCGGGGTGGTGGTGTTCGACATCTCCGACCCCTCGCTGCCGCGGGTCGTGGGGTCGCACCTCACCGAGGACGGCAACGGCGGGTACGTGTTCGGCCACGAGGACCGGCTCTTCCTCGGGGACTCGAACTTCGCCACGGTCTACGACTTCTCGGATCCGACGGCGCCCACCCCCCTGCTGCGGATCGACCTCCAGGGGGACCTCGACACCCTCACCCCGGTGGGCAACGTCGCCGTCGCGGCCGTGGACTCCGGGGCCGCCGCCGGCCGGTCCAGCGCGGTCGTGCCCTGGCGCACGCTGCCGGACGACCGCGGTCCGCGCGTGGGGCTCCACTTCCCCGCGGACGGGGCCGAGTTCGTGGCCGTCACCTCGCCCATCGGCCTCAGCTTCGACGAGATGATCGAGCCGAAGTCGGTGTTCACCGGGTCCTTCCGGGTGTGGATCGAGGGCGAGACCGCGGGGGTCCCGGTGGAGGGCCTGTTCAACGCGCAGGAGAACGTCGTGGTCTTCTCGCCCGCCGAGCCGCTCCCCCTGGACGCGACCGTGGTGGTCGAGGTCCCCGCGGGCGGGATCACCGACGTCTCCGGCAACCCTACCTCCGCGCCCGTCACCTTCCGCTTCCGCACCTGATCCCGAGGTCCCCGATGCCCAAGCTCCTGTCCGTCGCCCTCCTGCTGCTGCTCGCCCTGCCGGCGTCCGCCGCGGCCGAGGAGACCGCCCCCGTGCCCGCGATCCCCGACGGCGGCTGCACCTTCGGGTGGACCCCGGGCGCCTCCGTGCGCATCACCGAGAAGGTGGACAAGGGCGAGGGCGTGGCGCTCGAGCAGTACACCGTCACGCTCGCGGCGCGCGACGACGGCAACTTCGAGGTGCGCTACTCCGACTTCGTCTTCCTCGAGTTCCGCGGCGAGAAGATGACCCCCGAGCTGGAGAAGGAGCTGGCGCCGGTCATCGCGCTGGCGTCGGCCATCCCCACGGTCGTCGTGTCGCCCCAGGGCTCGGTGGTCGGCATCGAGGGCTTCGACGCGATGATCGAGGGGATCGAGAAGGTGATGGTCGAGAAGGGGGCCACCGCGGAGGAGGCGGCCATGGCGGCGGGGATGCTGCGCGCGCCCGGGGTGGACACCCTCCTCACCAGCACCGTGCGGGGCATCTGGGACATCTGGGTGGGCGACTGGGTCGGCTTCGACCTGGCGCCGGGCGCGTCCGCGGACGGCGAGGTTCCGGTGGACGCCGCGAACCCCGAGGGCGCGAAGCAGAAGCTGCACGTGGAGAACCGGGGCGCCGCCGACGGGCACCCGGGCGCGCTCTCCTTCGCGTCGACCCTGACCCTCGACGGCGAGGCGGGCGCCGCGATGATGCGCCCGATGTTCGACGGGATGATGGGCGGCATGGCCCCCGACGAGCGGCAGAAGATGGAGGCGGTGCTGGCGGGGCTGAGCGCGAGCATCGTCCGCGAAGGGACGGTGGTGACCGATCCCGCGACTCTGCGCCCGGTCGCCGCGACCATGACGAAGACGACCGTCATGCAGCTCGCGGCCATGGGCATGGACCAGACGAAGACCGAGACCCACGAGTACACCTTCGACTGGAAGTAGGGGCGACCGGGCCGCCGGCATTGCCCGAACGTCTCCCGTCGTCCTGCTCTAGGATCGAGCCATGTCCATGACCCGCGTCCTCCTCGCCGCCTCCCTCGTCCTCGCCGCCTGCTCGGGCTCGGCGATCCTGGGGGAGGTCCCGCCCACCCTGGACGACGACGACGCCGTGGCGGACGACGACGACGCCGTGTCCAACGACGCGGACGGCGACGGGGACCCCGCCGAGACGGACTGCGACGACGACGATCCGGAGGTCGCCTCGACCTTCGAGGAGACCTGCGGCGACGGCAAGGACAACGACTGCGACGACGAGACCCGCTGCTACTCGCTGACCCGGGGCGGCGCCGTCCACTGGTTGGACCCGATCTCCGGCGACGAGGAGGCCGCCGACTGGTACGGCTACGGCGAGAGCGCCGGCGGCTCCCACGGCTTCGAGATCGCGAACACCCTCGTGACTCTCCTGTATCGCGATCCCTTCGACGACCTCTGGCTCGTGGTGAGCGTCGACGGCTGGGACGACAACAGCGGGGGCGACGTGGGCATCGATCTCTCGGACCTGGGCGACGCCGACATCGAGGTCTCCGACGACCCGGGCGAGGTGTACTGGGTCGAGGACGAGATCTGGCTCGACTTCCAGTGGGCGGACTGCTGCATCGACGGCGCCGTGATCGGGCCCCTGGACGAGGACTTCTGCGTCGGCATGAACGTGCTCAGCGGGCACCACGGCCTGGGGGGCGGGCTCGTCGCGTTCGACGGCGTCTCCGAGGTCGACGTGGGCGTGGCAGAGGGGCGAAGCGAGCTGTGCAGAGACGACTGATCCTGGCCCTCGCCGTCGCCCTGTGCGGGTGCGACCTCGACGGCGACGGCTTCTCCACCGACGACTGCGACGACGGCGACGCCGACGTGAACCCCGACGCGGTCGAGGTCTGCAACGGCGTGGACGACGACTGCGACACCTTCGTGGACGACGGCCTCGTGTTCAGCAGCTACCGCCCGGACGGCGACGGGGACCTGTTCGGCGACGTCGACGCGCCCGAGATCCGGGCCTGCGCGCAGCCCCCCGGGGCCGTGCCCGACGGCACCGACTGCGACGACGCGAACCCCGACGCCCACCCCGGCGCGAGCGAGGTGTGCGACGGCGTGGACAACGACTGCGACTTCGACATCGACGAGGACCTCATCGTCCGGCAGTACCGGCGAGACGAAGACGAGGACGGGTACGGCGACCGGGACGGGGAGGCGCTCGAGTCCTGCGCGCCCATCGACGGGCTCGTGGACACCACCGGCGACTGCGACGACGACGACCCCGGCGTGCACCCCGGCGTCGAAGAGGTCTGCAACGACGTGGACGACGACTGCAACGGCGGGATCGACGACGGCCTGCCCTTCGACACCTGGTACCCGGACGTGGACGGCGACGGGTTCGGAGACGAGGACGCCGACCCGTTCCTCGCGTGCGACACCCCGGACGACGCCGCCCTGGACGACGCCACCGACTGCGACGACGACGATCCGGACGTGCGCCCCGACCAGGTCGATCCGTGCCGCGACTGCGACGACGCGAACGACGGGGGTTGCGAGCCCTGAGTGGGCCTCACACGCGCGGGTCTCGGGATCGGCTGATATCCTCCCGCGCCATGGGAGACGGCAGCTTCAAGTTCATCTTCGAGTCCGGCGTCGTGCGCTTCGACGCCTCGGACAACCTCTTCGTCCATCTGCGCCACAGCAAGACGGACGCCCACCCCCTGACGATCGACGACGGCGTGGTCTCGGGCCTTCCAGAGACCCAGCGACGCGGCCGGTTCCTGGGCGCCGGCGCGGGCTCTGCCTCGGGCTCGTTCAAGACCACGGACGACCTGATCCGCGGCTTCACGATCGAGGTGAAGGGCTACACCTCCGCCGCCATCAACGGCGACGGCCACCTCGAGGTGGACGTGGAGGGCGTGGTGGACGGTCCCGACTGGGCGTCGGGCACGACCCTCCGGCTCGGCCGAGACGGCGACGCCCTGCGCTTGTGGTCGAAGTCCAGCTTCCCCGCAGGCGTGACGGAGGGCGACGGCACCGCCCCGGCCCCGAAGCCGAAGGCCAAGAAGGGCAAGGGCCCCGGCCCGAAGAAGCCCCCGGCCGAGCCCGCGAAGACCTTCAACGGCCCCGAGAAGACCGAGGCCGCGGAGACGCCGGCCCCGAAGAAGAAGGCCGCCCCGAAGAAGGCCGCCCCGAAGAAGGCCGCCCCGAAGAAGGCCGCCGCCAAGAAGGCCGCCGCCAAGAAGAAGGCTCCGGCCAAGAAGGCGGCCGCGAAGAAGGCTCCGGCCGAGAAGGCGGCCCCGAAAGAGGCGGCTCCCGAGGCGGAGGCCCCCGCGGCGGCCGAGAAGCCGAAGACCGAGTCCATGGCCAAGGCCCGCGGCGACAAGCTGCCGGGCAAGCAGGTCAAGGTCGGCGCCACGGGCGTGAAGGCCGAGGGCGGCAAGTCCAAGACCACGGTCGAGACCACGCCCCGCACGGCCGGCTCCAAGGCCCACGACCCGGGCGGCAAGAAGGCCTCCGGCGACAGCGGTGGCGGCTGCGCGCTCCTCGGAGGCGTGATGCTCCTCTCGATCTTCGCCGCGCTCACGTCGCTGGCCGCTATCATTTGACGCGCTTCCTCAGGAGAGCCTCATGATCCGCACGTCCTTCGTCTCGTCCTTCGCCGCCCTGTCGGTCCTCACCCTCGGCTTCGGCTGCACGCCGCCCTCGGACAGCGGCGGCGACGGCGAGGAGGAGCAGATCGACGAGGGTCCCCCGTCGTCGTACGCGGACAACGGGTACCCGAACATCCTCGACGAGAACGCCGACTACACCGGCGACGGGTCGGACCGGCGCGACTTCATCCACACCTTCGACATGGTCGACCAGCACGGGAACAGGGTCGACTTCCGCCAGTTCCTGGGGTACGTGACCATCCTCGACGTGTCCGCGGAGTGGTGCCCGCCGTGCCGCGCCGCCGCGGAGACCGCGCAGGAGGTGTCGGACGCCATCCAGGCGCTCGGCCCCGCCTATTACGTGCAGGTCATCTCCCAGGACAACGCGGGCGAACCCGCCGTCCAGTCGACCGCCGCGCGCTGGTCCAACGACTTCGACCTCGACCTGCCGGTCCTGGCGGACGAGGGCGAGCTCTTCATGGAGCAGATCGGCCTGGAGTCCTTCCCGACCTTCTTCGTGGTCCGCCCCACCGGCGAGATCGACCGCCGTCAGGGCGGCGCGCTGAGCGACCAGCAGATCGTGGCCTGGGTCGAGTACCTGCTGGACGACGAGGCGAACAACCTCCGCGAGATCCCCGGCTGGCCCGACCCGGACGCCGAGCACGACGAAGAAGAGTAGGTCCGTCATGAACCTCCGCGGTCATCTCGGGGCGACGCTGATCGGGGTCGTCCTCACCGGGGCGGCGTGCCTGGACCTGGCCCCCCCCACGGCGCAGGTGTACGTCTACAACAGCGAGCCCGCCGCCATCGAGATCCGGGTCACCGACAACGCCGAGTGCTCCTTGGGCCTCACCGCGGACCTCGGGCAGAACACCCGCACCACGTACGACGTGGACGCCGGAAGCGGCGGCTTCGTGTGCCTCGGCCCCGGCTCCAAGAAGGCGTTCCCGGTGAAGCCCGGCGGCAAGTACATGGTGAAGGGGACCACCTTGGTGGACGACCCGAACCCCGGCGAGGCCGGCGGCGAGGGCGGGATCCTCGACGCCCTCGAGCAGGCCGGCCGAGAGTCCCAGGGTCAGTAGCCCCCCGTCGTGTCCCGTGACCCCACGGTCGCCGACCTCGAAGCGGCGGCCGAGCTCCTCGAGTCCGTCATCGAAGACCGCGGCGTGCTCGCCGTGGCGGACGAAGACCTGCGCAAGCGGCTCCTGATCGCGGCGGGCCGAGTCGCGTCGCCGTTGGGGCACGAGCGCAAGCTGCTGGCCCGGGAGCTGCGTCGCCGCCGCAAGCGCGCCATGGCCGTGCGCGACGAAGAGCGTCGGCGGTCCACCGGCATCCGCCAGGCGCGGTCTCATCCCGTCTTCCAGACGCCCAAAGGAGGCGCCCCGAAGGAGCCGCTCGGCGAGGAGCTCCTCCCGGGGCCGGAGCTCGAGCGCAGCAAGCACTGCTACGTGTGCAAGACGCAGTACACGCGGCTCCACCACTTCTACGACCAGCTCTGCGTGCCCTGCGGGGACTTCAACTTCCGCAAGCGGACGCCCGCGGCGGACCTCGCCGGGCGGACGGCGCTCGTGACCGGGGCGCGGGTGAAGATCGGCTACCAGGCGGCGATCATGCTGCTGCGGGCGGGCGCCCACGTGATCGTCCTCACCCGGTTCCCCCGGGACGCGGCGGCGCGCTACGCCCGGGAGGCGGACTTCGAGGAGTGGGGCGGTCGCCTGGAGATCCACGGGATCGACCTGCGACACACGCCGTCGGTGGAGGCCCTCTGCGGGGAGCTCGTCCGCGGCCACGACCGCCTCGACTTCCTCATCAACAACGCCTGCCAGACCGTCCGGCGGCCCCCGGGCTTCTACGGCCACCTGCTCGACGGCGAGACGAAGTCGCCGAAGTCCCTGCCCGCCCGGGAGCGGGACCTGGTGGCCGGGGACCACGGACCACGGACCCGGCACGTGCTCCCGGAGTCCCTCGACGAGGACGACGCGCGGTCGGCGCTGCTCTCCCAGGTGGCCCTCACGGACGAGGACCGCAACGCCGGCGGCGACCTCTTCCCCACGGGGCGGCTGGACGCCGATCTGCAGCAGGTGGACCTGCGGGAGGTGAACTCCTGGCGGCTGATGCTCGACCAGGTCTCGGCCGTCGAGCTGCTCGAGGTCCACCTGGTCAACGCCGTGGCGCCGTTCCTGCTCAACGGCCGCCTGCGGGGCCTCATGAGGCAGGTCCCCACGAAGGACAAACACATCGTCAACGTGTCGGCGATGGAGGGGCAGTTCTATCGAGCGCTGAAGACCGCGCGGCACCCGCACACGAACATGGCGAAGGCGTCGCTGAACATGATGACGCGCACGGCGGCCGCCGATTACATCGACGACGGCATCCACATGAACGCCGTCGACACCGGCTGGGTGACGGACGAGGACCCCGCGCTGCACGCCGCGCGCAAGGTCGTGGAGCACGCGTTCAGCCCGCCCCTGGACATCGTCGACGGGGCCGCGCGCATCGTGGACCCGGTCTTCGACGGGGTGGCCACCGGCGACCACCAGTGGGGCCTGTTCCTCAAGGACTACAAGCCGACGCCCTGGTAGCGCGCGGGGTCAGCGGGACCCCGGGAGGGCCGTTTGTCCAATCTTTGTCACCTGAGGCTCGTGGATGTCGTCCACGGGGCCACCATGTCGCGTTCTGGACACCTCAGGCGGCCGCGCGCTCAATCGTCTTCGTGTTCGGCTTCGAGGCCGGGAGTCGGGGGCCGGACCATGGCGTCCCACTGCTCGTCGTGGGCCCGCCTGTCCGCGGCGACGAGGCTGCGGACGGCGCCGTCGACGAACCGTTCCACGAAGAAGGGGAGCACCGTCCCGAGGTGGTTGATCAAGGCCTTGCGCCGCGGGCCCTGAGGCCTGATCCCGAGGGCCATGTGGTAGCGGACCTCGACCCTTCGGGCTCTCCCCTCCATCGGCTCGGGACCCGTGAACGTCCACATCCCCGCGTTGAGGAGGATCTCCTCGCTGCTCCCCTGCTCCAGGAGGTAGCTGACCGCGGTCCCATTCGGTACGCGCTGCTCGAACGTGCGGACCCGGAACCGAATGGGCTTCACGATGTTCCAGGCGCTCAGCGCCTTGAGCTCCCAGTCGAAGCGACCGTCGTGCAGGTTGGTCACGGTCAGGAAGGAGAACAGACCGTGACTTCCCGGGCTGAGGATCGGCCCCGTCAGGGCTGATCCGGGCAGCCGGGACTGGAACTCGGCGCGCACCTTGTGGGGCCCGAGCAGAGTCAGCTTGGAGCGCGCGTGGTCCACGTACTGGTCGAGTTCGTCCAAGGTGGTCCAGGGGCAGGAGCCGGCGTCGCGGAGGAGAACCCCGGGGTCGGACAGCCCCAACGCACCGGCGATGCTCGTGAGGACGTCGGTGGAGGGCACGCGGCCCAAGGCGCGGTACAGCGTGGCCTGAGAGATCCGTGCCTCCTTCGCGAGCTTCGCGCGAGTCCAGCCCGCCGGAGTCAGACGCTCGAGGTTTGCCCGGAACACACGCGCCCAACGTTGATCGGGACTCTCTTCGGCCATGCCACCTCCCTCGATGCTCGCGGGCACTCTCATGATTGAGAGGCACACTCTCATGATTGAGAGGTTTACTCAAAACACTGTCATCTACGGTCTTCGAACCCGGCGCCATCAAGGCCCGATCGAAGGAGACAGCCATGAGTCTGTACGAAGGCAACAACGGAGCGGGAGGAAAGCGTGGCAGCGTCCACATCACTCATCGCGGCAACAAGTCCAGTTTCTCGTTCGCAGCAGGATCCGGCGAGGTCGAGTGGAAGGACGGCAGAGGAGAGGGGACGCTTCGTGAAGGCGGAACCTCCTATAGGTTCGAGGCCACGGTCGTCGCTCCGGGTCGCTACCGCTGGCGAGTCCTTACCGCGGGTGGTTACACCTTGGCGAGCGGCACGGCGAACGAGTAGCGCGCGAGGTCAGCGGGACCCGGTGACCGTCCAGCTCTGGGTCGGGAGGCAGTCGCCGCACAGGAGCCCGCCGACGCCGTCCGTGAACGCCGCGGTCAGGGTGGCCGTGAACTCGGTCTCGCTCGTGAAGCTGCCGTTGAACGTGAAGTTCTCGTTGCACAGACCCGGGATGAGGAGCGAGGTCGAGAAGGAGTCGGTGCCGTTGATGGTGCCCGTGGTGGTGCCGGGCTGGGTCCCGCCCACGAAGCTGAAGCTGATGTTCGGCGTCTGGTCGAGGACGGTGACGGACGCGAAGTCGATGACCACGGAGTTCGACGCGCAGCTGTAGGAGACCGCCGGGGTCGTGTCCCACAGGCCGTCCCAGGTGGGCGGCGGGCAGTCCAGGTCGAAGGTGTCGCAGTCCTGGTCGATGCCGTCCCCGCACGTCTCCACGGCCCCCGGGAAGCGCAAGGGATCCTGGTCGTCGCAGTCGAAGCAGTGGATGAACCCGTCGGTGTCGAAGTCGTCGCCGTCGTCGGTGAGCTCGTTGCAGTCGTCGTCCTTGCCGTTGCACGCCAGCTCCGCGGTGGCCGGGTTCACCTCGGGGTCCTCGTCGTCGCAGTCGTCGCAGTCGTCGTACGTGTCGTTGTCGGTGTCGTCCGCGTCCGGCGTGAGCTCGTCGCAGTCGTTGTCGAGCCCGTCGCACAGGAACTCGGTCAGGTCGGGGCCCACCGCGGGCTGGGCGTCGTCGCAGTCGCCGTCGCAGATCGTGGCGCCGTCCTCGTCCGCGTCCGGGGCGTCCAGGGTCTCTTCGTCGCAGTCGTCGTCGAGGTCGTTGCAGGTCTCCTCGGCCATGCCCGGGTGGACGTCCGCGTCGCCGTCGTTGCAGTCGAGCAGCTCGGCCGCGTAGGTGGCGATGCACTCCTCGTTGGTGCCGTCGAAGTAGCCGTCCTCGTCCTCGTCGAACGGCGAATCGACCCCCGTCTCCACGGTGTTGAGGGCCCCGTCGCAGCGGGCTCGGTCGCTGATGTTCGCGTCCGACGTACACGCGCCGAGCAGGAGGAGGGCGGCGGCGGAGCGGAGCGTGAGTCTCATCGGGTCCCCTGAACGGTCCAGGTCTGGTCGGTGCAGCCCACGCAGCCCGGGAAGCTCCCGGAGAGGGTCGCGGAGAAGCTCGTCTGCCCGAGGAAGCTGCCCGTGAGCGTGAAGTTCTTGGTGCAGGCCCCGACCTGGCTGTTGGAGGCGCTGAAGTTGTTCGTGCCGTCGATGGTGCCGGGGACGGCCCCGGGGTTCGAGCCGCCCACGAACACGAAGGTGATGTCCGGCGTGTTGTCCTGGATCTGGACGGTCGAGAAGTTGATGTTCACGTTCCCCCCGCCGCAGGTGTAGGCGACGGCGTTGGTGGACCAGTTGCCGTCCCACGTCTGCCCCGCGCAGTCGGCGTCGGCGCCGCTGCAGTCCTGGTCGATGCCGTCCTCGCAGATGTCCGGGTTGCCCGGGTAGCGGTTCGGGTCGGACTCGTCGCAGTCGAAGCAGTGGGTCGAGCCGTCGTTGTCGGCGTCCTCGCCGTCCTCGGTCGCCTCGTCGCAGTCGTTGTCGAGCCCGTCGCACTCGGTCTCCACGAGGCCCGGGTGGATGAGCTCATTGGTGTCGACGCAGTCGTCGCAGTTGTCCCAGCCGTCGTCGTCCACGTCCTCGGAGTCCGCGGTGGTCTCGTCGCAGTCGTTGTCGATGCCGTCGCACACCTGCTCGGCGAACCCGGGGGCCCGGTCGGGGTCGGCGTCGTCGCAGTCGGGCACGCAGGTGCTGTACCCGTCCTCGTCCTCGTCCAGGGCGTCGGGGGTGTCCTCGTCGCAGTCGTCGTCCAGCTCGTTGCAGACCGTCTCGTCCTGCCCCGGGTGGATGTCGGGGTTGGAGTCGTTGCAGTCCAGCTCCTCGGCGGCGTAGGCGGCGACGCACTGGGGGTTGGCGCCGTCCACGAACCCGTCCCCGTCGTCGTCGAACAGGTCGTCGATCGTGGTCTCGCGGGAGTCCAGCTCCCCGTTGCACTGGGCGCCGCCGGTGGTCGACGTGACCTGCCCGCAGCCGAGCAGCAGGAGGGGGACGAGCGCGAGGCCCCTCATCGGGCGGCCGTCGCGCTGACCGAGTACCCCTCGGACTGGTTGAGGTCGGTGTCGCGGATGGCGAACAGCACCTGGTAGGTCCGGCCGGGCTCGGCGCCGTCGAGCTGGACGTCGAACTCGACGTCCGAGAGGAGCGGGACGTTGCCGACGGTCACGGGGGCCTGGGCGGCCTGGTCGACCGACCAGAGCAGCAGCGGGATGCCGAAGTTCCCGTCCGGGTCGTGGGCCGTGATGGTGAAGACGAAGTTGCTCGGGCCGGCGTTGTAGACGTGGCTCACGTTGGTGATCACGGGGATCTCGCCGCCCACCGCGTCGTCGTCGTCGGTTGCGTCGTCGTCGTCGGTTGCGTCGTCGTCGTCGGTCGCGTCGTCGTCGTCGGTTGCGTCGTCGTCGTCGGCCGCGTCGTCGTCGTCGCCCTGGCACACCGGGGCGCCGTAGCAGTCCGAGTCGTTGCAGTCGTAGTACGAGTCCTGGTCGTTGTCGGCCCCGTCGTCGCACTCGCCGGGCTCGCTCCCTTCGGTGCAGGCGACGAGGCAGAACGGCAGCAACAACAGCAGTTTGGAGCGGAGCATCCCGAGATCCTAGCGCGCCCTCGCTGATACCGTGGGGTCGTGTCGATCCCCGTGATCCTCCTCGCGCCCGCGCTCCTGTTCGGCGCCCCGGTCTTCAGCGTGGAGCGAGGTCTTCAAGACCAGCCCTTCACCCTCACCCTCGAGGCCGAGGACGGCGGGGCCCTGCTCTACAGCGTGGACGGCTCGGACCCGACGCTGCCCTGGCCGGGCTCCCTCGAGATCACCGGCACCACGTCGGTCCGGGCGGTGGAGACGCCCCCCGAAGGCGAGGCTGCGGACGTCGTCACCCACACCTACATCTTCGTGGCCGACGTGCTCCAGCAGAACACGCTGAACGTCGGCGTGATCAGCGATCCGGTGTACGGCCCCATCGTCGAGCGCACCCTGCGGGAGCTGCCGACGGTCTCGCTCGTGAACGCGGGCGGCCTGGGCGAGGACGAGCGCCCGGTCTCCTTCGAGTGGATCCCGCCCGAGGGCGACACCGTCCAGGAGGACTGCGGCGCGGCGAAGGTCGGCGGCGCCAGCATCCGCTACGCGAAGAACAACATCCGGCTGTACTTCCGCTCCCGCTACGGCGCAGGCCGCCTCGAGGCGGACTTCTACGAGGGGTTCGAGTCGGGGCTGGAGCCGGTGACGAAGCACGACTCCCTGAACCTGCGCGGGGGGAGCCACGACTCCGTGTTCTGGCTCGAGGAGCAGGGCCAGTACCTGCGCAACCGCTGGATGGACGAGGCGCAGCTGGCCATGGGCCACATCGCGCCTCACGGCCGGTACGCGCACATGTACCTGAACGGGCAGTACCGCGGCCTGCACCAGGTCCGCGAGCGGTTCGGCGCGGCGTTCCTGTCGGAGTACCTGGGCGGCCGCGAGGAGGACTACGAGGCCGTCAACCATGGCTACACGATGGACGGCTCCGGCGCAGCGTGGCAGCAGGTGATCGTGGAGGCGCGCCGCTGGGACGAGGTCCAGCGCTGGCTGAACGTCGAGAACTTCGTCGACTACATGCTGCTGCAGTACTACGCAGGCAACGACCACGACTGGCGCCACGACCACAACTGGATGGCCGCCGGGCCGGCCACGCCCGACCGCGGGGGGTACGTCTTCCACTCGTCGGACTCGGACGTGTGCCTCGTCTTCCCGTGGGACGTGAACATCCTGTCCAACTCGGGTCCGTCCCACGTGTTCGAGAGCCTCGTGTCGGCGGGGCATCCCGACTTCATGATGCTGCTCGCCGATCGCATCCAAGTGCTGCTCGTGGACGACGACGGCCCCCTCACCGAGGCCGCCTGCGCCGATCGCTACCAGTCGCTGTCGACCCAGGTGGAGGACGCCGTGGTGGCGGAGTACGCGCGTTGGGGCGGCGGCCGGTTCGAGCGCGACGTGGACTGGGTGAACGAGCGCACGCGGCTCCTCACCGAGTACTTCCCCCTGCGCACCGAGGAGCTCCTGCGGCAGCTGCGCGAGGTCGGCTGGTTCGTGCTCGAGGCGCCCACCGTGGACCTCGCGGGCGGCGTGTTGGACGGCGGCGCGACCGTCACGGTGACCGCGCCCGCGGACGCCGACGACCTGTGGGTGCGCGTCGACGGCGGGGATCCCCGGTCGCCCGGGGGCGGGACCGCGTCCCAGGCCTTCGGGGGCGACACGACCTTGGAGGTGGAGGTGGAGTTCACCACCCGGCTGCGGGCGCGGGCGCGCGTCGGCGACGTGTGGGGCGCGGAGGTGGACGTCGAGTACGTGGTGCCGACCCCCGCGCCGATCGTCCTGAACGAGTGGAACGCGGTGGCGGAGGGCGAGGTGCTGGCCGACGGCGACCCGGCGCTCGGGGCCGAGCCGGGCAACGGGGGCGACTGGGTGGAGCTCGTGGTGGTGGAGGACCACCTGGATCTGCGGGGCTGGACGCTGGAGATGCAGGACGATCAAGGCCCCGCCGGCGCGCTGCGATTCCGCAACGACGATCGCCTCGCGGACCTGCGACGGGGGTCGGTCCTGACCGTCGCGGCGGACCTGCCGGAGGACGCCGCCTACGACCCCGCCGCGGGCGATTGGCGCATGCACCTGCGGGCGACCGAGGAGGCCGACGCCCTGCTCCAAGGCACGCTGAGGGTCACCCACCGCGGGTGGACCCTGCGCGTCCGCGACGACCTCGGCCGCACCCGGTTCGGACCGGCGGGCGAGGACGAGGGGATCTCGAGCCGGGAGGTGGGCATCCTCGCCGCCCAGCCGGGCGTGGGGACGGGCGTCCAGTCGTCGTTCCAGGACGCCGACGGCTCCACGTTCGCGGCCCCCAACCGGTGGTCCGGAGGCAGGCAGAACTTCGACGCGCTGCGCCCGGATCTCGGGCCTCCCCCTCCCGTCGAGCCGACCCCGGGCGACGGCTGCGGCGGGTCCGGCGTCCTGCTGGGCCTGCTGCTCCTGCCGCTCGTGAGACGTCGGCCCGAGGTCCTCCTCTGCGCCCTGGCGCCGCTCGGCCTCCTCGGGTGCCCGTCGGACGAAGGGACCCCCGAGGCCTGCCCCGACGCGGAGGTGTGCGACGGCGTCGACAACGACTGCGACGGGCTCATCGACGACATGGACCCAGATCTGGTGGACGGGCTCCCGTTCTTCGTCGACCGCGACGGCGACGGGTGGGGCGGCTCGGAGACCACGACGGCCTGCGCGGTGGGCGACGCGGCGCTGCGAGGAGGGGACTGCGACGACGACGACCCCAGCAAGAGCCCCGGGGCCGAGGAGCAGTGCGACGGCGTGGACCGCGACTGCGACGGGTCCGCGGGCGACGCGGTCGGGCTGAGCGAGAACTGCGCGGCGTCGTCGTGTCTCGAGATCCTCGAGGCCGAGCCCACGTCGCCGGACGGCGCCTACTGGATCCGCCTGAGCGAGGGGCAGACGACCGTGTGGTGCGACATGCTCCGCGGCGGCTGGACCCTCGGCTTCGTGCGCAACTCCGTGGACGTGGGCGACCAGGGGTCGTTCGGGGCGGGGGAGGTGAACGTCGACCACCTGCGCGAGTCGCCCCCCCAGGCCGCCAACGCGTCGTTCCCGCGCCGGGGCTGGTTGGACCTGAACTCCATGCCCTGGGACGCCTTGCGGGTGGGCGCCTACTACGTGAACGACGAGACGTACCTCTCGGGCGAGATCCCTCGCGACCTGCTGCGCATCGAGTTCGGCGAGCCGGGCTACCTGCTGTTCGGCGAGGCCGGCTACTACTGGTGCGGCGGCCCGGCGAGCTACACCGACGACGGGATCGGCGCGGTGAACAACCCCGAGGGCGCGACGCCCGACTGCCGCGGCCACGGGTCGCTCGGATCGGGGTGGGACTTCTCGGACAGCAACACCGCCAACCGCGGCCTCACGCTGTGCGGCGGGGACGCGTCGGCATGGCTGTACGCGGCCTGGGCGGACCGCCGCGTGTACTACGGAGACCCCGGGGGCGCGCAGGCGATCTGGGTCCGCTGAGACGAAGAGTCTCCGATCCGGTCCCTACTCGGCGACCGGGGGCCCGAAGCGAGACTTTTCGTCTCGCGCCCCCGTAGATTCCGTCCGCCGATGAAGCTCCTCGACCTGCTCAAGGCCGTCCCGGCGTTCCTCGCCGAACAAGACGAGCCCACCACGACGATCCCCCCGAGCCCGACAGGGGTGCTCAAGGGCCTCGGCGTGACGATCGAGAACGCGTACCTCGACCCCCCCACGACGGGCCTGCCGGTCGTGTCGCCGACCCTGCACATCGACGACCCGCGCGCCCACGAGCCGGACGACACGCTCTCCGAAGCGTCCGAGCCCGCCGCCACCCAGCCCCGGCGCACCCCCGCGCCCGCCCCGGCCGACGAGGAGACGCAGCTGGGTCGCTACGAGCTCGGGGCCGAGCTGGGCCGGGGGGGCATGGGCCGTGTCGTGGAGGCCGCCGACCCCGAGATCGGGCGCACGGTGGCGATCAAGGTCCTGCTCGACCCCCACCGCGTCAGCGACGAGACCCTCGCTCGGTTCGTCGCCGAGGCCCGGATCACCGGCCAGCTCCAGCACCCCAACATCGTCCCCGTCTACGAGATGGGCGTGACCGGCGAGGGCCAGTTCTACTTCGTGATGAAGCGGGTGGAGGGGCGGTCGCTGCTCGACGTGCTGCGGGACCTGCGCAAGGGGCATCCGGACGTCACCCTCGAGTGGACGCGCCATCGGCTGCTGACCGCGTTCGTGCAGGTGTGCAACGCCGTCGCCTACGCCCACGACCGTCGCTTGCTGCACCGCGATCTGAAGCCCGACAACGTCATGGTCGGACGCTTCGGCGAGGTGCTCGTCATGGACTGGGGCATCGCCCGGGTCATGGGCCCGTCGAAGGACGAGGGGTTGCCGCCCCCGCGCGCGACGTTCGACTCGCGCGTGGTGCCCCCCGAGACCCCCGACGGCGAGTCGGCGCCGGTCCACCCGGCCGTCGAGGTGCGCACCCAGGCCGGGGCGACCTTCGGCACGCCGGGGTACATGAGCCCCGAGCAGTCCAAGGGGAAGATGGACGAGCTCGACGGGCGCTCCGACGTGTGGTCTCTGGGCTCGATCCTCTTCCAGCTCCTGACGCTCAGCCGCGCGTACGGCCACCGCGACCCCGTGAAGCTGATGCGCATCGCGGCCACCAAGCCCACCCCCGATCCGCGGTCGCGGGGTCTCTTCGTGGCGGACGAGATCGCCGAGGTCTGCCTGCGGGCGATGTCGAAGGCGCCCGAGGATCGGTTCGCCACCGCCGACGAGCTGGGCAAGGCCGTGCGCAGCTTCCTCGACGGCTCGCTCGCGAAGGAGAAGGCCGGGGCGCACCTCACCGAGGCGCGCCGGGCGTGGACGCGCTACCTCGATCAGCAGACGTCGGCCCAGGACCTCCGCCGTCGCGAGTCCGCGCTCGAGGCGAGCACCGCCGCCTGGGCCCCCCTCGAAGACAAGCGCGATCTGTTCGCCGTCCGCATGCGCCGGGCCGCCGAGGAGCCGATGCTGATGGAGGCCTTCGGGGACGTCGTGGCGTCGTCCGAGCAGGCGATGGCCCTCGATCCGCGCAACCCCGAGGCGCGCGACCTGCTCGCCCGCGCCTTCTGGACGCGCTTCCAGGAGGCCGAGGAGGACGGCGACGCCGCCGCCATGCGCTACAACCGCGCGCGGCTGCTGGCGTTCGACGACGGCCGCTACGAGGCCGCCCTCAAGGAGGGGGGGCGGATCACCCTGCACACCGACCCGCCCGGGGCTGCGGCCTACGCCGCGCGCATCGACCAGCGAGGCGTCCAGTGGTCCGCGGCCGAAGAGGAGTACCTGGGTCTGACCCCCCTGGAGGGGGTGCCGCTGCCGGTGGGCAGCTACCGGATCCGTCTCGTGCGCGGCGGCAAGCGGGACGCCGTCTATCCGGCCCGGATCCGGCGCGGCGGGCACTGGACGTCGGGCGACCGGCCGATCCCGCTGTTCACGGACGCCGAGATCGGCGAGGGCTTCGTGTACGTGCCCCGGGGGGCCACCGAGTACGGCGGCGAGGGCCCGGTGGGCCGCACCAGCTATCGGGGGGTGCGCACCGTGGAGGGGTTCTTCGCCTCCGTGCACCCGGTGACCATGGCGGAGTACGCCGTGTTCCTCACCGCCCTGCACCGGGAGGACCCGGACGTCGCCTGGAAGCGGGTCCCGCGCCAGGAGTCGGGCTTCCGCACGGCGGGCGGGCAGTACTGGCCGCGACCCCCCGACGGCGCCGCCTACTACCTGCCGGACGAGGACCGCGACGGCGACGTGTGGGACGCCACCTGGCCCGTCTTCGCCGTCTCCTGGGAGGACGCGGTCGCGTACACGTCCTGGGCCTCCGCCCTGGACGGCGTGCCGTACGCGCTGCCCACCGAGGCGCAGTGGGAGAAGGCCACGCGGGGCGTCGACGGCCGCCTGCACCCCTGGGGAGACGCCTTCGATCCGTCGCTCTGCAAGATGCGCGACTCCCAGCCCGGTCGGCCCTTCCCCGAGCCGATCGGGGCCTTCCCCACGGACGTCTCGATCTACGGCCTGCACGACCTCGGCGGCTCCGCCCGGGAGTGGTGCGCGGACCGGGAGTACAACGGAGACCCCGAACGTCGGCCCGTGCGCGGCGGCGGTTGGGACTCCGGCGCGGCCCAGGCCCGCGCCTCCTACCGCACCGGGTTTCACCAGTGGCGGGTGGTCTCGGACGTCGGCTTTCGCCTCGTCAAACCGCTGCCCGCGTAGTCGACCCTCGCGCGCGCGGTATCCTCCGCCGCCATGGGGAGCCCTGATCGACCGTTCGTCGTCCTCGTCCTGCAGGGCGGAGGTGCGCGCGGGGCCTACCAGGTGGGGGTCCGGCGGGCGCTCGCGGGGGCCGACCTCGAGCCCGACTGGGTGTGCGGCATCTCGTCCGGGGCCCTCAACGCGGCGGTGATCGCCACCAACGAGTCCGAGGATCGCGACCGTCGCCTCCTGTCCCTGTGGCGGTCCATCGGCCCGGTCCTGCCCCCGCCCACCGGGCTCCCCGAGCCCCTCCAGAAGGGGGTCCGCTCGCTCGCGGCCCTCGCGAACCTCGCCGGCCAGCCCGGCTTCTTCGCGCGGCGCCCGGGGCTGCCGTTCCTGCACCCGAAGGGCACCCCCGGCGCCACGAGCCTGTTCTCCAACGCGCCCCTGGTGCGGACCTTGAACCGCCACTGCCCGTTCGACGCCTACAACCACAAGCCGCAGCACGAGCGGACGCGGCTGTCTCTGGGCGCCACGGACGTGGAGTCCGGTCGGCTCATCTTCTTCGACTCGATGACGTCCGACCTGGAGGTCGACCACGTGGCGGCCGGCGGGGCCCTGCCGCCGGGGTCGGCCGCGGTGCCCATCGACGGGCGCCTGTACTGGGACGGCGGGGTCGCGGCCGACAGCCCGCTCGACCACATCCTCGAGGTGATCGAGTCCGACCTCCTCCTGCGCGGCCGCCGCATCCTCGTGATCAGCGTCGACCTCTGGTCCGCGGAGGGCACGGCGCCTCCTGATCTCGCGTCCGCATACTGGCGGCAGCAGCAGATCCAGTTCAGCTCCCGCAGCTACATGGCCCTCAAGCGGTTCGAGCACGACCTCGAGCGCTTCTCCCTGCGCGCCCTGCGGGCGGCGGGCGACGGCCTCGTGAACGGCACGCCGAGCGAGTACTTGCCCAGCATCACCGTGCTCCACCTCGAGCACGGGCGCAGCCTCGACCTCCTGCCCCTGGGCCCCCTCGACTTCTCCGAGGAGGCCGTGGCCACGCGCATCGAGCAGGGCGAGGCCGAGACCGCCGCGGCGCTGGAGGACTCGGACTACCCGGCGACGCTCGCCGCCGGCGGGGTCGTGGTCCGGATGTACCGCGAGGGCGAGCCTCGCGGCCGTGAACGCAGCCTCGCGCCGATCGCCTCCGCCGTCCCCGCCCGGGGAGGCGTCCTCGTCTTCGAAGACGACGACGGCCCCGCTTGGTCCTTCTACTTCTCTCACGATCTCCCCCGCCCCGGCACCACGCGCCGAGGCTGGTGGACCCGGAACCAAGGCGACTCCGCCGCGTTCCACCTCCGGCCCGTGGAGGCCCCCGCATGAGACGATCGCTCCCCTTCGCCCTGGTCCTCCTGACCGGCTGCGCCGCCCCCGACGGCATCCGCCTCACGCCCCCCGGCGACGGCCCCACCGTCCTCGTCGACTGGGACGCCGAGCCCCTGCCCGAGCTGCCGTTCCCCAACGACCTCGCCACCCGCGTCGATCAGTCGTCGCCCACGGGCCTGCGCGTGAACTTCTCCCAGGACGCGGCCACGGCCACCGAGCGGGAGGCTCGGGAGAAGGTGAACGAGGCCACCGGCTTCGGGATCTTCGCGCCGATCACGGTGCGCTTCACGTCGCCCCTGGACCTCGACGCGATCGTGGCGCGGCACGCGGACGACGGCGTGTTCCTCGACGACGCGGTCTTCGTGATCGACGTCACCGAGGGGTCGCCCACCTACGGCGAACCCGTGGACTTGGACCTCGGCCACGGCCGCTACCCGGGCGACCTCGTCTCCACGGACGCCTACTTCGCCAACGACCCCCGCTCCCAGAGCCCGTCGCTGCTGTACGAGACCTACAACGAGGACGCCAACGGCAACGGCTCCCTCGATCCCGGGGAGGACACGGACTACGACGGCGTCCTCGACCGCTCGAACGTCTACCCGGTGGACTCCGACAACCCGCGCGACGACCTGATGACCTGGTACGAGCTGGAGACCGACACGCTGATCGTGCGGCCGATCCTGCCCCTCCGGGAGGAGACGACGTACGCCGTCGTGCTCACCGAGCGGCTCACCGGGGCCGACGGCCTGCCCGTCCGCTCTCCCTGGCAGTACGTACACCACACCCGGCAGACGGAGGCGCTCCAGTCGCTCGTGCCGACGTTGTTCGACCTGGGCCTGGCCGTGGAGGACATCGGGTTCGCCTGGACCTTCACCACCGCGTCCGTCACCCGCGACCTCCGCGAGCTGCGCGCCGGCCTGTACGGCGAGGGCCCCTACGCGCACCTGGCGGAGGCCTACCCCCCGGGCGTGCACACCGTCGAGCGCATGCAGGATCCGCTCATCGACAGCCAGTCGCCCTGGCGAGTGAAGTCGAGCCGCATCTTCGGGACGCTGATCAACCTGGGCCTCTTCGGCGAGGGCCCGGCCGCGGACGTCCTGGACGAGGCCTTCTCCTACATCGACTACGTGAGCGGCGCGACCTTCACGTCGCCCCAGCTCATCCGGGACCGGAACGGCGACGGCGACCTCTCGGACGAGTGGTGGGACATCGACCGCGACACCGGCCACGTCCTCCACGGGCCCGGCGACATGACCTTCACGTGCGTGATCCCGAAGGCGGACGAGGACCACCAGCAGCCGTTCCCCGTGGCCATCTACGGCCACGGCTACCGGTCCAGTCGGTTCGAGGGGCTCGGGTTCACGGGCAACCTCGCGCAGGTCGGCGTGGCCACGTGCCTCATGGACTCGCCCGGCCACGGCCCCACGATCGACGAGGAGGACCGCGAGGAGATCCTGGAGGTCCTCGGGGAGTTCGGGTTGCTGCCCTTCTTGGAGCACCTCGAGCGGGCGCGCGACGCGGACCTCGACAACGACGGCGAGCAGGACTCGGGCGCCGACATGTGGACGTCGGACCCGTTCCACACGCGCGACATGATCCGCCAGCAGGTCGTCGACTGGTTCCAGATGGTGCGGTCGCTCCGGGCCTGCGGCACCGGCACGATGGGCACCGACATCGACGAGGACGGCACCGAGGAGACGACCTGCGACTGGGACGCGGACGGCGTGCCGGACCTCGGGGGCCCGGACGCGCCCATCTACCTCATGGGCGGCTCCCTGGGCGGCATCAACTCGGCGGTCATGGCCCCCCTGGAGCCGGAGTTCTCGGCGGTCGTCCCCGTGGTCGCGGGCGGCGGACTGCTCGACATCGGCTGGCGCTCGGACCTCAGCGGCGTGCGCCAGGCGGCGGTCGGCCGGGTGCTCAGCCCCTTCTTCCTGGGTCGCCCCGCGGAGGACGGCAGCCTCGCCGTCACGCAGATGGTCAACTCGATCACGCGCATGGTCGAGCTGCACGTCGCGACGCTGACGGCGGAGGAGGCCGCGCGAGCCGCCTCCGTCCGGGTCATCAACCCGGCCAACGGCGAGGTGCGCGAGCACGGGATCCCCGAGGGCGGGACCTTCCGCATCGGCATCCCCGCCGACGCGATGTCGGCCTACGAGAAGCGCATCGCCACCGGCATGCCGGACACCGGCCCGGCGCTCGGCGCCGTGTACGAGGTCGAGTTCAACGAAGGGCTCGGCGATCCGCTGGAGGTGGAGATCCTCGACGCCGCGGGCGGGGTCCTCAAGACCATCACCACCTGGGAGCGCGACGTGGAGCACGAGGGCGTGACGATGCGGGCGGGCTCGCCCCTCATCGCGGCGTCGGAGGGCCTCGGACGCAAGCGCGGCTCCCCCCAGCTGCGGCGCCTCGTGGACGTGCTGCGCATGGTGCTCGAGCCCGGCGATCCCGCCTGCTACGCGCCCGCGTACCACCGGGAGCCGTTCGAGGAGGTGGGGCGGCCCACGAACGTCCTCCTCATCCCCACGCCCGGGGACAGCGTCGTGAACATCGCCGCGGGCATCACCCTCGCCCGGGTGGCGGGCATGTACGACTACCGCGCCCACGACGCCCGCTACGGCATGACCGTCGACCGGTGGCTCATCGAGCGCGAGGTCGTGCGCGGGCTCGAGGAGTTCGGCCCCTTCACGGACGTGAACGGCAACCCCGCCCTCTTCGACGCCGACGACCTGGACGACGGCACCGACGCCTACGGGGCGCCGTCGGACGCCCCCCTGCGGGCCTCGGTGACGACCGCCTCGGGCGTCTCGGGCCTGCGTCTGCCGTACGTGAACCCGAGGGGCGCCCACGGCTTCGGGCTGCCCAGCCCCGAGGAGCCCTTCGACATCGACACCTTCGCCCTGAGCCAGGCCGCGTGGTGGCTCGCCACGAACGGGCAGGAGCTGCTCGACGACCCCTGCTTCGCCACTCGCACGTGCGACTTCCATCGCCCGGTCCCGGAGAGCAACTGATGTCCCGTTTCCTGCTCGTCGTCCTCGCGGCGAGCCTGCTTCCCGCGTCGGCCTCGGCCGTGCAGCGCATCGAGCTGCAGAAGGACGACCCCGGCGCCTTCGGCATCGAGCTGTCCGGCGAATACCGCGTCCAAGGCAGCTTCCTCACCGACTTCGCGGTGGACGCCGAGGGCAACACGCTGGGCCAGTCCGCCGTGCTCGACCACCGTCTCCGCTTCCGGTTCGACCTCCAAGCGAAGATCGTCCGCCTGAGCACCGAGTGGGACATCAGCGCGGGCCAGCTCGTGGGCGACGTGTGGGACGTGCCGGGCACGATCGACGCCCGTCGCCGGCACATGTATGGCGCGATCGCGCCCACCGGCTTCTATCCGCGCCGCGCGGCCATCACCGTCACCCCCAACGACTCGATCACGATCGAGGCGGGTCTCGTGACCTCGCACTGGGGCCTCGGGATGCTCGCGAACCACGGCGCGTCGGACCCGTGGTTCGGTCGCAACGACTTCGGGGACCGCGTCGTGCGGCTGCGCTTCACCGGGCGGCCGAGCCTGCCGCTGTTCGTGAGCGCCGGGTTCGACTGGGTGATCGCCGACGACACCGCCACGTGGGCGGAGCGTCAGCTCGCGTTCCAGGCGCTCGGCTCGGTCGTGTATCGCGACTTGATCCGCCAGGCCGGGCTCTACGCCGTCTATCGGCATCAGGACGAGCTCGACGGTCGGACCACCGACGTCGCCGTGTTCGACCTCTTCCTCGACCGATGGGGCGACCTGTTCAAGGACATGGCGCGCACCCAGGAGACGGGCTGGTCCCTGCGACTCGCGATGGAGGCGGCCTTGATCGTCGGTCGCACGAACCGATCGCTCTCCTACAACGAGCGGGAGGCGCTGACCGTCATCTCCGGCGGCATGACCGGCGTCGCGACGCTCTACGCGCCGAAGAAGCGGGTCGGCTTCCACGTGCGCGGGGGCCTCGCGTCCAGCGATCCCGACGGCGACGACGGGTTCAGCAACGACTTCACCTTCGACCGCGACTTCGACGTGGGCTTCATCCTCTTCGACCACGTCCAGGGCGGCGTCGAGGCGGCCACCCACGCGCTCGTCACGGATCCCGAGAACACCGGCTACCCGCCCGACGGCGCCGAGGCGCTGGCCACCGAAGGCGCGTTCCGTCGCGGCGTGTTCCTCCAGCCGGTCGTCACCCTGCTGCCGGTCGAGTGGCTCGAGCTGCGCTTCGGCCTCGCGGCCGCGGCCACGACGGCTCCGGTCCGTCACCCCTTCTACTCCTTCCGCGCGGGGGGCTCGGACCGCAACCACCACAACGTCGCGCCGTCGTCCCGCTACCTGGGGACGGAGCTCGACTGGGCCGTCAAGCTGGGCGGGGCGCTGCCGGTGCCCTCGGAGAACAAGCCGGTCGCCGAGGCGCTGATCCAGGGCGGCACGGCGATCCTGGGGGGCGCGCTGCGGGCCGGGGAGGCCGAAGAGGTCGTGCACCACGTGCTGATCACGGGCCGCTTCCGCTGGTAGCCTCGTCGGCCATGACCTCCGTGCGCATCACCGCCACGGGCCGCTGCTTCCCCACGAGGCGCGTGCCCAACTCCTACTTCTACGAGGACCTCGGCCTCGACACGAACGAGGAGTGGATCCGCTCGCGCACGGGCATCGTCGAGCGGCGACTCGTCGACCGGGCGGCGGGCGAGTGCACCGCGTCGTTGGCCGAGGGCGCAATCCGCGCGGCCCTGGAGAAGCGCGGCCTCGAGCCCACGGACCTCGACGGCATCATCGTCGGCACCATCACGCCGGACCTGCCGTTCCCGGCCACGGCCTGCCTCGTGCAGGACCGCCTCGGAGCCACGAGCGCGTGGGCCTGGGACGTGTCGGCGGCGTGCAGCGGGTACGTGTCGGCGCTGGCGCAGGCCAAGGCGCTGGTCGCGTCGGGCATGGCGAAGCGCGTGGTCGCGGTGGGCGCGGAGACCATGTCCGCCATCCTCGACTACACGGACCGCAACACCTGCATCATCTTCGGCGACGGCGCGGGGGCGACGCTCGTGGAGGAGTCGGACGAAGGAGGCGAGATCGTCGACGTCATCCTGCACGCCGAGGGGTCCGGCTCGAAGCTGCTCTACCAGCCCTCCGGCGGGGCCCTGGACCCCGCCTCCCACGCCACGGTCGACGCGCGCGGCCACTTCGTGAAGCAGGAAGGGCGGGCCGTGTTCAAGCACGCCGTGTCCCGCATCGCCGAGGTCGTCGATGAGCTGCTGGAGCGCAACGGGCTCGGTCGCGAGCAGGTCGCCCTGGTGGTCCCGCACCAGGCCAACATCCGCATCATCGACGCCGCCGCGCGCCGGCTGAAGATCCCGAAGGACCGGGTGATGGTGACCGTCCACCAGTGGGCGAACACCACGGCCGCCACCATCCCCACGACCCTCGATCTCGCCCTCGAGCAGGGCCGCGTGGCGGCCGGGGACAAGGTCGTGCTCTGCACGTTCGGCGCCGGGTTCACCTGGGGAGCGGCGCTGCTCCAGTACTGAGGGCGCGAGTCAGTCGCGGCCGCCCTCTTCGAGGGGATGCTCCATCCCGGCCTCGGCGAACGTCGCCATGTCCGACTGGACCCGGGCCGCGGCCGATACCAGGCCCACCGCCAGGGTGGCGCCGCTGCCTTCGCCGAGGCGCATGTCCAGGTCCAGGAGCGGGCGAAGGCCCAGGGCGCCCAACACCAGCGCGTGCCCCGGCTCGGCGGAGCGATGACCCGCCACGAGGTGGGCGAGGACGCGCGGGGATCGTCGGGCGGCGCACAGCGCGGCGACGCCCGTGATGAACCCATCCAGCACGACGAGGGCGCCGCGGCCCGCCCCCGCCTCGATCGCCCCCACCAGGGCTGCGATCTCGAGCCCGCCGAGGCACCGCAGCGCCTCCGTGGGGTCGGCCGGTGCGGCGGCGTGCAGGGCGAGGGCGTCGCGCACCACGTCGCGCTTGCGGTCCAGGGTGGTGCGGCCGATGCCGGTGCCGAGGCCCACCACGTCTTCGGCGGTGACCCGCAGGAGGGCGGCGCAGAGGGCGGCCGCCGCGGTGCTGTTGCCGATGCCCATCTCGCCCACGGCCAGCACGTCCAGCGCGGCGATCGCGTCCACGGCGTCGCGCCCGGCGGCGAGGGCGGCCTCGACCTCGGCGACCGTCATGGCCGGCTCCACGCGCAGGTTCCGGGTGCCCCGACGCACCTTGCGACGGTCCAGACCCGTCGCGTCCCCGAAGTCGTGGTCCACGCCCACGTCCACGACGTGCAGCGCCAGCCCGACCTCCCGCGCCAGGGCGTTCACGGCGCCTCCACCGGCGAGGAACTGATAGACCATCTTCGCGGTGACCTCGGGCTTGTAGGCGCTCACGCGCTCGGCCGTCACCCCGTGGTCGCCCGCGAACAGCACGAGGGCCCGATGGCGACAGCGCGGCACCACGCTGCCCTGGACGGCGCTCAGCTTCAGCGCGAGGCCTTCGAGGCGCCCGAGGCTGCCGGGGGGCTTGGTCAGCTCTTCGTTTCGCTCCCGCGCGCGCTCGGGGGCGGCGGGCGCGGTCGGAGGGGCCGGGGCATCGGCCGGAGCACCGACGGCGGAGGGCGCGACGTCTCCCCAGCGCTCGTCGAACACCAGCGAGCCGAGCGTCTCGCGGCGTCGCCACCCCACGCGCTCGAGCATGGGGCCCGACGGGAACTCCACCGGGTAGCCCACGGCGAGGTACGCGATGGGGATGACGTGGGCGGGGATCCCCAGCAGCTCGCGCAGGAAGTCGGGCTCGAGGATGCTGATCCACCCCGCGCCCACGCCTTCCGCCCGGGCCGCGAGCCAGAAGTTCTGCACGGCGAGGCACGTGGAGTAGACGTCGGTCTCCCGGATCGTCGACCGGCCCAGGACGTTCGGGCCCCCCCGCGTGGTGTCGCAGGTGATGAGCACGTTCAATGGGGCGTCGAGGATCCCCTGGAGCTTGAGGCTGAGGTACTTCTGCCGTCGGTCGCCGTCGTACTGGTCGGACGCGCGGGCGCTCACCTCCGAGAAGTGCTCGAGCAGCCGCTCCCGCGTGGGCAGGTCCCGCACCAGGACGAAGTTCCAGGGCTGCATGAAGCCCACGGACCCCGCGTGGTGGGCGGCGTCGAGGATGCGCCAGAGCACGTCGTCGGGGATGGGGTCGGGGCGGAACGCGCGGATGTCGCGGCGCTCGTGGATGGCGCGGTAGACGCCGGCTTGCTCTTCGATGCTGAACGTGGTCAACCGCTGCCTCCCCGCGCTCGTCGCGGCGCGGGGGCATTGTCCCGGGCCCCCCGAAGGAGTCAAGGGGCCCGGGGCGGCCCGCGAATCAGGGGGCGTTGAAGCCCAGCAGGAAGCCCGCCGTGGCGCCGTATTCGCCCTGCAGGTCCTCGCCTACGTGCTCGTTGGTCGCCGGGTTCTTGAACAGCTCGAACCCCGCGAGCCAGTCGCAGCCGCTGCCCACCGGGTTGGCGATCTGGTCCAGGCCTGCGCCCGCCGCCAGCGAGCCCGGGGTCACCGGGAGGAAGGCCGCGCCCACGTAGGTGAGCCCGAAGCCCTCGTACTCGGCGCGCAGGGCGTCCGCGGAGGTGGCGGCCTGCGGGTTCGTGTTCAGCTCGATGCCGAGGATGCTGTGCGTCTCCGCGTCCAGGAACCCGAAGCTGAGGAAGTCGCCGTAGTTCGCGGGGGTGGCGTTCGGGTCCGCCGGGCTCAGGAGCCGACGTCCGTAGTTGCCGCCCACCGCGTCCAGCCCCGCCGGGTCGCAGTGCTCGGGATCGAGGTCGGGGTTGGAGAGGTCGGTGACCGTCGTGGGATCGACCTCCAGGTATCCGGTGAACTGCGGGCAGCTCTCGTCGACGCCCAGCTCGGGGACCACGCCGAACCCGAACCACGCCTCGGCCTGGGACTCCATGACCTGCGTGCACAGGGCGATGCCGTTCTGCACGTCGATCCAGTAGTTGATCGTGTGCTGCACCGTGACGGTGTACTGCGTCCCGCGCTCCTCGCCGCCCCCCGCGGAGTCGTCGTCGTCGCCCACGTCCTCGGCGGACACGTCCATCTGGAACTCGAAGGTGATCCCGTCGAAGTCGGGCAGGCCGTCGTCGTCGTCGTCGTCCACGGCGTCGTCGTCGTCCTCCGGAAGGTCGTCGTCGTCGTCGTCGACGATGCTGTCGTCGTCGTCGTCGTCCACGATGCAGGAGCAGCCCGCGAGGATGAGAGAGAGGGTCGCTGCGGACATGGAAATGCGTCGAAGGATCATGGTTCTACCTCCCCATGGGTTTCGGGTCGTCGCGCTTTCAGGGTGCGCGCGGTGGGCCTCATCGCGCTCAGGCGAAACCCGCCCCATGAAGCAAACGGCACGGGACTCTGACGGCCCGTGCGCGCAGCGGCCCTACCCGGGCGGGGGCTCGGAGAAGACGGCGTAGTAGAGGCTGCAGTCCTCGGACTCGAGGTCCGCCGTCTGCCGCTCGCACCGGGCCGTCAGGGCGGCCTCGGCGGCGTCGGGATCGTCGGCGGTGCTCGCCAGCAGGCGCCGCTCCCGGTTGTACGTCGCGCACCAGCCGTCGTAGTCGTCCGCGGACGTGTACGACGTGATGCCGTCGTCGTAGGCCAACCCCCACTGCGCCATGCACAGCTCCCAGGTCGGCCGCGCGGCCTCGCAGACCGCGTCGCACCCCTCGGCCACGACGCACCCCGGCCCCGCCAGGACGGCGAAGAGGAGGACGATCGTGGCCGAGGGGCGGATCAAGGGGGGCCTACAGCGACCAGAAGATGGAGCTGAGGGGGTTGAGCCCCCAGGTCAGCCACTCCTTGGTGACGTCGGCGCACGTGGCGATGTCGACCACGCGCATGCCCGCGGGGGCGGTCTCGTCCCAGGAGGCGCCGTAGGCGATCCAGGCTTGACCGATCGGGTCGACGCTCATGCCGTTGATCCAGCCGCTCCCGGCGTCGTCGAGGACCGTCAGGCTCCAGTTCGAGCCGTCGACGCAGGTCAGGTCGAGGGCGCCGCTCTTCTCGTTGGAGGACGCGATCAGCCCCATGGAGCCGTCGAAGGCCCACCCGAGGATGTCGCCGCCGACCTGGGCCTCGGAGACCTGGGCGATCTCCGTCAGCGTCCCGGTGGCGGGGTCGAGGGTCTCGACGGTGCCGTCGGCCACGAACCAGCTCGCGACGTTGGTGACGACGATCTCGCCCGCGGCCCAGGTGGACCACTGAATGGTGGGGTTCGACCCGACCTCCCAGCTCTCGCCGATCTCGTCGGTGGAGCAGTCGATCTGCACGACGCGGCCGTTGGGCGCGGCGTTCCACTCGGCGTCGATGAGCTGCAGCGCGACGTACACGTGGGTCCCGTCGCTCACCATGCTGGAGGCCTCCACCACGTCGCCCTTCTCGACCGACCACTGGGACAGGTCGACGGCGCCCAGGGGGCCGCCCGTGGCGTGGTCGTAGACGGCGATCTCGTTGTGCGCGTAGCGGCTCACGTAGAGCTTGCCGTTGCACACCTCGACGGCCTGCGGGTTGGTGTCCTCGCCCACGTCGATCTCGATGTCGGGGGCGACGCCCACGTTGAAGCCGACGTAGCGCCGGACGGTGCCGATGCCGCGGCTGATCAGGTACAGGTCCGCGCCGTCGGAGTTCAGGACGAGGTCCGACTCGGCGACGCTCAGCTGGTCGTCCGCGCCGTCGAGCGTCACGGGATCGACCCGCGCGAGCACGGTGTCCGAGCCGTCGGACGTGAGGACGATGCCGCCGTAGTTCTCGGCCGCGTCGTCGTCGTCCACGGCGTCGTCGTCGTCCACTGCGTCGTCGTCGTCCACTGCATCGTCGTCGTCCACTGCGTCGTCGTCGTCGGTGCCGGCGGTGTCGTCGTCGTCGGTCTCGGGGCAGCCGGTCAGGCCGCCCAGGGACAGGGCCGCGACGGCCGCCCAGATCAGGTTCTTCTTGAGGGTCATGTCTCGCTCTCGGCTGGGTCGCTCGACGGGGTGCCGAGCGGGGTGTTGGGGATCTCCCAGCCGACCGTCAGGAAGAACGATCGGCCGGGCATGGGGTGACCGCGGTAGTCGGTGACGGGCACGACGATGCGGTCGTCGTCGGCCGTCGATTGGTTCGGATCCCGCTGGCGCGGGGCGAGGATGGTGTCGGTGAGGTTCCGCAGCTCGAAGGCGAACCACGGGGCGCGGGCGCCGGGTTGGATGCGGACGTGCGCGTCGAGGATCGATCGCGGCGCCTGCTCGAAGAGGTTGGAGGGGGAGTCGAACGTGCCGGCGGTGAACCGCCACGCGACGCCCACCCGCACCCAGGGCGCGAACACGACGGCCCCGGCCACGTCGAGCTCCCACTCCGGGAGGCCGGGGCTGCGGCTGCCCACGTGAGCGGGGGTGTTCGCCTCGAGGATCTCGGAGTCGGTCCAGGTGAGGGCGCCCGCCACGTCCACGTGTTCGAAGGCCAGGAACGCCGCGGCGACCTCGATCCCCGACGTGCGCTCGGCCCCCACGTTCGCGGGCACCGACGTCTTCTGGCTGTTCTGGATGAACACGATCTTGTCGTCCGAGCGCACGTGGAAGCCCCCGACCTCCAGGGAGCCGCGGAACTGCGCGCCGGGGGAGCCCTGGACGCGCACGGAGACGTCGAACTGTGTGGACGTCTCGGGCTTGAGTCGGTGGTTCCCCACCACGCGGCCGCGGTCGCCGAAGAGCTCGAGGAAGCTCGGGGGGCGGAACCCGCGGCCCGCCGCCGCCCGGATCGTGAGGGGCCGCACGGGGCGCAGGGCGAGGGCGACCCGGGGCATCGCCGCCACGCGCACCACCTCGTCGCCGTCCTCGTCCACCAGCGGCGTGTCGTCGTAGGGGACGGTCCCGAGGGCGCGGTTGTCCAGGACGAACAGACCGATCGCGGGCTGGACGTCGACGTGATCCCGCAGGGGACGGAGGGACGCGCCGAGCGAGACCGTCGTGGCCGCGCGGACGCGAAGCGCCTCGTCGTCGCCGCCCTCCTGGAGGCCCACCGGGCGGTACAGATCGACCACCGTGCGCGCCGACGGCAGGACCGTCAGCCAGGGTCGGGGGCGCAGGCGCGCGGAGAGCGCGACGGTGGGCTGGTGGTAGCGGTCGCGCGTCTGCTGGGTGCCGATCCCGACCTCGTTCAGGGGGTCGTCGTACCGCTCGCCCCGGAGCCGCCAGGAGAGGTCGCCCACCAGGTCGACGTCCGGGTGGACCGCGATCTGCGCCCGCCCCGCGACCAGGTTCTCTCGCACGCCGTACGCGGCCTCTTCGGTGGTCCCGTGGCCGTCGCCGGGCTCCCCCGCGTCGCTCAGCATGACGCGGTCGGTGAGCGACAGGGTCACCGGCCCTCGCACGGCGCGCAGGCGCAGCGAGCCCGCGAACCGCTCGGAGGCGTTGTTGGCGCGCCTCCGGATCCGATCGTCGAGGTAGCGGTTGGCGCCCTGGTTGGTGCCGTTGTCGTCGAAGTACTCGAAGTCGCCCTCGGTGCCCTCGTACTCCACGGACATGCGGACGTCGCCGGTGCCGCCGCCCCGGAGCTCGCCTCCCGCCCCGGCCTGGGCCCGGACCCGACGGCTCAGCCACGACCCGAAGCCCGCCTCCACGCGCGGGGCCGGGACGCGGCCGGGCCGCGTGGTCAGGTGCACCACGCCGCCCATGGGCGACGCCCCGAGCTCGGCGGGGGCCCCGCCGCGGAAGATCTCCACCCGGTCGAAGGCGCGCAGGGGCAGCTCGGCGAGGTTCACGGCGGAGCTCCCCTGGGCGTTCAGGGGCACGCCGTCGACCCACACCTCGACCTGGCGGGAGGACGATCCGCGGATGCTCACGTAGGCCGGGGCGGCGGGGCCCCCGAAGCGGCGGACGTGTACGCCGGCGACCTCCTCGAGGAGGTCCGCGACGCTGGCGGAGGGGGGCACGTCGTCGTCGACGTCGACCGCGACCACGGAGGCCGGGTGGCGGTGCTCGAGCTCGGCGGAGGTGGCGCCCGTCCGGCCCGCGGTGACGGTCACGCCCGGCAGGCTGCGGGGCTCGTCGGCCGTCGAGTCGGCGTCGCCGTCGTCGGTGTCGTCCGCGTCGTCGCCTGCGGTGTCGTCGTCCGCGGTGTCGTCGTCCGCGGTGTCGTCGGCGCGGACGGATCCCGGCGCCACGACCAGGGTCGCTGCCAGCATCCAAAGGAGTCCATGGACTCCGAACTCGTGCCGCCCGCACATGAGCACCTCGCGCGACGCGAGGGGAGAGGGGACGCAGGTTCGAGCGCGGCCCGCGGTGGCGGGGCGATCGAAACGCGCTCCCGCTCCCCGCGGGTCGCAGTTTCGGATGGACCGGTCGGTCTCCTGACTCCCGGATCGTCCGGTTCGTCGCGCCTTCCCGGGATGACTCCCAGTGGCTTGTTGCGACGACCGTCCCCGGTCACAGTGGCGGGGGCCGTGCCGGATTCACACCGGCTTCCCTTCACCCGTCCATCGAATGTCTCGCCCGACCGAAAACGATCAGGCCGCGGGAACCTAGACCCCGCGCCGGGGTCCGTCAATGAGAGATGGGGTCGGGTCGATCCGAACCCTCGCTTCTCGCTGCACCGAATCTAGGTTGAAGACAGACCCATGCCCCCTCGCCCCACCCCGACGCCGCCCGCCCTCTCCGGATGGCGAGCCCTGTTCGGGCCGGGGGTCGGCGGGCTGCTGTTCCTCGCGGTGTTGGGGGTGGGGGTGGCCTGGCAGGCCACGCGGGTGGCGGTCATCGATCCCGACGCGCCGCTCCCCCGGGAGGTCCCGGCGAGCGCCCTCCTCGGCAGCATGGCGACCCTCCCCGCGCCCGCCCCCGGCCCCGAGGCCCGCATGGCCGCGCCCACGCCCGCCCCGGACGCCTCAGACGACGCGCGGATCGAACGCGAGGTCTCGGGCGGCCGCTGAGCCGTCCATCTCCACCCCCTTCGCGATCGCGTCGATGACGTCGGCCGACATGGGCGTCGCCCCGGTGAGCTTCGCCAGCACCTCGCTGGCCGCCTTCAGGAGCGCGGGGGGGATCGGCAGCACCAAGGCGCGACGCTCGAGGCGCTCGAGGGTGCGGCGCTGGATGTCCGCGAGGTCCAGCGGTTCGGGGCCCGGGAGCTGGTAGCGGTTCCCGCACACGGCGCGCGCGTCGGTGGCCGTCACGCAGGCGAGGGCCACGTCGTCGACGTGCACCGGGAACATGGTCCCGGACCCGGCCACGGTGGGGACGAGCCCGAGCCGCGCGAACCTGGCCACCTTCGCCTCGACCTGACACCCGGGGCCCAGGATCACCGGGGGGCGGAGCATCACCCAGGGCACGTCCGTGGCGGCCACGACGTCCTCGGCGGCCTTCTTGCTGGCCCCGTACAGCGCGTCGGGGCGCCACTCGGCCGCCACGCTGCTGACGTGCACGAACCGCTTGATGCGCGCGCGCTCGGCCGCCTCCACCACGTTCCGCGTGCCCTCGACGTTCGTCCGATGCAGCTCCTCGGGATCGATGGACCCGATGCTCGCCGCGGCGTGCACCACGTGGGTCGCGCCCTCCATCAGGGCGTCCAGCGACGGGGGGTCTTCGAGCCTCCCCGTGACCGTGGTGACTCCTTCCCCGCGGGGCACGTTCGTGGCCCACGGGCGGCGCGCGAGCAGGCGCACCGTGTCGCCGCGCTCGACCAGGAGGGCCACGACGCGGCGGCCGAGGAACCCCGTCCCCCCGGTCACGGCGACGACCCGCGGGTCCGTCACTCCGCGTCCCCTCTCGCGCCTTCGACGAACCCGCCGACGAAGGCCCCGAGCCCCTCCGGTCCGCAGGTCCGGGCGGTCCAGCCGAGCCCGGCGGTCGCGACGGTGAGGAGGCGCAGGCCGCGGCCCAGGGCGCCGCCCGGGAGGCGACGCACGAACCGGGCGTGGTTGCGGCCGAGGAGGCGCGCCGTCTCGGGCTCGCGGTGGCCGCGCGTGCCGCCCCCACGGTGTCGGATCCGGGCCTCCGGCACGAGCACCGATCGCAGCCCCAGGAGGCGCGCCCGGAGGCACAGGTCGATGTCCTCGAAGAAGTGCGTGAAGCCCTCGTCGAAGCCGCCCAGCCGGCGCCAGACGGCGGTCGTCATGGCCATGGCCGCGCCGCTCACGGCGTCTCGGTCGCGCGGCGGCCCGCCCGCGGGCGCTTCGTCCAGGACGCGGATGCGGCCGCTCGACCCCACGTCGATGCCCCCGTGCTGGACGGCCGCGTCGTCCCACTCCAGGAGCACGGCCCCGGCGACGCCGACGGTGGGATCCCGGAGCGCCTCGGCGAGGCGGTCGACCCCGTCGCGAAGGACCTCCACGTCGTCGTTGAGCAGGACCACGCGCGGGATGTCCGCGGCCTCGGCGGCGGCGAACCCCGCGTTGGCCCGGGCGGCGTAGGAGCAGCCGGGGGCGACCTCGACCCACCGGGTCTCGACGGGCGGGGCGGGGGGCGGCGCGGCTTCGGACACGACGAACACGATAGGCGGGCACGTCGGGTCGCCCATGACGGTCCCCAGGGCCGCCGCCAGGTGGGGAGAACGGGCCACGGCGGGCATCACCACCGCCACCGGGACCGGCGCGTCGGGGTCGGGCGCGGGCGCGCCGTCGCCCACCGCGAAGATCGGCCCCGTGGGGCCCTGCCTGCGACCCTCGCGACCGCCGACCCACTGGCCTGCGAGCGCCGCGGCCCGACGGGGCAGGGTTCGAGCCGCCCACAGCGCGCCGTGATCGCGCGCGACGGAGGCGGTGTCGGCGGCGAGGCTCGCGACCCCGGCGACGGGGGAGGGGACGGCGGCGACCCCGAACTCGGCGGAGGCCTGGCGGTGGGACCGTCGGTTGCGGCTGAAGAGCTCGCCCACCGTCGGGTCGTGGTGGTGCTCGACCACGGCGGCGGGCGCGTATCCGAGGGACCACCCGGCCTCCGCGACCATGCGGCCCCAGGAGATGTCCTCCCCGAAGGTGCGCGGAGGGAAGGGGATGGCGAGCGCGACCTCGCGGCGGACCATCGAGGCGACGTTGTCCAGCCGCGCGGCGACCATGACCTCTGCGGGGGAGGCGTCCCCCCAGAACTCCGGCGGCGGGGCGGGCCGCACGACGGGGCGGCCGTCGTCGGCGGGCGGGGTCCAGCGCAGGAGCGCCTGCGTGACGAGCGGGTCGGCGCCCTCGCCGGGCACCTGGCGCGCGTGCACGGCCGCGACGAGGGGGTCCTCGAAGGCCTCGGCGAGCCGCGTGAGGTAGTGCGACTCGAGCGGACACGCGTCGGCCGAGAGGATCGCCACCAACGGCGCCTTCGCGGCGAGGACGAGGCCGGTGCGGACGCGGCCGTGGTCGAAGTCGGCGGGGTCGACGTCGAACACGCGGAGGGAGGGGTGCTCGGCGACAAGCGCGTCGGTCACGCCGTCCGTGGACCCGCTGTCGGCGATGAGGATCTCGTGGCCCCCGTCGACCTGCTGGCTGCGCAGGCTGCGGACGACCTCGACGAAGCGCGGACCCCCGTCGAGGACGGGGATCACCACGGAGACGGCGGGCGCCGCGGGCGAACCGACGCCGCAGTCGGGGCGCGGAGTGAGCCGGGCGCGGGCCGCCCGAAGCAGCGCGCGGGCGATCGCCGGATCGAGCGTCCGCTCGGGCACGCGGGCCCCCTTCGGTGGACTCAGCCGCCCGCCACGGTGGCCGCGGGCCACTGAGCGGGCGACGTCAGGAGGGCGCGGTGGCGCTCCACCAGTCGGCGCAGGCCGTCGTCGAACTCGATGCGCGGCGCCCAGCCGAGCAGGCGACGGGTGCGACGGTCGTCGATCGCGTAGCGCTTGTCCTGGCCGGGGCGGTCCTCCTGGAAGTGCAGCGGGCCGCCCCCGCAGAGGCCGAGGATGCGCTCGGCGACCTCCCGATTCGTGCGCGGCGTCCGCCCGGAGAAGTGGTGGACGTCGCCCGGCTCGCCGCGCTCGAGGACGGCGAGCAGACCGGCGGCGAAGTCCTCGACGTGCAGCCAGTCGCGGATCGCCTCGCCCCTCCCGTGGATGGGCAGCGCCTGGCCCGCGAGCGCCCGGCGGATCCACCCGGGGATCGCCTTCTCCGAGTGCTGTCGCGGGCCGTAGTTGTTGGTGCAGCGGACGATCGTCGCGCGGTACCCCTGGGTGTGGGCCACGGCGTGGACGAAGGCCTCGGCGGCCGCCTTCGTGGCGGCGTAGACGTTCCCCGGCCGGAGGGCGTCCCGGGGGGCGAACACCTCGTGCTCCTCGGCCTGACCGAACACCTCGTCCGTGGACAGGTGGACGGTGTGCCGGACCCCCTGCTCGACGGCCGCCTGGAGGACCACGCGGGTGCCCTCGATGTTGGTGCGGATGAAGGCCGAGGGGTCCACGAGGGAGCGCGCGACGTGAGACTCCGCGGCCGCGTGGATCACCAGGTCGGCGCCCTGCATCGCGCGTCGCACGGCCGGGGCGTCGCAGATGTCGCCGTGGATGAACTCGAGATCGAGCCCGTCGAGGTGCTCGCGCCGGCCGGCGTAGGTCAGGAGGTCGAGGACGACGACGTCGTAGCCGGAGGCGATGAGGGCGCGCGCGACGGAGGAGCCGATGAAGCCCGCGCCGCCGGTGAGGAGGACCCGGGGCATCCCGGACAAAGTAACAGCCCGCCGGCATCATCGCTGGATGCAGATTCGGGTGAGGGACACGGCGCTTCCGGGCGTGCGGCGCATCGACGTCGACGCCGTGCGGGATGAGCGCGGCTTCTTCGTGGAGGTGTTTCACGCCGAACACTGGGCGGCGGCGGGGCTCCCCACGGCCTGGGTTCAGGACAACCACAGCCGCTCGGGCGCCGGGGTGCTGCGCGGCATCCACTGGCAGGACGACACCGCGCCCATGGCGAAGCTGGTGCGCTGCACGCGGGGCGCGATCCTGGACGTGGCCGTCGACCTGCGGGTGGGCTCGCCGACCTTCGGGCGGTGGGTCGCGGAGCGCCTCGCGGAGGCCGACTCGTCGCAGCTGCTCGTGCCCCAGGGCTTCGGGCACGCGTTCCTCTCGCTCGAGGAGGGGACGGAGGTCCAGTACAAGTGTTCGGGGGTCTACAGGCCGTCGGCCGAGGGCGCCCTGCGCTGGGACGATCCGGACCTGGGCATCGACTGGCCATGGACGAACCCCACCATCTCCCCGCGGGACGCGGCGGCCATGAGCCTCGCGGACTACCTCCGCTCGCCGGTGTTCCGACATACATGAGCTTGCGCTCATATGAGTGATGATTCATGCTTCCGGCATGGGCGCACATCACGGCCACCACGGCCACCACCACGGACACGATCACGGCGACGACGACTGCCATGGGTTCCACGTGGATCCCAAGCGCGAAGCGGCGGTCCGTCGGGCGCTGCTCGGCTCGCTGGTCCTGAACGGGGCGTTCCTGATCGTCGAGGCGGGGGTCGGCTGGTGGTCGGGCTCGCTGGCGCTCCTCTCCGACGCGGCCCACATGCTCAGCGACGTGGGGGCCCTGGTGCTCGCGCTCGGCGCGGCGCACCTGGCGGGTCGCGCGGCCTCCGAGGGGCGCTCGTTCGGCTTCCGGCGCGCGGAGCCCCTGGGGGCGTTCGTGAACGGTCTCACGCTGCTCGCGGCGTGCGCGTGGATCGTCTGGGAGGCGGTCGCCCGCCTGCGCGAGGGGGTGCCCGAGGTGGCGGGGATGGCCGTCCTCGTGGTGGGCGTGATCGGCCTGGCGATCAACCTGGGCTCGGCGTGGATGCTGGCGCGGTCGGACCGCGAGAACCTGAACGTCCGGGGCGCGCTGATGCACATGCTCGCCGACGCGCTGGGCTCGGTCGGCGCCATCGTGGCGGCGCTCTTCGTGCTGAACGGGCAGCCGCTCGCGGACCCGCTCGTGAGCCTCCTGATCGCGGCCCTGGTCCTCTACGGCACGTGGCACATCCTGCGGGACTCGACGGTCGTGCTGCTCCAGTTCGCGCCCCCCGGGATCGACATCCAGGGGCTCCGCTCGAGCGTGCTCGGGGTCCCCGGCGTGGTGGGCCTGCACGACCTGCACATCTGGACCCTCGACGGTCGCCGCGCGGTGCTCTCCGCGCACCTCCAGGTCGACGACCCGACGTCGTTGGACGTGGTGCGGGAGCAGGCGACGGACGCGTTGGCGACGCTCGGGATCCACCACGTCACGCTGCAGATCGAGCGCGACGGCTGCAGCGGCGGGTGCGACGAGGACCACGCCGCGTGACCGTGTCCGACGAAGCGCTCGAGCGCACCGTCGGCCTCTTCTCGGCGTGCGCGCACCCGGCGCGACTCACGGTGCTGCTGCTGCTGGCAGAAGGGCAGGCCCGGTCCGTGTCGGAGCTTCAGGAGGCGACGGGGCTCAGCCAGACGGCGACGTCGCACCAGCTCCGCGTGCTCCGCGACGCTCACTTGGTGACGGCCACGAAGGTCGGTCGGCGGGTGCTGTACGAGCTGGCCGACCACCACGTCGCGCACATCGTGAAGGACGCGGTCGTTCACGCCGGGGAAGGGCGCTGACTGGGCGACGACGGGCGGGGTGACTTCTTGCTTGCTTGGCGCCACTTGGCGCCACTACTCGGTGAGATGCGCCGTCCGGCCGAGTTGTGGCCGGGATCGGCGCCACTACTCGGTGAGATGCGCCGTCCGGCCGAGTTGTGGCCTGGATCG
>Ga0209992_10000200_pt1 | contig 84338 bp, 111 predicted proteins | sample 2SBtaG_2_FD_182564 | JGI IMG/M metagenome (GOLD analysis project Ga0209992, IMG submission 182564) | Deep subsurface microbial communities from Kolumbo volcano to uncover new lineages of life (NeLLi) - 2SBTROV12_ACTIVE470 metaG (SPAdes)... | ecosystem: Environmental > Aquatic > Marine >... | reverse complement strand
GACCGTAACGCAATAATCCTTAAATAGTTTCTAACGTGGTTTTGCATATGTTAGAAGGGAATAATGCTCAAAAGACGGTGGAATCTCCAGCACAGCCTGTGCCTAATTTAAGAAAGCAAGTGTTTGAGTTTTTACAAAAGAAAGGACCATCTGTTCCTGTAACAATTGCTGAAGGTGTTAAGAGAGAATCTTTTTTTGTTGGTGCAGTTTTATCTGAGTTGTTTGAATCTAAGAAAGTGTTATTATCTCATGCAAAGATTGGTGGATCTCGTGTGTATTATATTAAAGGTCAAGAAGAACAATTGTCTGTGTTGTTTAATTATTTGCCAGAGGCAGAAAAACGTGCGTATACATTGTTGAAAGAAAAGAATGTTATTCGTGCTTCTGAAACGGAACCAGTTATTCGCGTTGCGTTATCTAATTTGAAAGATTTTGCTCGTCCTGTTGCTGTTGGTAGCGAACCTGGTTGGCGATGGCATTTGTATCAAGAAATTGTTGAAGCAAAACCTGTTGTTAAACAACCCGTGATTGTGAAAAAACAAGAACCGTTACCCGTTCAAGAAGAACAAAAGACAATACAACCAAAGGCAAAGAAAGCACCGAAGGTTGATGTGTTTGGTGATACAGTGCAACAATATTTATCACAACAAAATATTACGTTGCATGAAAGAGAAGTCGTACGAAAAAACAGTGAATGCACAGGCATCGTTACTATTACTTCACAATTAGGTCCTTTATCGTTATTTGTGTGTGGAAAGAATAAGAAGAAGATAAACGATCAGGATCTTGTGTTAGCATATCAAAAGGGTAAGGATAAGAAGATGCCTACATTATTATTGACGACAGGTGAACTCACAAAGAAAGCCCAAGAGTACCTCGTAAAGAATTTAAAGGGCTATGTGATTGTAAGAAAACTATGATAAAACACCTTTTATTCCTCATTGTAGTAACAAGCCTCTTGAGCTCTGTTGTCCTTGCTGAAGTATCCTTAGATAAGACATTAACAGATGTTGATGATTATTATTCTATTGTTTTTGGAGAAAACACCATTGGCGGTGACACGTTTGTTGGTACAGGATTAACGTTAGCATTTCAAAAATATAATTATGCTGATGTAGATGGTGTTCTTGAAGGTGAAGTGAGTGGTGATGTTGCACAAATTTTTATTGGTACACCCTGTAATAGTTATTTGGAAGCAGTGTTAGGATATTCGTGTGCTGAATGGCCGTTTGAAGAAGGTCAAGGTGTTGCTATTGTTCAAAATGGCAATGTGTACATTACGGGAACAACATCTGAAGATCGTCGTCGTGTTGGTCTTGTATTAAGTAGTTATCCTGATATTCCAGAATTAGCATTGTATTCGTTTATTATTGTTCAAGGAACAACATTAGAACTTGATCAGTTAACCATTATTCCTGGTAAGGCAGAAGATGAGTTTGTCTGTGGGGATGGTATTTGCGAACCTGGTGAAGCGTTCTTATGTTATCCTGATTGTAATAAACAATCCTGTTTTCAAATATGCCAAGAGGAAGGATATCCTTCTGCAACCTGTGATGTTGTATCGTCTAATACCAATATAGGATTATGTGTTGATGGTAAGAACATGGGATTACAATATTGTGCTGCAGGTAATGTCTGTTGCTGTGAAGAGCAAGATGCTTCATCAAATGAACCGCCTCCAAGTATGGATCCTGCATCAATTGAACAATCAAATGATCCTGATGCTGGTTCTGCACGTGCAGTTGTTGTTGTGGCTATTGTGTTGTTGACATTGCTTGTTGTTATTATCTTTATTTTTGTTCGCGGATGAGAAGTTGTGGAAAGTCTTTTAAACAGCCCTATTTCCTGTCTGTGATATGTCTCGGTAGCTCAGTGGTTAGAGCACACGGCTGTTAACCGTGAGGTCGAAGGTTCGAATCCTTCCCGGGACGCTTCTTATTATTTTTGTTGTACCAAAAGAAACATATTTATATAGATTTAAGAAACATTCCTATCGATAAAAAGAGGTAGAGATGGTAAAAAAAAGAAAAACATCGAAGACTGCAAAGAAGGTTGCACGTTCCATTGGACGTATAACAAAAGCAACATCGGTGAAAATTAATAAAAAATATAACCTTTCTAAAAAAGTTAAAGCTGTTAAATATGATATTATTGAAGGTATCATTTCATTCAAAAAAGAAATTATTAAAACAGTGGTTGAGGTTGTATTATTAATTACAGGAATATTATCGTTGATTGTTGGATTAATTATTTTTTTAGCAAAAAGGTTTCCTATTGAAAATATTCTTATACTCTATGGTGTTATTGTAACTATCGTAACGTTATTATTAATTGAGGCGAAACCAAAATGATTCAGAAGAATAAAATTAGGATGTATCTTTCGTTTTTGATTATTATTATTCTTGCAGTTGTTGTTTTCTATGGGTTATTGCCCTTCATGAATGCTCTTTTTGGTGGATTAATTCTTTTTGCATTATTCAAACCGCTCAATGATTATTGGGTGGTAAAGAAACACTGGAAACCTTCAAGAAGCGCTGTAACGGTCATTATCTTGAGTATTTTAATTATTATTATTCCATTGAGTGTTTTATTTTCTGTTGTTGGTGCAGAAGTGGTGGATGCTATACAGAATAAAGCTGTGTTGGGATATGTTACTTCTCTTAACGATCAATTTCCTCAATTTTCATTACTTGAAAAATTTAATGATCAATTACCTAAGGTTTCAGCATTCCTCGTTAATTTGGTAACGAATGCATTTTCTCAGATGGGTCAAGTTCTTATTAATTTTATCATCACTTATTTTATTTTCTATTACTTGCTTATTACTCCCAAACATGTAAAAAGAACATATGTGCATGCTATCATTCCCTTTAGTAAAAAGAATTCTTTGATATTATTGGATAAGTTTTCTGCTATTGTTAATAGTACGTTATGGACGTCTGGAATCATTGCGTTAGTGCAGGCTGGATTAATTCTTGGTTCATTTCTTTTTTTGGGTATTGAGGGAGCATTTTTTTGGGGTCTTGTTGCGTTTGTGTTATCATTCTTACCTGCTGCAGGAGTGTTCCTTGTGTGGGTTCCTGTGGATGTAGCATTATTTGTTAAGGGTGACTATACCGGTGCGATCATCTTACTCGTTGTGGGTATTTTTATGAGTACAATAGACAATATTCTGAGACCATTATTGCAACAACATAGTTCTGCTAAAATGCATCCTGTGACAACATTAGTAGGTGTCTTCATGGGATTATCATTATTTGGCATTATAGGCTTGATCGTAGGCCCTTTATTGTTGACATTTTTACTCCTTACCGTCCAAATGTTCAATGAAGAGTATGTGAAATAAATAAAACATTTTTCAAGACACTTTTTTTTTACGTAATTTCTTCGGTAACCCATACTTCTCAAGTGCGCAGTAAGCATCTATAAATAAATAATAAAATAGTTGTATGATGGAGATTCCGAAAAGAATTACACCTTTGCTTGCAGAAGAAGTTGGTTGGCATATCGGTGATGGAAGTATGAATTGGTATTCTAAACAAAATGGGAAAAATAAAGGATTTTATCAATTAAGAGGGCATCACACAGATGATAAACACCATTATATTAAGAGGATAAAACCAACATTCAAAAAATTGTATGACATTGATATTTCCTTAAGAGATATGCCTTCAACGAGAGTATTTGGATTTCAATTGTGGAATAATACCTTAGTTGCATTTAAACAAGAATTAGGTCTTCCTTTAGGAAAGAAAACTAATATTGTTATTCCAGAAACATTTCTAAAAACAGAAGAATTAACAAAGTCTGTTTTGAGAGGTATATTTGGTACTGATGGTTGTATTTATTTAGATCCAAGAAAAGAAAAGCTTTATCCGCGAATGGAAATAAAAACCATCTCAAAAACATTAGCAATCCAAATACACAAGGAATTTAATAATCTTGGCTTAAGAACCACCAAATACCTCTACGAAGACAATGGGCTGGGAAATCGTAAGCCATCGTATACCATCGTGACAAGGGGCGAAAAGATGTTGGAATTATTCATGAAAACAATATGCCCCAAAAATCCCAAGTTTATCCAAAAGTATTATTTTTATTGTCAGAAAATCTTATAAACTACTTCAAAGAGAATTATTCCTAAATGAGCCCGTGGCCCAGTCTGGCTAAGGCACTACTCTGATATGTATATCACAGAATATGTGTTTGTTGATTGCTCAGTAAGGTAGGGATCGTCGGTTCAAATCCGATCGGGCTCATACACATTCATAATGGCAAAAAAGAAACAACAAGAATGGATGAAACATGCAGGTGGCATAGTATTGCTTATTGTTGTTTCATTAGCTGTTTTTTCTGCTCTTGAATCTTTAGAAAAAAAATCGTTGAGTTCTACGGCAATGTTTGAATTGACGGAGGATGATATTTTTTCAACTACGTTTAATGCAAATGATGTTGCTGTCTTTGGATTGCAAGTGGGTGATCGTCTGCCTGAAGTTGTAGAACGATTAGGTGAGCCTGATGGTAAAAAAGAATTTGCTCAAGGTCGTGAAACGTGGGAGTATGGTGAAGCGTTAGCGTTAGATGGTACAGGGTTGATTGTTGTGTTTGATAATGGTGTTGTTATTTCTTTAACGATTCGTGAACCGTTCCGTCCATTATTACATGGGTTAACACAAGAGGGTTGGACGAAAGAAGCTATTTATGGTGAATTTGGTATTCCTGATAAAACCATCTTTTTACCTGCGGATGTTAATTCTGCATTGATTGTTCGTTTGTTAAAGTATGAAACGAGAGGGTTAGATATTATTGTTCGTAAAGAGAATGTTGTTGGGTTTGTTTTAAACTTAAATGATGAAACATTTGTTTCTGATGGTGTGCATGAGACAGAGACACTACAACCTGGCGTTAATGTTGTTACTTGATTGTTGCTCCGGCTTCAATGTCTGCATCTGGTTCTAATAAAATACATTTACCATCTTTTTCTGCTGCAAGTAACATGCCGTGGCTTTCTACGCCTCTGAAGGTTGCTGGTTGTAGGTTAACAAGAACGATAATACGTTTATCCTGTAGTTGTTCTGCTGTGTAATATTCTTTTAATGAGGTCACAATAGTAATAGGTTCGTCGTTACCCACGTCGACCGTTAAGACATAGAGTTTATCTGCATTTGAATGGTCTTCTACTTTTTTTATGTGTCCTACACGTAAGTCTAATGTTTGCCAATTGTTGAAGGTTATTTGTTCCATAGTGTTTTTCTTTAGTGGGAATTCTTAAGCGTTTCTAAAAGCAAATGGTTAAAAATAGATTATTCTGTGCTTCGTTAGCGGAAAGTCCCGTAGTGTAGTGGTCTAGCACGTGAGGTTCTGGGCCTCGAGACCCAGGTTCGACTCCTGGCGGGACTACTTGTACGCTCCTGTCGTCTAGTCCGGTTTAGGATGTCGCCCTCTCACGGCGGAGGCCCGGGTTCAAATCCCGGCGGGAGCGTATTATTTTTTTATTAACAATAGTGTATATTAACAATTGTTATGCCAATGTTTAAATAACAAAAGAAGATACGTAGTGGTATGGCAAAAAAAGGTGCAGTGTCAACGGCTGAATGGTTTTTACGTATTGGTGTGTTTGGTACTTTTCTTGGTCATGGTATGTTTGCATTAGGGGGTAAGGAAGGTTGGATTCCTTATTTTACATCGGTTGGTTTTACTGAAAGTATGGCTGCTACATTGATGCCGTTGATTGGTGGGATGGATATTGTTGTTGCATTCCTTGCATTGTTTATGCCATTACGTTTTGTTCTTGGTTGGGCTGCGTTATGGGGTTTTGTTACTGCGTTAATACGTCCTATTTCTGGCGAACCTATTTGGGATTTTGTCGAACGTTCAGCTAATTGGGCGGCACCATTGGCATTGTTAGCGTTGCAAGGTTTCCCGAAGAAGGCGAAAGACTGGTTGAAAGTTAGATAATGTAATCTACAAAGAAAGGGAAAGAAAAAAAGAGAGGTGTTCTTGAAATAAAATGATTGCAATGGAGAGTTTTAAGAAATTACAACAGAGAGATTGGATGTTGTTACTTGCTGCAATTATTTTATGGTTTGTTGTTGGTGCATTAATGCAATTGTTTGTTGGTCCGCAATCATCATATATTGTTGCATTATTTGTTGTTAGTTTGTTAGTTGCGTTAACAGTGTATATTAGTGGGAGAAGTTGGATTGCATTGTTGTTTTTTACGGTTGGTGCATTAGTAACATCTGGCATGGAAAACATGGGTGTGACAGGTTCTGAAAAGTTTATTGTGTTTTTAGTTGCTGGTATTGTGTTTGAACTTGTTTTTGTATTATTGAAAATTGAAATAAAAAATATACCTTTAGATATTACTATGGGTGTTGCTATTGCTGCAGCAAGTATCCCAATTACGACAGGATTTGTTTTATCATCTCAATTAATGGTTGTTTTATTGAAACCAATGATTAATCTTGCATTAGTGTCCTTTTTTATTGGATTGTGTGGTGCGTTAGTAGCGTTGCTTATTTGGTCTCGTGTGCGTACGACGAAATTTACGTTGCGTTTTAGATTTGATAGCTAACATTGGCATGGTTGCAGTCACGAAATGGTTATATACTATTATCATAAATAATTTCTTGTGAAAAGATGGTAAAAGAACCGACTTCTATGGGTGAGTGTATTTATTTTACTATCCGTACTGTTGGCTCGGGTAAAATACGTGCATGGGTGTTTAAAGCAACATGCCCTCAATGTAAAAAGGGATTAATGGGTAAGCCACGCGATCCTAAAACGGGTAAACCAAAGATTCGTGCTAAAGAATATGTGTGTCATGAATGTAAATATTCTGAAGAAAAGAAGGAACATGAAGAAAAGTTAACAGCTTCAATCAAATACACGTGTCCTCATTGTGAAAAGAGTGGTGAAACGGAAATTCCGTTCAAGCGTAAGAAAGTGCAGTTGTTTAATGAAGAAAAACAAAAGAAATATTCTGTGGATGCATTGCAGTTCTTATGTGATCACTGTAATGAAAAAATTAATATTACAAAAAAGATGAAGTAGTTTATTCTATATAATCAGTATGGTCTGCATGGAGAAGATTTCTAAATCTTACGGTAAATGCATCTTGTTCAAAGGGTGTGTGGGAATAAGTTTTTTCTAGACGAAGTCCTCCGACACTAACAGGGTGGTTTGGTGGATTGGGATGAGTAATTGTCACTAATGCACCTATAGTAACAAGAGGTTTAAGGATCATACCGATAGTATTTCTTACAGTCATTGTTTGTTCTCCTGTCTGGTTAACTACCTCTTCAAAACACGGTATTAATGTGTATGTGCTAAACGTACGTCGGCAGCTTTAATAGTTTTTCTTCCAGAATGGAGAGAAAATTTGACTGCTTTTTTGCCTATTTCTTCTGCGTGTGCTTCTAAGAGATCTTTTAATGCTTCTTTTGCTTCTTCGCTGACGCGTGGAGCTCCTGCTTTCTTGAGTAGTTTTTCCATCGCAGCTAAGGGTAAAATGGATCGTGTCATAGATAATACCTCCAATTTGTACTTCTTTTTACGAATAAAGGCTTTATAAGCGTTTCTGAATCTCAGACCAACACCTTTAAAAAGCTCGAATTGGTCAAAAAGTTACCCTACTGAAAAAACCGTTCGTGTATGCAAATGCACGTAAAAAGCCTAGTAGTCGTTGATTCAACGCCAGATTTCTATCGATAGTATGTGCGACAGTACCACAAGCGTTAAAAAGCAAATAAAGGAAAAAAAGTCACAATACAATGGGTAAAGTCAATAATAGTCCAAGAAAAGGAAGTAAGCAGTTTTGGCCGCGTAAGCGAGCTAAGAAGCTTGTTGCGCGAGTGCGTACATTTGCTTCCAGCACCGATGCGAAGCCATTAGGGTTCATTGGGTATAAGGCGGGGATGACGCATATGCGTGTCCGTGATAATAACCCACACTCTCTTTCTAAATCTCAAATTATTTCTATTCCAGTAACCATCATTGAATGCCCACCGTTAAAACCTCTTTCTCTACGATTTTACAAAAAAACAATTGACGGTTTACACTTACTTTCTGAAGTCTTTGCGGACAATGTTATCAAGACGATTAAGAAGGGTAAATCAGGGAAACAACCTGATGACGGTGCCTTTACTGAAGTTCGTCTTGTAGTGCACACGGAACCAAAGAAAACTGGTTTTGGTAAGAAGAATCATGATATTATTGAAGTTGCTGTTGGTGGTAAAGATCTAACAGAACAACTAACAAAGGCACAAGAGTTATTGAAGAAAGATTCTATTGCTATTGCTGAAGTTATTGATGAAGGTCAGTTAGTTGATGTTCATGGTGTTACAAAAGGTAAGGGAACCCAAGGTCCTGTTAAACGATTCGGTGTTCGTATTCGACAACACAAGTCAGAAAAAACAAAGCGTGGTCCTGGTAACTTAGGTGCATGGACGCCAAAGCGTGTTGCTGCTGGTCAAATTGCTCATGCTGGTAAGATGGGTATGCATCAACGGACAGAGTATAATAGGTTAGTTATGAAGATCGCAAAAGCAGAAGAAGTAAACCAAAAAGGTGGTATTAAGCAATATGGTGTAGTAAAGAACGACACAGTACTTATCAAGGGTTCTGTTGCTGGTGCAGCAAAGCGTCCTGTTATTTTTACCATGCCGTTACGAGCAAAAAGAAAAGCAGCATCATATGAAGTATTAGATATTAATGTGGATAATAAACAATGAAAGCAGATATTTACGCAGTGGATGGAAAGAAAAATGGTACTGTTACATTGCCAAAACAATTTAGTGAAGCTATTCGCCCTGATGTTATTAAGAAAGCACATGCAATTATTGAAGCAAACCAACGGCAACAATATGGTGCGTATGTTGGTGCAGGTATTCGTGCAGCTGCAGAAATGTCTCGTCGAAGAAAGAAATTCAAAAGTTCATATGGTATAGGTATTTCACGTGTACCAAGAAAACACTTTTGGCGTAGAGGGACACAATTTGGATTCATGGGTGCATTCGCTCCAGGTACTGTTAAAGGAAGAAAAGCACATCCTGCAAAAGCAGCACGTATTTTTGAACGTTCATTAAATGTTGCAGAAAACCGTTTAGCTATTCGTTCGGCAATGGCAGCAACTATTCATGAACACTACGTGAAAGAACGCGGTCATCGTTTTACTGAATTAATATCTGTTATTGAAAACAAAGCTGAAGCATTAACAAAAACAAAAGATGTTACTGCATTTTTAACAAAATTACAATTAACAGAAGAATTAGAACGTGTAGCAGTAAGAAAGGTTCGTAGTGGTCGTGGAACCATGCGTAATCGTAAGTATAAAACAAAGAAAGGTCCGTTACTTGTTGTAAGTAAGCCTTGTGCATTAACAAAGGCTGCTGAAAACATTGCTGGTATTGATATCTGTGAAGTGCGCAATATGAACGTGCAATTACTCGCTCCTGGTGGTGTTCCTGGACGTTTAACATTATTCACCGAAGCAGCAGTAAAAGCGTTAGAAGAACAAAACTTATTCTTCAAAACAGTAAAGAAACCTAAAGAAACAAAGGTTGTAAAAAAGGCTGTTAAGAAAATCGTAAAGAAGGTAGTTAAAAAAACGGCAGGTAAGAAACAATGAAAGATCCATACACTGTCGTAAAATATCCTAAGCCTACAGAAAAGGCAGTACGGTTAATGGAATCAGAAAATAAGTTAGTCTTTATTGTTGATAAGAAAGCAACGAAGAAAGAAATTAAAGAATCATTAGAAGATATGTTTAAAGTAAAAGTATTACAAGTGAACACAACAATTATGCCTACAGGAAAAAAGAAAGCATATGTTAAGTTATCACTTGAAACACCTGCAATTGATATTGCAACACAGATGGGTATGTTATAATGGGTAAGAGAATTATTTCACAACGACGCGGACGAGGTACGTCCACATATAGTGCTCACTCCCATCGTTGGAATATTGCTATTAGTCATAGAAAGTATGATGACATTGAAAAGAACGGTGTATTAGCTGGTACGGTTAAAGACTTAACACATTGTAAAGGTCATACGGCACCAATTGCTATTATTCAATTTGAAAATGGTGAGTACCATTCTGTCTTTGCTCCTATTGGTATCAAAGTTGGTGACACAGTATATACTGGTGAAAAAGGTAAACCTACTGTGGGTAGCACATTACCACTAAAGAGTATTCCTGAAGGAACACCTATTTGTAACATCGAAGTACGTATTGCTGATGGTGGTTCATTAGTGCGCACATCCGGGAGTGGTGCTAAACTACTCAATATCACTGATAAAGGCGTTGTTGTACAGATGCCGTCAAAGAAGAAGAAAACATTTAATCCTGAATGTCGAGCAACGATTGGTCGTATTGCTGGTTCGGGAAAGAAAGAAAAACCGTTAGTAAAAGCGGGTAAACATTATCACATGATGAAAGCACGAGGAAAATTATATCCACGTACATCAGGTGTTGCTATGAATGCAGTGGACCATCCATTTGGTTCCGGTCGTGGTCGTCACGCTGGTAAACCCTTAACGGCTCCGCGGTTCGCACCGCCAGGTAGAAACGTTGGTAAGATTCGTGCAAGAAGAACAGGGAAGATACGATAACAATGGCAGATGAAATATTTAGATACAAAGGAAAGACGCTAGAAGAATTGAAGCAATTAGATATGAAGGCATTTGCAGAGTTAGTTCCTTCTCGTAAAAGACGATCGTTACGTCGTGAAATTATTAAGAAAGCAGAGCCGTTACTCAAAAAGATTCGGTCTGCAGGTGATGGGTACAGAAAGAAACCTATCAAAACACACATGCGTACCATGTTAGTTGTTCCAGAAATGGTTGGAAAGACTATTGGTATTCATAACGGCAGAGAATTTGTCGAAGTTATTATCACAGAAGAGATGCTTGGTTTGTATCTTGGTGAGTTGTCACAAACACGAAAGAAACTATCGCATGGTTCTGCAGGTGTTGGTGCAACGAAATCCAGTACATCTTCAGCATCAAAGGCTAAATAATGAAAACAGACGAACATAGTGCAAGCGCAATGGGAAGAGATTTGTCTATTTCGACGAAGCATGTAAAGGTCATTGGCAATTACATTCGTGGAAAACCAGTCAAATGGGCAAAGGAACGGCTCACTAAAGTTATCGCTATGAAAGAGGCTGTGCCCTTTACCATTCACAATCATAAGATTGGTCACCGTTCTGGTCACATGGGTTCGGGTAGATATCCTGTAAAGGCATCGGCAGAAGTATTAAACCTCTTGAAGTCTGCTGAATCAAATGCAGTAAATAAAGGATTAGATGCTGAAGCGTTAATCGTTCAAGCATTCGTACCTAATTATGCGTCACGTCCTTTCCATCATGGTCGTCAACGTCGTGTTAAGATGAAGCGTACACATTTGGAAATTATTGTTGAAGAGAAAGTGCAAGAGAAGAAGAAACGTGAACAAGGTAAGAAAGTTGAAGCTCCTAAGACTGAAGAAACACCAAAGAAGGTTGTTAAAAAAGTCGTTAAGAAGGTTGTAAAGAAAACAGTAGGTGAAAAGAAACAATGATTGAAAGAAAATTCGTAAACCAAAAGTTAAGAGAATTCCAGATCCAAGAACACATTGGACGCATCTTTGCAAAGACTGGGTACTCCCATATTGAAATCAAACGTACACCGTTAGGTGAAAAAGTTATTGTATACACAACACGTCCTGGTATTGTTGTTGGTAAGAAAGGAGATAACATTAAGAAATTAACAGCATTATTAAAAAATAAGTACAAGTTAGAAAATCCTCAATTAGAAATTGGAGAAATTACCAACCCGATGTTAGATGTTGATTATGTTTCTGATCGTATTGCTGCAAGTCTTGAACGGTTTGGTCAAAAGCGTTTCAAGTCTATTGGATATCGTATTTTACAGAATATCATGGATGCTGGTGCTATTGGTGCTGAAGTTGTCCTTTCTGGTAAGATCCCTAGTGCTCGTGCACGTTCATGGAGATTCTCTGCTGGTTATTTGAAGAAGTCTGGTGAAATTAACCAGTCACAAATTAGTAAGAAGAATCTTAGTATGACAAACAAGTTAGGTTCTATTGGTATTGGTGTTCGTATTATGACTCCTGATATTTTATTGATTGATAAAACACTTGCTGAACAAACGTCTGCATTATCAAAGTCTGTTGCTGAACCTCTTGTTGAAGAAATTCCTCATAAGAAAGTTGCAGCTGATAAGACTGTTGAAGTGTCTCAAGTTGAAAACATTGATGTTATTGAAGTGAAAGATGAAAAGAAGACTGTAAAGAAAGTTGTTAAAAAAGCAGTTAAGAAAGAGGTAAAGAAAGTTGTTAAAAAAGCAGTGAAGAAAGTTGCTGAGGTAAAGAAATAAGATGGCTACAATCAAACGTCAGGAACTTGCAAAAATGTCTGTTGAACAATTAACAGCAAAGAAAGTTGACTTACAAAAGGAATTGATGAAGTTGAACATGCAACGAACAATGGGTACTACATTAGAAAATCCTGGTCTTGTTCGTGCAACACGTAAGGCCATTGCTCGCATTCACACGTATCTTACACAGAAAAATAAGAAGCCTGTTGAAAAACCTGCTGAAACAAAAGTTACGAAGAAAGTAACAAAGAAAGCTGTTTCACAATCGAAAAAACCAAAGGAGGAGAAGAAGACACAATAATGATCGAAAGAGACCCGATTACAGGGCTTCCGAAGGAGTTAGATGTTTGGGAAAACATCGCTAAAGGTGAGCAACGGATTAAAGTTGTAACAGAAAAAAGAAAGTTCGGAAAGTTGATCACAGTCGTAAGCGGTATTGATCCAAAAGCTATCGATCTCAAAGACATTGCAAAGAAGTTGAAGTCAAAATTGGCGTGCGGCGGTACAGTCAAGGGCACCAACATCGAATTGCAAGGAGATCACAAGAGAAGAGTGAGGGAAGAATTAGTCAAAATCGGTTTTGACAAAAATTCCATCGACTAACAATGCAAAGGAAGCTAAGAGACATACCAAAAGGAGAATTCATTGGAAAAATGGTAGAAGTAATGCAAGCGGAAAATCCCACGTTAGTGGGTGTACATGGTCGTGTTATTGATGAAACCAAGAATACATTCGTTATTGAAGGCGAAAACAAAGAAACAAAGACACTGGTAAAAAAACAAGTGACACTTAAAACAACAATAGATGGTAAGGAGTATCTCATTGATGGGAAGCTTTTACAGGGGAGACCTGAAGAGCGACTCAAGAAGAAGATGAGGATCTAACATGAAAACAACAAAACAAATTCGAACGCATGGACGTGTATTTACTGGGAAAGTTATTAGTGACGTTTTCCATAAGACAACAACGATAGAGTTCGCACGTCAAATATATAATAATAAGTATGAGCGATTCCAAAAGCGTAAAACAAGAATTAAAGTGCATGTTCCTGATGATGTTGCAGTAGTAAAAGGTAACATATTGAAGGTTATCGAAACACGTCCTCTTTCAAAAACAAAAAATTTCATTGTTGTGGAGGTTATGAAAGATGAAAGCAGTTAATGCAAACGTAACCCATTCATTACCGCACCGTGCAAAGGTGCAAACGTGTGATAACTCTGGTGCAAAGGTACTTCGTATTATTTCAGTTAAAGGTGCAAAGACCGTTAAGGGTAGAAAGCCGACAGCACGTGTTGCTGATTTGGTCTTAGCGTCAGTTATCAAAGGCACGCCTGCTATGAGAAAACAAGTAGTGCATGCAATCATTGTCAGACAAAAACAACCATACAGGAGAGCCGATGGAACACGTGTGTGCTTCGAAAGTAATGCTGCTGTGGTGTTAAAGGATGACAAGGGAACGCCAAAAGGGACAACTTTTAAAGGTCCTATTGCAAAAGAAGCCGCCGTTAGGTGGACGAGAATATCAAAAATAGCGAGTATGGTAGTATAACATGAAACAAGCTTTTGCGAATGCATGGAAGTCGAGTAAAAACCGTAGAAAACAACGGAAATACATAGCTAACGCCCCATTACATATTCGTGGAAGGTTTTTACATACGCATTTGGCAAAGGAACTTATGAAGAAATTTGGTCTTCGTTCTATTCGTGCAAGAAAAGGTGACAAAGTAAAGATTATGGTTGGACAATACAAGGGTAAGACAGGTACTGTTGAATCTGTTGATATAGATAACACAAAATTGCTTATTGATACTGCGTCTTCAACGAAACGTGACGGTTCAAAGGCATATTATCCTATTCATCCTTCAAATGTGCAAATCCAAGAATTATCATTGGATGATGCACGTCGACAGAAACATATGAAAAAAACGGACGGTAAACAATGACTCATCAAAAAAGATTCGCAGCAACAAAGAGAACAGCATTACCACGTAAAGGTACAAAGTATCTTACTGCTGTATGTCCTGGTCCTCATATGAGAGCTGAAGCGTTATCAGTAAATGCGTTATTGCGTGATACACTTACTATTACAACATCTACACGGGAGACAAAACAATTGTTACATGCTGGTGCTGTGCACATTAATGGTGTTGTTCGTAAGGATCATAAGTTCCCTGTTGGTTTCCTTGATGAAGTTTCATTTGATGGAATAGCTGATCAATATACTTTGATTTACAATACGTTAGGGAAGTTGGAAGCACAAAAAAGTAAGAAAGGTGTTCGTGCATTGAAAATCATGGGTAAGAAAGCAGTACAAAAAGGTAAGATTCAAATTAATTTATTCACGGGTGTTAATATTTTATTAGATAAAGACAAAAATTACAGTGTTGGCGATAGTGTTGTTGTTGAAAAGCAAAAAGTTACAAAGCATTTGAAGTTTGAAAAGGGTGCTCATGTATTTTTAACAGCTGGTAAACACGTTGGCCACCAAGGTGTTGTTGAAGAGATTAAGAAGACAGAAAGTTGGACACAACCAAATATCATTGTCGTAAAGACCAAAGAAGGAACGTTTGAAACATCACAAGACTATGCGTATGTGGTGGATGGAGCTATCTAATGCAAGAAACAGTTCAAGAAAACAAGATGAGAGAAATTCGCGTTGAGAAGATCACGCTAAACTGTGGTACAGGTGGTCCTGGACCTAAGTTAGAGAAATCTCTAAAGTTATTATCAATGTTATCTGGTATGAAAGCAGTAAGTACAAAGACCACAAAGCGTATTCCTACGTGGAGTGTTCGTCCTGGTTTAGAATTGGGTTGTCGTGTTACTGTTCGTGGTAAGAAAGCTGCGAAACTTCTTGATTTGTTAATTCAAGCAAAGAAGAAGGAATTGAAGAAGTCTTCATTTGATGATCATGGTAACGTTGCATTTGGTGTTCATGAGTATTTAGATATTCCTGGTATTGAATACGATCCTGATATTGGTATTATTGGTTTTGAAGTTGCGGTTACACTTGAACGTCCTGGTTTCCATATTCGTCGTAGAGCAAGAGGGAAGAAAAGTATCCCTTTAGCACATAAGATTACCAAAGAGAACGCTATTACATTTATGGGAAAAACATATGGAGTAAAGGCAATTTAAAATGACAACAAGCAGTTTCACAAAGGTATTCAAACAATTACGGGTTAAGCCGGTTAAGTTAGAGAAAGTTAAGAAACATAATGCTCCAAAGAAGAGAACGTGCGGTAAGGCATTGAAGAAGTGTCGTCGTTGCGGTTCGAACACAGGTCACATTCAAAAATATAATTTGAAGCTTTGTCGTAAGTGCTTTAGAGATATTGCAACATCGATAGGATTTAGGAAGTATAGTTGAGGAAATAAACATGTTAAATGACCCATTAGCGAATACATTGAACGTCATACAAATGGCTGAAAAAACAGGGAAGAAACTCTGTGTAGTGAAACCTTCATCTAAACTCATTTGTACGGTGTTACAAATCCTTCAGGATAAGAAGTACATTGGTTCGTTTGATGTTGATGAGAATGTTCCTGGTGGCCAAATCACAATTAATTTAATTGGTTCGTTGAATAAGTGTGGCGCTATTAAACCACGGTTTTCAGTGACGCTTGAAGATTTTGAAAAGTTCGAAAAACGGTATTTACCTGCGAAAGGGTTTGGTTTTTTGATTGTTTCAACGTCAAAAGGTATTATGATCCACAATAAAGCAAAGGATGAACAAGTGGGAGGCAAGCTTCTTGCGTACGTTTATTAGCAATGGTAAAGAAACAAGACAAAGGATTAGTAGCATCGGTTGCCATACCTGATGGTGTAACAGCAACGTTGAATGAAGCAATGCTTACTATCAAAGGTGGTAAGGGCGAAGTTATTCGTAATGTTCTTTCTCCATTAGTTGCTATTGAAATTAAAGATAAGGCTATTGTGTTAACAACAACGTCTGGTAAGAAGAAGTTTAGTCGTATGTTCCAAACATTATGTGCTCATGTTGCTAACATGATTAAGGGTTCTATGGAACCGTTCTTATATGAAGTAAAGATTTGTTCTGGTCACTTTCCAATGACGGTGAAGAAAGATGGTGACGAAGTTGTTATTAGTAATTTCCTTGGCGAAAAGATTCCTCGTCGTTCAAAGATTGTTGAGGGCGTTGCTCTTGACATTAAAGGTGATCTCATTACAATCACAGCGTCTGATATTGAAAAGGCAGGACAAACTGCAGCAAATTTGGAGCGAGCAACAATCATTAAGAAACGTGACATTCGTGTGTTCCAAGATGGCTGTTATATTACTGTAAAGCCTAATACAAAATGACTGACTTATTAAAATTACGAAATGAAGCGAAGGCAAAGAAGCCAACGTTCTTGAAACAAGCTGCGCATCTTTTACCAAAGTTAAAGAAGAACTGGCGTGCTCCTCGTGGTCGTCATTCTAAGTTCCGTACGAAGTTACGAAGTTATCGTAAGCAACCGTCTATGGGATATGGTTCTCCTAAGGAAGTTCGTGGTTTAACACATGATGGTCACAAAGTTATTATTGTTAGTACATTGAAAGAGTTAGAAGGTATGACTGACCCTGTTACGATTGCTGGTAATGTTGGTATGAAAAAAAGATTAGCATTAGTACAAGCATGTGAAGAAAAGAAGATTCAAATCCTTAACGTACAAGATATAGCAGTATTCAAGGAATCTGTTGCAACGACACTTAAGGAGCGTAAAGCATTGATTACAAAGCGTAATGAAAAGCGTGCTAAAAAGGCTGCTAAGAAGGAAGAAAAGAAAGACGATAAAAAAGATGATAAGAAAGCAGCAAAGAAAGAAACAACGGAACAACCTGAAGAATCAAAGAAGCAGGTAGAACAAGAAAAGCGTAAGATCTTGGAGAAGAAAGAATGAACTTAAGTAATAAGAAACGGATTGCAGCACAAGTATTGAAGTGCGGTCAAACGAGAGTTGTGTTTGACGTTGAGAGTCTGGATTCTATTAAAGAAGCAATCACAAAAGCTGATATTCGTTCTCTTGCAAAGGATGGCATTATTAAGAAGAAGCCGAAACAAGGTGTTTCAAAAGGTGGATTGCGAAAGCATTTAAAGCAAAAGAGAAAGGGAAGACGAGCTGGTCCTGGTCGAAGAAGTGGGACAAAGCATGCACGATTACCAAAGAAAAATGCATGGATGAACAAGACACGTGCTATTCGTGATTTGTTAAAGACATTGCGTGAAAAAGAAGTTATTGGTACGAAGAGTTATCGTTTGTTATATCGTAAGGCAAAGGGTGGCTTTTTCAGAAGTCGTCGTCATATTAAATTATACATTGAGGAGCACAGTCTTGGACAAAGCACTAAAAAACAATGAAGAGTTTCAAACGTCGTGGAATGTTGTATAAGAGAAAGCGTCAAGGTAAAACTGATTATAAGCGTCGTCTTGGTTTGTTAAAGGCTGGTCAGATTCGTTTAGTTATACGTCGTTCATTACATAATATTACTATTCAGTTTGTTCAATTTCATCCTGATGGAGATACTATTTTATCGGCAACATCTTCAAAAGAATTACAAAAGAAGTATAATGTTAAAGGTTCGATGAAGAACACACCGGCTGCATATCTTGTTGGTTTATTGGCTGGTAAGAAAGCGTTAGGATTGAAAGTAAAAGAAGCAATTCCTGATTTAGGTGGAAGAAAACCTCATACAGGTGGAGCTGTTTTTGCTGCATTACGTGGTGTGATTGATGCTGGTATTCCTATTCCTCATGAAAAAGTTACAGATGAAGGCTCTGTATTCCCTACGCAGGAGCGTATTGAAGGGGCTCATTTGACGGTAAAGCAGGATTATAAAGGGTTAAAGGAGAAATTGGTATAACAAAATGGTCGATGACAAAGCAAGCACAGTAGTGAATGTACCGAAGAAGGAAGAGCAAGTACCGCAAGGTGTTTCTCGTCAAGGTGTTTCTCGTGAACGTGCATTTGATATTGAAGCATGGAAACCTATTACAAAGTTGGGTCGTTTAGTGAAGGCTGGTAAGATTACAAGTATGGATGAAATTTTAGATAAGGGTATGACTATTCTTGAAGCAGAAATTGTTGATGCATTATTACCTGGTATTCAAAATGACTTATTATCTGTTGGCCAATCTAAAGGTAAGTTTGGTGGTGGGAAACCAAGTATTTGGCGTCAAACGCAAAAGAAAACAAAGGAAGGAAATAAAGCAAGTTTTTCTGCGTTAGCTGTTGTTGGTAATGGTGATGGATACATTGGTCTGGGATTAGGTAAGGCTAGAGAAACTGTTCCTGCTCGTGAAAAGGCAACGTTCCAAGCAAAGTTACATCTTATTAAAATTCGTCGTGGTAGTGGTTCATGGGAATCAGGAGAACCTAAGGCTAATTCTATTCCATTTGCTGTACAAGGTAAGTGTGGTTCTGTTAAGATGACATTAATGCCTGCACCGCAAGGTAAGGGGTTAGTGGTTGAGAAAGAATGTCGTAAGATTTTGAGTATGGCTGGTATTAAGGATGTGTATTCTAAAACGTCAGGTCACACGGGTACAAAATTAAATTTATTGAAAGCATGTTTCAACGCGTTAGAACAGTTATCTAAGGTGAAAGTTCAAGAGGAACATTATCAAACGTTAGGTATTGTGGAGGGTGCAAAAGTATAATGGCACTTGACAAGAAGCGGATTGCAGTCATTCGTATTAAGGGTAAGCCTGGTATGAAGATGGATATTAAGAATACGTTTATGCGTATGCGTTTGTATAAGAAACACACGTGTGTTGTTGTTCCGAATACTCCTGAGAGTATTGGCATGCTTGAAAAGATTAAACATGCTGCGACATGGGGCGAAATTGATGAAAAAACATGTATTGCATTATTAACGAAGCGTGGTAAGTTACCTGGTAATAAACCATTAACTGATGCGTATGTTAAAGATAAGTTAAAGGAAAGTATTCCTGAGTTAGCTAAAGATTTTATGTCGTTTAAGAAGGAATTGAAAGAAGTTCCTGGTTTGAAATTATTTTTTACGTTGAATCCTCCAAAGAAAGGATTTGAACAAAAGGGTATTAAGGTTCCTTTTTCTCAAGGGGGCGTATTAGGGTACCGTAAAGATAAGATTAATGATTTGTTGGAGAAGATGGTATGACTGCTCAACGAATTCGTAAAGCAAAGCGTGCACGCGGTACTAATACTCATGGTGGTGGATCTACGAAGAAACGTCGTGGTTCAGGTAACCGTGGTGGATATGGTAACGCTGGTACGGGTAAGCGTGCTGATCATCGTAAATTTACAGTATTACAGAAGTTTGGTTTATCATATTTTGGTAAGCACGGGTTTAAGAAAAAGAATGTTTCTCCTGTTAAGGCGATTAACGTGGGTGATTTACCACAAACACCAAAGGTTAATTTAACGGCTATGGGTATCCAAAAGTTATTAGGTTCAGGTACACCGCAAGGTAAGTACGAAATCACGGTTGCAACATGCTCTGCACGGGCTAAAGAAAAGATTGAAAAGCTTGGTGGCACAGTGCTTGTTACAACACCTTCTGAAGTGAAAGCTAAAGAAGAATAGTTAAAAAGAAGGAAAGGAACAAAGTATAATGGGTTTTTTAGAAAACGTTGCAAATATTTTTCCTGAAGTGCGTGCTCCTACAGAAAAAAGACTTTCTTTTAAGACGAAGTTAAAGTGGACGTTGCTTATTCTTGTTGCATTCTTTATTTTATCAGCTATTCCTTTATATGGGTTAGGTCAAAATGCATTATCTCAGTTTGAATCGTTATCGATTATTTTGGGTGCAAGTTTTGGTTCTATTCTTTCATTGGGTATTGGGCCTATCGTAACGTCATCCATCGTACTGCAGTTGTTAACAGGTTCAGGCATTTTGAAGATTGATACAAATACTCCTGATGGTAAAAACTTTTTCCAGAGTTTACAAAAGATTGTGACAGTATTCTTTATTATTTTTGAAGCGTTTATTTATGTATTCTTAGGTGGTCTCGCTCCTGCTGCGGAGTTGTTAGGAACATCAAGTTATGTGGCAATGCAGTTTGTGTTAGTGTTCCAATTAATTTTGGGTGGTTTCATGGTATTATACATGGATCAGGTTATTAACAAATATGGATTTGGTTCTGGTGTATCATTGTTCATCGCTGCCGGTGTGTCCAGTTCAATTGTCGTACGTGCATTCTCGCCATTAAACAGCGTTGGTGCATGGGCATTTGGTTCTGGTCAGGCGCCTATTGGTCAAGCGTGGGTATTTTTCCAGTCGTTGATGGGTCGTAATCCGTTGGGTGCAGGGTTGGCATTGGCTGTTATTATTGCAACGGTTGTTATCTTTTTGTTAGCAGTGTATGCTCAGTCGATGAAGATTGAGATTCCGTTATCGTTTGGTCGCGTTCGTGGTCATGGTATGCGGTGGCCGTTAAACTTTTTGTACACATCCAATATTCCTGTTATTTTAACAGCGGCATTACTAGCAAATATTCAATTATGGGCTAGATTGCTTGAAAATTGGGGTAAACCGTTCTTAGGGACGTTTATTGGGAACACGCCGTCAACGGGGTTGGTTTCATGGATTTATCCTCCGAATGTGATGCAAGGTCTTATTACGAGTTCGTTAACTGGTTTAGATATTGCACATGCTGCTGCGTACATGACATTAATGATTGGTGGTGCAGTATTATTTTCCGTGTTCTGGGTGCAAACGTCAGGTATGGATGCTGCCGCTCAAGCAAAGAAGATGATGGCATCTGGTTTACAAATTCCTGGGTTCCGTCGTGATCCGAGAGTGTTAGAAGCAATTCTTAATCGTTATATTCCTTCATTAACTGTGTTAGGTGGTATTGCTATTGGTGTATTGGCTGCTGGTGCGGATTTAATGGGTGCGTTAGCAAATGGTACGGGTATTTTATTAGCAGTAATGATTATATACAAGCTTTACGAGGAGATTGCACAGCAGCACATGATGGATATGCATCCTGCGTTGCGTAAAATGATGGAAACATAACAATGGTCTTAGAACAGTTTTTTGAGTGGGTATTTCAACCGTTATTCTTATGGGGTGATGCAGTGGGTATTATTCTTGTTTCGTTAGTGTTAACGTTAATGATCAATATTACGTATAAGTTGGTAACAGATCAGGAGTTGATGAAGACCTTAAAGAAGGAATTGAAAGATATGCAGAAAGAGTTGAAAGAGTTGAAAGATAATCCTGAGAAGTTTATGGAAGCACAGAAGATGATGATGGAAAAGAACATGCAGTATATGAAGCATAGCATGAAGCCAACATTGATCACATTTGTTCCATTGATTCTTATTTTTGGTTGGTTACGATTACGCTTTGGCGATGCTGGTGAGATTGTTTCATGGGGTGCAAAAATACCCTTATTTGGCACTGGTTTTGGTTGGTTAGGGTTATATTTTTGGTCAGCGATCATCTTTAGTTTGATCACACGGAAACTGATGAAGATTCATTAGAAAGACCCAAAAGCCTTTTAAAGCGTGTTTGGGCGTTCATTCTACGATGGTTTCAACATTAAATATGCGTGGAAAAAGACGTAAAATAGTTCGTTTACCTGGTGGTCGGAGAAAGAATGTAGTATCTGATAAGCATCCTTCAGCACCTGTTTGTGCTGTTACAGGGCGTCGTTTACATGGTGTTCCACGATTACGTCAAGCGAAGTTACGTGCAATACCACGATCGCAACGAAGTCCTACACGCCCGTTTGGTGGCGTATTAAGTTCAAAGGCTATGCGTGATTTTTTTAGAAGAAAGGCGAGGAATGAATAATGTTGGATATTGGTACCGTTTGTATGAAGCTTGCTGGTCGTGATGCTGGTATGAAAGCTGTTATTGTAGAGAAGATTGATGGTACCTTGGTGTTAATTGATGGTCAAGTACGTCGTCGTAAGTGTAATATTATGCACTTAGAACCGTTAGATCAAACGTTGGATATTAAGAAGGGTGCAAAACATGCTGATGTTGTTGCTGCGTTTAAGAAAATTCATGTTGTTATTGCTGATGTAAAATCGAAGTCTCCTAGGGCTCGTCCGATTAAAGTAAGAAAGTCTTTGTTGAAGAAGAAGGACGTTCCAAAGATAGAAGCAGTAAAGAAAGATGTTCCTAAAAAAGAAACTAAACTTGCGAAGAAGGTTGTTAAGAAAGTTGTAAAAAAAGTTACAAAGAAGGTTGCTAAAAAATGACTGAAAAAGATATGCAAGCAAAGTATATGGAATTCCAAATGATTCAACAGTCTATGCAACAGTTACAACAACGAAAACAAATTATTGAAAATCAAATGACTGAGTTTACTACACTTATTGAAACGTTAGATGGATTAAAAGGTGCTAAGAAAGCATCACCCATTTTTGCTCCGTTAGGTTCTGGTGTTTTTGCTAAAGCGACGTTAGAAGAAAATGATAATGTTCTTGTGAATATTGGTTCTGGTATTGCTATCGAACGTGATATTGCTACATCAAAAGAGTTAGTGAAAAAACAGTTAGTTGAATTGCAAGATCTTGCTAAGCAATTGGATGCTGAAGTAAAAGAAGGCATTGAAAAGGGTACAAAATTAAGTGCTGAATTGTCAAAGGCTGCTGCAACACAACAACAAGAGCATGTGCATGATGAGAATTGTGCTCACGATCATAAACACTAGTTTTCAGCCTGTTGACCCGCTAAATCTATTTAAACGCATTTCTGATAGGTCTTCTATGATCACTGACCCTGAGGCTTTACTACAGTTTTACGCTCGTCGTGATGTGCAAGATGCTATGGTTGCATTGGCAAAAGATCGTGAAGTTGCTGTGAAGTATGGTGATGGTGGTTTTGGTAAACGTCCTGATATGATCCAGTATCCTTCTGATGTTTTAGAGTTTGCACGGAATGGTGCAACGTCATTTCATGTGTCTGAAGAACGGTGGCGTAATCCTTTAGAAATTGTAACGGGTATGCCAAAGAAAGAGTTGGATGGGTTACGTATTGGTTGGGATTGTGTGTTGGATATTGATTCTCCGTATGTTGAGTATTCTCAAATTACAACGTATTTGTTGGTTGAAGCATTGAAGTTTTATGGGATTACATCTGTTGGTGTGAAGTTTAGTGGTCGTAAAGGGTTTCACATTCTTGTTCCGTTTGAATCGTTTCCTGAAGAAGTGGGTGGTATTCCTATTGAAATAATGTTTCCTGAAGGACCGCGTATGATTGCTGCATTTTTAGAGGATATGATTGCTGATAAGTTGCGTGATTCTATTTTGTCTGGACAGTCGTTGCAAGAGATTATTAAGGCGACAGGAAAACCTGAAAAAGAATTAATAACAGTTGATGGAAAGTTTAATCCGTTTGCTGTTGTTGATATTGATACTATTCTTATTTCATCTCGCCATTTGTTTCGTTCGGTGTATTCTGTGAATGAAAAGTCCGGATTGATGAGTATTCCTGTTGATCCTAATGCTGTGCAAACATTCAAGTTGGGATCTGCAAAGATAGACAAGGTAACAACAGATATTCCTTTTATGAGGAAGGCAGAACCGGGTGAAGCACGGTCGTTAGTGATGCAATCCTTTGATTTTTCAAAACGTCCAGGACAGGAGAAGAAGCGTTCTACTATTATTATGAAAGGGAAAGATGTCTTTGCTCTTGATGCAGCACAACAAAAGCATGATTTTAGCCAGGAAGCTATTAATTATGTTGAAATTAAAGAAGAGTATTATCCGTCGTGTATTCAACAGTTGTTAAAAGGTGTGCAAACAGATGGGCGTAAACGTGCAGTCTTTGTGTTGATGAATTTCTTTAATGCATTACAATATCCGTATGAAATTATTGATGCTAAATTGCAAGAGTGGAATGCTAAAAATTATGAACCGTTACGTGAGGGATATTTGCGTGGCCAATTACAATCGATTAAACGAAGTAAGACACGTATGTTGCCACCGAATTGTTCGAATAAAGCATATTACAAAGATTTAGGGGTTGCGTGTGTGGGATTGCATTGTGATAAAGTTAAGAATCCTTTGAATTTTACGTTGGGTAAGTTACGGTGGGAAAAGCAGAAGAAGAAAACAAAAAAGAAGGTTGTTAAAAAAACGGTAAAGAAAGCTTCAAAAAAACAAGCGGCGTAATGCGTTCCTCTCTTTTATTGTTCGTTGTTCTTTGTATAACTTAAGTGCACGTAAGATTTCTTTAGTGTTTTTACCATATCCTTGTTTGCGTAAGAATTGGCAAAATTGTGTAACATTCTTTGGATCTTCTGTGTGTTTACATCGTTCAAAGTCGATGAGTGTTACCTTGTTTTTTACAACGATGGCGTTTTTTGTTATACTATGCATTTCGAATTTGTTTACGTTCATTCTATCCATAATAGAACATTGGTCAAAGATCTGGCGTAAGATATCTTCTTTTTTTGCTGGCGTTTCTGTTTTCAAGTACACAGAAAGGTGGACACCGTCAAGGTATTCCATGACTAAGGTCGTTTTATCTGAAGTATAATATGTTGGTCCAATCTTTTTTTTATTGAGTTTTTGTAACCATTCTGCTTCAATGGCAATACGGCCGATGGCTGTGCTGTTTGTGTTTGTTATTTTGATGGCACATCGTCGTCGTCCATAGAATCCTTTGTACACAATGCCTCGTTTTCCTTTTCCTATAATATTTCCCCGAGTAAGGTGTTGTATCATGTACTGATCCTCTGTACTGGCGTCATAGAAAGGTATTTAAATACTCATCTCGGATGATGGATCAAGTAAAGAGGTTATATTAATGAGGTTAGGTTCTCAACGTGCGCTTATAGGAATAATTTTTGCGATATTAATATCTTCTTTTTCTGTCGTTGCAGCAAATGAGACAGAATTTGACCCAACAACAAGTTATGAATGGCTTATTGGTGTGTGTCCTGGTGGTGATTGTGGTGATGTTACCACAACAGCATTGTATGCAATGACGATGAAGCTTGCTGGATATGGTAATACCTATGGTGCTCAAGCAATTAAGATTATTCAATTAGAACAAAAGGAGTCTAAATCATGTTTTCCTACTGCTGGGTGTGATCCAAGGGATACAGCCATGGCATTATGGGCATTATCACAATACGGTGAAGATACGTCGGGTATTGAAGAGTATATGAAAGATGCGCTTGATGTTGGTCTTGATGATAATTGGTGGTTAGAAGTTGTAACAACGGCAGAAGATACATCATGTACGATTGGATATCCTGATGATAATGGTGTGCAACAACAAATTGATGTAACGGTTGATGAAGGGACGTTCCCTACGTGTAATGCTGGACAACCGGAAACATATTTTGATTTGAATGAGTGTATTGTGTCTGGTTTGGCAAATAATAATCCTGGTTTAGAATTAATTATTGATTGTTCTGCTATTGGTGATGGGACGGTTATTTCTATTATTTACAATACGGGTTCTGCCTTTTTCTTAACGGATCAAGCAACAACAGCGAAGTATAAGACACAATTACAGAATGCGTGTCATACAAAGAGTGGTACATGTAACAAGGAATCGTCGTTATGGGCGAATTGGGTCTTACAAAACTTAAATTCTGACATTAAAACGAACTTATATCTTTCAACGGTCTTTGATGAGTTAGATCCTGTTGATTTAACGTTATTATATTTAACAACGTCTGATACAACAAAGAAGGCAAAATTCTTAGAACAATTAATTGATTTACAAAAGTTGGATGGTAGTTTTAACAAAGATAATTATGAAACGGCTGTTGCTGTTCTTGCATTGTCTGCTTCTGGTTCTTCTACTGAATTAACAAATGCTATTGAATATCTGAAGGGATCAAGAAAGGTTGATGGTTCTTGGGATGGTAATGATGAGACAACAGCAATGGTATTGTTTGCTGCATTTAATGGTGCATCAATAACACTTCCTTCACCTGCTCCTCCTCCTGGTGGTTCTGATCTTTCGGCAACATGTGGTGATGGTGTGTGTGATCCTAGTGAAACACCCTTCAGTTGCGCAAGTGATTGTGCTGACGCTGGTGTTAATCCTTGTGCAGAAAATGGTTTTTGTGAAGTAGAGTTTGGTGAGAATAAACAAAATTGTGGTAATGATTGTTACTGTGGTGATGGTGCGTGTGATAGTGTTGAGTCAGCTGCAGGAAGTTGTGATGTTGATTGTGGTGGTTCACCTGCTGATGGTGCATACTGTGGTGATAATGTTCGTGAAGGCAGTGAACAGTGTGATGGTTCGGATGCTGGCGATTGTGGTCCTGGGTATTTCTGTGATAGTCAATGTGGTTGTAGTCCTGTAAGTGCTGGTGTTGATGATTCTGGTAGTTCTAAGACGTGGTTAATTGTTGTTGCTATTGTTATTTTGCTTGGTCTTGCTGCATACTTTGGGTTCGTGCATTACTTTAGTAAACAAAAGAAGAAGCCGAAGCGCTCGTTTGGTTCTTCTGTACATAACGTTCCAAGTATGGGTGGTTTTGAACATCCAAAGAAGGCAGCTCCTGCACGATCGAGAAGAGTTCCTGCACAACGCAAGGGGCCAAAGTCTGCTGCTGAAAAGGAATTAGAAAAATCATTAAAAGAGGCAAAGAAGCTTCTTGGTAAGTAGGGTGTGGGTGATGAAAAAAACCCTTTTTTTATTGTTTGTTTTGGTAGCAAGTAGTGTGTACGCCCAAGAGTTATCATTAATCGATGTTGCACCTCTGAGTGATGTGCTTGCCCCTGGCGAAGTGTACCAAGCAACAATAACCTTGCAAAATCCTATTACGTCGTTAACCAAACAGAAGATTACGTTGTATTCTCAAGATAACAAGGTTGTCAAACAACCGGTTGCTCCTTTTTTGATACCTCTAGGTAATAATCACTATTGGATGTATTTTGAAGTTCCTTTCTCTACACTTGATGGTACATATGATTTGCGTATTGAAGATCAATCATTTTTGGTAAATGGTGCATTGCAAGTTGTACCGTATGAACGTGAAGTAACTATTACTACATCGTCGCCTGCTATTTCGTTAACACCAGGTGTTATCATCTTACCGTTTGAAAATACTGGTTCATTTACTGTTACAGCAAAAGCACAGGACGTACAAACAGTGCTTAATTTTGCAGGTCCTGAATATATTTCTCATGCATATTTAACAGAACAAACGCTTGCTCCTAACGTACAAAGAACGTTTACGTTCACGTATGATACGAGTGCAGTAATGTCTGATACATTATTGTTTACATCTGGTACAAAGCAATGGTCGATTCCGTTAGTTATTGAAGGATGGGAAGCGCCAATTCTTGTTGATGATAATGCTATTGGTGAAGTCATTACGTTTGCTGTTCCTGGTGGTTTGTTAGAACGTGAAGTGTCTAATGATAAAACGTTACAAGGGTTATTATTTATGCATAATAGTCTTCCTGAAGCGTTGGGTCCTATTACGTTTGAACTTACAGGGAATCTTGCTAGTATTATTCAGTTGAATCCTGAACAGGTACAAAGCGTGGATGCATCTGCTGATTTTTCTGTAATGGTGATGATTAATGCTAATAAAAATCCTCAAGAAACAGTGTATGCAGGTTCGTTAATTGTTTCTTCTGGTGCGTATGAATCTATTCTTCCCATAAGTGTGGTTGTTCTTCCTTCAGATGGTACAGACGTTATTGAAGAGCCAAGTGATGATTTAATTGTTGATGATGATACATCTATCATTGAAGGTGGTGTGGATGATACCATTGCTGATCAATTAAATTTGTGGGATGATTTATCTGATGGGTATGAAGAGGAAACACAAGCGGCAACACATCCATTTATGGCATTAATTGCATTGTTATTAGTTGTTGCAATAATTATTTTCTTTTTATCTGGTAAGAAAAAAACAAGAAAGAAATCATTAAATCAAGTTATTCGTGAAAGTAAACGTTAGTCTTTTGGTTCTTCTTTTTCTACAGTAGCATCAGCTGGTGTTGGTTGTGCCATTTTTCTTTTTAACATGATGTTTTCTGCGTGTAAGTTTTTTGCTATCATGTCGTAATGGTGTAGTTTTGCAATAAGATCATTCCATAAGTTTTCAAGGATGTTTTTCTTAAATGCAAAGTCTGTTGGATGTAATACTTCAATGGAACTTGGCATGAAGTCTGCACAGAATCCTGCAACGTTATCTACGTCTTTAAAGGTAAGTTCAACATCACAATAAATACTCCAGAATTTTCTTCCTTCAATAGCACTTGTTTCTGCTATTTTATGTGATTGTAATTTAAAGGTCTCTGATTGTCCAAGTTTGTCTACAACTAAACCCATGGTTTTCTTTACATGTTCTTCTGGTGCACCCATTATTTCAATGATTGCCCGAATTGTTATTGGTTTGTGTTCTTCTTCCATGGTTCTTCCTTGAACAATACGTAATACGTTCCAAGGCCACTGGTGAGATACAGGAGAGAAAACAAGATGTTGTCTAACCAATCTTTTTGTTGTGGTTCTGGAGGTGGTAGTATTGTGTTTGGTGTGTCCAAAATCTGCTTTATATGCGTTTCTATAGGCTTCGGCGTAGAACCATTGAGCCAGAGAACATCTCTCCGTTCATAGCCGAGTCCTGTGACGAGAAGGATGTATTCTCCTGCTTCTGTTGTGCTGTTTGTTGCACAGGTTGCGACTGGTAGGGTGATGACTTGGCCTGTTTCTGGTTTGACCGTTAACGTCGTCGGAATGTTGATGTCTTGGATGGTTGCAGTGATCGTTGTTTGTGTGTCGTGATCGTTCCAAAAACCGATGTCTACGTGAACAGGCATGCAGGGTGCTGTGCCACTATAACGAATATGATCAATCTGAAAGTAGGCCTCATTGCTTGATGTTTTTTCTATTTTGTGTGGTTTTTCTTGAGTGTCTTCTTCATCTTCTATGATCTCTTCTTCTATGTCTTGACTATTGAGTACGCCTGGTGTTGGTGTGCATGCATAGGTGTCTTGTTGTGTAAAACAAAGGGCGTTCCCATCACTTTGGCCATATTCATTGGTATAACTGAAGGTAAGAACGGGCGTATTGTCAAGATCATACAACGTAAAGGTATCACCATTGTTATTGAGTCCGTTACCGATAGCTTTTCCCGCTGTATAGATACTTACAATGCTCGTATCAATGGTGTTTGCTCCTGGTCCTATATAGTCTTCTTCGATGATGAGGTTGATGGCAGTATTTCCTGTTCCTTCAAGAAGTAATAAGATGTCTCCATTACTTTCGTCTGCAATACGCCATCCATCAAGTGATGTTGCAGTATCAAACACAAGTTCTATGTATTCTTTGTTATTATCATTACCTGGCGGATCGTAATAGAGTTCGGTAACGTTTGCGTTAACAAGTGGTATGAACAATAACAGAAGGAAGAGTGTTCGAATCATACCGTTTAATGTATAATTCTTTTAAAATGTACTTCTTAACAATTATCAAAAAGATTTTATTTTTTTCGCAAGAGTGTTTTTAAGCTAATACCTTTGCGTACGATTAAATCTTTATCTGCATAATAATTTCCTTGTCCTTTACTGCGTCCCATGTCTGAAGGTTTAAAGAAATACCAAGGCATACTGTCAAAGCGTATTCCTATCCATGCTTCTGCACCAAAACCATCAGCAAAATGTGTTAACTCATCTATTTGTCCTGTAGAAATATACTTGCGTCCTTTACCTTTACCACTTTTACATTCGATAGCAAAGCATCGTCCTTTTTTTCCTGCTAATAAATCTGGACAGGGTAACGGCATGCTTCCACTACCTGCCATGCGAATACAATACCAACCTGCGTCCCAAAACAAATGTAATAACTCACGCTCGGTTCGACTCCCCTTTACTTTACTCATTATGGTACAATGTATTGAAGGAGTTTAAGAATATATGTATAAAAAAAGAAAGAAAAAAAGAAAAAAGAAGAGACAAAATTATAAGTCTCTTGCTTTGACAGTTGCTCTGCCGTTATCTTTAGCGCGTCGGCAAGCATCGTTAACGAGTAATTGTACTCGGTCACTTAGTGCGTCTGCGAAGTCGCCAGCAACGTTCATTCCTTTTGCTGCGTCCTTAACTTTACTTCGTACTACCAAAATTTCTGACATGTGATTAACACCCCACTTATGTTTTTTCTATTAGTTGTATCATGAAAAAGGGCTCGAGAGCGCCTGTATTCGATGATTACAGAAAAAAGTAAAGAAACTAGTATTTAAAGATTTCGCTTATATGGCCTCTATGTGCTGTTTTTTGAGGTTTTAGCGTTCTTACACAACCTATTTAAGGAGCCTGCTGTGCTTGTGAACAATGGTAGGGAACGCAGTAAATTGGGCTGACAATGCAGCAGAGCGAATTATACAAGAAAAAGGTGATAAGAAGAAATACGTCTGCGCTTCAGGTATTAGTCCTTCTGGCCATATTCATATTGGGAATTTTCGTGAGATTGTAACGACGGCGATGGTTGTTAAAGCATTGCAATCTAAAGGGAAGGAAGTGCGGTTTATTTATTCATGGGATGAATTTGATGCGTTCCGTAAGGTTCCTAAGGATTTTCCTCCAGAGTTTAAAGAATATTTGGGTATGCCGTTATGTAAAGTGCCTGACCCTCATGGTTGTCATGAAAGTTATGCAGAACATTTTGAAAAAGAATTAGAAGAAGCCATTGCACCAATGAATTTTGATGTTGAATTTATTAAACAAGGTGAGATGTATCAGTCATGTGTGTATGCTGATCAAATTAAAGTAGCCTTGCAGGATCGTGGAAAGTCTCGTGAAACCTTAAACAAATATCGTAAAGAACCTTTGCCTAAAGAATGGTTACCTCTTGAAGTGTTTTGTGAAAAGTGTTGGAAAAATACTACGAACATTTTAGCATATGATGAAGAATATGAAATACATTACGAATGTAAATGTGGCCATTCTAATAAAATTGATTTTCGTAAAGTGGGAAACGTAAAATTACTTTGGCGCGTTGATTGGCCGATGCGTTGGTTTTATGAGAAAGTTGATTTTGAGCCTGGTGGTATTGATCATTCTGCTGCGGGTGGTTCTTTTGACACTGGTAAAGAAATTGTTAAAACAACGTGGGATCGTGAAGCGCCAACGTACGTTGCCTATGCATGGATTTCTATTAAGGGTGGAGGGCAGTTTTCAAGTTCTGCTGGTGTGGTGACTCTTCCATCTGAGGTCTTAGCAGTCTACGAACCAGATGTATTATTATTTTTATTTTCGGGAACACAACCAAATAGGCCTTTTGATATTAGTTTTGATGTGGATGTGTTAAAAATTTATGAGGATTTTGATCATTATGAACGTGTTTATTTTGGTAAAGAAGAAGCTTCTGAAAAAGAGAAAGAGAAGTTAAAACGTGTCTATGAGATGTCTTGTCGAACTATTCCTAAAGTAATAGGAGATCAACCAACGTTTCGGCATATCACTACATTGTTACAAATTCAAGAAGGTGACATAGATAAAGCTATTGAGGGCATTAATTCAACACGAGTAAAGGAGCGTGCTGTCTGTGCTAAAAACTGGTTAAAGGAGTATGCTCCTGATGATTTCAAATTTGCTGTTCACGAAACTATTACTGATGAAATTAATGAACATCTGTCTAAAGAGCAAAAAACAACGTTACAAGCGCTTGTAAAAGTATTAGAAGAAAAAGAGTGTGAAGAAAATGAGTTGTTTAATGCATTTTATGAGATTTGTAAACAAGCTGACATTAAAAATACGGTTTTCTTTGAGGGTGCATATCTTGCGTTGATTGGTAAAAAGAAAGGACCTCGGCTTGCTCATTTTATTCTTGCGCTTGGACAGAAGCGTGTTGCTGGGCTCTTGAAAGGCGTACAATGAATTACTTGTTTCATTTGGGTAGGGATGCAGAATTGAGTGCGTTAGAAGTAGTGTCATACTTAGAACGGACGAAACGAACGTATCAGGTAAAGAAAGTAACGAAGCTCATTATGATGGTGTCTATTGATGCGTTTGATCCTGTTGAAGCAATGAAGTGTCTTGGTGGAACAATAAAGATTAGTGCTGCTGCAGAAGATGCTGATGCAATTATTCGTGCGAGCATGACAAAAAATCGTATTAGTGTGGGTATGACTGTTCTTGAGTCTGGTATTACAATGCCTGAACAAGTCGTGCAACAAATAAAAACTATTGCTCGTGAAGAACATGTGAAGGTTATGCAAAAACATAAGACTGGTCGTGATATTCCACCCTCAAAATCTAAAGGGTTAGATTTGGAAATGGTTATTTACAAAAATATATTATATCATGTTGTTGCTGTGTCTGATCCTAAGAGTTATGCACAACGTGATGAGAAACGTCCCTTCTTTGATCCGTTAATGGTTATTTCTGTGCGTCTTGCAAAAATATTAATTAATTTATCTCAAGTAAAACCAAACGGTGTATTATTAGATCCATTTTGTGGGTTGGGTACCATCTTACAAGAGGCTGCGTTAATGCAATTACAACCGATTGGTTCTGATGATGATTCTCGTAATATTCGGGAGTGTAAAGAAAACTTAGCGTGGGCAAAGAAAACAGTTGGTATGAATATACTGCCTAAAGTAACGATTCGTCGTGTAGAAAAGATGGGATTAGTAAAAGCAGACGCCATTGCTACTGAACCATATCTTGGTCCGTTTCTCAAAAAATTACCCTTTGAAAATGAAGCAAGAGATATTGCTGCTGAATTAACACCGATGTATGATTCATTTTTACGTGAAGCAAGAAAAACATTACGTGTTGGAGCAAAAATGGCAGTTATTGTGCCGTCATTTAAGACCAGAAATGAGAAAGTGATTCGTATTGGTTTTCAGACCTTATTGAAAAACCATAATTTTGCTATCGTTCAACCCTTGAAAAATACCCTTATTCCCCTTGAATACACGCTAAAAGGCAGTAAAATTAGACGACAAATATATGTGGTAGAAAAGCTTAAATAACGTGTTTGCACTGCTCTGTTCTATGGGAAGAATCAAAACACAATTGATCAAGCGTACAACGTTGAAGCTCTTAGAAGCAAAGAGAAGTTCATTTACGGATAATTTTGAAGCAAATAAGAAGGTTGTACAAGAGATTTTAGATATTCCTAGTAAGAAATTACGTAATGTTATTGCTGGTTATGCAACACGTTTGGTGAAGAACGAACCGGTATTATAGTACTATGGTAACTGAAGCAGGTGATCTTTCATCGTCCGATGAGGGCAAACGTATACAGAGTGATGATCAGATTGTTTTTGTTGGTAATAAGCCGTTTATGAATTATGTTACGGGTGTTGTTATGCAGTTTACAACGCAAGGTGCTGCTGAATCAACGATTAAGGCGCGTGGTAAGTTTATTAGTAAGGCAGTAGACATTGCTGAAGTAGCAACGAAACGGTTTCTTGAAGAAAAAGTGTTTATTCATAATATTGCAACGAGTAGTGAAGGCTTTCGTAATAGTGAAGGAAAAGACGTTCGCGTGTCTACGATTGAAATTTGTTTGAAGAAGAAGTGAATTTTAAATGATAGAAGCAATTATCTTTGATTTGTGGGAAACATTAGGAACAAAAAATATTGGTATTTCTAAAACATTAAGAGAAAGATTTGGTATTTCTAAAACCCCTGATTTTCTTACTAAATATGAACATGCTATCCAACTAACAGCATATGGTTCTCCTGTTGAATTAGCAAGAAATTTTCTACGTGAGTTTGGTATTGAACCTGCACAAGAGAGTGTTGATTTTGTAACAGAGACACTGCAACAAGGTATAGATAAAGCAACAATGTTTGAAGGAATGTATGGGTTAATTGAAACGTTGTCTAAAACATATCGGTTAGGAATTTTATCAAACACTACGGTGTTTGAATCAGTAGTACCTTCTATGTGGGGTGTTGAACAATTTTTTGGTACCCAAGTATATTCCTGGCAATTAGGTTCTCTTAAACCAAGTATGGAAAACTTTAAGGCTGTTTGTTTGGCATTACAAGTAAAGCCAGAAAATGCACTTTTTATTGATGATGGAGAAAAAAATGTTGCTGGTGCAAAAGCGTGTGGTCTTAAAGGAATCCAGTATCAAGACCTTGGACAACTGAAGAGAGAGCTTGTTTCATTGGGTGTAAAAATAGAATAAACGCCCAATCAAAACCTTTAAGAATTCTATAATTGTTTATAAATAAAGAAGTGGTGATATATGCAGGCAATTTTCTTTGAATTAGGAGTCGTTATTATCGTTGCAACAATGTTTGCATTGATTTTTCGTGCGTTAAAACAGCCGGCTATTCCTGCGTATATTCTTACCGGTCTTATTATGGGCCCTTTTGTATTAAATTTAGTAAAAACAACAAAAGAAATTGAAGCATTCTCACAGATTGGTGTTACATTCTTATTGTTTATTGTTGGGTTGAGTTTAAACATAAAATTATTGAGAGAGGTAGGTCGTGTTTCTCTGTATACTGGTTTGGGACAAATTTTCTTTACAGCAATTATTGGATTTTTCTTGAGTGAATTGTTAGGTTTTTCTACTGTTGAAGCATTATACATAGGTATTGCTTTGGCATTTAGTAGTACGATCATCATAATCAAATTACTCTCCGACAAGGGCGATCTTGAAAAATTATACGGTAAGATTTCTATTGGCTTTTTATTAGTTCAGGATGCTGTTGCAGTGATCTTGCTTATTTTTTTAAGCAGTATGAAAACACAAGGTACTGTGGAAAATGTTGGTATTGCTGTTGTTAATGGATTTATTTTGATTGCTTTTGCATATTTAGCGACGAAGTTCTTATTGCCATTGTTCTTTGAAAAAGTTGCACGTTCGCAAGAAACATTATTTTTGGCAGCAGTTTCTTGGTGTTTTTGTTTGTCTATTCTTGCTTTTGTATTGGGTTTCAGTATTGAAATTGGGGCCTTGATTGCAGGGGTTTGCTTAGCGTCGTTGCCTTATAGTATTGAAATTGCTAATCGTGTAAAGCCATTAAGAGATTTTTTCATTATTTTATTTTTCTTTGTGATAGGAGCTTCTGTTAGTTTTGGGAGTTTGGTAAGTCACCTTCCTATAATCTTTTTACTATCAGCCTTTGTTTTGATTGGAAACCCGTTAATTTTAATTGCTATAATGGGTTTTATGGGGTTCAAAACAAAAACCGGTTTCTTTGTTGGTTTAACTGCTGCACAGATAAGTGAATTTAGTCTTATTGTTGTAGCGATGGGATATCAACTAGGCCAAGTATCCACAGAATTGGTAGGTATTGTTTCTATTGTGGGGATAATAACCATTACTGCTTCAACATACATGGTTATGAATAACATGAAATTGTATGAATTTGTTAAACCCTACATTAAAATATTTGAAAGAAAAAAAGCACAAGAGAAATTAATTAAGCATCATAACAAAAAAAAGAAATATGATGTTGTTCTTTTAGGACAACACCGCATTGGTGATAGCATCTTAAAAAAGTTATTACGTAATAAACAAAAACCCTTGGTTGTAGATTATAACCCTGATTTAATTAAACGATTGATGAAAAAAGAAGTCCCATGCATGTATGGGGACGTTGTTGATCCAGATATTGTTGCTGAAATAAAAAAGTACAAACCAAAGCTTATCATCTCAACAGTGCATTTATACGAAGACAGTTTATTAATTGTCAAATTGTTCAAACGTGGGAAAAGTAAAACAACTGTGATCGTGACAGCAAATAATGTGCAAGAGGCGTTAGATTTGTATGATGAAGGTGCTGATTATGTGGTTATCCCACCAATTTTAGGTGGTGAACGTGTTGCTGATATGTTAAAAGGTCCGTTAGGAAAGAAAAATCAATTAGCCAAGTTACGTAATAAACATATTGAAACACTATTACATTCTGAACTCTTACGTGAAGAGACTGGCGCCGGGGAGATTTGAACTCTCGACCTCAGGCTTATGAAACCTGCGCTCTGACCAGGCTGAGCTACGGCGCCGTACGTGAAAGCGTTAGAAAATAGTTTAAAAGGTTTCTTATGTGTCCATAGCATCTCTGATGGTCTGGGCTATGGCTGCTCGTTCTTCTAGTGTTGTTTCATTGTTTGCCCATGAGGTAAGTCCATCATTGCTATTGCGTGGTATGATGTGGAAGTGCAAATGGAAGATCACTTGACCTCCTGCTTCATGGTTATTTTGTCCAACTGTACTTCCTTCATGAAGTGTATCCACAGCAGCAACACATTTCTTTAAAGGTCCCATTAAGCTTTTGAGAACATCTTCTGGCGTTTCTATAAGATTAACATAATGTTTTTTTGGTATAACAAGTAAATGTCCTGGTGTTATTTGTTCAAGACTCATAAATACAAGAACATCATCGTTTTCGTAGATAACATCTGCGGGGAGTTCTTTGTTGACAATTTTGCAGAAGATACAATCAGTCATGTTTTGTCACCCATGTTTTTGCTTTTATTCGTTGTTTCTTTAACCATCCACTTTTTTTTGGAGCTTTTGCTTTGGTTGGTGGTTTGCGTGGTTTTTTTGTGAGTGTTTTTTTAGGTGTTCGTTTGATTTTTTTAACAGGTCCTACTTCACGAAACGTTCCTTTTATTTTCTTCATACGTTTCTTTCGTAGATTGAGAACACGTGGACTCTTTGCTTTTCTTCCCATGGTTGTGTTGTATTCTTCTTGTTTTTATGTGTTTAGTATGAGTGGACCCGGCGGGATTCGAACCCACGGCCTCATGCGTGCCACGCATGCGTTCTACCAGGCTGAACTACAGGCCCTTTTTTGTTTAAAAATAATCAGTCTCTTTTTAGCTGTTGTGGTAAAGCAAATGTTTATATGTGTTAAGAGTCCTAAAAGATGATGGTCATGACACGAGGAAGAAGGATATTGACTACAGCGTTAACAACACTTGCTATTCTTGCGACACCTGTTCCATCATTGATGCCGAAAGATATGGGATCACTCGAGACGAATGTAGGACAAAATGTACCTGCTACTCCAACACGAGTAAGATTACCACAACCATCTGATGTTGTTCCTATTGTTCCTCTTAATATGAGACAGTTTTACGGATGTAAGGGTGCGCGTATTCTTCGGCCAACTCAATTGTCTGACCGCGGATATGATGTTAGAACATCTCATGTAGTGGAAGAAGCATTGTCTTATCATCAAGCTAAGTAATTATTCTGAACAGTCGTGTAAAAGTTTTTGTTGTAATGTTGCTACAAGTTCTTTTACGGATATACGTTCTTGTTTTTCTGTATTCCGATCACGTATTGTCACATCATTGTTGGTTAATGAATCATGATCGATGGTAATGCAATAGGGCGTTCCTGCTTCAGCTGCACGTAAATAACGTTTTCCTATGCTGCCTGCTTGATCGTAGGTAATCACGAAATGTTGTTCTAATTGTTCTTTTACTTGTTGTGCATATTCTGGTAGTCCATCTTTTTTCATTAATGGAAAGATAGCAACGTCTACGGGTGCAAGATGGTAAGGAACATTAAACGTTGTTTTTCCTTGGTCTTTGTCTACTTTACCATAAAACAAATCAAGTAATGCGTACAATGGCCTATCCACACCAAAGGCTATTTCTAACACATGGGGTGTTATTGTTTTTCCATTATCTGTTAGTGTTAGTTTCTCTTGTGAAAACTTTGTATGTTGTTGTAAGTCGTAGTCTCCACGATCGTGGATACCGCACACTTCTGTCCATCCAAAACTGTTCAAGTGTATTTCTATGTCCCATGCGTCTTTTGCATAGAATGCTTTTTCATCATCATGGTGTTGTCGTATGCGTATTCTACTTGCGGGTATTCCCATATTTCTAAATTGATGGTATGCTAACCACACACACCATGCGTATGCTTTTGTAGTAAATTGTTTTTTCTTTACCGCTTCTTCAACAGTGGTCATGGTGGGTTTTTTCTTACTTTTTTGTGCTGTTGCATCCCATAAGGGTAGTTCAACATTTTTAATGGGTGTATATTTTTCCCAATTGTTTTTTTCTGCTGGTGCTATGAAGATTTGTGCTTCTGCTTGCGTAAATTCCCGTCCACGGAGAACATTTTGTCGTGGGCTTATTTCGTTACGAAAGGCTTTTCCCATTTGGAAGACACCGAAGGGTAATTGTTTTCTAAAGAATTCCAAGTATCGTTTAAACGGTAAGTATGTTACCGTTGCTGTTTCCGGTCTCAAACTTGCATCAACACCGCCGGCTGTGGTTTTCATCATTAAGCTTTGATGACTAATCTTAAATTCTAAGGGTTTGCCGTTAGGTGCTGTTATGTCATGTTTTCGTATGAGTTCTAATAATGCTGCATCACTATGGTCAGTAATAACAATATCTTTGTCTTCTAATAATTTATCAGCTCGATAGCTTTCTTTTTTATCTTTGGTATGAATAACAGGATCGGTAAATGTTGTCAAATGACCTGATGCTTCCCAGACCGTATCGGGAATAACGATAGGACATTCTACTTCCCAAAAACCATGAGATTGAAACGTTCGTTTAACGGTGGTTTCTACTTTGTCTTTCAATAATTTTCCTAAAGGGCCGTACGAATAGAATCCTGCGAGGCCGCCATATATTTCAGGAAAGGGTCCCCAGATAAATCCTTTTGCTTGAATGAACGCCTGAAGTTCTTGGAGAAAGGCTCCACGATCTTTTTTTTGTACCTGTACTGGCTTGTGAGGCATAAAGAAGACCGCCAAGGAAGCTTTATAATCCTTTCCTTAGTGGTTGTGATACGATGTATACCTTTGATGAAGAAAAGCTCATTCGTGAGTTGAAAGAAAAGAACGCTCAGCGTGTCTTAGTACAACTACCTGAAGGATTAAAGACAGAAGGAGTTCGTATTGTTTCTATGATCAATGAGGCTGTATCGGCTGATGTTATTCTCTCCGGCGAGCCCTTATGGGGTGCTTGTGATGTGGCTATTGATGAAGCAAAACAGTTACAGTGTGATACGATTGTGATGTATGGTCACGCACCATTCATGGATGTTTCTTTTCCTATAGTCTATGTTGGTGTAACGTTTGATCAAAATATTATGCCTTCGTTGACAAAGGCCTTACCTGCATTGAAAGCGTTCAAAGCAATTGGTTTGGCAGCGTCTATGCAACATCTCCATCAATTACCACTCGTTAAAGAAGTGGTAGAAAAAGAAGGAAGTTCGGTTACGATTCCTGAAGGGAAAGGCCATGTGTTTTACGACGGCCAAGTGTTAGGCTGTGAATATGCAACGTATAAAACGTTAGCAAAGGATGTTGATGCCATATTTGTAATTGCAAACAGATTCCATGCGTTAGGTATGGCTATGGCATTGGATAAACCTGTGTTCTTACTTGATCCTGTGAATGAAACGTTTGAAAACATGCATGAAATAAAAGAACAAATGGTAAAACAACGCTTTGCTGCTATTGAAAAAACACGTGAAGCAAAAACCGTTGGTATTATTATTGGTATTAAAGAGGGCCAACATTTTGGTTCTGCAGAGACAGTACAAACAAAATTAGAAGCAATGGGTAAAACAGTTATTCTCTTATCGATGAGTGAAGTAACCAATGACAAATTAATTAATTTACATACCGTTAACGCATTTATTGAATTAGCATGTCCACGTATTGCATTAGATGCTGCTGCATTATTTGATAAACCAATACTTACTGCGAGAGAATGTGCAGTTCTTTGTGGGGATATGTCGTGGGAAGATATTCTAGAAAAAGGATTTGTTTAATTATTATAATAATTGATCTAACACAGTAACTGTAATGCCTCGCTCAGTAAAATAAGCAATTTCATCTTTTCTAAGAGGTTCGTGACTCATGGTATCACCGTCGTCATCAGTCCACCCCGCTTCTAGTCCTAAAAATGGTTTGTCAAAGGGAATCCTTCCTGTATAAACTTCTGTGAAACCATGTTCAAGAAGTTGGTCACATATAAAATCTTGTTGTGAAGGGTAATCTGCATAACATTTTCTTTCTAGTGCATCACCCTGGCGAAGATAAAGGTTAGTGCCATCGCCATACATTGTGTTTTCACCAGCCCAGCTATCTTCCACGTGGAAAACATAATGGCTTTTACCTAATTGTAATGCTGTTATTTCTTCTAATCTCTTTAATCCTGCTATTAGTTGTTCTCCTGGTACTGTTGAAGAATTAGTTTGTCGAAGGTGGGTAAAGATTCTTCCTAATTGGGCTATATCTGCAGGGGAGAATGCTAAAGAAAGTTTGCTTAACGTTTTTTTATCCGATTTAATCATAAGTGATTTTCAAAAGATTATTTTAAAAATATTTGTATGTTTAAAGGTGATTTCCTTAAGAAGTTTATAAAGAATTATTTCTTCTTACCTTTTAACTTTTCCACGGTTGCTTTTTCAGAAATAATACCACTATTACCAGTGGGATCTTCTATGACAATTTTTACGGGTAAGTCTCCACATTCTATTTTCCACAATTTCTTTAATAAATTCTTTGCACTTTTGCGTTCGCTACTATCATCTGAGTTGTCACGTACGTTTTCTATGATTTTTTTAAATCGTTTTAAGATTCCTTCTACATTTGAAACAAAACCTTCAGAAGCCGGACCAGGTCGCATGTCCATTTTCAACGTAGGCACTTTAACGTGTGCTGAAGAACTTTTTACAATGCGTACATCTAAGTCTTTTTTGTTTTCTGTGGTAAAGGTTATTTTACAAGGATCTTTCATTGTTGCTGCTTCGACGTCTGACTTAAAGAACGTACAACTACTGCATTTCATGGAAAAAGAGAATGTTTTGCCAAAAAAAGGAATATCTATTTCGTCTTGTAATAATGTTAAGGTCTTTTTACCACAAAACATGCACTGTTGACCTTTGAGTTCTTCCATAAAAAAATGTGTCAAGAACGACTTAAAAAGGTATCTTCTCCAAGTGAGAAATTACTCCGCGACTTCTGCGGTTTCTTGATTTCTGTGCACGCGAGCAAAGCCCGGTGTCACAACAATCCAATCTTCAGAGATTCCTGCAATGTCTCCTTCGATAGCATCGCATGTTTTCTTTAACTTGTTAATAGTACGTTTAAGTTCGACAATGTCTTTGTCTTTTAATGGTTTAATATTTACTAAGGCAATGGTATATCCTTCTCGAAGAGCACTTAACGTATCTTTGATATCGTCAAAATCGTTGATAATAAAGGATTTTACGGTTATTTTAGAGCGTGCACCAGTATGCTTTGTAGAGTCGATTTCAACGAATTCGTCTTCGCCGTACATGTCATCGAAGTCATCAACGCGGTCGCCAATGCCTAATCTGCTTCTAATGCGTGAAAATATTGCCATTTTTGTTAATTGTGTAATTACGAGTGGGGAGTGGTATATAAAAATATCTGTGTCTGATTATTTACTTTCGAGGGCGCTGATTGCACTCCATAATTGTGTCCGGGTAAACATGGGGATATTTGGGTCGTTGGATAACTCGTCAAGATATTGAATTGCTTTATCAACAGTGATATCAATAGAAGTACCGTTATTTTCTTGAATGCATGTTATGGTTTCATTAACCTTTGATCGAACGTTTCGTGGGACGCTATTATCGTCGCCTATTGCGGCGAGAAGTTCCACAACGATGTTCATATCTTGCATTATATCTATCTCCCATAACTATTACCTAGCGTGGTGTCAAAGAAGATGTCCTTTAAAAGCTTATTTGTTCTTCTGTTGTTGGCTTAGAGAACTCATAAGTTTTGTTTGTATACTTTCAAACTGTTCTTTTAAGGTTGCTTCTTGTTTTGTAAATCCATCAACGCGTACTTTAAGAAGTTCAACTTTTTCGTTTAATTCTTTTATAACAACGTCTTTTTCTGCCGCTATCATGATGGGTCCAACAATTTTGAAAGGTTTTCCTTCGTATGTTTCTAATTCTTTTAAGGAATTTTCTGCTTCCATGAGTTGCAATTGCATGTTTTGTCGTTGCATGTCTAGTGCTTTCATGTTTTGTTCTAACATTTGTAGTTGTGCCATTTCTGCTTCTAAGTTTTGTTCTGTCATTGTTATTCCGCCTTTACCGTTGTACTGAGTGTTCGTTCTTTGAATAAGACACGATAGCCACAGTATGGACAACGGATTTTCTTTTTAATATAATCTTGTTTAATGTGTTTACCACATTGGAAACATTTGTATGATGTCATGGTGAGTAAGCTCCTCCAGTGAACTTTGCATTACACTTTGAACACATAAATATTCCTAGGGAGACGCGTTTAACTTTTTTCTCTCCACAGTATTTACAGGGGTGACGCGCTTTCTGCTTTGATTCGATAAGATTGATTTTACGTCTAATCTTTACACCGTATCGTGCTCCGAATCGTCCTGCTGGTCCTTTTGTTTGTGCCATTGTGAATAAGATGTGAGGCTGCCAGAATTTGAATCTGGATCTTCAGGTCCCAAACCTGAGATGCTAACCAAGTTACACCACAGCCTCATACTGGGTGTTACTTCTTGTCTCCTCCTTCTTTTTTATCGGTTTCGCTTTTGGCTTCTTCACCTTCTTTCTTCTCTTCGCCTTCAGCTGGGGCTGCTTCTGCCTTCTTTTCTTCTTCAGCTTCCTTTGCTTGTTTCTTCTTTGCGAATCGTTTATCGAGTACTGCTTGGACGTCGGCTAGTTGTTGTTTGAGAACTGTTGCCTTTTCTGGATTGACGTCTGTTGTGCCTGCGCTAAGAATGCCATCATACGCGCCTGCATTGAGTTGTTCTGTAAAATCATGAGACTCTTGTCCTTCAACAAGGATACCAAGACTGTTACATGTTCCTGCAACGGCTTTGATAGCTGCCTTAAGATCTGTTGTAAAGAGACTTTCTTTTTTCATCTCTGCTATGGTAATAAGTTGTTCAACAGCGATGTTTCCTACTTTTAATTTTTCTGGTTCGCCACTGCCTTTTTTTATTTTTAATGCGTTTTTGATAAGTTCTGCTGCAGGTGGACTTCGAACAGTGATAGTGTATGTTTTATCTTTTTCATCAACGTTTAATTCTACAGGAACTTTCAATCCTTTGTAGGTCATTGTCTTTTCATTGATGTCACTAATGATGGCTTTCATATCCATCTTTAACGGTCCAAGTGTTTGTGCCATTGCAGGCGTAGTACTAGCTTTTCCGCCTTCAATCATAAGTTTTATTATTGCCATTGTTAATTTCTCTGTCCCGATCTGTATAAAGGATGTTGTCTTGCAGTATCTGTAAAACGATAAATACCTGTAACATCAATGTCATTCCGTGAACCTAAAGCATTCCGTTCAAGAAGAACAACGTCACCCTCATAAATGTTTCCTCTAAGGGGTTGGTTTAATGTTGCCGTCGCAGGACTTGTAACATCCATGCCGTCTCTTCTTACACTAAAAGTAAGTTTGCTCGTACCATCATGTTCACTAAGTTCATGCACAACAACACTGGAAAGTGTGTGGCTTGTTCCTGGTATTTGTATTGTTCCAAATTGATTTCTTCTTCTAGGGATTATTTTTGCCATTGTTATAAGTTAATATCGAAGTCGTAATCGTCCATAGTTAAGTCAACATCATCGTCAGACCTATGGTCTTTCTTCTTCTTTTTCTTCTTTCCTTCTTCTTTTGTTTCTTCTTTATTCATTTCTTCGCTTGGTTCTTTTACAGGTACAACTTGTTCAGGAACTTTTTCTCTGTTCATGACTGCTGTTGAGGATGATTCGTCACGACGAATAACTTTTACTGCATCCATCTTTACCGTAATTGGGATGGGTACTGCTGCTTCTAGTAATTCAACAACAACTTCATCTTTAACATGATCAATGCGGGTTACTTTTGCTTCTTCTCGTTTGAATGGGCCACTGATAATTTCTACAATGTCTCCTTGAATAATATTAACTTGTACTTTTACTTGCTCAAGCATGTGTTCTATTTCTTTGTAATCAACAGGTTTTGGTAATAAACCACGTGCGTACGGTACTTTTTGGTAGGATTCTTCTGCTTCTTCTCTACTTTCTGCTTCTAAAAAGATGTATCCTCGCAAACCATGAGCGCGAATGACGCTGTAGACCTGTATTCCTTTTCGTTCAATATTTGTAGTAATGAAGTCAAAGACTTGGTCTTCTCTGTTGGATGTTGTACGTAACGCGAATATTGCCATTTTTTTTGTTCAAAACACTTGCCAAACGACTTGGATGATAAAGCCAATTATTCCTATTATAAGCATTCCGATGCCGCTTACTTTGACGATGACTTTGTATTCTTCCATAGAGGGTTTCTTGGTCACTTTTAAGACCCGTAGACACTCGTGAAAGAATGATTTAAGCTTTGAAGCCATCTTCTGAGGGCAGAATAGTGCTTTTTAAAGGTTGTGGGTGGATGCTTGGTTGAAGGATCGTTTGCAGTGATTTTTGTGCTTAATGAGTGAAAAATAAGTTTTATAACGGTATTTTTTGAGGATAACTGTATGATACGTGTTGGTGCAGGATTTGGAAGAATTGATAGGGAACAACTGTTAGCAGCAGGAAAAAGATCTGGTGCAAAGAATCCTAAAGCTATTCAAACACGGTTAGAAAATCTACTCGCAGGAAAGGGATTGGAGTGCACAAATGCAGACTTATTTTTCTTATGTAAACAAAGAAGTGATTGGTCGTCTGTTATTGGTGTGGGTGAAACTACTGAAAATATGGTTGCAGAATATTTGTTCCATCAAGAAGTGATTGATGTGCATCCTTCTTTCTGGCACCTCCCTGAAGTTCAAAGAACAGAACGAAAATGGTTTGAAATCGGTGGGGTAACATCATTAAATAACAATAACACAAGTTGTGGGTATGTTATTGGTGTTCTTCGTGATAGTCCTGAATCTGTAGGTGGGATTATTAACACTCGCCCTCGTTTACTTATTAGTTATGGCAGACAAGAAGATTGTTCTGTTCTTACTGTGCCAACATGGGAACCTTTAGATCAAACTTCGAGATATAAAAAAATAAGATAGTTATCTATTGTCGTGTAAGAAATCTATTCCTAATTCGTGTTCTATTTCTTTTTTTGCTTTTGAAGAAGCATCGCTTGTTCGTCCACTTATTTGACTGCTATCAACACCAGTTACAATTAACATCGTACGTATGGTTTTTGCAAGATCATCAGAGATTTGTGCACCCCATATAATCTTAGCACCATCATTTAGTTGTTTAGAAACAGTTTCTACAACGGTTTTTGCTTCATCTAGGGTCATGTCAGGACCGCCTGAAACATTAACTAAGGCACCATCTGCGCCTTGAATATCAATATCTAATAAGGGATTGGTTAATGCTTTGTTAACACTTTCCATTGCTCTATTCTCTGAGTCACTTTCGCCAAGACCAATCATAGCGACACCACCGCCTCCCATGACGGTTTTAATATCAGCAAAATCTAAGTTTACTAAACCTGTTCGTGTAATTAACTCTGCAATTCCTTTAACAGAATTAGTAAGTATTTCGTCAGCAACTTTAAACGCTGTTTGTAACGGTAAGTCTGGAGCTAACTCTAATAATTTATCGTTAGGAATAACAATTAAGGTATCAACATGTTTTTCTAAATTTGCTAAGCCGACCATTGCATTATCAAAACGGTTTTGTCCTTCCATTGTAAAAGGAATAGTAACGACAGCAATGGTTAATGCACCAAGTTTTTGTGCTTGTTCTGCAATGACAGGAGCACTACCACTTCCTGTTCCACCACCAAGTCCACACGTAATAAAGACCATGTCTGCACCGTGTAATTTATTTTTTATTTCGTGTTCACTTTCTCGTGCAGCTTCTTCACCGACAGCGGGTTTTCCACCTGCACCACGTCCTTGCGTGTGTTCTTTTCCGAGTAAAATTTTATGATCTGCAGTGGTATAGAGTAAATCTTGTGCATCAGTATTAGCTGCTATGATTTCTGTTCCAGCAATACCAACTTCTTTGATTCGGTTAATAGTATTATTGCCTGCACCACCTGTTCCAACAACTTTGATTCGTGCTGTTTGCTTACGAACGAGGCTTTCAAGCTCTCCATCTAAAGAATTCTGCGTGCTGGGGATGTGTGGTGTGTTTTCTTGAGCGTTGCGAATAAGGCTGTCCATTGAGTTGACCTGGTAAAATTGAGGTAAAAGAAATTGGCCGAAATTGCTATTTAAACTTAATTATTGTTGAGTGGTTACTTCGTTGATTCTGGAGAAGGAGTGTCTTTTTTTGCATAAATAACCTTTTTTATTGTTGGTACTAAGCTGGTAATACGATCGTTGAGAAGCGTTTGAAATTGTTCAGGTAAGTCAATGTCTACAGTGGCAGTTCCTTTGTCAACAGTGCACGTAACATCACGGTTGATGATACCTTTGAGTATGCCTGAAACTTTTTCTGCATCTTTTGTAATAACTTTAGTAATAGTTATTTCATAGGTAACTGCTTTACTTGCAAGAGGGTGATTAAAATCAACAAGAACGCGTCCACCAGAAACGGTACGAATAGTTCCGTATGATCCATCAATATTGACTTGGAGTCCTGGGAATGGTTTCATATCTTGTTTTTTAAACGTACTAAGAGGCATCATTTTGATGAGTTTTGCATCTTTTTTTCCAAAGGCATCAGCAGATTCTAGTTCTATAGTATAGGATTTTCCAACGGTTTTTCCTACGAGAAAGTCATCAACACCTTTGACAATATCACCGTGACCAACACAGACAATACGTGGTGAATACTCTGCACTCTTATTAGCAATTTTTTCTTTTTCTGCAACGTCTTTCTTCGTAAGATCAAAGATATCGCCTGTTTCTTTGATTCTTCCAACAAAATCTAACGCAATAAAATCGCCTTTTTTGAGTGTCATAAACCGTGACGTTGAAGATTGGTATTTAAAACTACCGTGTTTGAGTGAATACGGCCTAGCAAGTACACAATCTTTATAAATCCCTCAAAAGTGATTCTTAGTATGGCAACAAAACCGGTTGATGTAGGTAATCTCAAAGTAGGCAGTTATGTGGTTGTTGATGGCGTTGCTTGTACAATTAAAAGCATTCAAATTTCTCGTCCTGGTAAGCATGGACATGCAAAATCGCGTATTGAAGCGGTTGGTATTATTGATGGTCAAAAGAAGATTTTTATTAAAACAAACCATGATAAGATGGATACGCCCATTATTGAAAAGGAAATTGCACAAGTTATTTCTGTTACGAATGAAACAGCAAGTGTAATGGACTTAAAAACGTATGAAACCTTTGATTTAGCAGTTCCTAGTGAACTCAAAGAGGGTGTCAAAGAAGGCGTTAATGTCTTATACTGGATCATCCTTGGTGATAAGGTAATGAAGCAGGTACGGTCTGATTAACATGGCAAAATTTCCAGAAGCACACGCAAGAATGATTCAAGGTATCTTTGTGTGTAAACGATGTAAAGCAAAGCAACGAACGTCACCACAAAAGGTTGTGCTTCGTGCTGTAAAATGTCGCGGTTGCGGCTCTCGTGATTTTCGTGCGTTACGTAAGATTAGGGTGACAGGTAAGTAACTACTTCGTGCATGAAAAAGAGGAACTATGAATATTGATCTTGTATTAGCTGTTATTTTTTACGCTGCACTTATTACTTTTTTTGTTAAACATAAGAAGAATGTCCAAATGCAAGGAAGGATTATGGCCTTGTATCGTACAAAGTGGGGCATTAAGGCAATGGAAACAATTGCTAAGAAGTTTCCTAAAACATTACACCATCTTGGATTAGTAAGTATTATTACTGGTTTTATGGGTATGATCTTTATCTTTTATTTTTTAGTAAAAGGAACGTTTGATTTATTATTTGTTGCTGGTGCTGCTCCTGCTGTTGCTCCTGTTCTTCCTGGTATTCGTGTTGTTCCTGGTTTGCCTATCTTATCATTTATGCATTGGATTATTGCTATCTTAATTATTGCAGTCTTACACGAATCGTGTCATGGTATTTATGCACGGTTATATAATGTTAAAGTAAAGAGTTCTGGGTTTGCATTGTTTGGTCCTATTCTTGCTGCGTTTGTTGAGCCTGATGAGAAACAATTACGGAAGAAGTCGAAACGTATTCAATTGTCTGTCTTTTCTGCTGGTCCCTTTGCTAATATGGTGACGGGTGTAGTGTTCATTGGTGTGATGATGTTCATAACAATGCCAGCTTTTGGTGCGGTGTTTGAATCTGATGGTGTGCGTGTTTATGAAGCTGTTGAGGGTTTCCCTGTTGAAGCGTCTGGTATTGATTTGCCTTTTGTGTTAGAAGGTGTTAATGGAAAAGAAGTAACTGATTTTGATTCATTTGCGAATGCTACAAAAAACATAAGGCCGGGAGATACAATTATTTTAGAAACAGATGGTGGCAGTCTTGAGATTGTTGCTGGAGTGAATCCTGAGAATGATAGTAAGGGATTTATGGGTGTTGCACAATTTGAATTAGTGCGTATTCCTAAAGCAGAAATTGTAGAAAAATATGGTGCGTTCTTACCGCCATTAGTTGAATGGTTCCACATGTTATTCTTTTGGTTGTGGGTTGTCAGTTGGGGTGTAGGATTATTTAATCTGTTACCTATTGGTCCTGTGGATGGTGGATTAATGTTGCATACTGGTTTATTAGCTATAACGAAGAGTGAAAAGAAAGCAAAGAAATATTGGTCTATTGCAACATTTACCTGTTTATTATTAATTTTTGTTAACCTTGCTCCTTATTTATGGAAGCTCTTATTGTGGATCCTTAAGCCACTCTTAATTCTCTTTTCGCTAGCGTAAGAACCTATTTAAAGTGGTTTTCTTCTGTGTTTCATATGTTTGTTGATGTCCACAGTCATTTGTATTTTAAAGACTTTGATAAAGATAGGGATGATGTTATCAAACGAGCGGAAGTTGCTGGTGTTGTAACAATCATTAATGCTGGTGTTGATCATGCGTCGAATCTTGCTGCATTATCTTTGGCAGAAAAGTATCCTGTAGTTAAGGCAACATTGGGTATTTATCCAACGGAAGTTGCTAAAATGTCTGATAAAGCATTGGATGATGAGATAGCATTTATTCGTAAACAAAAGAACAATATTATTGGTGTTGGTGAGGTTGGTTTGGATTTTAAAGAGACAACTGATGAAGAAGGAAAACAAAAACAAATTGCTGGTTTTAAGAAAATACTCACATCGTTAGAAGATTTGGATATGCCATTCATTATTCATTCGCGTAAAGCTGAACGTGAATGCATTGACATTCTTGAAGAATTAAAAATAAAAAAAGTTAACTTTCATTGTTTTTGTGGTAAGTTTAAGTTAGTAAAACGCATTGAAGAAAATGGTTGGACTGCATCATTACCTGCAAACATTGACAAGAGTCAACAATTCCAGGGTGTGGCTGAATTGCTCTCTATTGGCAATATATTGACAGAAACAGATGCACCGTACTTAACACCGCGCGGTGAATTACGTAGTGAACCATCATTCATTCCTGAAACAATTAAAACAATTGCAACAATAAAAAAGATGGATGTTAGTGAAGTACAAAAGAATATTTTTTTGAATTACCAACGTTTGTTTATGTAAAAAACACTTTTTTTCTTAATGGGAAAGTGATAACGTTACAAAATGCATGAACAGAAAACTATTTAAGGAAAAATAGGTCAGAATATAGCTATAACGGGCATCAAATTCATTGTCCACTATATGTAACGGAGGAAAAAAGAGGTGAAATTAACATGGTTGCAAGAAGAAGAACAGTAAGAAAGGCAGCAAGAAAAACAACACGAAGAAGAACTGTACGTAAGACTGCTGCTCGTAAGACAACGAGAAGAAGAGTTCGTAAGACTGCTGCTCGTAAAACTACGAGAAGAAGAACAGTAAGAAAGACTGCTGCTCGTAAGACAACGAGAAGAAGAGTTCGTAAGACTGCTGCTCGTAAGACAACGAGAAGAAGAGTTCGTAAGACTGCTGCTCGTAAGACAACGAGAAGAAGAACAGTAAGAAAGACTGCTGCTCGTAAAACTACAACACGTAGAAGAAGGAGACGTTAAATTCCGTTTCCTTACTTTATTTTTTTCTTTATTTTTTTATTTCTAAGATGACGCCAGTATCTCCTGGGTTTAGTAGTTGCGTTGGTCCAATAGTGTCGCGTGCAAAGAAGGGTTCGTGAAAGTGTCCTGCTGCAAAGAGTGTTGGTTGTAATGTTTCTATGGCTTTTCTAATACTTTTAGATCCCCTATGGCCCCAGTCAGGTAGTTCATCAAGGGTTGTATTATATGGTGGTCCATGCGTAAAAAGAACAGATGGTTGTGTAAATTCTTGTTTTATTTTTTTTACCCATTCATCAAGGCGTTCATCAGCTTCACTAAAACCACCACCACCGTATCCTGCGAAGGTAACACCATCTATTGTAAGAACTTTTTTATGAAGAAAGATAATGTTTTTATTATCACAAAGTGATTTGAGTTCACTTTCCATTTCGTGATTACCATGGATAATAAGGAGTTTTTTATTGAATGCTTTGAGAAGTTGTAAGGATGCTTTCAAGCCTCCACCAAAAATACTGACATCACCACAACAGACCATGAGGTCACATTCCTTGCTTTTTTCTTTGAGAGCTTCAAATTTCTTGTGCATGTCTTCGATTTCTTCGACATAGTCATCGTGATCACCTGAATGAACATCGGTAAAAAAGAGTATTTTCATGGTGTATTCTATCTAAATTGTCCTTTTATACTTTCTGATGAATGAATTTTTATATACTATAAAAACTGTAAAGGAACGATGGTAGGACAAAATATTGGTTTTTGGGTAGTGTATGGTGATTATAAATCTCTTGAAAAAGCGATTGGAACAGCATTAGTAATGTTTAGATGGCAGGAGGAAAAAAGGATGTTTCAACCACGGAGGTATTATAAGTTTCTACCACAAAAGCCCAATAATATGGTAACTGCTGATAACCCTATTACTCCCGATAAATATCTTGAAATAACTCTTAGAAAAAAGAAAACAGTAGAGGGTCCCACTGTTCAAGTAACAGTTCTAAAATATTGTGATGGTTTTGGTGATGATGCTCGAGAAAGGCACTTAATACCTCTCAAAAAAACATTGTCAAATTTTAAAAAAAAGGGTATGCGTATCGAAGGAAATCCTTTGCGTGGCTAATTACATGGCGGCAAGATAGCCGCTCATAAATCCTCCTTCAGACAAACTGATAGCATCATTGTCTTCTAAGGTTTCAAGATAATCTTGATCGTAGACATGTTGTATATCTTCTGTGGGAAGATTGCGAAGTTGAGCTCCTGTTATATTTTCGATTGTTTCGTTTGTTAGATCTATTTTGATGGACATAGTCACCACCTCCAGTTAATAAAACAACAAAACACTGTGGACTTATAAGACTCAGGCGACTCTTTGAGAAGTGTGGGAACTCAAGAACTAAAATTGTTTAATGACGTTTCTTGTTCAGGTCCACCATAGGTAACACGTGTTGATCGGCCTTTACCAATAGTTATTTTTGTGAGTGTAATAAATTTATTTTTATGTAAGTGTTGTAACTTTCGTTGGAACGTACTGTGTGCTTGTTTTCCACCAGCTCCCGTATATGATTCAAAGAGTTCTCGTGATGTTTTTCCACTGTGTGCTTTGATAACGTTAAGTAAGAATGTTTCTTCTTCACCAAGTGCTTGTGTACTTTTTCTATGGAAGTCTTCTAATCGTGTTATTGCTTGATGTGCATGTTCTAGGGTAATGGCACGTTGTGCTTTCATTTCTGCTTCTTCGCCTGCTTGTTTTAATAAAAATAATCCTGAACGTACATCACCTATTTCAAAAGCTTTGTCAATAATAATTTGTAATCCTTCTTCTTGAAAAACATTAGGTACAAATGCGTAGCGTACACGTTCTCGTAATAATTCACTAAATTCTGTGTGATTATATGCTTTGAATTCTAACATTTCTGCAAGCATTCTACTGCGAACACGATCGTCAAGTTTACTTAGCCAGTCACGTTCGTTTGTTATGCAAATAATTGTTTTCGTAAAAATATCTTCAAATAATGTGTAAAATAATTGTTGATCGTCTATTTTGTCTGCTTCGTCAAGAACGATAACGCAGGCTTTTTTATTCAATATGTTGGTTAATGCTTTGACTAATTCGTCTGTTGTTCGTCCAGCTATGAAGGTAAATCCTGCTTGTTGGCATAATTCGCTAATGATTTTATGTGGTGTATCTTTTTTCCAACAATTAACGTATAAGGTGACAATATCGCTCGTCTGTTCGTGTAATTCTTGTATGACATGTTTTATTGTAACGGTTTTACCAATGCCTGGAGCACCAGAAATAACAAGGTTTTTACCACTGCGTTTGCTGAAAAGTGGTTTGATGCATGTTGCAATATATTGTTGTTCGTTTTCACGAAATTTCACAATAGGAGGCATATAATCAACGTCAAGGGCCATACTTTCTAGGAAAAGACTTTCATCACCCCGAAGCATCTCATCAAATAGACCCATTGGTGATAGGTAGACAGTGTGCTTCTTAAGGATTGTGATGATTAGAGAGAAGTTGTGGAAACAGTCTTAAACGGAGTAGTTTTCAAAGAAGCATGGAAGAACGACAAGTAGTGAAGACCGGACGATTGGATAAATGGTTGATGAAGGAGTTTCCTGCATTATCCTTAGCTGAAGTCTATCAATGGTTACGCAAGGGCCGTGTAAAAGTTAATCGAAAGAAATGTCGTCATGATACGCGTGTGCAAAAAGATGATACAGTACAGTTGTTTGTTCCTTCAAAGAATTTAAAGAATTATGAAAAGAAAGGGAGAACAAATAAGATGTCGTTTACTGTCCTCTTTGAGGATGATTCATTATTGATTGTGAATAAACCTCAATTATTAGCAACGCAAGGTGGCTTGGGTGTTGAAGAAAATAATTTGATCAATCAGGTACGCTATTACTTGCACAACAGTAGGGCGACCATTGCATTAGCGAATAGATTGGACAAAGGCACGTCAGGTATTGTGATGATGGGTAAAACGCCAGTAATGAATGCTGCATTGTATGAGGCAATGAAAAAACAACAGATAACAAAGAAGTATAGTGTCTTAGTGCATGGAAATGTAACGAAGAAGAAAGGTTCGTGGCATCATTATTTACGTCGTCGTATTCGTGGGTTTCGTCCAGTAATGGAATTGGCAACGAAAGATGAACCATTAGCAAAGGAAGCAAAGGCAACGTATGTGGTAAAGAAACAGTTCAAACAATATGCGTTATTAGAAGTTACGTTAATTACCGGAAGAATGCATCAAATTCGTGTACAATCTGAAGCTATGGGACATCCTGTTGTGGGAGATGTATTATACGGGATAAAAGATGATAAGAAAATCATTCGTAGACCATTCTTACATGCACAAAAGGTTTTCTTTACGCATCCCTTAACAGAAAAGAATCTTGCTATAGAAGCACCGTTACCTGATGATTTGGTAAAGTTTCTTAAGAATATATAAAAAAAGAGGTGTTATTTCTTTTGTCCCTGGTAGAAGATAAAATAGTTTTATAATGGATTGTTCTGTAGATCTCTTATGGAGATTTATTTTGCTGGTTCTATTCGTGGTGGTCGAGATGATGCTCAACTGTATGGTCAAATAATACGTCATTTACAACGTCATGGGGATGTTCTTACAGAGCACGTTGGTGATACAACAGTACCGCTTAGGGGTGAAGTTAGTGCAAAAGATGTCTTTATTCATGATAGAGATATGGACTGGGTGCTTGAATCAAATGTTCTTGTTGCTGAAGTTACCTCGCCATCATTGGGTGTTGGTTATGAAATTGGAAGAGCTCTTGAAAGTAACAAACCAATACTGTGTTTATATCGTCCGCAAGAGGGAAAAAGATTATCTGCTATGATTGGTGGTTCTGGAAAACTTAGAAATGTGGAATACAGAAATTTAGAAGATGCATGTTCTCATATTGATACATTCTTTTCAGAGTTAAGAAGAGATGCAGTCCATGTTGTTGTTGGTTCAAAAAATCCTGTAAAAATTAATGCTACACAACAAGCATTTTCACGACATTTTCCTTACGTTGAAGTTACAGGTGTGTCTGTTCCTTCAGGTGTTCGTGAACAACCTATAGGTGAAGAAACATATGTTGGCGCTCGAAATAGGGCACAAAGATTAGTAGAACAAGCAACAGATCATCCGCAAGCGAGTTATTTTGTTGGTATTGAAGGTGGGTTTGAAGAAACACATGGTGAGTGGTTTTCTTTTGGATGTATGTCTGTTCTTGATAAAGAAGGAAGAGAAGGACTGGGAAAAACATCTCATTTTATTCTTCCACCAAGTCTCATGAAAAGAATACATGAGGGAGAAGAGCTTGGACCTGTAATGGATGATGTAACAGGTAAAGCAAATGTGAAACAGGGTGCAGGTGCTATTGGTATCTTAACCCATGGCATGATGGATAGGACAGATTTGTATGTGCAGGGAATTATTACAGCACTTATACCTCATCTCAATAAAGAGTTGTATACCTAGAATTATTTTCGAGTTTTTCCAATAAAGTATAATAAAAAGATCTCACTCAAGAGACAAATGATTCGTTGGTTATGCATGCTGTTGTTACTCACTGCTTGTATGCCTGAAGGCTATGAAGGTCCATTTCTTGTCACACGGATTATTGATGGTGATACGTTAGAAATAGAAAATGGAGAAATAATTCGTTTATCAGGTATTAATACACCTGAAAAGAAAGAGTGTTATTATGAGGAAGCAAAGCAAGCGTTATCACAATTAACAATAAATAAGTCCGTTTATTTAGAACGTGATCTTACTGATCGTGGTAAGTACAAACGATTAATACGCTACGTCTACGTTGGAGAAGAACATGTTAATGCTGTTTTAGTCTTGCATGGTTATGCCAAAGTCTATGATAAATATGCATTTGATACGAAACGATATAATGAATTAAAGAAGATTGAAAAAATACCACGTGCACAAGGAATGGGTGTGTGGTCGTGTTCTGAGAAACCTTTAAATAAATAGAACAGTCCATTTTGTGTAGAGGTGGTTGATGGTTCGTATTTACGGTAATCATATTGGTGGAAAAGAAGTTCGTTCATGGTCAAGAAAGCATTTTACGTCTATAAATCCTGCTACAGAACAACCTATTGCAAAGTTTCAATCAAGTACTGAGAAGGATGTAAACAACGCTGTTACGGCAGCACGTCGTGCTCAAAAGAAATGGTCGTCCACGCCCGCGCCACATCGTGGAGAAATTCTTTTAGAAGTTGCTTCGTTATTGAAGAGAAGAAAGCAACAGTTAGGGAAGTTAGAATCTCAAGAGATGGGAAAGGTTCTTTCTGAAGGTCTTGGTGATGTACAAGAAGCGATTGATGTGTTTGAATATATGGCTGGTGAAGGACGTCGTTTATTTGGTCATACAACACCCTCTGAATTACGCCATAAAGTATGTTATACAACGAGACAACCGTTAGGTGTTGTTGGATTAATTACTCCGTGGAATTTTCCTATTGCTATTCCTGCGTGGAAGATTGCACCTGCATTAATTTGTGGTAATGGTATTGTGTTTAAACCATCGTCTGACACACCATTAAATGCGTTAACATTAGTAAAACTGTGTGAAGAAGCGGGTGTACCAAAAGGTGTTATCAATGTTGTTACAGGTAGTGGTGGTGAAATTGGTGCAGCTATGATTAGACATCCTAAACTTGAGGGTATTTCATTTACCGGTTCTCGTCCTGTTGGTGAATTTGTTACAGCAAATGCTGGCTTAAAGAAAGTTGGTTTAGAGTTGGGTGGTAAAAATCCTATGGTTATTTTAGATGATGCTAATATTAAAACAGCAATTGAAGGAGTGTTATTTGGTGCATATGGTACAACAGGTCAACGGTGCACTGCTGCGTCACGTATTATTGTCCAAAAAGGAATTTTCAAAGAGTTTGAAGAACGGCTACTTGAACGTGTTTTACAATTACGTGTAGGTAATCCTTTGCATGATAATATTGATGTTGGGCCCTTAATTAATCAAAAGGCAGTTGACAAGACCCATATGTACACAGGTATTGGTACAAAAGAACGTGCACAAGTATTATGTGGTGGGCAACCTTTTGAAGGCAAAGGCTTTTTCTACGAACCAACGTTATTTACACGTGTAAAGCCACGTATGCGTATTGCAAAGGAAGAAATCTTTGGTCCAACAACAACGTTAATCAAAGTAAGCAATCTCAAGGAAGCGTTAGCAGTGTGTAATAATGTAGACTATGGTTTAAGTTCGTCTGTATATACAGAAAATATTACGAATGCATATACGTTTATTGAACATACTGAATCGGGTATTGCCTATGTGAACGCGCCAACAATCGGTGCTGAAGTACATTTGCCATTTGGTGGTGTGAAAGCAACAGGTAATGGTACGCGTGAAGCTGGTATTGAAGGTATTCATGAATTTAGTGAAACAAAAACAGTGTACATCGATTATTCTGGTGGATTGCAAAAGGCGCAGGGAATCAAATGAAACCACACATTGTTACGAAGTTACCCGGTCCTCAATCACAAAAGATTATTAGGAGATTAAAACAAGTAAATGGTGCAATAAATAGTTACTATCCCTTTGCAATGAGTGGACAAGGAAGTGGTGTTTATTTCAAAGATGTTGATGGTAATACATTCTTAGATTTTGCATCACAAGTTGCTTCTACACCTTTAGGATATAATCATCCTCGACTTAAAGAAGTGATTAAAGAACAATCAAAACAACATCCTGTAAAGTATGCTGGTCAAGATTTTAATTTAAAAATACACGCTGATTTTATTGAAGAATTATTATCTGTTTGCAAGGGAATGAACCGTGCATTTTTAGTTAATTCTGGTGCTGAAGCTGTTGAAAATTGTATTAAAATTGCTATGCGTTCTCGTCCGAGAGCAAAGTTTGGTGTGTCCTTTGATCATGCATTTCATGGAAGAACATTGGGTGCGTTGTCATTAACCCATTCTAAGGCTGTACATAAGAAGAATTATTTTACCATTCCGACGAAGACGTTATCATTTTCTGATCGTGCATCTGTTGAGTTAGAACGATTGATTAAACGTCAAGGAGCCTCTTCAATTGCCTTTGTTATTTTAGAACATGTGCAAGGTGAAGGGGGATATAATCCTGCATCAAAGAAGATGGTGCAAGAAGTACGACGTCTCTGTGCAACAAAGAACATACCATACATTGCTGATGAAGTGCAAGCAGGTATGGGACGTACCGGTGAATGGTGGGCATTCCAACATTATAACATCAAACCAGATGCGTTCAGTGCAGCAAAAGCATTACAAGTAGGAGCTACCGTTTCAACGAAGAAACTCTTTCCTAAAGAAGGAGGTGCTATTTCTTCAACGTGGGGCGGTGGACAAATTATTGATTTGGCTGTTGGTTTGGAAACGATTAAAATAATTAAACGAAAACATCTTCTTGCTAAAAACAAAAGTAATGGTAAATACTTACTGAAACAATTACAATCCTTACCTGTTGTAAATACGCGTGGTTTGGGATTAATGGTTGCCTTTGATTTGCCTACAGCAAAGAAGAGAGATGCAGTAATAAAGAAATCTCTTCAACAAGGATTGGTTATGTTAGCGTGCGGTCCTAAAGGTATTCGTTTGATTCCACCATATATTGTTTCACGTAATGAAATTGATCAAGCAGTATCTATTTTAGAAAACAGTATGTAATTTATTTTTTCTTTTTCTTATGTAATGTATCTGTGTAGTAATATCCAAACAAGAATAAAGCAAGTCCTATGAACATGGTTTTTTCTAACCCAACATTGTTCATAAGGTATTGTGAGATAGGAACAATAATAAGATAACCACCGAGAAGCATAAATAATATAGTAAAGACGTTTCTTTTTCCGTGAAACATTTCGCGTATTCTATGATGTATGTGTTCGTGTGGTTTCATTTTTTTAATTGTTTGTTAATATAATCGCGTAAGATTTTTTTATCAATGGTTTTTCCTTGCATGACAACATGGTTGTTCACTAAGATAATGGGTGCGTGCCATCCACCAAAAAGTAATGGTTTATACCAATTATTCAACCAAGGTCTAATTTCAAAAGTAACTGGTTTATTCTTGTATTCATCTTTTACAAGGGCGTTTATGATGCCCGTACTCATGTTACATTCACCACATTCTGTTTTAATTTTGAACGGCCAAAAGTTTCCAGCCCATTTGTATTGAATAATTTTCACGTCTTTTGCCATACTATCCTCTTTTTAGCGTCTTTTATATATGTTTTTATTTCTTCATGTGTTTTTTGTAAACAATTCCACCAACAATTAAGAGGATGAAGAGCCCAATAGGAATGAGTATCTCTCTCGTTAAAAGATCTGCTGCGACAAAATTTCCACTAAGAACACTTTCACCGAGTGTTGCGAAGAGGTATGTGTAAATGAATGTTCCAGGTATTAATCCAAGGAAGGTTGCACTTACATAATCTTTGAAGGATATTTTTGTTAAGCCACTACCAAAGTTTAATACATTAAAGGGGACAACAGGTACTAAGCGTGCTATGAAGACTGTTGAAAAGCCATGTTTTTTACTAAAGGTTGCTTCTTTGTGCATACTCTTTTTTCCATGGAGTTTCGCAACGAAGTCATGTCCTAAGTATCGTGCTACTAAGAAACATAAACTTGCACCAATGGTTGCTCCGATGATGTTAAAGATTGTTCCGTTAACGGTTCCAAAGAGTATGGCACCGATGAATGTCATGATCGTTCCTGGAAATAAGAAGATAGTTACAAGCGAATACGCAAAGATGTGGATGAGTGGTGCAAAAGCACCGAAGGTATTGACAAACTCTGTTAAGGCTGTGCCAATGGTAGCACGTCCTTCTGGTGTACTAATGGCATCACCAAATCCTGTAAAGTTATAAGCGTATACAAGAAGTGCTATGAAGAAGAAGAGCAGAATACCTTTGAAGATGGTGTGGTGATTTTTCATACAATTACTTTCCTGCCAACGTTAAAAGTACTGCTTTTTGAATGTGTAATCTATTCTGTGCTTGTGTGAAAACAATAGATTGTTTGCCATCAATGACACTTGCAGTGACTTCATGACCTCGTGTTGCAGGTAAACAATGCATAAATTTAGCTGTTTTCTTTGCTTGTTTCATTATTGCAGGTGTTACTTGGTAGGGTTTAAGGTCTTTACTTCGTTGTTTTTTCTCTTTTGGTGGTATTCTATAGGACATCCAAGAGTCTGTGTAGACAATGTCTGCGTTCTTTACAGCGTCACGTGCAGTTTTGGTGATGGTTATTTTTCCTTTGTATTTTCGTGCAAGCTTTTGTGCTTCTGTGATAAAGTGTTTTTCTGGATAATATGCTTTTTTTGTTGGACATGCTATGGCAAGTGTATTACCCGTTATAGCACATGCACGCATTAATGAATACGTGACGTTATTCTTTGCATCGCCAAGGTAGGCTATCTTGAATTTCTTTTGTTTGATGTTTTCTTGTATGGTTAAGAAATCACCAAGGATCTGACAAGGATGTCCGTCATTGGTCATCATGTTAATGACAGGTACGCTCGCATATTTTGCAAGTGTTACTAATTCTTTATGAGAATAAATGCGTGCTGCAACAAGATCACAATATTGGCTAATGGTTCGTGCTACATCTTCTATACTTTCTTTTCCCATGCCCCATGGTGATCGATCAGTTTGAAAGTTAATGGTTCCACCATGTAATTGTGTCATGGCTACTTCAAATGAAATGCGTGTTCGTAAGGACGGTGCTTCGAACATGGTAAGTAATGTTTTTTCGTAGAGTTTTCTCGCATATTGTTTTTGATTTTTTTTAATATGGGTTGCTCGTTTTAAGAGTGTAGCAAATACTTTGGGTGGTATATCAGCTAAAGAAAGAAGATGGTCCATTATTGTTTCCTCTTTGTTATTTTTACTGTCTTAAGAACGTCACGTAATGTTGGTTTTCCTCGTTCTTTAAGATAATAATCCACATTGACAATAGGTTTTTTTAGTTTTAGTTGACGTTGTAAACTAACTGGAGTGCCATCTATGACAACTGTTGCTGGTGATTTGTTAATGGAAGCAGCAAGATCTTTATTTTGTTGGGGACTGTAGCCCATTGCAGGTAGTTCTGTTCCTTTGTTTAAGTGGGGGTATTTCTTGTACACATTTTTTATAACACCTTTAGCATATTTTGCTGGTGATAATATTTTTGCTTTATATTTTTTAGCGGCAATAGTGCCTGCGCCAAAGCTCATACCACCGTGGGTTAAGGTTGGTCCATCACCGACAATAAGTGTTTTCTTACCTCTCAAGAGTTTAGGATCGGAAACAATAAGGTCTGATGCTGCGGTGATAACTTTTGCACATGGATTGTGTTGTTTGATATTATCTTTAATGAGTTTAATATTGGCTGTTGATGCCGAATCTACTTTGTTAATAACAATAACATCTGCTGATCGAAAGTTTGTTTCTCCAGGATAATAATGTAATTCATGTCCTGGCCTGTGGGGGTCAACAACAACGATGTTTAAGTCAGGAACATAAAAGGAGAAATCATTGTTCCCTCCATCCCATAAAATAACGTCTGCTTCTTTTTCTGCTTCATTTAATATTTTAGTATAATTGACACCTGCATAAATAGGAATGCCTAATTTAACCCAGGGATCATATTCCTCTCGTTCTTCAATGGTGCATTTATGTTTTTTCATATCTGCATAGGTTGCAAAGCGTTGTACTTCTTGTTTTACCAAATCACCATAGGGCATGGGATGTCTAATCGCAGCAATACGATACCCTTGATCACGTAGAATGCGTGCAACTTTGCGTGTTGTTTGTGATTTTCCACAACCAGTGCGAACGGCAGTAACAGAGATGAGTGGTTTCTTTGATTTAATTTGTGTTTCTTTTGGTCCTAATAATGTGAAACTTGCACCTGCAGCTTGAACGATGGATGCTTTATGCATAACAACATCGTGCGGTAAGTCAGAGTATGCTAAATCAACATGGGTAACATGATGTTTTTTGATAAGTTTTGTAAGTTCTACTTCTTTGTAAATGGGAATGCCCTTGCGATAGTATTTTCCAGCAAGTTTTGCCGGGAATTTTCTTCCTGCGATACCGGGTATTTGTTCTGCGGTAAAACCTACAACATTGTAGTTAGGATTATCTTTATAGTACACAAGAAAGTTATGGAAGTCTCTTCCAGCTGCGCCCATGATAATAACGTTTTCTTTTTTCACCATCTTTTTCTACCTTCGTGTTATCGTCGTACCGCCTTTTCCTCTTAAAGCTTTTGCTAGCATGCTTCCTGATGTTAAAATAACCTGTGCATTTTTCTTTTTTGATTTTGTAAGGAAATTGATGGCTGCTTGTATTTTGGGTCCCATTGATCCTGGTGGGAATTGTCCTTCTTTTGCGTATTGTTGTGCTTCTTTGATTGTTAATGTTTTTAGTCCTTTTTTGCGTTTGGTTGCGTAGTTGAGATAGACGTTTGGTTCGCTCATGATGATGATGAGTTTGTCTGCATTAATTGCATTGGCTAAACATGCGGACGCTAAGTCTTTGTCAATGACTGCTGGTACGCCGTGTTGGGGTTTATTTCGTGCTTTGACAATAGGGACGCCACCGCCTCCTGCGGCAATAACAACAGCATTTTGTTTCAATAACGTGCTAATGATCTCTACATCATCTATGGATTGTGGTTTGGGTGATGGGACGACTTTTCTCCATCCTCTTCCTTTTTGTTCAACAAGAGTAAAACCTTTTTTTGTTAACTGTGTTGCTTGTGCTTTGGTATAGAAGGGTCCAATGGGTTTCGTTGGATTCTTGAAGGCAGGATCGTTTTTGTTTACAACAACTTGTGTGAGGATACTTACAACGGGTTTCTTAATCTTATGTTTGTGTAATACATTTTGTAATGTTTGTTCCATCATATATCCAATTTCTCCTTGTGATTCTGCAACACAGAGTTCAAGTGGAATAGTATATGCTTTGCCAAGTGCTGCTTCTACACGTAATAATATGTTTCCCACTTGGAATCCATTACCGTGGGTGAGAACAATGTTATTTTTTTTAACAAGTGGTATTAATGAAGAAAGAGCTTTGTGTGTGTTCTTGAACTGGTTTGTTATTGTTGGCGGTTCTCCTTTTTTGATAAGGGCATTTCCTCCAAGGGCAATAACGATGGTTTCACGTTGTTTCATAAGCGTAATTTATTGTTTCATATCTTTCTTGAAGACTTTGAGTGTTTGTAGTTTTTCTTTTCGTCGTGCTTCTGCTTCTTTGCATCGTCGTTTTTGTTCTGCAGTTACACAAATAAGTTTTGGAATGGTTGTTGGTTTTTTATTTGGCCCAATAGCAACCATGGTAACATGGCAAGAATTTGTATGACGTATTTTTCCTGTTTTGATATTTTCTGCTTCGACACGAACACCTATTTCCATGGATGTTTTTCCTACATAGTTAACAGAAGCGTGTAGTGTTAAGAGTTCACCAAGATGTATGGGTTCAATAAAGTGTACGCGGTCTATGGATGCGGTAACACATGTTTTTCCTGAGTGTCGCATTGCACAGACAGCGGCTGTTTGATCAACAAGTCTAAGGATATTGCCACCATGCACAACACCGACGTTGTTAGCATCAGTAGGCATCATTAACTGGGACATCACAGTAAGAGAATCACTCACCTTCTTTTGTTTCATAGTGTTTTTTGTGATGTAGAACCATATAAATCTATGGTTTGAGAAGGTTGTGAACGAGTTTCGCAAGACTTATAACTACTTTTTTTGCGACAGTTTTAGACAGAGGTGCCATGTGACAGAAATAACTCCTAAGCGATCATGTAAGAAATGTGGTTGTCCATCTTTTGCACGTATAGTTATTGCTGGTGCTGCGTGGTTTCATTGTATGAAGTGTGGCATGACACATTAACGTTTTGTTATGATGTAGAAACATTCATTTGGTATGGTAAAATAATCATAGGTGTAATGTAAACGTTTGAGTAAACGTTCGAACCATTGTCTTCGTGGATTATTCATTGCTTTATTGCTTATTGTTCGTGTGGGAAAACTAACAACGATAGTTTTGCTGTTGATGGCTGTTAGTATTTTTTCTGTTTGTTTGTGGTTCTTCGTTCCGTAGTCGAACATGTCTGTCATTTTGAAAAGGAAACAAAGATCTGTTTTGATAGTTTTTATATTGTTAAGAAATGTTTGATCAAAATGTATTGTTTGTGTTGCTTTGCTTCGTATATTCTTTTTTGTACTTGTTGATGCAAAAAATGTGTTAAGTAAACGAATATCTTTTTCTGCAAGGTCGAAACAGTAGTATGTTATTTTTTGTAGTGGTGTATGGATGATTGAAAAGGGATTCATGCCACAGCCTATGTCAAGAATTGTTTTTGGTGTTCCACTTTTTTTGAAAATAGTGTCATAGATTTCTTTGTAGTAAAGTTGTCGTTCTCGTGTTGATGAGTGACTGTGTAATAATCCTTCATAATCTTTTTTTCTAAGGAGAGATTCTCGTGTATTGACAGCTCGAATGTTATACACACTGTAGGTATCATGGAGATATTTTTTTGTTTGTTTTAATAGTTGAGTTTGTTGTTGTTTTGAACGCGGTTGTGTTACAAAAAACTGTTCTAATGCTGCTCTAATGGCTTTTTTTCCTAGTCTGGAGAATTTACTTACGCGTAGGATGTCTTGGACAAGAGGTTCTAAATAATCAGCCATAATATTTTGTACATGGCTGTGTTAATATAACTATTGCTGAAAGAATATGGCCCTATACAAAATCTTTTAAACATTGACAAGAAAGAAAGTATAATGCCTAAAATTATTGCAAAAGATGTGCCGTTAAGTGAAATTACGTTACGAAGATATGAAAAACCCTATGCTATGCCTCGTCGTGAAGCTATTCGCAAACTCTGTTTATCGTTAGGCTTATTACAACCAGGTGATTCTCGTGATGTTATTGTTGATGTGTTACAAAGTGTAATTGAAACGAGTAATAAGAAGGAGTTTATTACGTCTGAAGAAGTGCAAAAGAAGGTTATTGCATTACGTAAGAAACAAAATTTGAGTGTTAATGGTGTTGCTGGTTCTAATATTCGTCGTCAAATAAAACGGTTGAGAGATTTGCATTTATTGGAAAATATAAAGAACACGTATCGTATTACTGAGTTTGAGGATATTGAAACATTGTTTACTGATCGTATTCAAAAGTTTCATATGTCTCAAATTATTGATCGTGTACAAGAGTATTGTCGTGCGGTGAAGTAAATGGTGTATGAACCGCGTGAAGATTCTTGGTTGTTACAACGGTTGGTTAAAGATATGGTTTGTGCTGATGATCGTGTGATTGATATTGGTACAGGTTCGGGTATTCAAGCTACAACAGCGTTATTAATGGCTGAAGATGTGTTTGCTGTTGATATTGATCCTGAATGTATTGAACAGTTACAGAAAAAAGAACCGCGTATTACGGGTATTGTTTCTGATGTGTTTGCTAACGTTCCTAAAGATAAAAAGTTTGATGTTATTATTTGTAATCCCCCGTATTTACCGACTGATGATCGTGAACCAAAAGATTCTGCGTTAGCAACAACTGGCGGTGCAAAAGGGTCTGAAATTATTGAACGGTTATTGAAAGAAGCAAAGCCATTTCTTGCACAAAGTGGCTGTATTTTGTTATTATATTCTTCATTATCTAAAGATACACCGGAAATTATTGAAAAAGAAGGGTATACTATTGAAAAAACGATAGAAGCTGCATTCTCATTCGAACGGCTGTATGCTGTATGCCTAAAGGCAAGGGTTATATAGTATATACTCCTAAAGAGTATATGACAAAGGTTTTAGCATTCGGTACATTTGACTTGTTACATCCTGGTCATGAATTTTATTTAGAGAAGGCAAAGAAGTATGGTGACACACTTATTGTTGTTATTGCACGTGATGAAACGGCTGAAGCGTTGAATAATCGTCGTCCTTTACATGATGAAAAGACACGGTTAGCGAGCATTAAGGACCTTCCCTACGTTGATGAGGCTTTTTTGGGTAATCCTGGTGATAAATATGCTATTATTGAAGAAATTGAACCTGATGTGATTGTCTTTGGCTATGATCAAAAGTCGTTTACAGATGATATTGAAAAAACGTTAGCAGAACGTGAATTACACCCTAAGATTATACGCTTGAAAGAGAGTTATGAACCGAAGCTGTATAAGTCTTCTAAATTACGTGCGTTAGCATTGAAGAAGTAGTCAAAAACCTTTTAAACCCCTTTTCAGCACTATTTGATCACTCATTGACTACGCACGTTAGTGTGTCCGGAAGGACGGGTTGAGAACCTCGTAGAAGAGATACAGAATGGATAAAGAATTAATTATCAACGCAATACAAGCAGTTAAAGAGACTGCTAAAGAACGGAAGTTTACCGAGTCTCTTGACCTTATTATTAATTTGAAAGGATTAAATCTCAAGAAAGAGGATGAAAAGATTCTTGCATTTTTACCATTGCCGCATGATCGTGGTAAGAAAGTTACTGTTACTGCATTAGTTGGTAGCGAACTGTCAACGAAAGCAAAAGAAGCATGTACAAATGTTATTTTAGATACTGAATTTAAGGGGCAAGATAAGAAGAAAATTAAGAGGCTTGCTGAAAAGACTGATTATTTTGTTGCTCAAGCGACTATCATGCCAAAGGTTGCTGCAACGTTTGGTCGTGTGTTGGGTCCTCGTGGAAGAATGCCTAATCCAAAGGCTGGTTGTGTTGTTCCTCCGACGGCAGATCTAAAACCTTTAATGGAACGATTACAAACGTTGGTAAAATTAGAAACAAAGAATGAACAAGTTGTCAAAGTATGTTTAGGTAAAGCGTCTACAGATGATGCATTGCTTGCAGAAAATGCTATGGTTGTCTACAATTATATTATTGGTCATGTTCCTCAAGAAAAAAATAATATTAAAAATGTTTTAATTAAATCTTCAATGGGTAAACCTGTTGTTGTTGGTAAAGAAGCAAAGGGGGCTAAGAAGAAATGACATACAAGCCCCACATTACACAAGTAAAGAAAGATGAAGTCGCAGATATGAAGCGATTATTCAAAGAGTATCCTGTCGCTGGTATTATCAATTTAGAGGGGTTACCGACGTTAATGTTGCAACGTATTTTATTCGCATTAGGTGATGATATTGTTTTGAAAGTTACAAAGAAACGGTTAATGAAGTTAGCTATTCATGATTTAGCAAAAGATCATAAGAATATTGATCAGTTAGAACAACATTTGTCTGGTATTCCTGCATTAATGTTTACAAAGGTTGATCCTTTTTTAATGTACAAAAAAATAGAAAAGAACAAAGCATCTGCTGCTGCTAAAGTTGGTCAGAAAGCACCGAATGATTTGGGTGTTGAAGCTGGTCCTACACCGTTTGCTCCTGGTCCGATGATTGGTGAGTTAGGTATGTTAGGGTTAAAGACGGAAGTAAAAGATGGTAAGATTCATATTAAAGATGATAAGGTGTTAGTGAAAGATGGTGAGGAAATTTCTGAACAAGTTGCAGGGTTATTATCGAAGTTAGGTATTGAACCGATGAAGGTTGGTTTGAATGTTATGGTAACATATCAAGATGGAGAAATTTTAGATAAGTCTATCTTGGGTGTTGATGAAGCTGAGTACATTGAAAATATTAAGATTGCTGCTGTGGAATCTTTAGGATTGGCTATGCAATGTGGTATTGTTACAAAAGAAACGATTACACCGATGCTTACAAAAGCGCAACGTGAATCGTTAGCATTAGCTGAAGGTACTGATGTTATGACGCCAGAGAATGCTGGTAATGTTGTGGCAAAAGCTGAAGCTGCTGCATCGAAGATAGATGATAAAGTGCCTGATGCACCTGTTGAAGAAAAACCTGTTGAAAAGGTTGAAGAAGCACCTCAAGAAGAAGGTAAAGAAACACCTAAAGAACCTGTTGAAGAACCAAAAGCAGATCCTATTCCTGAACCAGAACGTCCTCCTGTTGAGGAACCTCCACCAGAAACTCCTGCAGAACCTGCAGAGAAGCCTGTTACAGAGGAACCGAAAGACATTAAACAGGACGCAGCAACGAAAGAAGCTGCACAGGAACCGTCAAGTGAAGCTGATTCAATGAAGAAAACAGCTGCTCTTGCACAGGAAATAATGGGTTCAGGTATTACAGAAAACGGGAGCAAAGAGTCTACACAACCACAAGAGCAAGACATCACAAAGTTGATTAACAAGCTCAAAGATGAAAAAAGCGCTGGAGAAGCGTCTTAAGATTCATGTGGAGGACTACGAGAAAAAATGGAATATGTTTATGCCGCGATGTTGGTTCACAAGATCGGCGGAAAAATCGATGAAGACACAGTTAAGAAAGTCATACAGGCAGCTGGCGGTACGCCAGATGATGGCCGAGTAAAAGCACTTGTTGCTGCATTGAGCGATGTTGATATCGACGCAGCTATTAAGGAAGCTTCGGTTGCACCTGTTGCAGCAGCGGCACCAGCATCTGGTGGTGAAGCGGCAGCGGCAGATAGTAAGAAGGAAGAAAAGGAAGAAGAAAAGAAGTCTGCTGAAGACGCAGCGGCTGGTCTTGGAGCTCTATTCGGTTAGACTCCATAGTTCTTTTTTTTTTAATTATTTCTTACTGACTGTACGACTTTTGTAGAGACACACCATGACAGAAGAAACAAAAGCAGTCAAGGAACATGAAAACATCCAGCGTGAGCCGGAAACAAATACTTCTCAAGAACATTCTGCGGAAACAGTAACACCTGTAGTAGAAAGTAAAGAAACACCGACAGAAGTTGTTAAAGAAGAACCAAAGAAAGAAGGTAAGGAAGAACCTAAAGAAGAAGTAAAAGAACCTGTCAAAGAAACACCAAAGGAATCCGTTAAAGAAACACCTAAAGAAACGTTTGATCTTGCAACAGCTAATGTTGACACATTAAAGAAGAGATTAAATGAATTGAATGAACAGAAAGAAGTGTGGTTCCAAAAGAAGGAAGAATTAAACAAAGAAATAGCAGTGTTAATTAAATCATTAAAGGCGTTAAACCCTGAAATTGAAATACAGAAAGTAAAAGAACGTGAATTACGGCAACAGCGTGATGTGCATAATAAACAGTTTTTATCATCCTTAAGTCAGTCAAAGAATTTAGTGAAGAATCAACGTGCATTGACTGAAAAGTATGGTCAGGGTATGTCGCCTACAAAGTTAGAAGAGCGTATTCAGAAGTTAGAGTATTCTATTGAAACAGAAGCGTTGTCCATGACGAAAGAAAAGAAGATTATGGAGAAGATTCGTGAATTAAAGAAAGTGTTAGGTGCTGTTGAAACCGTTGGTGATTTCAAGGCGCAAATGGGTGAAATTTCAAAATCGTTAACGGAAGCAAAAGAACAAGCAGACGTGCAACATACTGCGTTAAAGGAACATGTAAAAGAAAATAAACGTCGCTTTAGAGAATATTTGGCTAATTCTAAGAAAGTAAATCAATTGAAGAAAGAACAACGAAAAGCGTTCAAACAGTTTGTTACATTCAAAACAGAATTTGCAAAGGTTAATAGTGCATTAAAGGAACAGATGAAGAAGGAAGGTATTGCTCCACCAAAAAGAAAGAAGAATAAAAAACAACCACGAAAAGAAGTGCATAAAGTAAAAACATCATTTATTGATACTGCAAAGATTATTGAAGAGAAAGTAAAAGTTGTTGAAGAGAAATTACGTTCAAAGAAGAAGTTAACAACAGAAGATATTCTTGCGATGCAAGGAAAGAAAGAGTAGTTTTAGCTAAACAACAGGAACATCATGTTCTAATGATTCAAATGTTGTATCGTCATGTTCTAATCCTTCCCAACCCCAGTCTCTTGTTTGTGTTGTTTCAATCAAACCTTGGCTTAAACCAATAGTTGGTGTGAATGCATACCATGTGGTAATGCCTGCACTATCAAAGAGAGCAGAAGCAACACCCGGATCTTTTCCTTGGTGAAGTAACCATGATTGACCAACTGTTTTTGCACCAGCGTAGGCTAAATCAAATTTTGCAAATCCTTTAATGGTATTCCAGAAGCCTCTTCCAATTCTTCCTAAAGAAAATTTGCCATTAACTTTGTATTTTTGTGAATTAGTTCTTATTTCATTACCCATGTATGCAGTATATGCAGTGAGTAGTTGCGCTCCTAATGTTGCTAAAGATGTTCCAACAAGTTTTCCAAGTTCTGGAAGGTTCGGATGGTTTTCTTTAATCCAAGAATCTGCAGCTTCAGCAGCAGGAATGCCCGCAAGAACAAAGGGGACTGTAGAAACTAAATTACTTTGAAGGTACAATACGCCAGGTCTTGTGTCCAAGTTGTCACGTAATCGTTCTCGTAGTTGGAATGTGGGACTGTTATTTCTTGTATATTCAACTGTTAAAAATTCAGGCGTTTCTTTACCCAATAAACCATAAATACTTTCAGCTAATCCAGCTGCTTTTTCACCAACCCAAATAGGCATGGATGCAAGAGCGTCTGTATAAGTGCCCGCAGTATATTTGCCGTAATATTTCCATCTCTCTGTTCTGGTTGGTTCAGTAGTCATTGGTGTCGTCGTTATTGTGTTATGTTGTCTATAATCAAAGTATATTCTTCAGCATATACTTTATAAATCTAACTAAACATAGTTATCTTCTCAAGAGTTTTAGTAAATATTTCCAATCACTCACTATGGGAATTGCTTTAATCCTATACAGTTTTACTAAGAAGATCCACACAAGAGCAACAAAAACACCTGAGAGTACTTTCCAGGTGAATAAATGTAAGGTAACAAACATATCTATATTGTTGTTGATCAATAAGGTGGCTAGCACGAATATTCTCATAACATTCACAAGGAAGATAATGACGGCTCCGGTGAGGAATATCTGAAGTCCTTTTTTGAATGAAATCCTGGGTGTAAACAAGACCAACACCGCTAAAAAAAGATACGCTCCAAGGGCACTGCATGCAGTAATGTAATCAATACTTTTGGATCCTAAGTGGATAATTGTTCCCGATAAGGTCGCATCATAAAACCAGCGTAAGGGTATCGTTGTAACAAACGCAGAAAATTGAGTAAATCCTTCTGTATACAATGGTCTAAAAAGAACCAAAAGAACTGCAGTAATGTATCGCATAATCAAGGTAAACATACCTCCAAGAAATCACTTGTTATTTTAAGGTTTTTCTAATTCAAGTGTTATAAAGCGTTGTAAAGTGTTTTGTAAAGGGTTTTGAAAGTATGTTTATAAGCAAATCAACGAACGGTTAGAGCAACAAACCTGGAGGTTCGTTATGATGAAAAACAAAATAAGCGCATTATTCGTGATGGCAATATTCCTTGTCGGTCTTATGCCTTTGGCATTTGCTCAAGGGGTTCAGTCAAAGGATGCGCCGGAAGTCCTCGAGCTAAAAGCACATAAAAGTGCAGTTATAGCTGGTGGAAAAATAACACACGTGCGGACAAGTGATGCACGTAATGCAAGACATATGAAGTTACGCACTGCTGCTGAAGAGCGAAGAGCTCGCGGTCCTATTAATAAACATATTAAAGACCTGCGAGGTCACACGGGTGTTTTTGATGAGAATCAACACAGACACGCAGTAGATGTTGTTCTTCAGGCAATGGGAGCTATTGAACGTCTTAGTTTACTTCATGAGAAGTTAGCAGATCGTCTTGAGAGCCAACCTCACTTGCAAGAAGCACACCCTCATGCTTTGAATCGTATTGAAACAGCTCAGAAAGAGTTGGCTAATATGTATCAGGTATTGGAAGGTGTTATTGCAGATGATGAAGTAACATCGACTGAGTACAGAAGTGAAGTATATCCTATTTTACAAAAGATTGGACCTCAAATCCATGCTTTGAAAAATAACGATGATTTCCGTGGTATTCGTGAATCTCACGTTCGTGATTTCGTAGAACGATTCCGTGAAGAAAGTTTACCAAAGATTCGTGCTCGTCACCGTGCTCGCGGATTATCTGATGCTGCTACAGAAGAACGTGTTGCAAGCATTGAACGTGAACTTGGTGGTTTCGTAAAAGCTGATCATGCAGATCGTCTTGGACGCCTCGAACGTATTCGTGCATCTATGGTCTAATCCTTCGGGATTAGATTTTTTTCTTTTTTAAATAAATGAAGTAAACCATTTAAACTCCTCTTTTTATTCTGACAGTATGAAGATCGGTAAGAAGTTATTATGGGGTTTTGTAACAATAGTGTTATTCTTATTTTTGAGTGCTGTGGTCACAACAGTGTATACCTTGCGTATTAATAATCAATTAGAAACAGTTACAGAACAGATCAATCCGTTAGAGAGCAACGTCCAAGATATGGTGAGTGTGTTGTGGAAGAGTAATTACATTGTGCAACGGTATTCGACAGAAAATGATTTGGAAATTTTAGAGGAATTACGTTTTGAGTTTGAGCATATTAATCAACAGTTTATACAAAAGGCAAAAAACATTGCTGAAACGACAGGGTCTGGTGTGGTGAAGAATCATGTTGGACAAGCAGCAAATAAACATCGGACGTTTTATCAGTTAGCAGAAAAATTGTTAGCAAACCGTGATAATGATGTTCTTAGTGGTGTTATCTACGATCAATCTTCTTTGTTGGTACAGTATAGTATTGCAAAACAATTAGAACGTGATGTTGTTGGTGCTGTTGAAGCGTTACAAGAAGCGTTGGATGAATTGGTTGATATTAAACAAGAAGCAAAATTACAATCGACACGTGTGGTTACAACAGCGATTATTATGATTGTGTTAACAGCTATAGCTGGTATGGCTGCAGCGTTTATTGTGTGGTCATCATTAACGAAGTCTATTACAAAACCTATCCATGCGTTATCTCAGGCTGCAGGTCGTTTGAGCAAGGGTCAATTTGACACAGCAGTTGAAGTTGAAGATAGTGATAATGAGATTGCTGATTTGGCGTTTACGTTTAATCAGATGGTTGCAAGTTTGCGTAAGATTGTGCAAGAAAGTCCGCGGTTACGTCGTTTTATTAAGATTAAAGAGAAGAAAGATATGTTGTCACATGGGTTTGTGTTAGAGTCTGGGACAAGTTATGTTATTCGTGATACCTCTGCTGCTGAATCGTATGAATTGTTTTTAGAAAAGAGTGAAGAAGGGTACACTCCTTTGTTAGTGACGCGTCAAAATCCTACATTGGTTGGACAACGGTATGGGTTGCCTAAAAAGAGTATGGTGTGGTTGTCTGATGAAAAATCTAAAGGCGTTACGTCTGTGTCTCAGATAAAGCAGTTACAAAAGGTGATGGTTGATTTTGTTGTTGCTCATCCAAAGTCGATTATATTGTTTGATCGTTCGGATTACATAGTGAATAAAAACGGGTTTGATCCTTTCTTAGAATGTGTTACTGCAGTGAATGATAAAATAATGACCAAAGACGCATTATTGTTGGTGCCTGTTGATCCTGCATTGTTTTCAAATAAGCAATTATCATTATTGGAGAAGGAATTGCAAAAGCCATTACACCAGGATGCTGACATATCATTAGCAGAGGATTTGGTGTCGATGGTGAAGTTTGTTTCTAATCGTTCTGCATTAAATAAACCAGTAACATATAAGGAAATTGGAGCAGAATTTGGTATTACGGCTCCGACAACACAGAAGAAACTGGAAGAGTTACAACAGCTAGGGTTGGTATCTGTAAGTAAGGTTGGTCGTAATAAATTTGTTAAAATAACGCGTCAAGGACAACGGTTGGCTGCAAACCAATAGGACTTTCACTGTTTTTAACTATTTTTTACTATTGAACACTGTTTTTTTTAAGTATGTTTATAAAGAAATATCCTATTACTCCTGATAAGCGTGTAAGAAGAGTTCAAGGCTTTTCTTTACAGCTAAAACCTCCGTTCACACGGTTTGTCTTTGCGGGCCTCTGGGATTAAACCCAGGGGATTGCATTTATTTTTTGTACTATAAGATTGCTATGCCGAGCGTAATAATTCCAATAATAAAGCAGTAGATGGCAAAGAAGTGTATGTTGCCTTTTTTGATGATGTTCATTAATGCGGCAAGGCAAATATAGCCAGTTACTGCAGATGCAAGTACACCTATCAAGACGGCTCCACTGTTGGCAATGAAAAAGGGAAGTACTGTAGGTAATTGTGTGATACTTTCAAAGATTGCTGCTCCAAGAATTGCTGGTATGGCTAACAAGAAGGAAAAGCGTGCGATGGTCATTCGATCGATGCCGTGTAATAATCCTATGCTAATGGTTGCGCCACTGCGTGATACTCCTGGAATGAGTGCCAACCCTTGAAACAATCCTACGGAAAAAGTATCTCGTGGTTTCATGGTTGTTCGTTTGTGTTTTGTATATTTTGTTGCAAGTAAGAGGCATCCACTGAAAAGAAATCCAAAACCGACCATGAGTAAGTTCGTGAAGAAACTCGTAAAGAGGGGTCTAAAAAGAAAGCCAATGACTGCAGTAACGATAGTCGCAAGAAGTAACTGTTTGGCGAGCGTAAAGTGTTTGCTTGTTGTATTCCATTGAAAGACATCACGAATGATGGTTACAAGGTCTGTCCAGAAGAAAATAAATAACACAAGTAAGGTTCCAAGATGTAAGTAGATATCAAACAACACCGGCACGTTCACGGTAAAGAGTTCTTGGTATAATACTAAGTGTCCTGAACTGGAGACAGGGAACCATTCTGTTAATCCTTGGATGATGCCTAACATGAGTGCATCAAGATAATTGATCATTGGTGTACGATTGTATTCCTCTTTATACGGTTTTCCGTGATCACAACCTTTTTTAAGGCGTTTTTATTCCATAATTGTATGGTGGTGGATGCGTTTTCTTTTACAGGCATAGGTGATCGTTTTTTAGATTTATTACTTGCTCCTGTGCAGTATAGTGAAATGTTGTGGATTGCCATTCCTTTGGTCTTAACGTTGGTTTTAACAGAATTGTATTTTTCTCGATATAAGGCAGAAGCACTTGGATGGAATAGTGCGTATGGGAATGCGTTGGTATTGGTGTTTGTTGCTGTGGATATTTTTCGTTACTTGTATAATCATGCGTTATTAGAAACAATGTCTCTTAAATTAGCTGTTGCTATTGCGTTGACGATGTTAGCCATTATATTGACAGTGTGTAATTTCTTGCATTTGTTGCCTGAAAATGTGGCGTATGGATTGAGTGCAAAACTGCCCATGAATTTTTTAGCGTATTTAGCATTGTTATTAGTGTATTCAGAAGTGCCTATTGATTGGCTGACCTTGCTCGCTGCTGCTGGCTTATTAATAGTCTTTAGTGCGGTTATTATTTTGTTGCAGATGATTATTCCTTCGTCGGTTGAAGAAGTAGAATATTAGGTGTTGGAGATTTCTGACCACAAACTTTATATATCTTCATTATTGATGAGTGATGACAAAAGGGGCTGAAAAATGAATCGGATACTACAATGCAACGAACATTTATCAGCAATTTACTCGTATTTCTCTTAGTCTTTACTGCAGTTCCTGTATTGGCAGCTATCTCTGATATTACAGTTGATCCATTAACGATTGATACGGTTGAAATTCTTCAAAATGATCTTGCTACAATTTCGTTTACACTTACGAATGATCATCTTACTGATACTATAATGTTGAGTACAAGTATTGATGATGTTGAAGATGATGACGGTGATAGTCTTACTTTCATTTTAGATGATACAATCACCTTAGACCCGTTAGAAACACAAACCTTTGACCTTACTATTGATGTACCAAAGACGATGGATATTGATACCTATGATACCACGTTAACATTTACAAATGATCTAACCTTAGAAACAGAAACGATTGATTTTGCTATTGAAGTGACACCTGGTGTGTGTGATTTTGGTCCTGCTGGTTCTGCATTAAAGATTGATATTAAGGAACCTGATGGCGGGGATGATTTTAATCCTGGTGATGAGATGCGTATTGAAGTTGAAGTTGACAACGATGGATCTGATGATCTTCGTGTCCAAGTTGAAGCATTTTTGTATGATGAAAGTGGTATTATTGAAAGTTCAGCGTCAAAAGACGTTGATATTGAGGAAGATGAAGATGAAAAATTTGTGTTCTTTATGACGATTCCTGTTCTTAACGAGGCTATTGATGATGATGAGACGTTTGAATTATTTGTTAAAGCATTTGATGATGATGATGAAGATCAAGAATGTGTACAAGACAAGGTGTCTGTTGATATTGAGTTAGAAAAGCATGATATTCTGATTGCAGAGTCAACCAGATTTTTACCATCTGTTGTTGCATGTGGTTCTGAAGCAACATTATTGGTTGATGTGATTAATGTTGGTAAGAAGGATGAGAATGTTCAAATTAAAGTAGAAAGTACGGCGTTAGACATCTATGAAGTGTCTGATACGTTTGAGTTAGAGGATTTTAATGCTGATGAAGATCGTAATGAAGGTGGTCGAACCTTTTACTTGTCTATTCCTGAAGGTGTTGCTGAAGGTGATTATGGTGTTTCTATAAAGGCATTATTTTCTGGTGAAACAGCACAATCTAATGAGATTCTTCAAGTGACATCATGTGGTGTTCCTTCAAGCTCATTAAGTACAAGTATTCCTGCATCAATGAAGGTCCAAAGCGAAACATTACTTTCTGTTAATCAAGGTACTGTGGAAACAGTCCATGTTGTTGTTACAAATCAAGATAGTCAAGAACGTATGTTTATTGTTCGTGTTGCTGATGTTGGTGAATTTGGTGAATCTACTGCTACGACGGTGGTTGTTGGTGCTGGCCAAAGTACAAATGTATTCTTACCATTAACAGTTCTTGAAACAGTTGATGCAGGCACATATAGTGCTGTTGTTGAATTATCTGATGGTGTTCAACGTCTTGCTGCAGAGACGCTTACAGTTGTTGTAGGTACTGTGGAAGCGTCTGAAGAAGGATTTTTAAAGGACTTATCGAGCCGTGATTTGGTTATTTTGAATATCATAGCTATAGTCTTTGTACTCATTGTTATCATGCTTTTGCGAACTATATAATAGAGACCATAAGCTTTATATACAGTTACGACCGGAGGATGGTAACAAAAGAGTGAACAAATATACTCACAACATGGGCCCCTTGTGGTTCATGAGGGGTTTCAAAACAAAATGAAAAACATGAAAAAAACAATATTAAGTGTTTTAGTGTTATTCGCACTATTGCTCGTACCAGCGATGGTAAGTGCAACGCTTGATGTTAGTACAACATACTCCGCAACGGTACCAACGTTCGGAGACAAAAATCAAGAAGCATCAAATCCGCTTCATGATGACGAAGATAAAGAAATCATAAAAGCTACAAGCTCCATTTCTATCGTAAATAACGAAGGAGAAACCTTCAACCTTGTTGGAATTACTTCATTTACGGATGCGAAATTTGGTTTAACAGCAACAGATTTTGTTATCATTACACCAATAACTGGTGATTCCGTTGCTGATTTAGCAACTATTGCCCTTAACATAGAAGCAGTAATTCCGGAATCACTTGATGCTGTTGATGGTAACAATGATGAAATTGCTTTCTTTGTTGGTAATCTAAATATTGATTTCATTGATGATGCAACTGGCTTAGTTACCGTAACAAGTACTATCCCAGTATTTATGCAACGTGAAAACAAGTTAGAAGTCAAAGATTTCGACGCTTTAATCAATAACAAAGATACTGAAAACAACATTGAAAATGGCGATGACATCAAAGATCTTAAACCTGGCGACAAAGTTGAGTTAACAGTTACCATCAAAAGTAACTATAACAACAATGCTGAAATCGACATTGAAGACGTTGAAATAGATATCACTTGTGATGATGACGAGGATATTGATTTCGACAACGACAATGAAGATGTTGGTGACTTTGGACCCAAAGACGACGCTGAAGAAACCCTCTCGTTTGAAATCGATGATACCGCAAGCGACGCAAGTGCAAACTGTGTACTTACTGTCGAAGGTACCGATGAAAACGGCGCAGTCCATGGTGAAAGTATTGATTTCGACATAAGCATTGATCGAGACAGTCACGATATTGTTATCGATGACGTTCGTCTAAGCCCTAACGGCTTAACATGTTCCGACAACTCTTTCCAAATCTCAGTTGATTTGAAGAACTTAGGTACACGTGACGAAGATCAAGCAGCTGTACAATTACAAAGTCTTGTGCTTGGTTTGAATGAGAAAATTTCAAACTTAGAAATGGATGAAGATGACAGCGTTACAGAAACATTTGTTGCTTCTGTTAATCCTGCAGAACTTGGCGCTGGCAAATATGCTATCCTCGTATCTTCATACTATGACAACACAAAACAAACAGACAGTCAAGTAGTTCAAATTGAAAACGTCTGTGAAGATGAAACAACAGATATGGGTGCAGATGGTTCAACAACTGACTTTACAAACGTTGTTACTGCTCCAGAAGCTCCAGTTGTAGCTACTGCTGGTAAACTTGCAAGTGTTCAAGTGTCATTAACAAATACAGAAAGTTCCGCTATGGAATTCACCGTATTGTTAGACAACATTGAAGAATTTGCAACGTCTACAGCAAGTAAGACTGTCTTCCTAGCTCCAGGTCAAACATCCAACGTATTCTTAAACATGAAGACGCTTGGCGACGCTGAAGAAGGAACGTACACAGCAAACATCGTTGTAAAAAGCACAGAAACTGGTCAAACAGTTGAAACAGAAACATTTACCGTTGAAGTAGCAGGTAGCGATAACGCTGTCTTAAACTTCGGTGCAGATGGTTCGCGGGTTCTTTTGATCCTTGCGAATGTTGCTTTGGTTATCTTAGCAATATTCTTAATCAAGCTAATCTTTAGTGGCAGTAAAAAGAAACGTACTGTCGCTAAAATGGCTGACTTCGAACCTCGTGGTTCTGTAGTTCGTAAGAAGAAATAAGCTTCGGCTTATTCCTCTTTCTTTTTTTTAATTCTTCATAGTGAGTAGTATAGGAAAATAAAAGGCACCGATGGGATTCGAACCCATGCATGATCGCTCTGCAGGCGATTGCCTTACCGGACTTGGCGACGGTGCCTAATTCTCTAGTAATTCTCTTTTGGCTTTTAAAATCCTTTCTCTTTCTTTAGGGGTTATCTTCGGTATATAATATCCTAATTTTTTCCAAAGTAAGTATTTCAGTTAATTCAAGTTTTCCACCGGGAACGGTCCATTGATTGGGAAATGCTTTTTCATTAGGTGATCGTTTTGTAATGAGGTATTTGCCATCTTTGATAATGACGCCAGTAACAACAATGTAATGGGCTTTATTTGAATCATACATACAAATGAACTCTTGGAGAAATCTAAAAGGATTGCGGTGATCAAATATATGGAAAAAGAGCGGGTCCGGAAGGATTTGAACCCACGACCTCAAGCTTAGAAGGCTTGCGCTCTATCCAAACTGAGCTACGGACCCTTTGGGATAAAATTGCCAAGGATTTATTATTCCTTTAATAATTTTTTTCCTTTGTGCTAGTGTTGTACGAACAGGGACAAAACCGTGTCTTTTAAATATTTCGTATTTAGAAAAATGTGAGGGATTACTAAAACCAATAACGTTCATCCATTGTTCCATTCGTGGTTTTCCATAGATTTCTAATGTAAACATATCAACTTCATTTTGTTTTTTATTTCTTTTTATGCGAGAAAAATGATTTATTTTCAACCGTTCCAAGAGGATTGACAAATCTTCAATAATTTTTTGTGATGCACAATTAGTGATGATTCTAGGGTGATGGTGGACAATTTGAAGAACTTTTCTGTATCGATTATCATATCGTTTATCAAAGGTTAAACAGCCATCACCATCAAAAAAACCACGAATAAATGCTGCCCAGATTAAAGGTTTTTTTGAATGCATAATTATTTTTGGACAACGCACAGTGTACGTTTTGCTTCCGATAGGATAGTCTAATGTTTTATTGAAGTAGTGTAATACTTTTTTGTTACATGCATAAAATCCATAAACGGAATTTGATTTTTTTGGATGTGGGCGAACATTAATAGAAAACGCTTTCTCGAAATATGGTTTTATTATAGTATCATAATATTCTTTGTCTTCAGTTATATTACCCCAATAACATAAATGGTCTTTTTGCATGGAACCATCAGCAGCAAAGAGTCCGGCAAGTTCTGCTAATTCAGAGGTGAGTGTAAACATTTCTTTGGATTAGTTATCCTCCTTAAAAGAAGTCTCGCTGTATATGGGAAGTGTGACCAATGTTCTTCCGATTTATCATGTTAAGAATATGAGAAGGTAACTATTATATACCACTGTCTTGATGTGTTTTTGTATGGATCTCAATGCGATTGCAAAGAAGTGGCAGAAGAAGTGGGGAGAGAAGAATATCTTTGCTGTGAAAGAAGATGCAAAGAAAAAGAAGTATTATGTTTTAGAAATGTTACCGTATCCTTCTGGCCATTTACACATGGGTCATTTGAAGGTGTATTCTATTGGTGATGCGTTTGCTCGATTTCAACGTATGAAAGGATTAAACGTATTATATCCTATGGGGTATGATGCATTTGGATTACCTGCTGAAAATGCAGCGATTAAAGATAAGAAAGATCCGAAGGCATTCACGTTTGATAATATTGCGTCTATTAAATTGCAACAGAAAGCAATGGGATGGAGTTATGATTGGTCTCGTTCGTTTGCAACAGCTGATCCTTCATTTTATCGGTGGAATCAAGAGATTTTTTTAAAGTTTTTTGAAAAAGGATTAGCGTACAAAAAAAAGTCTGCTGTTAATTGGTGTCCTGAATGTCATACTGTCTTAGCAAATGAACAGGTTGAAAATGGTAAGTGTTGGCGTCATGGAAAAACGGACGTTGAACAGAAAGAATTAGATCAATGGTATTTCAAGATTACTGATTATGCTGATGAATTAGTGAATGATTTAGACACGTTAAAGGGGTGGCCTGATAATGTTAAAACAATGCAGAAGAATTGGATTGGTCGTAGTGAAGGAGTAACGATGACGTTTACCGTTCATGATATGGATTTGGAATTTTCTATGTATGATTCTGTGCCTCAAACACATTGTGCACAAACCTTTACTGTTATTGCTCCTGAACATCCTGCAGTCATAGAACTCGTTCGTGGAACCAAGCATGAAAAGAAAGTCATGGACTTTGTTGAAAAGATTAAGAAGAAAAAGATGACAGGATCATTTGATTTTGATAATGATCTTGAAGGTATCTTTACCGGTCGATATTTGGAGTATCCTATTACAGGTAAGAAGTTGCCTATTTGGGTTGCTTCCTTTGTTGTAGCTGATTATGGGACAGGTGTCGTTAATTGTAGTGCGCATGATGAGCGTGATTTTAAGTTTGCAAAAAAGTATGATCTACCATTACATCCGGTGATGTTTCCAAAGGACAAGAAGAAAGCGGAGCAAGTAAAGAAGTTAGAAATTCCTTATTTCAAAGATCCTGAAGGTATCTTAGAAGAACCTAAAGAGTTCAAGGGTCGTAAGTGGGGCGAAGCACGTGAAGATATTATTAAACATCTTGTAAAGAAAAGTAATGTTAAACGTTCTGTTAATTATAAGTTGCGTGATTGGTTGATATCTCGGCAACGATATTGGGGGACGCCGATTCCTATTATTTATTGTGATGATTGTGGTATTGTTGCTGAAAAAAACCTACCGATTATCTTACCTGAAGATGTTACGTTTACTGGTGAAGGTAATCCGTTAGAAACATCTGAAACGTTTAGGAACGTTTCTTGTCCGACATGTAACAAACCTGCGCGTCGTGAAACCGATACGATGGATACATTTGTTGATTCAAGTTGGTATTTCTTACGATATACTGATGCGGAAAATACAAAGAAACCGTTTGATCCGACAATTGCTAAGTATTGGGCACCTGTTGACCAGTATATCGGTGGTATTGAACATGCAGTATTACATTTATTGTATGCACGATTTTTTACAAAGGCATTACATGATTGTGGTTATTTGAAGGGTGCACGTGAACCGTTTACGAAGTTATTGTGTAATGGTATGGTGTTAAAGGATGGCGCTAAAATGTCTAAGTCTTTGGGAAACACCGTTGATCCTCTAGAGATTATGGATGTGTACGGTCCTGATACGGCTCGTTTATTTATTTTAGCTGCATCTGCTCCTGAGAAGGATATGGATTGGGATGACAAAGGTGTGCAAGGAAGTCATCGTGCTGTGCTAAAGATTTTTGATTTACTTGAACACACATCTACAGATAGTAAGAAAGATGGGTATGCAGTGAGTAGGCAACAATCATTGATAAAGAATGTTACGGAAGAAACAGAGCAATTAGCATTGAATACTGCTGTAAAGGAAATTCTATCGTTTGTAACGTTTTTAACGAAAGAAAAAGAACATATTAGTAAGAAAGTATACAACAATTGTTTACAATCATTAGCATTGGTATTAAATCCGTTTGCTCCGCATGTTGCTGAAGAGTTATGGGAATCATTAGGTCATAAGGGATTTTGTTCATTACAGCAATGGCCGAAGTATGATGCAAAGAAGATTGATCCTCAATTAGAGATTGTAGAAATGTTATTAGGAAATATTCGTTCTGATATTGAATTGATTAAAACATTGGCAAAGATTGACAAGCCAACACAAGCAACGTTAATTCTTGCACCTGCATGGAAATATAAAACATTCAAGAAGTTGGATGGTATTACTTCAAGAGATATGAAAACAATTATGGAAAAGGTAAAGGATAAAGATCATAGTAAGGATGTTGTTAAATTAGTAACAGCGTTCATTAAAGGGAATCTTCGAACGAACACATTGGATCTAAAAGGTGAAGAAGAGGCTATTACTATCAGTAAAGAATCGTTAGAACAGGAGTTAGGATTTCCAATACTCATTGAAACTGCTGAGAGTTCTAATAATCCTAAGGCACAGAATGGATTACCGGGTAAACCTGCTATTGTGTTAGAATAAACAAAGTGTTTAAATAGGATAACTATACATTGTGTAATTAGTGGCGACAAAAAGAGTGAAAGATGTTACTGGTTTTTTAGCGAGGCAACGAACGTTGCTTGCAAGTGAACGTACGTTGTTAGCGTATTGGCGTACTGCATTAACAGCATTTGGTATTGCATTGATTGTTTTGAAGTTTTTTACACAGTGGACATTTATTACATCAGGTATTTTTATGATTATTGCATTAGTTTTATTGATACATGGCACAAAAAGTTATGCTAATTGCAAAAAGAAAATTAATGGTCATGGATTATAATTTGTAATGTTTTGTGCGCCACGGACGGGATTTCCAACACGTGCTAGCGCCGTATTTTTGAACCCGCACACCCTGGGAAGGGTACTTGCTTTTGAAACAAGCGCTCAACCAGGTTGAGCTTCCGTGGCTTTACACAAAGTAATTGTGTTATTTTGTTTTATGTGACTAACGAAACCAATATCGAAAACTTTACGAAAAACTTGGGAAAGATTTAAATAAAATAGGAGATAAAATAAAATTACCCTGGGAAGGTACTTGTTCCTAAAACAAGCGTTCAACTAGGTTGGGGAACCCGTTCCTCATCTTTAGTTTTTTTTATAATTTCAAATCATCCATAAACCGTTTAATCGTTTTTGTTAGATGTTCAGGTTGTGTCTTTAAGATGTGTGCTGTTTTTTCTAAGAGTTCTTTATCTGATAGTTCTTCTTGATCATTACTAAAGGTTATGGTAACGTCTTTTTTCTTTTTGATTATTTGTTTCCAATAGCTAAATAATTCTGCTGCTTTGATTGCTACGCCTTTTTTATCTATCTGTAATAATGTTGCAACATCAGTTAAAATAGTATCTTCTGTACTTGTTTGTTGTTCTGCTGCGTTTCCTGCGACGTATTCAATGCGTACAATACTGTCACTTATTTTACTTGTTTTGGTTATCTTTATGGTTCCTGCTTCGCTTGTATTATTCAAATGAGTTCCACCACATGCTTCGACGTCAATGTCTGGAATGTTTACAATACGTAAGGTCTTTCCTGGTACGACACCGCCTTGGTAGATGCCAACACCAAATTTCTTTTCTGCGTCTCCTCGCTCATAGAAGTCCTTTTGTATATTTATCTTTGATTGAATAATGTTATTAGCTTCTTGTTCGATGGCAGCAACTTCATGGTCTGTTAAGGCTGCATAGTGAGTTATATCTAATCGTGCCCTATCAACTTGCTTATGTGCTCCTGCTTGATTAATGTGGTTTCCTAGGATGTGTTTTGCTGCTGCATTAAGAATGTGTGCACTGGTATGGTGTTGTGCTAATTGTAATCGTCGTTCAGCATCAATGATTGCTTTGACCGGTTGGTCTAATGATAATGTTATTGGTTGTTCTAAGATATGGATCATAATATTATCTTGTTTCACAACATCAAGAACATTAGTACCATTTATGCTTCCTAGATCATGTAACTGTCCGCCACTGGTTGCGTAAAAGTAGGTATGGTCTAAGACAACATAAGTATCTTTAACAAGTAATGGCATTGCAGTAAATTCTGTAATGCTATAATCTCCATAGTAATCAAGTTTCGTTTCGGGTATGCCTTCTAAGCTAATATCTAATTTTTTTAGAGCAACATGTTCTTTTGCTTTATTTTCATGTCGTTCTCCAACGAGTGCATAGAAGTTTCCTGGAATATCTATTTCTATGTCAAGTTTTTGTGCTTCTTGTTTTAACAGTTCAGGGGATATTCCACGTTCATCATATAATTTTACTAATGCTTGTGCGTCAGGTGTTCCTTTTGCAATAACCTCTTGTATAATGGTGTGTGATTTTTGTCTTGTTGTATTATATTTTTTTACTTCTACATTTATAATCTTCTTCACATCTTCAAGATTTTCATGTAATTCTGGAAATAATGTTTTCAAGTCTGCTGCATGCCATGCACATACATCATTCAGGTCAATCTTCCACCCATTGTGTTCTACAAAGTCTAGAGCTCTTCTTAACATAGTTCTAATGTTATATGCTTGTCCTGTATTACTTGGTAACGCTCCATCTCCTAAGAGGATGAGTA
>Ga0209992_10000199_pt1 | contig 84509 bp, 71 predicted proteins | sample 2SBtaG_2_FD_182564 | JGI IMG/M metagenome (GOLD analysis project Ga0209992, IMG submission 182564) | Deep subsurface microbial communities from Kolumbo volcano to uncover new lineages of life (NeLLi) - 2SBTROV12_ACTIVE470 metaG (SPAdes)... | ecosystem: Environmental > Aquatic > Marine >... | reverse complement strand
GCACGTTCACGTGGACGGTCCACGTCCCACGTCAGACGTCCCACGTGTCACGTCAGACGACTTCACGACACCCGTGCACGTGGACGACCACGTCTCACGACCCCCGATTCACCGCACGCTGCTAGACTAGGTTCCCCCCGAGGTCCACCCGGACGCCAGCGGGACCTGGTACGAAGGCGTGGACCAGGACAAGGGCGGCTGGGCACAGTCTGCGGTGTCAATACAGCAGCCAGACGGGTCGAACGCCGCATTCCCCGTAGACAGACGGGTCCGGTGTCGGGGGGAGGAACTCCCCGGGGTGCTACAGGCCCAACAGTGCGGCACTCACCTCCGCTGACTGACCGTCGGGCCCAACTGAGGAGGCCACCCCCGACACTCGACCCCTCTGTCTGCGTCACGTGCGGCGTCGGGACCCACTGTCTGTCGACAGGAGCCTGGAACACGACGGCCCTTGAGGTCGACCAGGGCATCGAGCACAGCCCCGGGCGCCGCGCCGTCGATGGCGGTCAGCGCCGGTCGATGGCGGCCGGTCAGACTCGGAGCGAAGTCACGAGAACCACTGGTGGTGCCGCTCCACCAGCGAGTCGCGCAGCAGTCGGGACACCCCGAAGATGTCCAGCTCGCCCGGGCTCTCCAGCTCGCTGGTGAAGCTGGACTGGCTGAAGCACCGAATGATGATGCGGGCCGGGGCGTCGCGGCTCTGCAGCCACAGACCGGTCTGCAGGTTGGAGCGGTCGTCGTCGCTGCCCAACACGTAGACCGGTGTCGGCTGCTGCCCGGTCTCGTCCACCGGCCCAGCCGCGATGGCTTCCTCCACCCGCACCCAGGTCTCCGGGTCCTCCAGATCGCCGGCGATGGCGGTCCAGGAGACCCGTCTGGCGAAGCCGACCCGGAGCTCGAATTGCCGGGCCCGCACCTGGGCGCTCAGGTCCACCACCACCACGTGCAGCAGCTCGTCGACGAAGCCCCGCTGCAAGCACTCCAGGATGGTCTGTCCGAAGCGGCCGAACCCGGCGAGCACGACCACGTCCCGGGCCATGGTGTCCTGGAAGTGCTCGGCCAGGTGGCTCGTGACCAGCTCGGTCGCCGCGATGTCGTGGCTGTTGAAGATGGCGACGTCTTCCTGGCCCGACAGGTGCTCGCGGATGGCCCGCTTCATGCGGATGTCGGAACAGTGCACGACGATCTGGCCGGGCACCTGGGGTGCGATCTCGGTCGCCGCCTCCAGGTTGACCAGGTCGTTGCCCGTCAGCAGCACGACGCCCCGGGCCCGACGGAGCACCAGGGCGTCCCGGGTGATGGGGTGCGTGATGTCGCCCCGGTGGAACAGCACGCCGTACCGCTCGGTGGCCTCGGCCACGTTGGGGTTGAAGTCGGTGTCCACCACCAGCACCAGGCGGTGCGGCTCCACCCGGCGGAGGGCCTCCAGGTAGAGCATGCCCACCCGGCCGAGCCCCACGATGACCACGTGGTTGCGCATCCACAGGCGGCGCAACAGGGTGGGCTTGAGCGCCCGAAGCAGGCCCTCGACCACGGCCCCCGTCGTGATGGCCGGCGCCAGGAAGAAGCAGGCCCACAGCGCCCGTCGCCACGGCCCCGGCGGTCCCACAGGGGTGCCCAGGTCCAGCCCGCCCAGGAAGAACAGCGACACCGCGTAGTAGATCCGCGCCGGCCAGCCCAGGTCCGGACAGGACTGGACCGAGCCCTCGCTCAGTGCGATGCCACACCGCTCGGACAGGCCGATGCCCTGGGAGAACGCCGCCAGCGTGAGCGCCAGCACGACCAGGACGCTGCCCGCCCTCACCAGGATTCCCAGGGACCTCTTGCGGCTCTTCGGCACGGCGGGAGCATACAGCGGCGCCCCGGCGTGCTAAGCCCGCACCGTGAGCGTGCTCGAGACCCAGCTGCGGTACTGGATCGCGTTCGTCGTCACGTCGGTGGCGTCGATGCTCTTCTTCGCCGCGCTGCTCTTCATCCTGCCGTGGCGCCAGGGCCGGGTGCGGGCCTGCAACTTCTTCGGCAAGACCATCGGCCGCTTCAACATCTGGATCTCCGGCGCCCGGCTGCGCGTGGCGCACAAGGAGCGCGTCGAGCAGTCACGGCCGGCCATCTACATCTCCAACCACACGTCGACCCTCGACATCTGGATGGGCATGTGGATCTGCCCCTACGGCGGGGTCGGGGTGGCCAAGAAGGAGCTCGTGCGGGTGCCGTTCTTCGGCTGGCTCTACTGGCTCAGCGGACACCCCTTGATCGACCGGTCCAACCGGGAGCGGGCCATTGCCACGCTCAAGGACCTGGCGGAATTCGTGCACGAGAACGGCCTGTCGATCTGGATCTGGCCCGAGGGCACACGCAGTCGCTCTGGCGAGCTGCGGGAATTCAAGAAGGGCGTGGTGCACATGGCTGTCGCGACCGGCCTGCCCATCGTGCCCATCCTGGTCTGGGGCGCCCAGGACATCTGGCCGATCAAGAAGGTCTGGGCCCTGCGCTTCCGCCGCGCACCCCTCGATCTCGAGGTCATGGAGCCCGTGGACACGTCGGGCTGGACCCTGGACCGGGTCGAGGAACACCGGGCCGAGCTGGAGTCGCGGGTGCGGGCACAGCTCGCCCTCGGGCGGCCGCCGGAGCGCGCGGCCCCCTGAATGTCGAGGCGGCGTCAACGGGTCGCCAGGGTTCCGTCAACCCAGCCGTCGGGTTCATCCGCGACGGCCTGAGGGCCGTATACCTGGGGCGCACCGAATGCTCCTCTCCCTGCTCGCGCTGACCGCCACACCTGCCCTCGCGGGGTACGGCGACGTGGTTCAGAACCGGCCGAATTGGGAACAGAGGGAGCTCCTGGTCCTCACCAACCTGGTGCGGGTGGACCCCATGGCATGGGACTACCCCTGCAACAGCAACCAATGGAAGTCGTCGGAGCGGTCCCCCAAGAACCCGTTCTACTTCCACGACGGGCTGACCGAGATCGCCCAGCTGCACAGCGAGGACATGGAGCGTCACAACTTCATGGACCACGACAGCTGGGACGGCACCGACTTCGGCGACCGCGTCTGGCCCTACTACGACGGCCGCAGCATCGGCGAGAACGTCGCCTGGGGCTACCGGGACAACGAGGCCGCCGTGTTCGACGGCTGGATGTGCTCCAGCGGCCACCGCAGCAACATCATGTCCAGCAGCTTCGAGGACATGGGCGGCGGCATCGAAGGCGAGTACTACACCCAGGACTTCGGCGGTGGCGCAGGCACCCGGCACGTGCCGGTCGCCATGGGCGTGCACACCCCCGAGCTCCCCACCCGCAGCGTGACCTTCACCGCCACCTGGGACCACGACGACCCGCCGGAGACCCTGTCGGTCGAGGGGGCGCACACCTGTGATGCCCTTGCCCTGACCGCGGGCACGGACACCCTGGGGGCCTGGGAGGTCACGCTCGAGCCCCAGGCCGACTGCGTCGCCTACCGCTTCTGGTGGATGGAACAGGACGGCTCCGAGGGCGCCCTGCCCGAGAACGGGGCCTACCTCTACGGACAGGGCTGCCCCCTGTGGACCGAGGTGACGCCCAGCGGCTGCGCCCCGGAGCCCGAGCCCGAGCCCGAGCCCGAGCCCGACGACGACGACCCGGCGGGCGAGTCCCCGGATCTCGACGACGGCATCTCCGGCGAGCCCGGGGACTGCGACAAGACCGCAGACGACCGCAATGGGGACTGTGAGCGGGACGAGGACCAGTCCGGCGAGAGCGCAGCGGGGTCCACGGGCTGCGCCACCGCACCGGCTGCAGGCGGGCTGTGGGCGGTGGTGTTCGCCCTGGGCTGGCGCAGGCGCAGCCGGGGCTGATCCCACCCGGACCCTGGGATCTCGTCGGGTAGACTGCCCGGGCCCCGGCACCCGGATGTGTCATGAAGACCCTCCCCGCGGCAGGCGTGCTCCTCGGCCTGCTCCTCCTTCCCGCTTGTCGCAACAAGGACACCACGGGGGCCGACACCGGCGCTGTGCAGGCCGTCTGCGACTTCTACGAAGACCTGGACGGCGACGGCTGGGGCTCGGACACCGTGGTGGAGGACTGGTGTGACAGCCCGGCCGCCACAGCGGTGCCGGACACCGGGGACTGCGACGACGGCAACGGCGCGGTGAACCCGGGCCAGGCCGAGGTGGCCTATGACGGGCTGGACAACGACTGCGACGACGCGACCCCCGACGACGACCTGGACGGGGACGGCGTCGGTGTGGCCGACGACTGCGACGACGAAGACGCCGCCGTGTTCCCGGGCGCCACAGAGACCTGCAACGACCTCGACGACGACTGCAATGGCCAGGTCGACGACGCGGTCGGGGGCACCTGGTACGCCGACGACGACCAGGACGGCTACGGCGATCCGGACACCGCGACCCAGAGCTGCGAAGGGGCCACCGGCTACGTCGCCGACGCCACCGACTGCGACGACGCAGATGGCGACGTCCACCCTGGGGCGGTCGAAGTCTGCAACGGCATCGACGACGACTGCGACCTGCTGACCGACGACGACGACCCCAACGTCACCGACCAGCTGGTCTGGTACCGCGACGGCGACGGCGATGGCTTCGGCGACGACGCCACCAGCGTGGCGGCCTGCGAGGCACCGGCGACCTATGGCGCCGCGTCGGGCGACTGCGACGACACGGACCCGGCCATCCACCCCGACGCCGTGGAGATCTGCGACGGCGTGGACAACGACTGCGACGGCGACCTGGACGACGACGACGACGGGGTCGTGGGCCAGTCCACCTGGTACGTGGACAGCGACGGGGACGGCCACGGCGCGGGCACGTTCACCCTGGACGCCTGCTTCGAGCCCACGGGCATGGCCGCCACCAGCGACGACTGCGACGACGCCGAAGCGCTGACGTTCCCGGGCGCCAACGAGACCTGCGACAGCGCCGACAACGACTGCGACGGCACCGTGGACGAGGCCTCGGACGACGCCGGTACGTGGTACCGCGACGGCGACGGCGACGGGTATGGCGACGCCACGGACAGCATCAGCGACTGCGACGGCGGCACCGCGTACGTGTCGGATGCCACCGACTGTGACGACGGGGACGGGGCTGTGAACCCAGGGGCCGACGAGGTCTGCAACGGCAGCGACGACGACTGCGACGGGCTGGTCGACGACGACGACCCCGACGTGACCGATCCCTCGACCTGGTACACCGACGCCGACGGCGACGGCTTCGGCGATGCGGGCGCGGCCGTCACGGCCTGTGAGGCCCCCAGCGATGGCGTGGCCGACGACACGGACTGCGATGACAGCACCGCCACCGTCAACCCGGACGCCCCCGAGACCTGCTCCGGCGTCGACGACGACTGCGACGGCCTGGTCGACGACGACGATCCGGACGTGAGCGGCACGACCACCTGGTACCTGGACTTCGACGGCGACGGCTACGGCACCAGCGCGCTGACCGTCGACGCCTGCGAGGCCCCGACCGGGTACGTCGACAACGACAGCGACTGCGAGGACTCCTCGAGCGACGCCAGCCCGGACGGGGTCGAGGTCTGCGACGGCCTGGACAACGACTGCGACGGCCTGACGGACGACGACGACGACAGCCTGGACGCCAGCGCGGGGGGCACCTGGTACGGCGACGCCGACGGCGATGGCTACGGCGACGCCGGTGCGCTGACCGAGGCCTGCGAGGCGCCGAGCGGCACGGTGGCGAACGCCGACGACTGCGACGACAGCGACGCGGCGGTGAGCCCGCTGGGCACAGAGCTCTGCAACGACGGCGACGACGACTGCGACGGCTCGGTCGACGAGGACGCGGTGGACGGCGACACCTGGTACAGCGACGGTGACGGCGACGGCTTCGGCGACGCAGCGAGCAGCACGGTGGCGTGTGACGCGCCCACGGACTTCGTGGCCAGCGACGACGACTGTGACGACGCCGACGCCGGGATCAACCCCGACGCCGACGAGGTCTGCGACGGCGTCGACAACGACTGCGATGGCGTCACGGACCCCGACACCAGCTCGGACGCCACGACCTGGTACGACGACGACGACGGCGACGGCTTCGGCGACGGCACCGCCCAGACCCAGGCCTGCGAGGCCCCCTCGGGGACCGTGGACAACGGGGCCGACTGCGACGACGCCGACGGGGCGGTGAAGCCCGGCGCTGTCGAGGCCTGCGACGGCGTGGACAACGACTGCAACGGCACCATCGACGACGAAGGCGCCTCTGGCGAGACCACCTGGTACGCCGACGCGGACGGGGACGGCGAAGGGGACGGCAGCAGCCCGACCGACGCCTGTGACCTGCCCAGCGGTCACGTGTCCAACGCCGACGACTGCGACGACGGCGACGCGACGGTCAACACCCACGCCACCGAGCTGTGCGACGGCGTCGACAACGACTGTGACGGCACCACGGACGTCGGTGCTGCAGACGAGCTGACCTTCTACGCCGATCTGGACGGCGACGGCTACGGCAACGTGGCGTCCACGTCGACGGGCTGCGAGGCCCCGACGGGCACGGTCGCGACCGGTGGCGACTGCGACGACAGCGACACGGCCATCAACCCGGACGGCGAGGAGGTCTGCGACGGGGCGGACAACGACTGCGACGGCTCCGTCGATGTGGGCGCGAGCGACGAGACCACCTGGTACCTGGACGCCGACGGCGACGGCTGGGGCGGGCTCAGCTTCACCCTGGACGCCTGTGATCAGCCCACGGGGTACCTGGCGGACACCGGCGACTGCGACGACCTGGACGCCGCCGTGAACCCGGACGCCACCGAGCTGTGCAACGGCGCCGACGACGACTGCGATGGCAGCACCGACGAGCCCGACGCGGCCGACGCCTTGACCTGGGTCGAGGACGGAGACAGCGACGGGTACGGCGGCTCGGGAGGTGGCACGACGACCGCGTGCAGCGAGCCGACGGGCTACGCGGCCACCAGCGACGACTGCGACGACACCGACGCCTCGGTGAACCCCGGCGCGAGCGAGATCTGCAACGGCGTCGACGACGACTGTGACGGCAGCGCCGACGGCGGCGTCATGGGTGCCGACGCCGCCTGTGCGGCGGACAGCTGCCTGCACGTGCTCGAGGACGGCAGCCCCACCGGGACCGACACGTTCTGGATCGACCCGAGCAGCCCCCAGGAGCTGACCTGTGACTTCGGCACGGTGGGCGGCGGCTGGGGCTGGCGCCTGAGCCTGACGGTGGACAACAGCACGGGCGGACCGCTCGCCTCGGAGCAGGTGCCGGTGGTGCTGGACACCGCCACCCTGATCGCCGCCGGCCAGCTCGAGGCGGACGGGGCGGACCTGCGGGTCTTCACCCACGATGGCCCCCTGCTGTCCTACTGGATCGAGACGGTGACGCTGGACACGGCAGCGACGGTGGTGTGGGTCACCTTTGACGACCTGGACACCGGCACCACGGATCTGACCCTGACAGTGGGCAATCCCGACACCGAGCGGCGCTCGCTGGCGTGGTGGTTCGACCCCTTCGAGACCGACACGATTGGGCTCTACGACACGCTGTACGACAGCGGCTGGGGCACGCCGACGTTCACGGTGGACACGTCGGCCACGACCCTGGGCACCGACAGCACGAACATGGACTACTTCGCCGAGGCCATGGCCATCGACGTGGACGAGCCGGTCTACGTCGAGATCGAGGGCTGGATCCACGACGACGACACCATCGGCCCGATGCTGGTCACAGACCAGGGCTACGTCACCGCGTCGGCGTGCAACGACTACAACGGCGTCGACCACGACGGCGGCATCGAAGGCATCGTGCTGCACTCCACCGAACCGAGCGGTCACTACCAGGGCAGCTACCTGCTGGCGATGGACAACGTGGTGAACATGTCGTCGCCCCACCGGATCGGCCTGTCATGGGACGGCGCGGCGCTCGGGTTCTGGCTGGATGGCGTGCAGGAAGACAGCGTGGGCGACAGCCTGTCGGTCCTGGGCGTCGGCCTGTCGACCTTTGCCAACAGTGGGAGTCCGGGGGCGGAGTTCGAGTACCTGTGGGTCGGCGGCGAAGCGATCGACTTCGATCCGGAAGGGTTGAGCAGTGCGGCGACGGCCAGCGTTGGGGCGGTGGCTGGGTTCTGACCGGCTCTGGCCACGTGTCACCGCTTCCACCCCACCAGCGTCGGCCCCCCTGGCTGCTGACAGGTCGCCGGCGCCGCTGTCACACCCTTCACGCGCCGCCGGCACCAGTCCCCGAGCTGGCCCTGCTTCGGACAGGCCCCCAACTCCCTGCACCCCACCAGCGTGCCCAGGTGGTACCCGACCTTGCCCGGGAAGCGCTCCCCATGGGCCAGCACCTGGTCCAGGCCGCTCAGGTCCGGCGTCTTGGCGACCCAGAAGCCCACCGCGTGGCCGATGCAGTCCTCTTCGTGGCGGGGAACGTCGGCGGCGCAGCGGGCGGCGATGGCCAGCGGGTCCAGGTAGAGCCGTGTGTCCAGGACCTCGAAGGCACAGTCCTGGTCGGAGCCACAGGCCGGCAAGAGCTCGTCCAGGGTTCGGGTCCGGTCATGCTTCGCCGCCGCGGCGGCCCAGTTCTGGCGGCACAGGTCTGCGTACTGGCCCGCGTGGGCACAGACCACGTCGACCGGGGTGCGCCAGACGCTCGAGGCCTCGCCCGCCACGCAGTACGCCAGCACCGGCGGGTCGGCGGCATAGGGCTGACAGCGCCGGAGCTCCTGGGGCAGCTGGACGCTGACAGCCGCCGGCACGGGCTCCGCCTCGGCGGGCTCGGGCGGCGTCTGGCAGGCCCAGGCGCTCAGCGCTGCAAGTGCCAGGACTTCTGTCGGCGGTCGCATATGCGTCGGTTGGGCCCTTCGAGCACCTCGCAGACCCGTGCAGCGTCAGCGGGTGCGCTCTTGGTGGCGTTGAGGTCGATCCACCCGAACACCGCAGCGCCTCGGATGACGGGGTCCTGGATGCGGCGAGCGGTCTCCACGACCGCCCCGACCGGGTCGTGGGGCAGGCCCAGGAGCTGATCCATCCAGCAGCGGTCCGCAGTCGCCTGGGGCGTCAGGCTGGCGCAGTCCGGCGGCGGCTCGGCAACGGGCTCGGGCGTGCCGCAGGCGAGCCCCAGCAACAGTGGGAGGAGGACTGTCACGACGGCCCTAGCGGTACATCACAAAGGCGTGGCTGGCCTGGCACGTCGGATCCCCGGGATCCCGGTACACGGCGAAGGCGCGCACGTGAAACGCCTGGCCCCCGACGGACAGGCCGTCTTCGTCGCCAGCGTAGAGCTCGGCGGTGCCGTCGCCGGTGAGCACCAGCTGGCTGGCCTGCTGGGCGCAGTCCCCGGACACCGCGCCGCCATAGTCGATGCCCCAACCCACGGTCAGCCCGGGCAGCGCGTCGGCACCCATACGCTGGGTCACGGTCTCGGCGTCGACCACAAAGGCCAGGCCGGCGGCGTCGATCAGGGCAAAGGCCGCCGGACCACTGGAGTGCCTGACCACGGTGACCGTGACCGCCGAGTCCTTGGTCAGATCGGGGTCGAGGCCCTTGTAGCCGCCGTCGACGTCGGTGAGGGTGAACCCCAGGTACCAGCTGTCGCCGGCGTCGTCCTGGACCTCGAAGGCCCGCTGGGGCGTCGCCCCACACTCGATGAGGTTGAACGTGCCCCAGTCCGGGGTGTCCTTGTCCACCAGCGTGCCGCTGACGTGCCAGGTGTCCGTCTCGACAGCGGTGTCGGGCAGCCGTGGGGACTGGCCCGCCGACGACGACAGGCACACGGCGACAGAGCCGAAGTCCTGGAGCACTGCCAGCGTCGTGGACGCCGGGGTCGTGTTCGTGTCTTCCCCGTCCGAGCAGGCCATCACCAGGAGCCACAGCACCGTTCACCTCTGATCAACGTGCCCAGAGTGTAGCGAAGGCCGGGCTGGCGCACGGCGCTGCTGTAGGCTGCCCGCGTGCGCTTCCTGTTCATGCTCACCCGGTCGGACCGCACGGTGCCCGACTGCGTGCCCCTGGCGCAGCAGGCCTTGCAGGCCGGCGTACGGGACCTGGGCTTCAAGGACGTCGGCGCGGATCCGAGCGCTCTCCGCGACGTCGTCGCCGCCGCCCGACAGGCCGGGGCCCGGGTGTGGCTGGAGTCGGTGGCGCTGGACCGAGGGGCCGCGGCCGTGGAGCTGGCGCTGAGCCTGGGGCTGGACCACCTGCTCGGGGGCGTCGACGTGTCCGGCATGCTGGACGCGGCCCAGGGCACCGACCTGGGCCTGATGCCCTTCTGCGGTGAGCCACTGGGACATCCGACCGTGCTCGCCGGCAGCCCCTCGCGGATCGGGTCCCACTGCCGGGAGCTCGTGGACCAGGGCTGTGCGGGTGTCGACCTCCTGGCGTGGCGGGCCCGGGACGCTGCCCCCGAGGACCTGGTCCGATCCGCGCGGTCCGCCTTGCCCGATCACACCCTGATCGTGGCGGGCTCGATCCGCACCACCGCGCAGATCCGCTGGCTGCGGGAGACCGGCGTCGACGGCTTCACGGTGGGTACCGCCGTGCTCGACGGGACCTTCGGGCCCACGGTGCCCGAGGCGCTCCGGACCGTGCTGGACGCGGCGCTCTAACCCCCGTCGACCATCGCCCGGACCTGGTCCGGACGAGCCTCGATCCAGTCCTTCAAGCAGCTGATCTGCTGCTGGAAGTCCTGGACGGTGTACCAGCTCTTGGGGTCCAGACTCATCGGCTCATAGACCAGCTCGGCGAACTCATCGACCCGCGCGGGGAGGTCCAAGGCCTCCAGCTCGTCCGCCAGCTCCAGGACCCGCTCCTCCAAGGCCCGACGGCACTCGCTGTGGTCCTGGCACCGCCGCACCAGGTAGCCCTGGCGGTAGTCACCCGGGTTCTCTCCCAGGTAGCCGCAGCCATTGGCCGCGCTCCACGGGTACCAGCCAAAGGCCAGGTCCGTGGACCAGGGGCTGAAGTGCCATCGGTCCGTGTCGGGGTCGTGGTACAGGTGCGTGTTGTTGAGGTTGTAGCCGTAGCTGTCCCAGTGGCTCAACACCATGTCGGCGCCGATGGCCGAAACGAACTGGTCGAAGTCCAGGCTGTCCTTGAGGTTGGCCAGCCAGTCCTGCCCGCCCGACGTGACCAGCTGGCAGAGGTCCTCGAGGTCCTGGCGGGTGTCCTCGGTGCCGAGCTCGTCGACCTCCCAGCAGTCGCACGCGGCCGCCCCAGCGCCTCCACCGTCGTTGAAGTCACAGGGGTAGTTGAACGAGCCCGTCTCGTAGAGCGTGCCGTCGTTGCTCTCGTGCCAGGCCTTGAGCCACTGCTTGTCCTTGCGCTCGACGGCCCCGTAGAAGCCGTAGGAGGTTCCGTTGATCGCCAGGCTCACAAAGGCCGTGCGCGGCGCAGAGACCCCGAAGGACCGGTAGGCCCCATAGGACAGGGCCTCGGCCATCATCGACGGATCGTAGGTCTGGTTGTGCAGGTTGATTCCCTGGAGGTCCCAGATCTGCTGGTCCTCGACCGACCAGTCGAACTTGAGCTTGAGGCTGGGCTTGTCGGCCAGGGTCCGGTAGGTGCTGCCGCCCTTGAGCCGGACCCCGATCTCGTGCTCACCCTGGTCCGTCACCAGAGTGGCCACCGCGTAGGAACGGGGGTCCTGCTGGAGGGCCTGCCACGACGGGTTGCCGATCACCAGCTCCAGCGTGTGCACCCGGTCCAAAACGTAGAAGTCCTCGCCGGGCACGACCGGCTCGGGCTCCGGCTCCGGCGGCTGGGTGTCGTCCACGCCGCCCACCTGCTCCAGGCTCGGGGTGGTGGGGTTCTCTCCGTCAAAGGGCGAACCCACCGTGGGCACCGTGGGCTCACAGCCCGCCAGCACCAGGGTCGCGAGCACAGAGAGGGACATGCCTGGAGTGTAGTCCTCGCAGCAGGCTCCTGTGACACCCCGCTGGCCCTGTCCCTCAGGAGGCCTCGACCAGCTGCCGCTCACGGGGTCCATGGCGCTCGGCGAAGCCCAGGATCCGCGCCGCCAGATCCCGCGGTTCCTCGACGTAGGGAGAGTGGCCATAGCCGGCCGGTTCAGCCCAGTCCGCATGGGGCAGCGCCGCCCGAAAGAACGCCCGGTGGCTGGCCGGCAGCACCTGGTCTCCGGTGCCCCAGAGCATGCGGACCGGGACCTGGAGCCGGCCCAGCTCCTCTGCCGTGAACAAGTGGTCCGGCCGGGAGGAGTTGATCAGGGTGCGCATGTGCCGCTGGCCCAGCTGACGGCGAGCGACCAAGGCCATCGCCTGACGCAAGGGCGGCGACGCGCGGCAGAAGACCCGCTCGATCAACCGCACGGCGTCGCGGTGAGTCCGCAACCGGAACCGCTCCATGAACTCGACAAGCTCCATGGCGTCCATGCGGGCGCCGCCGGGAGAGGCCAACACCAGCCCCCGGACCTTGTGGGGGCTGTGCAGTGCGTGGCGCAGGGCCATGAAGCCCCCCAGCGAGTTCCCGAAGACGATGGCCGGCTCGTCGATGAGCTGATCCAGCGCGGCGATCACGCCCCTCTGTAGCGTCGGGCCCGTCAGGCCCTCGCGGGGGATGTCCGAGAGTCCGTGGCCCGGCAGGTCCACGAGCATCACCTGGCGGTCCCGGTCAAGCAGGTGAGGTGCGAGCCGGTTGAAGTGGGTGGCTCGGCTCGACAACCCCGCCATCAACACCAGCGGAGGCCGCTCGCCCGCTCGACCCGCCACCAGCGCGTGCACCCGGCCATGGGGCGTGCCGACATACCGGCTGCGGAAGCCACGCAGCCGCAGTCTCGCCAGGTTGATGTGGTCGAGGAGGGTGCTCATCCGTGCCCCGAGAAGACCCCTGTGGACCATCTTAGAGTCCAGCCAGGGAGGGCGTCAGCCCTCACTTCTCCATCGGTTCCTCGGACGCCTTCTATTAGACGATCGCCGCAGCATCCGGTATAACACTTCATCAATTGTTGAAGTGTTGGAGCGAAGATGGCGGAAGACACCGCGGACGCGGGCGGTTGCTGCGACCACGACCACGAACAGGCCCACCCGATCGGCCCCGAGCCGGCCCCCCCGACCGACGCGACCCGGATCCACGTGTCCGGCCTGTGCTGCGACGACGAGGTCACGCTGGTGCGCCGGGTGCTCGGTGATCTGGACGGCGTGGACCGCATCGACGTGAACCTGGTCGGCCGCCTGGTCTACGTGCGCCACGGCCCGGCCGTGGAGCCAGACCAGCTGGTCGCGGCCCTGAACCGGGCCCAGCTGGACGCCCGCCTGGGGCCTGCCCCCGCCCCCGAGACGCGAACCCCCCCGCTGTTGCTGGCCGCAGTGGCCCTCTTCCTGGTGTCCCTGGGCACCCTGTGGCTGCCGCCCCTGCGCTACGCCGCGCTTGGCGCCGTGGCCCTGGGACTGCCTCCGATCCTGGGTCGGGCCTGGGTGTCGCTGAAGAATCGCCTGCTGGACATGAACGTGCTGATGGTGCTGGCCTGCATCGGGGCGGTGCTGATCGGCGAGTGGCTCGAAGGCGCCGCCGTGGTGGTGCTCTTTGCCGTGGCCGAGCACCTGGAGCGCAGCTCCATGGACCGCGCCAGTCGAGCCCTGGCCGAAGTCGCCGCCCTGGCGCCGGACACCGCGACCCTGCTGGACGGCACCCAGGTCCGCGCGGACACGGTGGCGGTCGGGACCGGGCTGCTGGTCCGCGCTGGCGAGCGCATCCCCCTGGACGGCCGCGTGACCGGCGGCAACAGTGGCGTCGACGAGAGCTCCTTGACCGGCGAGTCACGCCCGGTCTCCAAGGCCGCTGGGGATCCGGTGAGTGCCGGCACGGTGAACCAGACCGGCGTGCTCCAGGTGGTCACCACCGCCTCGGCAGGCGACTCGGCCGTGGCGCGACTGGTGAGGCTCGTCGAGGAAGCCCAGGCCCAGCGCAGCCCCACCGAGCGGGCCGTCGACCGCTTCGCAGCGGTCTACACCCCCCTGGTGGTGCTGGGCGCCCTGGCGCTCTTCGCGATCCCCACGGCCCTGGGGGGCGATCCCCAGGCCCATCTGTACCGGGCTCTGGTGCTGCTCGTCGTGGCCTGTCCCTGCGCCCTGGTGCTGGCGACCCCCGTGACCGTCGTGTCGGCGTTGACCCGCGCGGCGAGACAGGGCGTGCTGATCCGGGGGGGGACCCACCTGGAGACCCTGGGCCGGACCGCGGTGGTGGCCTTCGACAAGACCGGCACCCTGACCCGGGGTCAGTTCCAGGTCGTGGACTGTGCCGGCCTGGGCAGCGTGCCCTCCGAGCGGGTGCACGCCCTGCTCGGGGCGGTCGAGGCCCGCTCCAGCCACCCCTTGGCAGCGGCGCTCTCCGCCCACGCCGGCCCCGGTCCAGACGCGGTCTCGGACGACCATGTCCTGCCCGGCGAGGGCATCCGGGCTCGGGTCGACGGCCACCTGGTGCACGTGGGCAACCACAGACTGGCCGAGCGGCTTGGCTGGCACGGGGCTCATGAGCACGACCGCTACGAAGCCTGGCGGGCCCAGGGGCGCACGGTGGTCTACGTCGGCATCGACGGTAAGCTCGCAGGCCTGCACGCCCTGGCCGACGTGCCTCGCGCCGAGGCCGCGGCGGCGGTCGCAGCCCTCGAGGCCTCGGGCCTGCAGACCGTGATGCTCACCGGCGACGACGAGCGGGTCGCACAGGCGGTGCGCACCGAGCTGGGGGTGGGCGAGGTCCGGGCGGGCCTGCGGCCCGAGGACAAGGTCGCCGCCATCGCCGAGCTCAAGGACCGGGGCGTGGTGGCCATGGTCGGCGATGGCATCAACGACGGCCCGGCCCTGGCCGCGGCCCACGTGGGCGTCGCCATGGGCGTCCGCGGCTCAGCACTGGCCTTGGAGACCGCCGACGTGGCCTTGATGACCGACGACCTGGAGCAGCTCTCCCACGTGGTCGCCCTGGGCCGGAGAGCCCGGCGGGTGATCCGCCAGAACATCGCCATCTCGTTGGCGGCCAAGGCCGCGGTGCTCGGGCTGGCCCTGGTCGGGGCAGCGAGCCTGTGGGCGGCGGTCGCGGCCGACGTCGGCACCAGCCTGGTGGTCGTGCTGTACGGCATGAGCCTGCTCCGGGACCCGGCCTGATCCCATGGGTTAGCGGACGATGTCCGTTCCGCGGTGTTCCCATGTCCCTCCTCCTCGCCACCGTCCTTGGCTGCGCCACCGGCCCCGAAGGCCTCCGAGAGACCCCAGACGGCAGTGGTCCCCTGGTCCGGGTCGACTGGGACGCCGAGCCGCTCCCCGAGATCCCCTTCCCCAACGACCTGGCCACCCGCAACGACCCGGGCAGCCCCACGGGCCTGCGCCTGAACATCTCCGAGGACGCGCCGACCAAGCTCGAGCGCGAGGCCCGGGCCAACTTCAACAAGCTCACGGGCTTCGGCATCTTCGCGCCCATCTCGGTCGCCTTCCAGGCGCCGCTGGACCTGGACAACGTCTACGACCGCCAGTGGGACGACAGCGACTTCTCCGACGACGCCGTCTACGTGATCAACGTGGACCCGGACTCCCCGGACTACGGCCAGCCCGCCTACCTGGACGTGGGCCACGGCCGCTACCCCATGGACCTGGACGAGGAGGACCGGTACTTCCCCAACGACCCCCACGGGGCCGGCACCGCCCTGTACTTCGAGACGGTCGAAGAGGACCTCAACGGCAACGGCCGCATGGACCCGGGCGAGGACACCGACCACGACGGCGTGCTCGATCACCCCAACGTCTACCCCGAGGGCGGCAGCCCCCGACACGACCTGATGACCTGGTACGAGCGAGAGACCGACACGCTCATCCTGCGCCTGGTCAAGCCCCTGCGCGAGCAGACCACCTATGCGGTGGTGCTGACCGAGCGCCTGGTCGGCGAAGACGGCGAGCCGGTGAGGTCCCCCTGGGAGTGGGTCAACCACACGCGCCAGACCGACGCGCTCCGACCTCTGGAAGACATCCTGCCGACCCTGGGCGTGGCCCAGGACGAGCTCGCCTATGCGTGGACCTTCACCACCGGTCGCGTCACCGGCGACCTGGTCGACATCCGCCGCGGCTTCGACGGCGAGGGGCCCTGGCCCTTCCTGCAGACCGACTACCCGGGCAAGGTGAATGAAGCGCTGGTCATGCATGAGAAGGACGGGCTGGACCCGTTCATGCTCCCCATGCGCGAGCTGGTCGACGCCCTGACCGACATCGGCTTCTTCGACAGCGTCGCCGGCGACGTCCTGGGCGAGAACTACGAGACCTTCGCCGCGGGCGTGGTCGGCGGCAGCTTCACGTCGGCGGCCTTGCTGTACGACCGCGACGACGGGGGCCACGACACCCACGACGAGTACTGGGTCACCGACCCGGTGGCCGGCACGCTCGAGGTCGGCACCGAGCGCATCCCGTTCACCTGCGTGCTGCCCAAGGAGCGCGAAGGGGTCAGCCCGCCCTACGACGTGGCGATCTTCGGCCACGGCTACGGCAGCAGCCGCTTCGACACCCTGGGCTTCGCCTATGCCTTCAACCGGCTGGGCATGGCCGGCTGCGGCATGGACTTCCCCGGCCACGGGGCGTCGATCGACGAGGAGGAAGAGGTCCTCTTGGAGGCCTACCTTCGGCCCCAGGGCTTCATGCCCTTTGCCGACCACATCTTCGACGACCGCGCCCGGGACCTGACCAACGACGGCCTGACCAACTCCGGCTTCGACCAGTGGATCAGCGACGGCTTCCACACCCGGGACATGGTCCGCCAGGCGGTCGTGGACTGGATGATGATGATCCGGAGCCTCCAGGCCTGTGGCACCGGCGAGATGACCCGCGGCGACGGCAGCGCCACCACCTGTGACTGGGACGCCGACGGCCGGGTCGACATCGGCGGGCCCAACGCCAAGTTCTACGTGGTCGGCGGCTCCCTGGGCGGCATCGACTCCGCGGTCCTGGCGGCGGTCGAGCCCAGCGTGTCGGCGTTCTCCCCCATCGTCGGCGGCGGCGGTCTGATGGACATCGGCGCCCGGAGCCCGCTCTCCGGCGCGGTCGAGGCCGTGCCCGGGCGTCTCATGACCCCACTCTTCCTGGGCTACCCCACCGAGACCGGCGGCATCGAGGTCTTCCAGTACGTCAGCCAGTTCATGGACATGCAGGAGCGCCGCATCGGCGTCATCGACGAGGTCCCGGCCGGCGGCAAGGTCACGGTTCACAACCTGAGCAACGGCGAGACCCGCCAGACCCGCATCCCGGACGACGGGCGGTTCCGGGTCGGGCTGCCCTGCGACGCGGCAGACGCCTATGAGAAGCGCGTCATCGCCGGCATCCCTCACACCGGTCCCGACTTTGGAGCGACCTACACCGTGGCCGACACCGCCCAGCTCGGCGACCGGCTCCGCATCCACATCCAGCGGGCCGACGGCAAGACCGTCGCCGACTGGGACACGTGGCAGGAGGAGACCACCTACGAGGGCGTCACCATGCCCGCCGGGAGCGACCTGGTCGCCCTGTCCGAGGGCCTGGGCCACCAGCGGGGCTCGCCGGACCTGCGCCGGCTGGTGCAGACCATCTCCCTGGCCACCGAGCCCGGAGACCCGATCAGCTACGCCCCCCACTACGTCGACGACCCCTTCGAGGCGCTCTGGGGCAACGCCGGGCCCAACGTGCTGCTGGTCAGCACCCCCGGAGACAACATCGTCAGCATCAATGCCCAGATCTCCCTGGCCCGGGCCGCCGGCCTGATCGAGACGACCGAGGTGGACGAGCGCTACGGCACCACCGTGGACCGCTGGCTCATCGACAACGAGGTCGTGCGCGGGCTGGAGCAGTGGGGCCCGTTCACCTGTGGCGACGACGAGTCTCCCTGCCTGTTCGACCCCGACGATCTGGACGACGGACTGGACGGGCTGGACGCGCCGAGCGACGCGCCGCTGCGGGTCCATCGGGACGCGCCCTGGGGCGGCATCACGGCGCTGCGAATGCCCTACGTCAGGACCTCGGGCAGCCACGGTCCCGGGCTGCCCGACCCGACCCTGCCCTTCGACATCAACACCTGGTTCATCTACCAGGTCGGCCACTTCTTCTTGAACGACGGCACCGCGCTCACCGACGACCACTGCATGGAAGACGCCAGCTGTGACTGGATCCCGGCGCTGGAGGGCTCCCGATGACCCCGCTCTTGCTGCTCAGCGCCATGGCCCTGGCGCAAGAGGACCTGCCCGAGGGCGAGTTCTACGGCCACGACCGCCTGCTGCTCACCACCACCTCGTCTGCGAACCTGGACGCCGACGGCACCGACCTGGCCCAGGGCCCCACCCTGAGTCACCGGCTCCGCATGGGCCTGCGCTACCCGATCAAGTCCTGGGAGCTGGACACCGAGTGGGACCTGCTGACCGGCCAGGTCGCAGGGGACACCTGGGCCGTCGACGGCGATCTCGACGAGCGCAACCGCCAGACCCTCGCCGGCTGGACCACCGCCGGCCACTACGCCCGCAAGCTCGCGGTCAAGGGCAGCATCTACAACGTGCAGACCGAGGTCGGGCTCGTGACCAGCCACTGGGGCCTGGGCATGGTGGCCAACGATGGCGCCCACGATCCGGTGTTCGGGCGCAGTGACTTCGGCGACCGGGTCCTGCGGGCCCGGGCCACCGCGGCACCGCTGCACGGGCTCGTGCCGCTGTACTTCACCATCGCCGCGGACCGGGTGGTGGCCGATGACTTCGCCCGCTGGTCCCGGGACCAGGCCGCCTGGCAGGGCATCTTCTCGGCCCTGTGGCGCCGGGACGTGACCGCCGGGGTCTACGTGGTCCGGCGCCGCCAGCACGAGCGGGCCGACGACCGGCTGACCAAGGTCTGGATGATGGACGCCTTTGCCGACGGCCACGTCGACGTGGGGTCCTGGGACCTGCGCCTGGCGGCCGAGGCCGCCACCATCCTGGGCAGCACGGACCGCACGCTGGTCTACGGCAGCGCCGACCCCATGAAGGTCCGGTCCGCCGGGGCCACGGCCCTGGCCCAGCTCACGGGGCCCGAGGGGCGCGGCTGGCTGCTCCTGCGGGCGGGCTGGGCGAGCGCCGACCGCAACCCCGACGACGACCGCACCACGGACTTCACCTTCGATCGCGACTTCGACGTGGGCATGGTGATGTTCGACGAGCTCACCGGGGGCATCGAGGCCGCAGCGTCGGCCCAGCTCACCGACCCCGAGAACGTCGGCAAGCCCCCGGATGGCATCGAGGCCCTCACCACCGAAGGCGCATTCCGCAAGGGCAGCTTCCTGCAGCCGTCGGTGGGGTGGCGCCCCCAGGAGTGGTTCGAGGTGCGGGCCGGCGTGACCCTGGCCTGGACCCCGGTGCCCTACCACCAGCCGTTCTACACCGCCCGTGCGGGCGGCGTCCTGACCAACCACCACGACCAGCCCGCCGCGAGCGGCCTGATGGGCACCGAGCTGAACCTGCGGGCCCAGATGTGGGGCGCCCCCCACCAGCTCGGCGGCCAGGCCTTCCGCCTGCACGGCGGCTTCCAGGTCGGCACCCTGTTCCTGGGCCCGGCGCTCGAGGGCGCGGGACCGGACCAGGTGAACCACGCCCAGAGCTGGGTGCGGGTGGACTTCTGAGAGGGGAGCTGCCCTCGCTGCGGCTGAGTCCCCGCCAGGCGCTCTGAAGGGATCTCGAGCGCGTCAGGCCGCGGACTTGGGTTGGGCCCGGTGTCCCGACGACGACGAGAAAAGTGAAGGACAGGGTGGGGCTCAGCAGCTGAATGCCCACGCTGCCGTCGCCGCCGACGTCCGTCCTTGACGCCTCACTTTCCATCAGGCCCTTCACAGTCTCGCCGTCGTCGGGCCTGTGGAGTCGTGGGCAGGTGCTCCGGTGACCTCGACCCCGCCACCGACCTGGGACCGCACCTGTCCATGTCTCCATGGGCCGCCCCGCCACCCCGCGCCCCCAGATCCGCCCGACCTGAGACCGGCCCCAGACAGTCCAACGCGACTCCCCAACACAGAGTCATGCCCCAACCTCAGCACGCTAATTCATGGCGATCCAGACCAGAATCGCTAATGCTTAACAAAAGGTTCCTGACCCCTGTTCCCCGGTCCCCTGGTACCCGGTGTCAGCGCGGCGCACTTCCGGGCGGGGTGGCAGGCCATCGGCGGCGTAAGTGTCGGCTCGGCGCACTTCCGGGCGGGGTGGCAGGCCATCGATTGCGTATGTGTCGGCTCGGCGCACTTCCGGGCGGGGTGGCAGGCCATCGGCGGCGTATGTGTCGGCTCGGCGCACTTCCGGGCGGGGTGGCAGGCCATCGATTGCGTGTGTGTAGCTCTCAGTAGCTGAACGGCCATGAAGCGAAGTACCGCTTCACCCGCAACCAGATGCCCAAGAGCCCCAGCGGCTCGAAGATCAGCAGCGCCACCACCACGACAGCGGTGACGACGGTCGACTGCTGGGCCGTCGACAGCGCCCCCAGCCCCGGCAGGACGCGCCCCAGGGCCTGGGACAGCGGCGCCAGGACCACGACGAAGGCCGCCCCCCAGATGGCACCAAAGGTCGTGCCTAGCCCCCCCAGCACGATCATGGCGATGTACATCACGCTCAGGTGCAGGTCGAAGGGGGGCTCGATGGTGATGTACTGCTGCTGCCAGGCGAACATGGCGCCGGCCACCCCGGCCAGGAAGCTGGAGATGCCAAAGGCGGTGACCTTGGCCCGGGCCGGGGAGACCCCCAACGCCGCGGCTGCCAGGTCGGAGTCCCGGACGGCCATCATGGCGCGGCCGGTGTTGCTGCGCTGCAGGTTACGACAGGCCCATGCGGCGGCGGCGGTGATGGGCAAGTAGAGCGCGTAGAGCTGGCGCTCAAAGGTCCAGGTGAGCGGACCTGTCGTGAACGTGCGCCCGAAGACCGGGCCGTCCGCCGCAAAGGTCAGGTGCAGCGGCACGGCGATGCCGCTCACGCCATGGGTCCAGGCATTCAGCGACAAGAGCGTGTGCTGAACCAGGAACAGGAGCCCCAGGGTCACGATGGCCAGGTACAGGCCCTTCAGCCGCAGGGCGAAGGGCCCCACGGCCAGCCCGATCGCTGCGGACAGGCAACCCGCCAGCGGCAGGCCCAACCAGAAGGGCAGGTGCCACAGCTCCCCGGCGACGGCCACCGCGTAGGCGCCGACGGCGAGGAAGGCGGCGTGACCCAGGCTGATCTGCCCGGCGAAGCCGGTGAGGATCATCAGCCCCGCTGCCCCCACGATGGCCACCAGCGCCTGGTTGGCCACGCTGAGCCACCGGGCCGACGCGACCCAGGGCAGCACGCAGACCCCGATCCCAGCCACGGCCCAGCCCACCCGGTGCCAGAAGTCCGGGTACAGGCCCAGATCCTGCTCATAGGTCGTCACCAGCGGGCGAACGGGCACTACAGCCTCTCCACGTCGGCGGACCCGAAGAGCCCGTGGGGCCGAACCACCAGGAACGCGATCATCACCACATAGGGAAAGACCGCGTGGAAGTTGTGGCCGAAGGCGCCCAGGTGCGGGTTCACATACCCCTGGGCGAGCACCTCGAGCAGCCCCAGCACGAAGCCGGCGATGACCGGCCCCGCCACCGAGTCCAGCCCGCCCACGATGACAGCGGGAAAGGCCCGCAGCGCCACAAAACCCAGGTTCGCGTCGAGCTGCCGGGGAAAGGTCGCCAGGAACACCCCCGCCAGGGCCGCGAGGGCACCGGCGATGAACCAGCTGAGCCCGAAGATGCGGCCCACCGGGATGCCCAGGGCCAGCGAGACCTCCTGGTCCACGCTGGTGGCCCGCATGGCGACTCCCAGCCGGGAGCGGCGGATCATCACGAAGAAGGCGCCCAGGGCCACGCCACCGGCCAACACCCCCGCGAGGTTGTTCCACAGGATGCGGGCGCCCAACAGCTCGAAGGTGCCGGTGGTCTCCCACGGCGTCGGCACCCCAAAGGGCTCGGTGCCCCAGATCACCACGATGCCGGCCCGCAGGACCGCGCCCAGGAAGATGGTGAGGATGATCACCACGAAGACCGGTTGGCCCACGAGCGGTCGCAGCAGGGTGCGCTCCAGCACAGCCCCCAGCAGCCCGGTCAGCACCATCGCGCCCATCAAGGCCAATCCCCAGGGCAGGCCCATGCCGGCCAGTCCGACGAAGGCGAAGGCGCCGATGGTCAGCAGCTCACCGTGGGCGAAATTGAAGACCTCGCTGGCCCGGTAGATGACCACGAAGCCCAGCGCGATCAGGGCGTAGACGGCCCCCAGGGCCAGACCGGAGCTCGCCAGCTGGACAAAGGTCGTCACGACGCCGCGCCCCCGTAGATCTCCGCCACCAGCCCGCCCCAGATCTCGACCACGGCCCGCCGGCGGACCTTCTGGGTGGCGGTCAGCTCGCCGTTGTCCTGGTGCAGCTCCCGGGGCAGCAACCGAAAGGCCCGCACCTGCTCGACCCGCGCCAGCTTGTCGTTGACCCGGGCGATCTCCTGGCCGATCAGGTCCACCACCGGCTGCCGGGACGCCAGGTCCTCGAAGTGGGTCGCGCCGAGGCCCTGCCGGGACGCCCAGTCCATCGTGGCGTCCAGGTCCACCTGGATCAGGGCGCCGACGAACCGCTCGCCGTCACCCAGGGCGATGACCTCCTTGATGTAGGGGCTGGTCTTGAGGGTGTTCTCGATGCGCTCGGGGCTCAGGTTCTTGCCCCCGGCGGTGATCAGGATCTCCTTCTTGCGCCCTGTGATGGACAGGTAGCCGTCGGCGTCCAGAGACCCCAGGTCCCCGGTGTGAAGCCACCCATCGATCACGGTCCGAGCGGTGGCATCGGGGTCGTGCAGGTAGCCCTTGAACACCGTCGGGCCGCCGACCAACACCTCGCCATCGTCGGCGATGCGGCAAGGCGTGCAGGCGATGGCGGGCCCCACCGTGCCCAGCCGGACGTCGTCCGGCGGCGAGACGTGGGAGACGCCGGCGCACTCGGTCTGGCCATAGCCCTCGAGGATAGGCACGCCGGCCTGGGTGAACCACGTCAAGAGCTCGGGCGCGATGGGCGCGGCCCCGGAGATCGGCAGGCGACAGCGCAGAAGCCCCAGGCGCTGCCGCAGCGGCCGGAAGACCAGCAGGTCCCCCAGCCGGGCCCACACCCCACCGTCCTGGCGCTCGGCCCAGCGAAACAGCCTGCGCTTGAGCCAGCTGGCATCCTTCATCTTGAGCTGCACGCTGGCGTGCAGCTTCTCCCAGATGCGCGGCACACCCAGGAACACCGTCGGCTGCACCTCGCGCAGATCCGTGCGCACGGTCTCGATGCTCTCGCCGAAGTGCACCACACAGCCGACCGTGAGCGGCAGGTACAGGCTGAAGATCTTCTCCGCCACGTGGCACAGGGGCAGGTAGCTGAGCACCTGGTCGTCGGCGGACAGGCCCAGCATCGGGGCCATGACCTGGGCCCCGGCGACCGCGTTGCGAGCACTCAACAGGGCGCCCTTGGGCGTGCCCGTCGTGCCGCTGGTGTAGACGACCATCGCGGGCTCGTCGGGGTCCAAGGTTCCCAAGCGCTCGGCCCACCAGCCGGCCGGCGGGTCGTCGCCCACGAAGTCCGACCACGGGACCAGCCGCTCGTCGTCGTAGTGGCGCAGGCCCCGTGGGTCGTAGACCACGACCTGTCTCAGGCCGGGCAGCTCGGCGTCGTGCTCGACCACCTTGTCGACCTGTTCCTGGTCCTCGGCAAACAACAGCGCTGCGCCGCAGTGCTCCAGCAACCACGCGACCTCGCTGGCGGGGTTGGTCTGGTAGACCCCCACGCTGCGCGCACCGCAGGCCTGGATCGCCAGGTCCGTGACCAGCCACTCGGGCCGGTTGTCGCTCAGGATGCAGGCGTGGTCCCCAGGCCGCAGGCCCCACTGCCACAGGGCCCACGCCGCCCGCGCCACCTGGTCCCGGTAAGCGGCCCAGGACGTCTGGTGCCACAGACCCCGGTCCTTGTCCCGAAGAGCCGGTCGGGCCGGCTGCTCGGTCGCGAGCTGCTCCAGGCGCTGGGGAAAGGTCCAGGTCACGACGCTTCGGCCCCCACGTACGCCGCGAGCACCCGAGGGTCCGCTCGGACCTCGCCGGGGGTGCCCTCGGCGATGCGTTGCCCGAAGTCCAGCACCGCCACCCGATCCGCCAGGTCCATCACGAAGCGCAGATCGTGCTCGATCAGCACCACGGTGACGCCGAGGTCCTCCTTGAGGTCCAGGATGACCCGGGCCATGTCCTCGGTCTCCTCCTGGTTCAGCCCCGCCGCTGGCTCGTCCAGCAGGACCACCCGGGGCTGCATGCACAGGGCGCGGCCGAGCTCGATGCGCTTCAGCAGCCCATAGGGCAGGATGCCGACCGGGGTCTTGCGAACCCGCTCCAGCGCCAGGAAGTCGATGACCTCCTCGACCGCGGCCCGGTGGCGCACTTCCTCGGCGCGTGCCCCGCGGGTCCAGAACAGGTCCTGCCACCAGGACGTGCCATAGGTCGCGTGGCGACCGATGAGCAGGTTCTCCAGGGTGGTCAGGTGGGGGTAGAGCGTCGGGTGCTGGAACATGCGGGCGATGCCGCGAGGCGCGATGCGCCACGAAGGCTCGCCGACCAGGTCCTGGCCGTCGAAGACGACCCGCCCCGACTGGGGCCGTACGACCCCCGAGATGCTGTTGAACAGGCTGGTCTTGCCCGCGCCATTGGGGCCGATGATGGCGACCACCGAACCTTCGGCGACGTCCAGGCACACCCCGTCCAGAGCCTGCACACCTGCGAAGGCCAGCGAGACGTCCTGGCACGACAACAGGGCGCTCACGACAGCCACCGCTTGCGACGTCGGTAGCGCTTCACCGAGCGGTAGCTGCCCTCGGCCACGCCCGCGCCCAGGTAGAACTCCTGGACGTCCGGGTCCTCCTTGAGGTCCGCAGCCGGGCCCTCGAGCACGATCCGGCCGTTCTCCATCAGGTAGGCGTGGTCGGCCAGGTCCAGAGCCACGCTGGCGTTCTGCTCGACCAGCAGCACCGACACGCCGCTCGCGTTGATCTCCCGGACCAGCGCAGCGACCTGGTGCACGATCTTCGGAGCCAGCCCCAGAGACGGCTCGTCCAGCAACAACAGCCGCGGCCGGGACATCAGCGCCCGGGCGATGGCGAGCATCTGCTGCTCCCCGCCGGACAGATACCCGGCGGGCTGGCGACGCCGCTCGGCCAGGATCGGAAAGCGGGTCAGGGCCTCGTCCAGGGCTGCGGCCAGGTCTGCGCGGCCCAGGGACCAGCCCCCGGCCCGCAGGTTCTCCTCGACCGTCAGGTCCCCGAGGACCCGCCGGCCCTCCATCACCTGGGCGACCCCCCGCCCCACGATGCGCTCGGGCGAGAGCCCACCGACCTCGACCCCCTCCAGCTGCACCTGGCCCTTGGTCCGGGTGCCGTCGTGCAGATCCAAGAGCCCGGTGATGGCCCGCAGGGTGGTGGTCTTGCCGGCGCCGTTCGGCCCCAACAGCGCCACCACGGATCCGCGCGGCACCGCCAGGCTCACGCCTCGCAGCACCAACACCACCTGGTGGTACACGACCTCGACGTCGGCCAGGGCCAGGACGGGGTCGGCGGCGGTCACGGCCTCAGCCCTCGCTGGGCTCCGCGGCCGGGCCCTGGGGATCGGCGTAGTCGCTCACGACGGTCCACGAGCCGGCGTCGAAGTCGGGCTTCAGGATCCGGGTTCGGGTGCCGGTCGTGTAGGGCACGCTGGTCAGGTCCACGGGCTGGATGAGGCCCCCGGCGTCGAAGCCGGAAATGCCCTGGAGCGCCGCCTTGAAGCCCGCACGGGTGGCGTCGCCGCTGTCCAGCGCCCGCTTGAGCGCTTCGAGCTGGATGAGGCCCTGGACGTAGCTCATGAGCACGTAGGTGTTCTGGGCGTCGCCGTCGGACTTGTGAGCGGTCCACGCGGCGGTGAAGGCGTCCATGCCGGCCACGGTCTCGCCCCAGTAGGGCAGGCCCTGGACCCAGCTGTAGTTCGTGAAGACCACCGGCGGGATCACTTCGGGGTTGAAGAAGCTGTCGATCCACGCCGGCGTGTTGCCGATCCACTGGGGCATGTACTGGAGCTGGGCCGCGGTCCCCAGGATCGGCCCGGTGGCCGATGGCAGGGTGGTCATGAGCACGTGGGTCGCGCCGGCGTCCTTGAGCGCGGTGACGACTGCCGCGAAGTCCTTCTGGCCCGGGGCCACGGTCTGTTCGCTGACGATGCTCACGCCCAGACGCTCGGCCGCAGCCTGCCAGCCGGCCAGGCCGTCGCCGCCGTAGTCGTCCTGCTGGTACACGATGCCGGCCTTGATGTCCGCGGTGCCACCCGCGGACTCGACGATCCAGTCCATCGCCCGGTGGGCCTCGATGGCGTAGCTGGGGCCGACCGGGGGGGTGTGGGCGTTCTCGGCCATCTTGCTGGAAAGGCTGGCCGGGAAGGCCACCACGCCGTCCCGCTCGAGCATGGGCACCAGCGGCAGGGTGTTCGGCGTGCCGAAGCTGGTGCCGAAGAACAGGACCTGGTCCTTGATCTCGTTGAAGGCCTGGACCGAGTTCTGGGGGTTGTAGCCGTGATCCCGCTCGACCAGCTCGACGGTCCAGCCGTCGGGCAGCACGCCGGAGCCGCCGGCGTTGACCTGGGCGGCCAGGATGCGCTTGCCGATGGCGTAGGGCTTGCCGATGGGGGCTGCCGGACCGCTCTCGTCGTTGAGCACGCCAATGCGCACGAGCTTGGCAGCCGCGTCGACCCCCACGTCGGTCTTGAGGCCCGGGGCGTCACCGGCGGGCGCGGGTCCAGCCTGCTCACCGCTGCCGGAGTCACAGGCCACCAGTCCCACGGCGACCGCGCAGGACAACATCAGGGAACGGATCAAGGAGACCTCCAGGAGGCGCCGGGGGGAAGGGAGCCGAGCGCCCATGCGGGAAGCCACGCCTGTATTGCGCCGCAGACGGCCCATCACCCACCCCGAGCCCCATCCCATAGGATGAAGCCATGAAGTGGTCCTGGGTGGTGGCACTGGCGCTCGCTCCCGGGTGCACCGACGCCAGCGGCGAGAGCGGAGGGCCCGACTCGACCCACCTCACGGACAGCGAAGACACGGCGCCGCCCGGTGACTCCGTCGACACCGCAGCGCCAGCCCTGGTCTGCCCTGCTGACATGGTGCCCCTGGGACCCGCCGACGACGATCCCGCCCTGTGCATCGACCCCTACGAGGCGACCGTCACCGGAGACCTGGGAGACCCCGATCAGCACACCGGGAGCGGAGACCCCACCACCGCCACCGCCGCCAGCCTGGTCGGCGTGGTGCCCACGACCCTGGTGTCCTTTGGCCAGGCCGCGGCCACCTGCGCCAACACGCCGGTCGTCGACGGCCGGCCGGAGCTGGGCCAGCGCCGCCTCCCCAGCGCCCAGGAGTGGGAGGACGCCGGCGATGGCCTGTGGGGCGACGGCGGCTCGATCTGGCCCTACGGCGACACCTGGGACGACGAAGCCTGCGCCACACCGACCGCCGACGGCGCCGTCACCCTGACCGAGACCCAGGCCACGGGGTCGTACCCGGCGTGCGTCAGCGGCTTCGGGGTCTACGACAGCACCGGCAACGCCTGGGAGTGGACCGACAGCGGCATCGTGATGGACATCGCGGACTGGTTCGACACCGCCGACGCCACCGGCGTGGACGTGAGCCAAGGCCCCGGTGACACCCTGGTCGCTGCCCCCGGCGCCGAGGACGCGCTGCTCCTCCGGATGCAGGGACTGCACCAGCGCACCCCCGAGCGCGACGCCGACGGCACGCTCTTCCTGCCTCCGGAAGGCTTCGACGACAACGCCCTGGGCATCGCCTTCACCGGCTACCTGGTGCTCCAGGCCGACGGCCAGGACCTGGCGACCCTGCCTGTGTTCTTCGACGTGCCGATCCGCGAGACGTCCCAGGAGGGCCCGGCCACCACCTCCGACGAGCCGGTGCTGATCCTGTGGGACGCCGACGGCGCCACGGTGCCCGACAAGCGAGGCTGTGCCTGGTACACGGGCAGCGAGGAAGGCTGCCGCCTGGATGCCGGGTCCCTGGACCACCTCCACGACTTTCTGGGCACCATCTCCTTCCGCTGCGTGGCCGACCCCTACGCCGGGACGCGATAGCATCGGCCGTCGACTGGCAGCAGGCAGGGCCGTGATCGAGAGCAGCATCCTGGGCACGGCCCATCGGCTGGTGGGACGGCAGGTCCACACCGACGAGCTGCTGGCGCGGGCCTTCCCCGACCGCGAGCCCGGTCCCCTGCGCGCCCGCATCGGCATCGACACCCGCTACTGGGTCGAGCCCCACCACACGACCGCCGAGATCGGTGCCGCCGTGCTTCGCGACGCCCTCGACGACGCCGGCATGCACGCCACCGAGCTGTCCCGCATCATCCTGGTGGTCTCCAGCGGCGGGGACTGTCTGGTCCCGGCCACGGCCAACGGCGTGGCGCATCGGCTGGGACTCGACAACACCTGCGACTGCTTCGACCTGAACAACGCCTGCACGGGCTTCCTCTCCGGGCTCGACGTCGCGTCCCGGTGCGTCGCCACCGGCACGGGCCCCGTGGCGGTGGTCGCCGTCGAGACGCTCTCCCGCAACATCGATCCCAGCCACCCCCGAGCCTGGGTCGTGTTGGGCGACGCGGCCGGCGCCGCCATCTTGGGCCGGGGCGACGGCAGCGAAGGCGTGCTGGCCAGCCACTTCTCGAATCGTGGGGCCTGGCAGGACGCGGTCTATGGCCCCCACCCGGCCTACCCCAAGCTTCCAGATGGCACCCCGACCGACCGCTTCATCGACTTCCACCGGCCCTACAAGGAGATCGGCGAGCTGGCCATGGGGCAGCTGTGGGAGACGGTGAACGCCCTGCTCGCCGGCAGCGGCCTGGCCCTGTCCGACATCGACTGGCTCGCACCGCACCAGCCCAACGGGGGCATGTTCGACTTCATCCTGGGCCAGCTGGGCATCGCCCAGGAGCGCACGGTCAAGGTGGTGCACGAGATCGGCTCGGTCGGTGCGGCGTCGGTGGCCGTGACCCTGGACCGGCTGCGCCGAGACCGCCGCCCAGCACCGGGCGACCGGCTCATGCTGCTGGCCATGGGGGGCGGCATCTCTCACGGCGGGCTGCTCTGGCACCTGGGGAACCCCCCATGAACGCCCGCGCCCCGAACCGCGCCCAGCGCTGGTGGCTTCGGTACTGGAACACCATGCGCCGCTACCACCGGTACTCGGTCCGCGGCTTCGAGCACCTGGAGGGCGACCGCCCGGTGTTGATCGTGGGCTACCACGGCAAGCCCATCGCCCACGACCTGTGCATGCTGCAGTGCCTGATGTGGGAGCGGCTGGGCTACCTGGGCCACCCGATCTTCCACGCCGGGTTCGAGGAACTGCGCCTGAAGCAGGTGTTGGACGACCTGGGCTTCCTGGTGGCCGATGGCCCGGAACTCCAGCAGGCCCTGGACCGGGGCGAGCACGTCATCGTGACCCCGGGCGGAACCCGCGAGGGCTGCCGCTCCAGCAGACACCGCCACCAGGTCCACTGGGGCCGCCGCACCGGCTACCTGCGCCTGGCCCTCAAGTACGGGCTCGACGTGGTGCCCGTGGGAGCATGGGGCGTGGACCACACCTACCTCGGCCTCAACGACGGCGACGCCACCAGTCGCCGACTCGGCGTGCCGGCCGGCATCCCGGTGTGGCTGGGCCTGGGCCCTCTGGGGGTCTGGCCCGTGTCCCCGCCGTTTCCCGTCCGCTTCCGCCAGGTGATCGGTGCCCCGATCGCCCTGCCGGACACCGACCCCCAGGACCGAGAAGCCCTGCTCGCTCTGCACGGCCGCGTCACGGGCCAGGTCCAGACCCTGATCGAGGAGGCCCGACATGTCTGAACCCCACTGGGCGGTGGTGCTGGGTGCCTCGGCGGGCACCGGCGCCGCGGTCAGCACCGCCCTGGCCCAGGACCCGGGCCTGCACGTGTTCGGCGTGCACCGGGGCAACCACCCCGGGACCGCTGCCCAGGTCGAGGCCAGCGTGCTCAACGCCGGCCGCCGCATCCACCTGCGCGTCGGCGACGCCGCGACCCCCGAGGGCGCCGACGCCGGCGTCCAGGAGCTCCTGGCCCTGGCCGGTCCGCGCTCGGTGAAATTCTTCGTGCACAGCATCGCCAACGCCTCGGTCGGCTACCTGGTCGAAGGCAAGAGCACGCTGCACCCAAAGCAGGTCCGCAGCACCTTTGACGGCATGGCCCACAGCTTCATCTGGTGGGCCCAGGCCATGTTCGACGCCGACCTCTTGGCGCCCGAAGCCCGCCTGCTCGGCCTGTCCAACCCCCTGACCGACAACCTGCTGGGCCCCACGGCCCTGATCGCGGCCTCCAAGGCCGCCCTCGAGGTCTACGTCCAGCACCTGGCCAAGGAGCTCGGCCCCCACGGTCACCGGGTCAACCTCTTGAAATTCGGCAGCGTCATCACCAAGGCCGCCCGCACGACCTTTGGAGACGACGTCCTGGAGCGACACCAGGCCTTGCTCCGGCGGGCCATCCCAGCTGGCCGTACCTGCGAGATGGAAGAGGTCGCTCGGCTGGTCTCGTTCCTGGCTGGGCCCCATGCCGGGTGGTTCAACGGGGCCACCATCGACTTCACCGGCGCCGAGGTGCAGAGCCTCTTCGACGCCATGGTCTACCCTGACCGCACTCGGAGCTAGACCCATGTCCCAGAAGTTCACGGACACGCGCTCGCCCTCGCCACGCCTGGCGGCTCCCAGCCGCGTTGATGTGACTCGGCCACACCGGCCCGCGTCGCGAACTTCTCCGACAAGGGACTAGCAATGGCCGACTGCACGGGCATCCTGTGTGACGACGGACTGGCGCGGCTCCGCAAGGGCTACGCCGATGGCGATGGCAACACCATCATGCTGGCGGGCGCCGACAAGAACCTGACCAGCGCCTACGAGCCGTCCGGCCCCTTCGTGACCTGGGTGTCTGACCGCTTCTACCGCCAAGGCGTGTTCTCGCCCAAGGAGCGGGAGCGCATCCTGATCTCGGTGCTGTCGGACGGCCCGGCCCTGACGCTGTCGATCCACATCTACTGGGGACTGATGGAGGGCCTGACCACCCAAGAGGTCGCCGAGATCCTGCTGATGACTTCGGCCTACCGCGGCCTGCCCCTGTACTCCAACCAGGTCCGGGTCCTGCAGAAGACCCTCCAGATCCTGGCCGATCTGGACGAGCAGGGCAGCTCCGCGCCGGGCATCGCGGTGGGTTCGCTGGTCCAGGCGTACGGCTGAACCAGGCGCTGTGAGGGGGAAGGCCCCTCAAGCCCGGGTCCCGACCGCCCGATCCCGGGGAAGGACCCCTTCTTCCCCAGGTCACCGTGGGCAGCAGGCAGCGCAGTCGCGGCTTTCGATCCTCCCGGCGCGGAGGCCACGCGGCCAACCGCACCCGGGTCAAGGCCACCGAGCGCGAGCGCGACAGCTTCGTCGAGACCCAGGAGCCCCTCGAGGCCGACGTCGTGGCGTCGGTGCGAGACGGGGTGGCCTGCTGGCTCGAGGAGCGCACCCGCCAGCACCGGAGCGGCCCCGAGGCCGCGTTCCTGTACCGGCTGTCCAACCGCATCACCCTCGGCGAGCTGGGACTCCCCCACTTTCCCGACGTGCCGCTGCGGCTGGATCGACTGCTCAAGCGCGCGGATCCCGATCCGCGGCAGGTGCTCGACGCGGTCAAGCGCGACCCCGAGCTCGTGCGTCTGATCTGGGCCTGCGCCGGCTCCACGCGCTTCGCCAAGCCGCCCAGGAGCCTCCAGGACGCCGTCACGCGAGTGGGCCTGGACACCGTCTGGCGGCTGGGGGTCCAGCAGGCCCTGCAGGCCGTGATGTTCGAGGTGCCCCGCTTCCACAGACAGGTCCAGGACGTGCGCCGGCACGGGCTGATCTGCGCCGAGCTCGCGTCGCTGGTGACCGGCCAGGCCCGAGGGCCCGCCTACCTGGGCGGCCTGCTCCACGACCTGGGCAAGCTCTTGATCTACCGAGACACCGTCCTGCCCGCGCGGCTGGGTCGCCCCGACGAGGGTCTGGTGGACCAGGCACTCCAGCACATCCACGCCCCCCTGGGCCTGCTGGCCGTCAACGAGTGGGGCCTGGGTGCCGGCATCACCGTCGGGGTCGGCTTCCACCACAGCCCCGGCGAAGCCCCGGTCAAGCACAAGACCCTGGCTCGGGCCCTGTTCCTGGCCGACCAGGCCGCACACCTGCCGTCGTTGCCCGAAGACGCCCAGCCCCTGGCGGCCCTGCGCCTGCGCAATGCCACCCCCTCGGGCACCGACGTGGACCAGCTGCTCACCCAGGCCGCCCGGCTGCACCGCTCGATGCGTTCGGCCGCCTGATCAGCCCACCGGCCGGGTGCGGTCGACGACCGGCAGCCCCTCGCGCTCCAGCAGCCGCTGGCGCAGGACGCGGTAGTGGTTCAGGGCCTTGTCCGCCGGCTCGGGCACCTCGGGCTTGAAGGCGGTGCCGGCCTCGCGCGCATAGGCGGCTTCCTGGGCCTGGAGCAGACCCAGGTCCTGGCGGAACAGCACGTGCATCACCCCCATGATGAGCGGGTTCAGGGCCCGGTTCACCAGGATGGTCCGGCACTGCATGATCTCCAGCCGGCAGTGTCCGGGCCGGGTGGGCACGGACCACATGTAGATCGGCTGCGGGATCGGGCCGCCTTCGAAGCCGGGGCCGGTGAGCCACATCAGGTCCGGGGGGTGGTACTCGCCGACGATGGTGCTCTGGCGAGCGCCCCGGGGGGCCCAGCCCGTGACGCGCTCCACCAGGGACGGCTTGTGGTCCTCGAGGACCCAGGTGTAGCGCAGTCCCTCGTCGGGCAGGTCCTCGACGCCCAGGGTCCAGCCCCCATCGAGGCCATTGCGACTGCCGGTCCAGCCGGCGTGGGCGAAGTTGACGTGCTGGGGTCCCAGCAGGTTCTCGATGCTCAGGCGGCTGTCACAGGCCACCGACAAGGTGATGCGCGTGCAGGCGAAGCGCTTGTCGTGGAGCTCGGGGATGTCCACGATGCGGCTCGGATCGGCCTGGGTCGGCTGGCCGGTCCAGACCCAGACGTAGCCGTGACGCTCCACCGCAGGCAGGGCGTCGATGCAGACCCGCCCAGCCCCGCGCCTGGACGGTACGTGTGCGCACGAGCCCTGGCCGTCGAATTCCCAGCCGTGGTAGCCGCACTGCAGGCGGCCCTGCTCCACACGCCCCAGCGAGAGCGGCACCCGCCGGTGCGGACAGCGATCCTCGACGACCTGGGGCGCACCCGCGGCGTCGCGCCAGGCGACCCACTTGCGCCCCTGGAGCTCAAAGGACACGGGCGACCGACGCAGGGAGCGACTCTTGAGGCCGACGTACCAGTAGTTGCGCAGCATCGGGGCGAGTCTATCGTCTGGGGTAGGGTCGCCTCATGATCCTGGGCAGGCTCGAGCGCGCGGTCGTGAACAACCCGATGCGCGCCCTGCTCCAGCACAGGCTGGAGGCCCCGCTCTTCCGTCGGCTCGGCGCCGACGTACGGGGCGGAACCCTGCTCGAGGTGGGTTGCGGGCGCGGCATCGGCATCGAGGTCCTGTTGGAGCGCTTCGACGCCCACCAGGTCCACGCCTTCGACCTCGACCCGGAGATGGTGGAGCAAGCCCGGACGCGCCACGCCAGCCAAAGCGAGCGAGTGAGACTGTGGACCGGGTCGGCGACGGACATCCAGGCGCCCGACGCCAGCTACGACGGGGTCTTCGTCTTCGCCATCCTGCACCACATCCCGGACTGGCGGGCCGCGGTCGCTGAGATCCGCCGCGTGCTCAGGCCCGGTGGCTTCTTCGCCATCCAGGAGGTCTACCGAGTGGTCATCGTCAACCCGGTCATGCGCCGCCTGATGCCCCACCCCCAAGAGGACCGCTTCGACCACGGCCAGCTGCGTCAGGCCTGCCAAGAGGCCGGATTGGTGGCCCAAGGGGGGCTCAACTTCGGGGGCCTGGTCGGCTGGCAGGTGCACCAGCGTCCGGCGTGACCCGCGCGGGCGCCCGGAAGCTGAGGCAGTAGAAGAATCGAGAGAGCTGCTCGTTGCGCACGTCGGTGGCACCGGGGGGCACGTGCTCGATGGGGCTGTGGGGGTCGTCGTCGTAGAAGGTCACCGCCCGGAACAGCAGGCGGTGGTGCAGGCGGTGGTGGCCCTGGGGGTCCAGCTGCTCGTCGACGATGACGATGGGTGCGCCCTCGACCGCGACCCGGGCGAGCTCGGCCATCGCCAGGCCCGGATCCCGGAAGGCCCCGATGCCGCCCACGTGGAAGACCCGATCAAAGGTCTGATCGTCGAACGGCAGGGCGTGGGCATCGGCCATCAGCAGGCGGGTCTCGCCGTCGCCGGCACGTTCCAGGCGTCGAATGCACTGGCTGAGCATTCCCTCGCTCAGGTCCAGCCCCCAGATCTCCAGGTTCGGCAGGTGACCCAGGCCCTCGCGCAGCCGGGCCAGGTTGGCACCGCTGCCGACCCCCACCTCGAGCACACGGACCGGGCGGTCCCCGGGGTCCCGGAGCTCCCCCAGCCGTAGACGAGCCACCAGCCCGTCCCGCAGGGCGTGCTCGGTGATGCCAAGGCTGTCCCGCCGGCCGTACTGGAACAAGGGCAGCGTGTAGCGCACCGCCGGGTCGTGCAGAGAGGGCAGCGCATCGTAGATCCGCCGCATCAACCGATCGGGACCCCGGACAGCGGCCTCCTCGTAGAGCCTGGGCATGCCCCGGCGCACCGGCCAGCTGGCCCCGCACCCACAGTCCAGGCTGCCATCACCCGGCCCACCGGATGCCCCTTCGCTGCCCTGCCACACCAGGGCCGCCCGGCAGCGGGGGCAGCGCAGGTGCGCCAGATCCGCGACGGCCAGGTTCAAGGCGAGAGGGCCGTCCGTGCCCGAGCCGCGTGGTCCGTGGCGCCCAGGCGCTCCAGCTGTTCAGCCGCCTGCTCCAGGTGCTCCCGGCGCTCGGGGCTGGACGACGACTGGTGGCGGCCCCACTCCAGGTGGGCCAGACCGGCCTCCAGGGGCATGCCGAGCTCGTCGGCCAGGGCCAGCGCCTGGCTCCACTTCTTCACCGCGGCCTGCTCCCGACCCTGGAGCCAGGCCCAGGTGCCCTCCTGGAGCCGGACCGACGGGCGGGCGAAGGGGAAGAACTTGCCCACGAAGGTCAGGTTCTTGAGCGCGTCCTTGGCCTTGGCCTCCAGGCCACTGCGGTCCTCGTCGGTGAGACCTTCGGGGTCCTCGAAGAGACGGAGGTAGACCCGCACCACTTCGTTGATCGCGTGGAACATGAAGTAGGGGTAGGGCTGGGACGTGCTCATCATCGCCAGGGCGCGATCCGCGCTCTGGAGGGCCTGGTGGCGGTCCCCGTGCGCCAGGCTGGCCATGGCGTGGATGCCGTGGGCCCAGATGACCTCCAGGTGCACCTCGGACGACTCTACCCGTTCGTGCTCCGGTGCCATGAATTCCAGCGCTTCTTGGGCCTGGCCCTGCCAGGCCAGGTTGTAGGCCACGCTCAGCTGGCCCCAGGCGACGATCTGGGGATTGTCCGAGCTGAGCGCTGACTCGGTGACCTCGCGCCAGCGCTTCTCGGCCTCGGCGAAGCGTCCCCGGGACTGCAGGCTCTTGCCCAGGGTGGCGACGGACTCCTCCCAGAGCCGCTTCTCGCCCAGCTCGGCCGAGATCTCGATGCTGCGGGTCAGGTGCTGCTCCGCCAGCTCGAATTCGGCCTTGGTCAAGGTCCGGGCCCCGATGCGCGTGAGGGTGTAGGACAGGGTCGGCTGGTCGCCGAGTCCCTCGGCCACCGAGAGCGCAGACACCGCCCACCGGTCCGCGACCTTGGGCAGCATGAACAGGTCCATGGTCGCCGCCATCATCGAGAAACCCCGGGCGTACTCGGCCCCGGGTTCGATGCGCTCGGCCAGGTTCACGGTCCGGAACCCGGCCACCATGGCGCCGATCGGGTCGTTCTGGAAAAGGTAGACCTCCAGCAGCTGAACGTTGATGTGGGCCGCTTCGCGAACGGCCGTGGCCACCGCGTCGGTCCGGGCCTTGAAGAAGCGCAGGAAGAAGCCCTGGAGGAAGCGCACCCAGGCGGCCGCCATGAAGGCCATGCCTGTCGCGGCCTGGCCGGTGGGAAAGGCGTGCCCCAGGGTCTTGAGCGCCCGGTGGCCCGCATCGCGGGCCTCGTCGAGGCGCCCTGCTGCGTACCAGGCGTCGTGGATGCGAGCCTCCCACGCTCCCCGGGTCAGCGCGTCGTTGCCCAGGTCGTGTTCGACGTCGAGCGCGAGGGCCTGGGTGAATTGCTCCACCGCCTCCTTGTTGGACGAGTGCCGGACCGCGCGTGTGCCCGACAACGCCAGCATCTCGACCGCGCGGGGCCAGATCTCGGCCTTGAGCCAGTGATGGGCCAGGCGGGCGTAGTGGGGCGCCAGGTCCTGGTCGTGCTCTTCTTCGAGCCACTCGGCGGCGAGCTTGTGCATGTCCCGCCGCTGGGCGAACAGCATGAGCCCGTAGATGGCCTCCTGGGTGAGCGCGTGCTTGAAGGTGTACCGGGTCTCGACGCTCCCATCGACAAAGGGCAGCAGCAGGCCGTGGCTGCAGAGCTCCACCATCACGTCGTCCAGCCGGGCCCGATCGGCCTCGACCGGGAACAGGTCCCGCACCATGCGCAGGGCGAAGGTGCGACCGAGCACGCTCGCGACCTTCAGGGCCAGCTGCTGGGCGGGAGCGAGACGGTCCACGCGGCTGGTGACCACCCCCTGCACGGTGTCGGGCAGGACCAACGCGGCCAGGCTGGCCACTCCGCCGGGGATCTCGCAGGTGTCCCCCACGATGCGAATGGCACCGCTCTCCCGCAGGGCGTAGGCCAGCTCCTCGCTGTAGTAGGGGTTGCCCTCGGCCTTGGCCTGGATCAGCTCACCCACTGCGGCCGGCAGCTTGTTCACGCCCAACTCCGAGCGCACCAACGCCAGGGTGGCGTCGGTGCTCAGCGGCTGCAGGACCTTGTGGAAGGTGCCCTCCGTCGCCACCAGGGACTCGTACTCGGCGACCAGATCCTGCTCGGGCGGACGCGTGGAGAGCACCACGACCAGGGGCTCGACCCCGTCCACCACCTGGGCGAGCAGCGCCCAGGACAGGGAGTCCATCCAGTGGGCGTCCTCGAGGATCAGGACCAGGGGCGAGCTCGCCGCGGCCTCGGAGAGCAGAGCGATCAAGAAGGCGTCGGTCAGATCCGAGCGGGCGACGCCTGTGACCTGGCTGGTGAGCTCGTTGTCCGGTAGCTCCAGGGGCAGGACCGAGTTCAGGAGCGGCGCGTGCTGTTGTTGCTCGTCGTCGAGTCGTCCGAGCACGAGCTCCTGGACCTCGGCGGCCTTTTCGGCGCCCGACAGGCCGAACAGTCCGGAGAAGACGTTGCGCCAGGCGTGGTAGGGGCGGTGGCGCTCGATGGCGTCTCCAGTGCCCAGCAGGGTGATCGCGTTGACCGCGCGGGCTTGGTTCAGGGCCTCGGCCACCAGTCGCGACTTGCCGATGCCGGCTTCGCCCTCGAACACGATCGTAGCGCCCTGCTTGCCGCGCACGAGCATCTGGATGCGCTCGCTCAGGACCTCCTGTTCCTCGACCCGCCCGACCATCTGGCTGGAGCTCATGGTGCGCATGACGAACTGGCCGGTGGGCCGGTAGGTCTGGACCAGGGCTTCCTTGCCCTTGATGGCCAGGGGCGGGAGCTTCTCGAAGTGCGCGGTGTCCCGGGACAGCCGCCAGGTGTGCTCCTCGGTGAGGATGCCGCCATCGGCCATCTGCATGAGCCGAGCCGCCAGGTTCACCGCGTCGCCCATCACCGTGTACTCGGCCCTCAGGTCGTTGCCGACGGCGCCGCAGAACACGGTCCCTGTGGACACCCCGATCGAGCAGCTGACGCCTTCGTCGCTCAGCTCGCCATGGATCAGCACGGCGGCCTTGACCGCCCGGTCGGCGTCGTCTTCGTGGGCCATCGGGGGCAGGCCCATCGCCCCGACCACCGAGACACCCTTGTCGTCCACGCTGATCTTGTTGATGCTGCCCTCGAAGCGGTACAGCGCCCGCTGCAGGATCTCGATGGCCCGCTGCGCCGCCGCGATGTCCTCGGAGCGCGTCTTGACCAGCTCCGGCAGGTTGATGAACAGCACGGCCACCAGGCGCAGCTCCCCCAGCCAGTCCGCCTGGCCGTGGGCATAGCGAGACAGCACGCTGCCCGGCAGGAAGGACCGCAGCAGGTCCTGGCCCGCGTCGTCCAGGGCGATCTCGGTCGCGCCGGCGGCCCCGTTGGTGTGGGCCTGGGAGAGCAGCACTGCACCCCCCGACAGGACGCGGCCTTGGGCCTTGCCGCCGAGCAGGTCCCACGCTTCTGGGGAGCACACCACCTGCCCCGCGGCGGCCAGCGCCTGGGCCTGCCGGAGCTGGGCCATGGGATCGCCGGTGATGAAGAACTCCCACCGACCGAGCACCCCGCCGACGTGCAGGCAGTGGAGCTGCCCGGCCCCCAAGGCCAGACGCATGGAGAGTCGGACGGTCTCCTCGACGGGGTAGTCGTGGAGGCGCTCCTGGATCACCAGGGACGCCGCGGCGGCCCGGGCGGTGGCCGCCGCCAGGTCACCATGGGCCGGCCACTGGGCGAGCAGGGCGTCGCCGGCGAACTTCAGGACCTCGCCCCCGTTGGCCCTGACCACCTGGATCAGCTCGCCGAAGTACCGATTCAGGTAGGTGGTCAGCTGCTCGGCGCCCTGGATGCCGGCCCTGGACAGGCGCTCGGTCAGGGGGGTGAAGCCGCTGATGTCGGCAAAGAGGATGGCGGCGTCGAAGGGTTCGCCGATGGGTTCGGTGATCGGGTTCGGATCGGTGGCGATCCGACGCTTGATGAGGTCCGGAACGAAGCGCGCGAGTGACATGCCAGTACCGCCATGTGCATTCCGCCGGAGGAAGGAAGCCCGGAGGAGGCTGGGGTCGCCCAGCCGCAGCGTACCGCGATCGGTACCATGGCGGACGTGTCTCGTCCCGCCCCAGATGAGCTGGCCCGCCGCAGATCCCAGACCGCCGCCTTCCTGGATCTGGCCCGGATCATCCGCTCGATGGACCGGAACGTCGAAGGCCACTTCGCCGAGTGCGGACTGACGGACATCACGCCGGCCCAGGCCAATGCGCTGATGGTGCTGTTCGAAGCCCGACAACCCATGACGGCGCGCCGGCTGGCTGTGGCCCTGAGTCTGTCCGAGGTGACCGTCGGACGCTTCCTGAAAGCGCTGGAGCGACGGGGCTGGGTGGCCCGCGAGCGGGACCCTGCGGACAGCCGGGCCATCCTCGTCTCCCCCACGCCCAAGGCGCGTGAGAACCTCCCCCGATTCATCCACGTCACAAACACGCTGATGGACCAGGCCTTTGCGGGCCTGGACGCCGCCCGCCTGGGGGGACTGCTGGAAGGCATCCGCCACGTGCGCGAGAACCTGGACCCCCCGGACCCACCGACATCGGTGCCCTGACAGGAGAGCCCATGGCCACCAAGAATTCCACACGCCGCAAGCTGGCCATCGCCACCTGGAGTGCGCCCCGCGAAGGCAACATCTACGGCAAGCTCACCGTGGATGTCACCGAGGCTCTGGACTACATCGCCCAGGTTCGCGAGCGCACCGGTCTCAAGATCACCATCACCCACCTGGTCGGGGTGGCCGTCGCCCGGGCCCTGGCCAAGGCCCCGGGCCTGAACGGGACGATCAAGCTGGGCAAGTACGTCCAGCACGAGACGGTCGACGTCGCGTTCCTGGTGGCGCTCGAGGGCGGCAACGACCTGGGCAAGGCGCTCGTCCGGGACGCCGCCGAGCTCGGGGTCGCCGACATCGCCGAGTCGCTGCGGGCCCAGGCCCAGCGCCTGCGCGACGGCAAGGACGACGACTTCGAGAAGTCCAAGGGCCTGTTGCGGGCCCTGCCGACCTGGCTGCTCAGGCCCCTGCTCTGGCTGACCGGCTGGCTCTCGGGATCCATGGGCGCGAACATCCCGGCCTTGGGGGTGACCGCCTTCCCCTTTGGCTCCTGCATCATCACCAACGTCGGCGTCTTCGGCTTGGACGAGGGCTGGGCGCCCCCGACCCCCTTCGCCAGGGTGCCGGTCTACGTGCTCACCGGCGCGGTCCGAGAGCGGCCGAGCGTGGTCGACGGCGAGCTCACCACGCGCCAGCAGATGACCCTGTGCGCCACCATCGACCACCGCTTCCTGGACGGCGCCCAGGGCGGCGTGCTGGCCCGGGTCGTGCGGGACGTGCTCGAGAACCCCTGGCAGCTCGACGACTCGGAGCAGGCGACCGAGGTGGTGGAGCAGGATGACTCGGACATCCTGGGAGAGGCACAGCCCACGGCGGTGTCAGAGGAAGCGCCGCCGCCACCGGTGGCAGACCCTGTGCCCGAGGCGGCGGTGGACCCGGTGCCGGATCCGGGGCGGATCTAGGGGGAAACCGGGGTCGCGGGGGAACCGCGGGAACCGGGGTCCGCGCGGAGCGCCACCCGGCCTCGCGCCGGTTTGTCCCCGTTGTCCATGGCCCAGTGCGCAGGACCGCGGTGCGCCGAGCTGGGATTGAATCGTCAAAAGTCCAGGTTCTTCCTTGACAGTCTTGAGGTGTTCAAGCGGACGGAGGCACGGATGGCGCCTGGACCTGGCCGCCAAGGCCTCCGGGTGCCCGCTGGCTGCCTTTGCAGCACTCGAGGGACCCCGCGAGGTCAGCAAGGGCGTGGAACGAGGCCCTGAAGGCGCTGAAAGGGTCGTGATAACGGCAGGTTAGATTCTCTGTATGTCTAGGAGCGAGTCACCAGCTCCAGCACCCTCCCCATCCCCAACGTCGCCAGGTCCGCCCGCAAGAGCCTCACCCTCGGTCCCAGCGGCCGCCACCGCGCTGGATCCGTCGGCCCGAACAGCGCGAGCACTCGGGCCCCGGCCACAGCCGCCAGGTGGGTCGTGCCCGCGTCGTTGCCCACCACCCAGCCCGCCCCTGCACACAGCGCCGCCGTCGACGGCAGGTCCGGCGCTGGCCGGATGTCCAGGCTGCCAAAGACGGCAGGTCCTGGGCCCCGGTCCAGCTCGGCGGGTCCCAAGACCACCGCCACGGTTCGGCCGCCCTGCACCAGCGCCTGACCCAGCGCGGCGAAGCGCTCGGCCGGCCAGCACTTGTCCAGCCCGCCGCTGCCGGGCAGCAGCACCACGTCGGGCGCGTCCTGATCCGGCGGTACCGGCAGCAGGGGCACGGGGACCCCTGCTGGATCGAGCCGGCGACCGGCCAGCCAGGCGGCCTGGTGCCAGCCAGCCGGCGGGTCGACCGCCACGCGACGCACCGCCACACCGCTGGCCTCGAGTCCGTCGGCCAGCTGGGCGTGGCCCACCACCACCGCCCGGCTGGGGCCCCCCAAGGCTGCGAGGAGCGTCGGGTCCGGGGCCCGCCCGCTCCAGAGCCCCAGCCACCGCGGGTCGTCGATCCGCGCCACGGGCAGGCCCAGGGCACGCCACCAGGCCGCGACCCGCCCGGGCACCAGGGCTAGTCCCGGACCGGAGTCAGCGAGCTCCCCCAGGAGCGGCAGGGTCAGCAGTGCGTCGCCCAGCGCGCCGTCGCGCACCAGGACCCAGGACCCCGGGTCCGGGGTCAGACCATCTCCAGCCCGTCGTCGTGCTCGCCGCCGCGCTCGTCGGAGCCGTCGCGGGTCCGGGGGCCCAGCCAGATGAAGCCCCCGGCCTCCTTGACCGCGAAGCAGGCCACGTGGCGGTTCTTGGCCGTGAGGCACTCGCCATCGGACAGGCGGAAGCGCCAGTCGTGGTACGGACAGGTCACCACGCCGTCGATCACGTCGGACTCGCCCAGCGGGCCGTCCTCGTGGGTGCAGGCGCTGTCGATGGCGTACAGCTTGCCGCCGTCTCGGTAGATCGCCACGGCCTCGCCCAGGGCACCAAAGGTCCCGGGCTTGCCCTCCTGGACGAGCTGGCTCGGCCCAACGGCCACGAAGCCGTCGGCGTCGGGCTCGGTGGGGAGCTCGGCGCGCATGGCCTGGTCTTCTTCGACCCGCTGGCGCAGCTCGTCGGCACTCTCGACGCGTTCGCCCTTGGCCATGCGCATCGGCTTGGTGACCACCGCCTTGGCCAGGCCGAGCGGGCCTCCGTGGCGATCGAGACGACGGGTGAGTTTCTTCTTGAACGACATGGGCCACCTGGACAGGCGCCAGGGATATCCGCTTCAGCGCCCTCGGACGAGGCCTGCCAAGGGCTGCACGCGCGCGCCGCTCGGCAGGACGTCCCGGTCCAGGACCTGGCGCGTCAAGCCCAGGTGATCGCCCAGCACGCCCTTCACCACCTGGCCCAGGTCCGTGGTCGGCCGCAGGTCCCGCCCGTCGAGCTGGTCCCGAGGTCCCAGCCCTGGCCAGTCTGCGATCACGCGGCCGCCCCGCACGGCTCCGCCCGCCAGCAGGGCCAGTCCGCCCGTGCCGTGGTCGGTACCGCGGGTGCCGTTCTCGGCCACCGTGCGACCGAATTCACTGACCACCAGCACCACCGTCTTGGACCAGATCGGCCCCAGGGCCTGGGGCAGACTGGCCAGGCCGTCTGCCAGGCCGGCCAGCAGGGTCTCCAGGCGCGGCCCCTGCCGCAGGTGGGTGTCCCAGCCGTCCAGGTCCAGCAGTCCCACGGTCGGCCCACCGGGGGCCGCCATCAGCTGCGCCAGCACCGGCCAGGCCGCCCGTGGACCCCGGTGGTCCGTGTCCCCGGCGTCCTGGACCCTGGCCTGGTCCTCGCGCCCTCTGGCGAGCAGCCCCGCCAGCTCAGGGTCGTCGGCGTAGAGCAACGCGACGCGATCCAGGGTGCTCGGCCCAGCCTGGGGAGGGCTGTTGGGCGCGACCGTGACGACCGGCGCAGGCCCGGTCAGCGCCAGGGGCACGGCCTGGGCCAGCACCACGGCTTCCCGTGCATCCGAAGCCGCCAGGGCCCGGTTCAGCCAGCCGGTGCTCTGGGCCTGCCCGCCGGACTCCAGGATGTCCTGGGCGTCGAAGTGGCTGCGTCCGCGGTAGGGGGTGCCCACGGCGTGCACGGCCAGGAGCTCGTCGCGCTCGTACAGAGGCACCAGCGGACCCAGGGCGGGGTGGAGGCCGAAGGTGCTGTCCAGGGCCAGCACCCCTTCGTCCCGCAGTCGGGGTCGGGCCCGCGCCAGGTCCGGATCCCCGTGGGGGGGGACAGCGGCCAGCCCGTCCAGCCCTCCTCGGAGCAACACCAGGATCAGCCGCGGCGCTTCGTCGGAGCCAGCCCAGCTGCGGGGTGCGCCGCCCCAGGCGACCAATCCACCCAGGGCCTGAAGGGTGCGTCGTCGGGTCCAGGACACGGTCACCTCCTCTGGAATTCCGGACTCGCCAGCACCAGGGTCAGGCCCTCGACCGGCGACGTGGCGCCCGCCAGCCCCTGCAGCGTGCGCGTGGAGACCGCGTCTCCCAGCAGCGCACGAGCCAAGCCCGAGGGGTCTCGATGGCCCCCGACCCGGGTCGCGACCTCGTGGGCCCACTCGACCCGGTGCAGCAGGGCGTCGGGCCCCAACCAGGCGGCCTGGTTGTCGGACCAGCCGGCCGGAGAAGGCGCCGCCCACAGGGCCTGGCCCAGCAGCCCCATGGACGCGACGAGAGGCGCCGCATCGCTCGCCTGCCATGTGAGGGCCCGGGCGGTGGACACCACCAGGTCCCAGGGCGTCTTCCAGAGCCGCGCTGACCCCGACCAGGGCTCCGTCAGCTCCACCAGCGCGCGGCTTATCTGGCCCAGGTCCCCCCGGGATCCCTGCCAGGCGCGCACCAAGGCAGCCAGGGTGTCCGGGGCCGGGTCCTCGGACACGAAGTGGCGGGCCAGCTTGGCCGAGAGGTGGTGAGCGGTGCTCGGGTGCGCCGCCAGGTCCCGCAGGCAGCGCTCCCCTTCGGCCTCGCCCGAGCCATAGTGCACGCCCAGCACCACGTGCGGTCCCGGCTGGTGACGGCGCTCGTCGAAGGCGAAGCCCGCCCGGGTCTCCGCGCCCAGCCCCCAGCCGGTGAGCAACCCAGCCAGGCCCTCGACGTCGTCCTGGCCATAGCCGCCGTCGACGCCCAGGGTGTGCAGCTCCAGGATCTCCCGGGCCAGGTTCTCGTTGAGCCCGATGCCCCGTCGCCGCCCCAGGGGGGAGTCGGGTCCCGTGGAGCGCCAATTGTCCAGATACAGCAGCATCGCGGGGTGCTGGACCACAGCCACAAGCAGATCGGCGAAGGAACCGACCACCCGGGGGCGAATGGCCTCGCGCTCGAAGGCACCGGCCAGCGGCACCACTTCGGGCCGGGCCACCGACACGGTGAAGTGGTTGCTCCAGAACGCCACCAGACGCTCCTGGAACGGCGACTCGCTGCGCACGGCGGCCAGAGTCCGGGCGGCACGCTCCCGAGGGAGCCGCTCCCGACGCCAGGTTCGCCGGAGGGCGCGTGCCTGATCCTCGCCGGCCTGGCGAGCGCCGGTGGCCTCGCGCAGGACCTCGGACGACGTGTCCAGGCCGGCCAGGACTTCGGGCACTGGGGCTGGCGCAGCCAGCTGATCCTGGAGCCAGCTTCGGGGGTCGGCCAGGGTCTGATCCGGACGTGCTCCCAGGCCGAAGCGATTCAGGGCAGTGGCTGAACGGGACACCGCAGGACCTCCAGGACCCCACCTTGCCCCGAGTCCACGACCTGGGCTGTGAAGGAGTCCGAAGGATCGTGAAGCGCTTCAGTCCTCCAACACCATGCGCCGCAGGAAGTCCTTGTCCAGCCCCGGGCCACTCCCCCACAAGGGCCCCCGCAGGTCTCCCGACGCGGACCGGAGCAGGCTCGTGGAAGCGATCTGCAGCAGGGCCAGCCGGACCCGCTCGCCCTGACCGCCAGGCATGCGGGCGTCGACTTCGGCGACGACCTGGTCCAGCAGGGGCACCATGACCTGGCTCAGCAGCACCTGTCCCCCACCTCGCCCGTCCAGGAACTCGCGCAGGACCAGGGCCGCGAAGCCAGGCCGGCCATCCACGAAGCCGGTGAAGGTCTCGACCAGCCCCTCCAGGGCGGACTCCAGCTCGCCGGTGTCTCCGAGCATGCCCAGCAACACCACCCCTAGATCGCCAAAGGCCCTCTGCACCACCGCCTCGTAGAGCGCGTCCTTGGAGGCGAAGTGGTAGAGCAGCGACGGACGGCGGATGCCCACCCGCTCGGCCACGTCGGCCAGGCGAGCCCGGTCGAAGCCCTGCTCGGCAAAGACCGCCTCGGCGGCGTCCAGGATGCGCACCCGGGTGGGTACGGCGCCTGGCACGTTCTTGGGTCGGGCCATGGGCCTTGCTAGCGGACGGGGGTGGGCCGCGCAATCCCCGGCCCCCTGGTTAGGGACGCCCCCTGGAGCGCTCATGCCCTCGTTGCTGTTGATCACCGCTTGCGCGTCCCTGGGCGGGCCGCCCGAGCTCGAAGGCCCTCCACCCGCCCTCCTAGCCGAGCTGGACCTGGCCGGGCGGGTCCTCGTGGAACCCCGGAGAGCCCCTGACTCGGCGGCGCTGGCCATCGTCGGCGCCACGGTCATGACGGCGGCGGGCGACGTGTACGAACCCGGTCACGTGCTGGTGCGCGACGGCCGCATCCAGGCTGTCGGGGCGGGGGATCCACCCAGCATCGACGGCTACACCCTGGTCGACGCCACGGACTCCTTTGTCACCCCGGGCCTCATCGACACCCACAGCCACCTGGGCGTCTACGCCATGCCCCACGGGCGGGCCCACAGCGACGGCAACGAGATGACCGCCGCGCTCACCCCCGGCGTCTGGGCCGAGCACAGCTTCTGGCCCCAGGATCCCGGCCTCCAGCGGGCCGTGGCCGGCGGTGTCACGACCCTACAGATCCTGCCCGGGTCGGCCAACCTGGCCGGCGGTCGTGGCGTGACCCTGCACCTGGTGCCCCACCGGGGCTCCCGGGCCATGCGCTTCCCCGGCGCTCCGGAGACCCTCAAGATGGCCTGCGGCGAGAACCCAAAGCGGGTCTACGGCTCGCGAAACACGGCGCCCAGCACCCGCATGGGCAACCTGAGGGACACCCGCGACGGCTGGGCCCAGGCGGTGCACTACCAGGCCAGCTGGGCGGCCTACGCCGAGAAGCTGCACGCCGGCGATCCCGAGGCCCAGGCACCCGCCCGAGACCTGGACCTGGAGACGATGGTGGGCGTGCTCGAAGGCCGCGTGTTGCCCCAGATCCACTGCTACCGGGCCGACGACATGCTCAGCCTGATCCAGGTCTCCCACGAATTCGATTTCCAGATCCGAAGCTTCCACCACGCGCTCGAGGCCTACAAGATCCGCGACGTGCTGGCGGCCGAAGACATCGCCATCAACACCTGGGCCGACTGGTGGGGCTTCAAGCTCGAGGCCTACGACGGCATTCCCTACAACCTGGCGCTGGTCGAAGACGCCGGCGGCATGGCCGTGCTGCACACCGACTCCAGCGAAGGCATCCAGCGCATGAACCAGGAAGCCGCCAAGGCTTGGCAGAGCGGCCAGGAAGCCGGCCTGGACATCTCCCAGGACGCTGCACTGGGCTGGATCACCGCCAACCCGGCGTGGGTCCTGGGCATCGAGGACCAGGTCGGCACCCTGGAGCCTGGCAAGCGGGCAGACCTGGTCATCTGGGACGGACACCCCTTCAGCGTCTACACCCAGGCCCAACAGGTCTGGATCGACGGCGTGTTGGTCCACGACGCAAACGTCTCGGTGCCGCCTTGGAGTGACTTCGAGCTCGGTCAGGAGGTGGGCCGATGATCGCCCTGACCCTCCTCACCACCGCCGCTCTGGCCCAGGACTGCCTGATCATCCGGGGCACCCTGGCGCACCTGCCAGACGGTCCGCGGCCGGACACCACCCTGGTCGTGGTCGGCGACCGGCTGACCCACGCCGGGGCCCCGCTGGAGGGCCTGGCGGTCCAGGACAGCCCGCGGCCCGGTCTGGGCATGGCAGACCACGACGGGCGGCGCTGCGCCGTGCTGGAGGCCGGGGGCACCCAGACCACGCCGGCGCTGATCGAGGCCCACAGCCAGCTGGGTCTGGTCGAGGTCAGCCTGGAGGCGGCGTCGGTCGACGCCTACAGCAGCGAGGCCGACCCGATCCGGGCCGCATTCCAGGTCCAGGACGCCTACAACCCCCGCTCGAGCCTGGTGCCCATCGCCCGCAGCGGCGGGCTCGGTTCCGCCATCATCGTGCCCGGCGGCGGTCTGGTCAGCGGCCAGTCCGCCTGGGTCGACCTGGTCGGCACGAGCCAAGCCCAGGCCGTGGTCGACGGCTCGGTGGCGGTGCACGCCAGCCTGGGGGGCGGGGGCGGCTCCCGCGCCCAGGCCCTGATGCGCCTGCGCGAGCTGCTCGACGAGGCCCGCACCTACGACAAGAAGCGCCAGGCCTGGGAGTCCGCCCGCTACCGGGACTGGCGCCACGAGCCGATGGACCTGGCAGCCATGCAGGCGGTGGTGAGCCGAGAGGTGCCGCTGGTGGTCTCGGCCAACCGGGCCGCCGACATCGAGGCCCTGTTGCGCTTCGTCGACGACCAGGCCATCGACCTGGTCCTGGTCGGCGGCGCCGAGGCCTGGCTGGTGGCCGACGAGCTGGCCGACCGGAGCATCCCGGTCATCGTCAACGCCCTGCACCCGGGCCCCACGAACTTCGACGCCATCCACAGCCGGCCAGACAACGCGGCCTTGCTGCACCAGGCAGGCGTGCCCGTCATCCTGGCGTCGTTCTCCAGCCACAACGCCCGCAAGCTGCGGCAGTGCGCGGGCAACGCCGTCCGGGCCGGTCTGCCTCACGACGTGGCGCTGGCGGCCATCACGTCGGTCCCTGCCCGTGCCTTTGGTGTCCCGGATCGCGGCGCCCTGGTCGTCGGCGCCCGGGCCGACCTGGCGGTCTGGAGCGGGGATCCCCTGGAGCTGACCACCTCGCTGGCGCACCTGGTGCTCGCAGGTCAGGACCTGGACCGGTCCACGCGACAGACCCTGCTGCTGGAGCGCTATCGCACCCTCGCCCAGCCGGAGCCGGCGACCACGACATCGCCCTGACATCGATTTTTCCGCGAACTCCGCCGACTCTGGCAGTGTCGAACAGACGAGACCCGGAGTGCTCTTGACCCACCCTCCCCGCCCTGCACACGACGTCTACCGCGTGCTCTCCCCGGGCCGCATCGGCCTGGCGCCCCTCATCGGGCTGGCGGCGCTCGTGCTGTCGATGGTCCCCCTCATCCAGTGGGTCGACGACCTGGCCGCCGTGCCCGCCACCGCCATGGACCGCGCAGCCCTGGCGCCCGTCCCCGCAGTGGGGCTCCAGCTGGTGGTGCACATCCAGGACTCGGGCTTCTTCATCGAGGGCGCGGACAACGAGCTCGCCCCCGATGAGCGGCGGATCTGGTGCGACAGCGACCGCTGCACCGAGCGGGACCTACGCACCCTCACCGCGCGCCTCGCCACCATCAAGGCCGCCCACCCGGGCGCCGACCAGGTGGTGTTCGTCGCCGGCATGACCGTGCCCTTCGGCCGCGTGCAAGCCGCCATGGACGCCGCCCGCACCGACTCCTGGCACTCGGGGCCGGACGACGAGCCCACCTGGCTCTTCCCGCGGGTGACGGTCCAGCCCGATCAGCTGGGCCAGGACCGCTTCCTCGAAGACCTGGGCCGCCTGGTGGCCAGGATCTGAGGGGGCTCAGCGTCGCTTGAGCACCGGCGTCAGATCCCGCACGTACTCCCGGGTCCACCAGGCGCCGGTGTCCGCCCGCTCCTGGGGGCTCGTGAAGGTGTAGCGGTACAGCCGGGCCCGCAGAAACGGTGGAGGCTCTCCGCCGAAGGGGTCGTGTTCGACCAGACGCAGCACGGCGGGGCTGGCGTCGTGGAGTCGGTCCAACAGCGGCCTGACCCAGGCCGTGTGGCGCTTGCCCCCCAGGGCCGCGAACCAGAGCTGCCAATCCAGCCGTGGCATGTGGGGGGCCACCTGGCCCGGGATGCGCTGCGTGTCGCCCGGCTTCCACCGCAGCTCATAGGGCTGCCAGAGCTGGCCGTCCCGGCTGCCCTCGATCACGATCTCCTTGCGCTCGGTGGTCATCACGGCGAACAACCCGTAGCCATTGACCGAGCGGAACGGGGCGATGGCCTGGACGGTGGTCTGCAAGACCTCGGGCGCCAGCGCCAGGCCCACGGTCTGTCGCGCGATCTGCAGTCCGGAGAGCACCAGCAACAGCACGGCCACCACGACCGTCGCGAGACTCGCTGCGGCGGTCACGCCTTGGGTGTGGGCCTTTCGCCACACCAGCTTCAGATCCACGTCGTCGAGCAGGCTCAGGCACAGGACCACCGTGAGCAGGTTGAAGAAGCCGTAGTTGCCCGTGGCGGCGATGCCCACCATCAGCGCGGTGGTCCCCACGAAGCAGAAGCGCCGACACCAGCGCGGCCCCAGGGCGAGCACCGGCAGGCCCAGCTCGACCATCCACATGAACCAGACCAGGGCCTGGTGGACCTGGGGTCCCCAGTGGTGGGCATGCCACGCCAGCGGGTTTGGCAGAGGTTGGGTCCAGAAGTGGAACGCCAGCGCCGAGCCATCCAGCCAGCTGGGGTCGTCGCTCAAGAGCTTGGCCAGCCCGGACAGAAACATCAGCTTGACCAGCAGCAGCCGCAGGAGCCACCAGCCCACCCGGTTCGGGCGGCCACTCCGGTCGAACAAGAGCCACGTGATCAGCCCCGCCTCGAGCAGGAGGTTGTCCCACTGGAAGCCCATGAACAGCTGGCCCACGGTGCACAGGGACAGGTACAGCGCCCACAGCACCAGCCACAACGCCGGGCTGGTCGCACCCAACACCGCCACCAGGGACGCGGTGACCCCCAGCGCGCACAAGACCGAGAGCGCGAGATCCGTTGCCCCGACCCACCAGCACAGCGTCGGGGCCCGCCAGTAGTGTTCCGGGGCCATCCACTCGGCCAGGCGCACCAGGTAATCCTGGGCCGGCAGGATGCCCTGCTCCCCGACCAGGCCGTGGATCTGCCCCCACAGGCTCGCAAAGGCGATCAGGTAGACCGCGCCCAGCAGCCGGCTGTAGAGCCGCGCGGTGTGCAGATGGGAGGGCACCCGCTGATCCTACCGGTCCTGACAGGCCGGACAGGCAAACGTGGACCGCCCGGACTGGACCGTGCGGGCGATTCCAGCCCCACAGCGCGGACAGGGCTCGCCCGCCCGGCCATAGACCAGGAAGGGGTTCTCGCCGCCCTGGGTCACGTAGGCGATCTCCACGTCCTCGACCGCGAGCAGGTGGTCCAGGTGAGCGATCGTCTCTCGCCCGATGCGGCTCCAAGCCTGGGGATCGAGCTCCCGAGCCGGCCGAGTCGGCGACACCTGGGCCCGCCAGAGGATCTCGCTGGCCGCGATATTGCCCAGCCCGGCGACCCGATCCTGGCGCAGCAGGGCGACCTTGACCGGTGTGCGCAGCCCGCCCAGCTGGTCCTGCCACCACGACGCCGGGCGCTGCTCGGGCCACGGTTCCGGGCCCAGCTTGCGCGCCGCGAACCAGGCGGGCTGGTCCCGGGTGTGCACCCCGTGCAGCTCGCCCAGGCACCGGGTGTCCGCGAAGTAGACCGGCTCTCCGTCCTGGGGACTCAGCACGGCCCGGACGCCCGGACCGTCGTGGCGGCTGAACCGGCCCGTCATCCGCAGGTGCACGATCCACGAGTGGCCGGGTCGCTCCAGGACCAGGATCTTCGCCCGACGTCGCACCGAAGCGACCGGGGAAGGCGGCCCCAGCTCGCCGCTCTTCAGCAGTCGGGGGTCGCGCAGCGTGAGGCGCACCGCGCCCTGCCCGACCAGCCAGGTCGCCAGGGCCCGGCGGGCGATCTCGACCTCGGCCAGCTCGGGCATGGCCCCGACGTAGTCCCCACGTTGACGAAGCGCCCGCGCCGGGCGAACTTGGCCCCATGCGTGTGCTGTTCCTGGACGACGAACCCGAGCGGGTGGACACCGTCCGGCGGCTGGTGGCCGACGTGCTCGACGCCGACGTCATCATGGCCACGACGGTGGAACAAGCTGTGGAGGCCTTGCACGCCGAGCCCGTGGATCTGGTCGTGGCCGACCTCTTCATCCCACTGGGGGCCACCCGCGGCGGCGCTCTGGGCCCACGGGCACGCCGCTACAAGGAGAACCTGGCACACCTGGGCGGACTCATCTTGCTCGACGAGCTCGATCGGGTGCGGCCTGCGCCAGCGCTGCTGGTCCACACCGCCTGCACCGACCACGATCTGCTGAGCCTGCTCGAAGGCACGGCCCACGGACGGGTCCCGAAGCCCGCGCCGGTGGACGTGCTGCTCCGGGCCGTGCTGGACGCCCTGGACCTGCCCACGCCGGGCTGAACCCGATCGGGGCTGGCCTCGAACTTCGCCTCTGGCCGCCGAAGTGGCTGCTGGCCACGCCTTGAACCGGGGTCGGGATGAACCGGGGTTGGGATGAACCGGGGTCTCGGGATGAACCGGGGTCGGGAACCTTTTGTTAAGCATTAGATGAGCTGGAATGGATCGGGATTGTGAACGGTTCTGACCCTGGGGCATGACTCTGGGTTGGGGTGTCTCTTCCTCGACCTCCACCACCTCCGCCCCTTCGCCCAGGGTGGCGACCACAGCGAGCACAACCTGGTGACGGTCTGCACGGCCCTCCACGCCGCCGCCCACGACGGCCACGTGGGCCTGTTCATGGACCAGGGCCGGCTGATGGCCGTGCACCGGGGCGGCGTGGTCGAACCGGCAAGACACCGACGCCATCCCAAGACTGCGGCCTGACGCCCCACGCTCACACCCTGGGCGCAGCGCCCCCGATCCCCTGGGAGCTCAAGGGGCGAAACCCGAGACTACAAGCTCGCGGCCAGCTCCTGGAGCCGCGCCCGGCCGCGTCGGAACACCGGCCATCCGTCTCCCACAAGCACCGCTTCGGTCCCGGGCAGGTCCGCCAGCCGCCGGACCGATGCCGCGGCAGCAGCGCGGTCCGTGAGCTTGGCATCGGGCAGCACCATCAGGCTGCCGGCCCGATGCGCCCGGACCAGATCACCGGTCACGAGGGTGTGGTCGCCGATCTGGAGCGCGAGCTCCCCCGGCGTCTTGGAGCCTTCCAAGGCAAGGGCGGTCAGGCCGGGCACCAGCTCGTCCCCGTCGGCCAGCCAGTGGTCACAGACCCCCGCCAGCGCGTCCTGTTCGGCGGCCGGGCCAGCGACCCGAGCCCCGGTCAGGGCGACCAGCTCGGCGGTCGCGCGCACGTGGTCGCTGTTGGTGATGACCACCCAGGCCACCGGCCCCAGGCTCACCAGGTGGGCCAGGTCGTGGCTGCCCATCGGCATGGGGTCCACCAGCACCGTGCCTCCGGGGGCGGCCCAGGCGACCCCATTGAAGTCCACGTTGCGGGCCTGGTCGAACGCGCTCCAGCCAAAGAGATCCGGACGCTGCAGGGCCTTCATCGTGTCCTCCGGGACGTGCCCGCCCTATATTCCGAACCGATGCGCTGGCTCGCCCCCTTGCTGGTCCTGTTGTGCAGCTGTGTCAAGCCGCTGCCGCCGACCATGACCCCGGACGGTCGCCTGGTCTACGAGACCGACGACGGGTGGCACAACGAGCTCCGGCACTACGCAGGCGCCGGCGAGCCCGTGGTGCTGCTCCACGGCATGGCCGCCAACCACTACAACTTCGACTACCGGCCCGAGGTCTCCCTGGCCGCCCACCTCCAGGACCAGGGCTTCGACGTTTGGGTGCCCGAGCTCCGGGGGGATCCCGGGGCGACCCCGCCCAGTCGCCTGGCCGGCCGGAATTTCGACTTCGACGACTTCGCCCGACACGACGTGCCCGCCGCGATCGAAGCGGTCCGCGGCGCCACCGGGGCCCGCAAGGTGCACGTGGTGGGCCACTCCATGGGCGGCATGTTGCTCTACGCGGCCCTGAGCCAGGACCTGCCCATCGCGAGCGGGGTGGCGATCTCCGCACCGGCCCACTTTCGGGACCAGGCTGCCCTCAAGCGGCTGATCCGCCTGACCCCCCTGTTCACCCAACAGCTCGGGCTCACCCGCAGCCGACTCGGGGTCACCCTCACCCGGCCACTGCGGCTGCGCGGACCGGCGGTCAAGCGGCTGGGCAACCCGGACAACCTGGACTGGCCCACCGTCAAGGGCATGGGACAGCACGCGGTGGTGGACCTGCCCCGCGACGTGGCCCGCCAGGTCATCGTCTGGCTGCGCACCGGCGAGCTCGTGTCGACCGAAGGCGAGCCCTGGCTGGCCCCATCCAGGGTCCCACTGCTCGTGCTGGCCGGCTCAGACGACTTCGTGGCCCCCGCCGACGACGTCGCCCATGCCTGCACGGTGCTCAAGCGCTGCACCTTCCAGGAGCTCGGTCGAAGCACTGGCTTCAGCACGGACTATGGGCACATCGACATCGTGGTCGGCGAGACCGCGAGTGCCGAGGTCTTTCCGCTGATCTCGCGGTACCTGTCCGGGCCCCGGGCCTACGACTCCAGGTCGACCAGCACCACCGTGGACAGCTCCTTGAGCGTGCCGCCCGTGGACTCCAGGTAGGTGCCGTCGCTGTTGACCACGAGCTCGATGGGCTCCAGGTACTCGAAGCAGCCGTAGCTGCTGGTGTGCAGCCACAGGGCCTTGCCCGGTGCGTAGCCCCAGGAGTTTGCGATGCGCACGGGAGCGCCGTCGGTGGACTCGGCCTCGAAGGGGTCCAGGTTCCACACGGCCACGACCGTGCCTTCCAGGTCCATGGTTGGCCACTGCTCGGCGGAGAGCTTCGCGCCCGCGACATCGGTCACGTCGCCGAAGAGCAGGGCAAAGGTGCCCTCGCCCAGGGTGACGAAGAGGCCGTCTCCCAGCTCGAGCTCGGTGGGCGTCGCCGGCACCGCCTGGGCCGGCGTGAGGTCCGGCAGGTGGAAGTCCACGGTCAGGGTCTCCCCGGGCTCGATGGACAGGATCGTCAGGGTCGTGGAGTAGCCGTCGAGGCCGGCAGGCACCGCGTCGAAGGAGTGGGTGCCCGCGCCGGCACTGTCGATGGTCACCGAACCGTCGGCCCCCGATGGAAGCGCCAGGCACTCCCAGTGATCGCACCACGAGACCCGCACGCCGGCGACCGGGGCGCCGTCGCCGTCGTAGACGTTGCCGACCACGGTGCCTGTGCCCGGTGTCGGGTCTTCCTCGGGGCCCTCGGTCAGGCAGTGCTCCTCTTCGGTGTCGGTGTCGGTGTCGGTGTCCGAGTCGGTGTCCGAGTCGGTGTCGGCGTCCGTGTCGGCATCGGTCTCGGTGCCGCTGTCGGTCGCGGTGGTCGTGTCGTCGCCGCAGGCGAACAGGGCAGTGGTCAGACCGAGCAGGAGCAGGCGCGCCATGGTTCCTCCAGGCGAGTGGTGGGCAGGACCATACCGGGTGATGCCCGACACCGCCACGCGTTGCGGTGCTCTGGGACTACCACCAGGCCTGCGAGGCGATGCGCAGGGCCTTGAGCCGCTCGCGCTCGGACGGCATCGCGCCGATCAGATCGATCACCTCGTCGGTCTCCTTGGACCCCTCCAGCGTGCCCAGTCCATAGCGGGCGATGAGGATGCCTCGCTGCCGGTCGAACACCCGCCAGGAGCACATCACCAGCACGTCGTCGGGCAGGGCGATGGCCATGCGGTTGGCACAGGTCCGCACCAGCTCCGCGAGCTCCTCGTCGTAGGTCTCCTCCAGGTCCTCGGTGCCCCAGGCGGCCGAGGCGCTGTACTCCTCTTCTTCCTGGTCCACGACCGTGGGCTTGAAGAGTGCACGGCCCAGCTCGCGCCACGCCACCACCTGCCACTCCAGCACGTCGTACTGGATGTCGTACTGACCGCCGCCGACCAGCTCCTGGACCCGGGGCGTCCACTCGGCGAAGAAACCGCCCGACTCCAGGCGGACCACGGACTCTCCATCGACCTCGGCGGTCAGGGCGAGCTCCTCGTAGTCCCGCCCCCAGACGTGGACCGCGGGCGTCTCACCCGAAGGGTCGCGGCGGGCCTGGGCAACGCGCGAGATCAAGGACGCACCTCCAGACCGGATTCTCGCAGGCGGCGGCGCTCCCGCAAGCCAGCCCGCACTGCGGCGCCGCCCGTGGCGGCGGGTGGGCACCGAGGCGCGGCGCGCTAAGCTGCCGGACATGGCCTCCCCTCCCGCTCGGGCGTGGACCCCGGCAGACCTGCCGGTGGTGCTGCTGTGTGGCGGCCTCGGGACCCGGATGGGCACCCGGAGCACCCGGGTCCCGAAGCCGATGGTCGACGTGGGTGGACGGCCGCTGTTGTGGCACGTCATGCAGGGCTACTCGGCCCACGGCTGTCGGCGCTTCGTGCTCTGCCTGGGCCACCTGGCGCCGGCCATCGAGGACTGGTGGCTCGCCGGTCCGGAGCCGTCGTGGCAGGTCACCCTCATAGACACCGGCCAGGACAGCCTGACCGGCGAGCGCCTGCGCCGGGTCTCGGACTCGCTGCCCACCGACCGCCCGGTGTTCATGACCTATGGAGACGGCGTGGCCGACGTCGACCTGGGTGCCCTGCTGGCCCACCACCAGGCCCAGGGCGTGCACGCGACGGTGACCGCCATGCGGGCCCGGAGCCGGTTCGGCACCCTGCGCACGAGCGGGGGCCGCGTGGTCGCCTTCGAGGAGAAGCCCCTGCTGCGCGATCGGGTGTCCGGGGGCTTCTTCGTGCTCGAGCCCCAGGCCCTGGCCCACATCCGGGCCGACGAGGCCTTCGAGGTCGGGGCCCTGGGCCGCCTCGCCGCAGCGGGCCAGCTCGCGGCTTACGAACACGACGGCTTCTGGCTGTCCGTGGACACGCCTCGGGACCTGGCGGCCCTCAACCACCGACATCAGAACGGCGATCGACCCTGGCTGGCGGGTAGACTCGAACAGCCATGAAGGTCGTCCTCATCAACCCCACCATGGGGGACTACTACAAGAAGGCCAAGGTCCGGGCGGCCATCACGCTGTCCCCGCCCTTGAACCTGGCCATCCTGGCCGGCATGCTCCGGCGGCACGGCCACGACGTGGTCGTGTGGGACCGGGAAGCCCGGCCGCGGCTCGACATCGAGGCCGCCCTGCGGACCGAGCAGCCGGACATGGTGGGCATCACCTTTCGCACGCCGCTGTTCCCCCAGGCCCGTGACCTGGCCGAGGCCGCCCGCAAGGTCTGTCCCGACGCGATGATCGTGGCCGGCGGGGTGCACGCCAGCACCCGGCCCCACGAGGCCATCACCCGGGCCCCCTTCCACGTCGCGGTCCGGGGCGAGGGGGACCAGGCCATCGTGGCGCTCGCCAACGGCGACGCCTTCGCCGACATCCCCGGACTCACCTGGCCCGACGGCGAGACCCCGGTCGGGCCGCTGATCGAGGACCTGGACAGCCTGCCCTTTGGGGCCTGGGACCTCTTCGACCTGCGGCGCTACCGCCAGGAGAGCCTGGTGGCTCGCTGGACGCCGGTGGCCGATCTGGAGTCCTCACGGGGCTGCAAGGCCCGCTGCGTCTACTGCACCAAGGGCGTGTTCGGCAGCGCCTACCGGACCAAGTCCCCGGTGCGCTTCGTCGACGAGCTCGAGCACGCCCGGGACCACGGCTTCGTGGGCTTCAACCTGGTCGACGACAGCTTCACCACCAAGACCAGCCGGGCCATCGCCATCTGCGAAGAGATCCTCCGGCGCGACCTGAAGATGCCCTGGACCTGCACCAACGGTCTGCGGGTGGCCAACGTCAACGAGGACTTCTTTCGGCTGGCCAAGGCCGCCGGCTGCTACCTGGTCGCCTTTGGCTTCGAGTCCGGGAGCAACCAGGTGCTCAAGCGCATCAAGAAGGGCGCCACCGTGCAACAGGCCGCTCGCGCCGTGGGCTGGGCGCGCAAGCACGACCTGACAGTGCTGGGCTACTTCATGGTTGGGCTGCCCGGCGAGACCGCGGACACCATCCAGGAGACGGCGGCCTTCGCGTCGTCCCTCGACGTGGACTTCGCCAAATTCTCCATCACGATGCCCCTGCCCGGCACCCCGCTGTACGACGAGTGGTCGGGCAACATCCGGGACCAGGACCACTACGACTTCTCGATCCACCGGGACGGCGCGCGGTTCTTCGACCATCCGGACTTCAGCTGGGCGGACCTGGAGCGGCACACCAGGCAGTGCTACCGCACCTTCTACGGGCGCCCGGAGTACGTCTCCCGGCGGCTCGCAAGGGCCGTCCGACGGGGGGAATTCCGCCGGGAGGCACGCTACGCCCTGGACCTGGTGCTGCCGTCTGCGATGGACGCCTTCACCCGGCGCTGAGGGCCCCCCGAAGATCCTCCCAGGGGCCCGTGCTCAATTGTTGAGCACAGTCGAGATCCCGGTCGAGATTTCCGCCACTTCGGGGGTTCTCCACACGAGTAGTCCCCAAGTTGTCCACAGGGTCAGTGGACAACTCAGCTCGTCGCCAAAAAAACCGTCGATGGCACAACGGAGCGGGTCTGTAGATTCTAATGTGGCACTTGACGCGTCAAATCTCAGCCCGCCCGGGCGCCGTTCTCCACAGGCGGCGATGAATGGACGGGGATTCCCCGTCAATGCCGCCGCTCGACCTGATCAACGAGGGGTCGAACCCCCGCGGGCTCGCCCAGTCTGTGCACCAGGCACAGGCGATCGGACGTGGACGCCACGGCCACCAGCGCGGCCGACTTGCGGCGAGCTCGCCGGCGCAGGTGCTCCGCGGCTTGGAGTCGCCCGTCCTCCTCCAAGCGCGCACCGGCGTCCCACAGCGCCAGCACAGCCTGAGGCGCATCCAAGAAGCGGCCCGAGAGCCGCAGGGCCAGGCGACGGGCGGCCAGCTCGACTTCGTCTGCCGTGCCCCGCATCAGCGCGGCCTGCAGACGTACCGCGCAGGCGTCCTGGCCCACCAGGCCACCGACCCCAGCGACCTGGGCCAGGAGCTGCTCAGCCCGGCGTGGCTCTTCGAGCGCCAGGTACAGGCGGGCTTCGGCGATGGTGACCAGATCGGCGGCTTCGTCCGGTAGCTCCGCGCCGTAGGCCGACCGGAGCTCGCGCACCAGGCGCAGGCCGGCGAGCGGCGCCCCCTCGAGCCGGTGGCGCTCGGCCCCCACATAGGCGTGCAGGCTCTCGAGATCGGGCTCCAGCCGGGGCACGCCGGCGTCGATCGTGTCCACGGCAGCCGCCGTCTGGCCGGTGACGACGTCGATCCAGGCGCCCATGAGCGCACACCACGCGGCCCCCACCGGCGAGCCGACCTCGCGCTCGAAGCGCTCGATCCGACGGAGCCACTCCCGCTGACCCATGAGCTCGCCCGCGCGACCCGCGCCGACCGAGGAGGCCACCAGGGTCCAGCCGTCGGATGCGTGGGCCCCCACCCGCCACGGAGTCGCGTTGAAGGCCAGCACGAGCAGGTTGAAGTGGTGGGCCACCCGAAGGACGGGCCAGGCCTGGGCGGCCAGGCCCAGCACCACCGCGAGGAGTGCCTGGGCCAGCAGCCCGCCGGCCAGGTACAGCCGCTGGCGCTCCGGCACGACCTTGACCGGAATTGCCACGCAGGCCCCGCCCATCCACAGCCGTCGGCCCAGGTAGATCACGACCCCCCGGCGCGTTCTGTGCGAGACCAGGGGCCGGCCGTGGCCCACCCCAAAGGACGTCAGCCGGTAGCCGGCCGGTCGCGCCATCAGGGCGTGGCCGGCCTCGTGGACCGTGGCGATCACGGGCACCGACGCCAGCAGGATCCCCAACAAGGGGAGCACTTCGGGGGAGAGGTCCAGACTCATGGGGCCAGGCTCCACGATACCCGCCGGCGCACCCCCTCCGCCCCGGCATCCAGGTGGGCGCCGGCGGGAGACCGTAGGATCGGCAGGTCCCCGCTGGCGGGGTAGAGCCACCCACCCCCCGGACCAAGACCTTCGTGACAGGCCCCAGCGACCCCTCCCAGCTCGCCAGCGACCTGCTCGCCGAGCGGGGCGTGCCCCTCCCCGAAGGCATCTCGGCCCAGCGTGCGGCGGTCGAAGCGCTGATCCAGAGAGCCCCCGAGCTCGTCCAGAGGGCCGACGCCGCCTTGCTCGCCCTGCGAGAGCTCGAGCAGGCGGACCAGGCCCTGCCGGGGGTGCTGGATGGCGTGCGGCGCACGCACTTGGTGGCCCACGACCCCATCACCACCACCTGGGAGGGCTGGGACCTCTCCAGCGGCCGACGACTCCGGATCCGGGTCCTGCGACCCCGGTGGCGGCGGGACCCGGTGTGGCTGAGAAGACTCCAGCGCACCGCCGAGCGGGTGTCCGAGATCCCCTCACTGGTGCCTGTTCGGTGGAGGCCCGATGGGGAGTGGCCCCACCTCAGGGTCCAGGTAGACGGCGCGACCCTGGCCGACCACCTGCCGGTCGAAGACCGGGCAGACAGTGGACGCCTGGCGGCGTTCCTGGGCGCCGGCCTGATGGCCCTCGACGAGCTCCACACCCAGGGCTTGCTCCACGGCGCCGTGACCCCGCTGAGCCTGGTCTGGGGCGCCGATGGGGCGCGGCTGGTCTGGCTCGACCCGTTGCGCACGGACCCGTGCACGCCCCAGCAAGACCTGGCGGCCCTGGGCGCCGCCGTGGCACAGCTCGACCCCGATGCCCAGGACCCGCTGGGCGCCATGGCCCACGGGCTGGCGGAGCTGCCGCCCCCGTCGGCCGACTTGGCCGAGCTCCTGCTCCGCAGGGCCATGGCCACCGCTCTGGCAGACCGACGCCACCACCTGGCGGTCCAGGCCCGAGGCGTCGCCAAGCGCGGCGCCCGCGCCCGCCTGCTGCGCGCCACCCGGGCCCTGTCCAGCGCCTTGGCCCCGCCCCAGGGCCAGGTCTGTCTGCGCGCCGGCCATGACCCGGTCCTGGTGGTGGCCGAGAGCGACGGCAGCGCCGTGCGCGGCGGCCCGGTCGGTGGCGTGCCCGCCGCCTTCCTGCCTCACGTGTGGAACCAAGAAGACGGGCTGGACGCGTCGGCGGCTCGGATCCTGCTCCGTGCGTGGGCCACCCGCGCCCGCGGCGACGAGGCACGCCGCGCCGAGATCCAGGACGAGCTCGGCGCCACCGATGCCCTCGCGGGCGGACTCTGCCGCTGGGTCTCCGGCCAGGCCAGGCTCCGGGCCCTCCGCATGCTGATGGAGCTGGGGGCCTGAGCCTCTATTCCTTGGCCACCGTGAGCAGGTAGGTGCGCTCGCAGTCCGCGTTGGCGATGGCCTCGACCACGGCCTCATAGGTGCCGCTCTCGTCGGGTCCGGTCTCGTCGCTGAAGCTGAGCTCCACCGAACCCCCGGTGCTGAAGTCCACCGCCATCTCGCCGAGGGTCAAGCCGCCGGCGCTGGAGAGCCGGTTCAGGGTCAGCCGGTAGTTGCTCTCGTCGGGGATGTTGGAGAGCACCACCCGCACGGTGAAGAAGTCCAGGTACTCATCGGTCAGCTCGAAGGTGAAGCGGTCGACGTCGTCGTCGTTGTGGAGCAGGCCCGCCGCGCTGCGGTCCGAGGACTCCAGCGCCCCCAGCGCGGTGCCGTCCGTGTCGTTGGGTTCGTAGGGATCCGCCGACGCGGCGTCCTCGTCGATCTGGTCATCACAGTCGGTGTCCCGGCCGTCGCAGCTGTCCAGCGCCCCCGGGTGCACGCTGTCGTCGGCGTCGTCGCAGTCTCCCTCGTCCCAGGCCCAGCCGTCGTCGTCCAGATCGCGGTCGTCGGTGTCGGAGTCTGTGTCGGCGTCGGAGTCCGTGTCGGTGTCTGCGTCGCTGTCCGTGTCCGCGTCGGCGTCCTGGGGGGGCGCGGAGTCCAGCGGGCTCGAGTCGGAGAAGGTGGCTGTGGCCGCGCTGAAGTCGCACCCGATCAGGGCCAGCGCCGGTAGCCAGAGTCGCACTGCGCTACCGTAACCGCCGTGGCGGACTCCGATCTTCGCGGCCGAACCGTCCTCGTGACGGGCGCGAGCGGCTTCCTGGGCCGGGAGGCGACCCGACAGCTCCGAGCCGCGGGTGCAAGCGTGCACGCCACCAGCCGCGGCCGCGGAAACCTACCGGGCACGACCACCCACCGCGCCGGCAGCGCCGCGGCGGTGGGCCAGGTCATCGCTCGGGTCCGCCCCCAGCTGGTCGTGCACCTGGCGGCACCGGTCTCCTTGGACCGGGACCCCGCCCGCCTGCCCGAGCTCTGGAGCGGCATCTTCGACACCACCGACGCGGTGGCGCGGGCGTGCCTGGACGAGGACACCCGCCTGATCGTCGCCGGGACCTGTGAGGAGTACGGGGACGGACCCGCGCCTTTCACCGAGGACCAGGCGCCCCGCCCCGTGAGCCCCTACAGCACAGCCAAGGCCGCGGCGACACACTGGACCATCTGCCTGGCCCGCTCCCGCGGCCTCCGGGCGACGGTCGTGCGGCCCTTCCTGACCTATGGCCCCGGCCAGGCCACGGGGCGCCTGGTGCCCACGGCCATCGACGCGGCGCTGTCCGGTCGCCCCTTTCCCATGACGGACGGACAGCAGACCCGCGAGCTCAACCACGTCTCCGACATCGTGCGCGGGGTGCTGGCTGCGCGTGCGCCGGCCGCCATCGGACGCATCGTCAACATCGGCGGTGGCCGGGAGCTCTCTGTTCGGGCCATCGTGGCCCTGGTCTTCGCGGCCTGTGGCGCAGACACGGACCTGGTCCAGCTGGGGGCCCTGCCCCGCCGGGGTGGCGAGGCCGACCGCTTCGTCGGGGACCACACCCTCGCCCGCAACCTGCTGCGGCACGCGCCACGGGTCCCGCTCGAGGAGGGACTGGCACAGACCATCGCGGCGTGGAGATCCTGTGCTCAGGACTGAGCCGCTGGTCCGACACGGCGATGACCGCGGCGTGCTCCTCAAGGTCCACCCCAGCCCGGTCTCCGGCGAGGTCTACGTGGTGACTGCCCGGCCCGGCCAGGCCCGGGGACACCACTTTCACCGCCACATGGCCGAGTGGTTCGTGGCGGTCTCGGGCCAGGGCGAGCTCCGGGCCCAGGACCCAGAGACCGGGCGCACGAGCCGCGTCGACCTGGCAGGCATCCGGGTGCACGTGCCCGCCGGGATCGCCCACGTCCTGGTGAACACCGGGACCCAGGACCTGGTGGTGGTCGCCTGTGCCGAGCGGTGCCATGACCCGTCCGACGTGGTGCCCTGGCCGGTCCCGCTGTGACGCGCTGGGCCCTGGGGTGCTGGGCCTTGGGCGTGGGTGTGCTCGCGGTGGACGGTCCGGTGGCCCTGCGAGCCCTGGCCTGTCTGCCCGCCGTGCTCTGGGCGCCTGGCGTCGGCTTCGCGTCGCGCCTTTCGACCGGTGGCGGCCGCCTCCAGGTCGCGCTGGACGCAGCCTGGATCGCCATCGGCCTGGCGGTCGTCGACGTGGCCCTGTGCCGGGTCCTGGGGCTCGGGTCCTGGGGGCTGCTGGGGTTGTCCGGTCTCTGGCTCGCCGGGGGACTCGCGCTCGCCGGCGGCCGACCGGTCCGGGGTTCCACGCGGCCACAGGCGTGGGGTGGGGTGGCGATCGCGGCGTTCTTGCTGGCCGGCGCTGCCGCGGCATGGTCACCCGCCCTGAGTCGACCGCTGGCGGCCTACTGGTGGCTGGGCGGCGCCGATCAGCTCCCCGCTGAGGGACCCGGCTGGGCCGAGGGGACCGGCTGGGCAGAGGTCTCCCGACCGGGCTGGGCAGAGGCCGGCGCAGGACGGCTCGTGGACGTCGACGGAGACGGCGGTGTGCTGACGCTCCAGTCGCCGGGGCAGCTGGTCATCGCGGTGCAGGGCCCCGTCGGCACGGCGCTCAGCGTCGGCGACGCTTCGGCGGTGGTCTCCCGGGATGTCCAGGAACAGGACGACTCCGAGCCGGTGCCCCGCTATCTGGGCCACGGTGTTGCGGCGGTGCTCATCAGCGCCCCGGCTGGAGAGCTGGCCGTCGACGTGGCGGGACCCCCCGGGGCGGTGGTCTACGTCTTCCCCTCGTCCGAGGCCATCTGGGCCGTGCACCACGAGGGGGACCTGCGCTTCACCCACAAGTGGCAGATCCTGAACATCGTCGAGAACCAGCGCTGGGCAGCCGAGCTGCTCAAGGACCGCTGGATCACCATCAACCAGCCGCCCCTGTGGAGCCACGTGCTCGCAGTGGCCGTGGCCCTGGTGGACCCCGGGCTGGCCGGGGCCAATGGTCTGCTGCTGTGGGTGCTGGTCCTGCTGGCCGCGTCGTCGGTGCGGCTGGTCGAAGCCCTGGCGCCCGGCGCCAGCCCCCTCGCCTGGGCCCTGCCCGGTGCCTATGCCGTCGTGCACCTGGGGCTGATGGTCGAGCCGGCGTCGACCACCTTTCCGGACTCGCTCTACGCCGCCGCCTGGGTGGCCGGCATGATCGCCCTGGTCGACACGAGACCCTGGCGGGTCGCCGGGCTGGGGCTGGCAGCGGGCCTGCTGCGGTACCCCGGCACCATCGCGCTGACCCTGGCCGCTGGCGTGCAGCGGGCGACCCTCGGCCGCACGGCGACCCGGGGTCTGGCGGCCCTCTGGGCCACGGTGGTGGCGGTGGCTGCGGTGCTGGCGCTCGCTGCGCTGGTGTCCGAGGACCTCCAGCACTGGCTCCGAGTCCTGTGGTTCGAGACCGTGCCCGAGCACTACGACAACAACCGGGAAGCCCCGCCGATCTGGCAGCGTCCGCCGATCTTCTATGGCCACTGGCTGTACTACACCGGCGGGGGCGTGGCCCTGGCGGCCCTCGGGCTCGGCCAGCGGCCCGTGCGCTTCCTGCTGGGCAGCGCTGGGGTGTACTCGCTGATGCTCTGCACCATCGACCACTTCCCCACCCACTACTTCCTGCCGCTCGTGGCCCTGACCGGCGCTGCGGTGGCCGTGAGCACGGCTCGGCACCGCCACAAGCTCCTGCGCCACGGCGTGCCGGTCCTGGCCCTGCTCGGAGCGGCCGCCTGGATCGGCTGGGGGCGCATCCTGTGAGCCTTCAGCGGGTCACTGCAGCCGTCCTGTTGCTGGTCTTTGTGTGGGTCAACGGGGCCTGGTTGTCGTCGGATCAGCTGGTGCGCGACGGCGACGAGGAGGGGCACGTCGGCGCGGCGGAGCTGTTCTTGGTGGACCTGGAGGGTGCGCGGCCAGGGACCTTTCTGCACCGGGCCCTGGTGGCTGACATGGGGGACTACCCGTCCCTGTTCCCGGCGACGGTCGGGGCCTGGTGGTGGGCGGCCGGCGGCGGGGCCCCCGAACGCCCTGGCGTGCGCGCCGTGAACCTGGCTTGGCTGCTCCTGACCGCAGCCGGGGTGTGGGCCACGTGCAGGAGCCTGGGCATGCGCACAGGCGCGCTCGCGGCGGCGGCGGTCCTGCACCTGCCACTGGTCGTGGGCATGGCCCGGCACTTCATGCCCGAGGGCGCCCTGGCCGCGACCGTGTCGCTCGCCGTGGCTGCTGCCTGCTGGCAGCGGGTGCGACCCACCGCGGGGCGCGCACTGCTGCTCGGTCTCGCGCTGGGCCTGGGGCTCTTGACCAAGCAGACCTTTCCGCTCTACGCGGCGGTCCCGGTGTTGGTGGCGGTGCGCTGGCGGCGCTCCCTGGCGTGGGCTGTGGTCGGTGCCGCGGTCGCCGCCCCCTGGCTCTGGACCAACCTCGCCGAACAGGTGGCCTACTCCACCGCCTCGGCTGGCTACCGTGGGGACGGCGGTCTGCTGGCCCACGGCACCTACTACCCCCTCGCTCTGGCCGGTCCGGCCCTGGGTCCGGTCTGGGTCGCCCTGTCTGGGCTCGCGGCCTGGCTCGGCTGGCGGCGGCAGCGCGACGCGGTCCTGCTGGGCCTGGCGTGGCTGCTCGGCGGAGCCCTGCTCCTGACCGCCGTGCCCAAGAAGTACGACCGACTCCTGGTCCCCCTGCTCCCGGCGGTCGCGCTCCTGGTCGGCGCGGCGGCCGCGGCCCGACCCCGGGTCGCCCCCCTGGTCCTGGCGGGCGCGGCGTGGACCACCTGGCTCTCCTTCGACGACCCCTCCTGGGCACGCCCGCCCGAGCCCCTGGTGGACTTCGAGCCGGGCTGCCTCCAGCGCTGGCTTCGTCCGCCCGTACCCCAGGACCTCGGCTTCGCCCCGATCCTGGCTGCGGCCGCCCAGGCGCCGGACGGGCCCGTGCTCGTGATGGGAGGCCCGCCCATCCCTTGTGCCATCCAGACCACCTTCGACTGGTCCTACCACCTGGGCCCTGCGCTGCGCCGTGGGGGCCAGGAACGCCCCGTGCTCACCGAGGGAGACGGGGCCCTGGTGGTCGACTTCTCGAACGGCGCCGCCGGCCTCCGGCACCCCGTGCCGCTCCTGGGGGCGTCGTACACCCTCTCCTTCTGACCTGGAACCTCGCCGGGCTATCCTTGTCCCACGGAGCCATGAGCATGAGCCAGACCCCCGAGCTTCCCCAGCAGTCCGGCGGACTCCTCACGGAGTTCAAGGACTTCATCGTGCACAACAAGGCCTGGTGGATGACCCCCATCGTGCTGGTCCTGCTGGCGATGATCGCCTTCATCCTGTGGGCCGAGTCCAGCCCGGTGCTGCCGTTCATCTACACGGTGATCTGACCGGCGCGAAGGGCCTCAGAACATCTTGGTGGCCCGGTCCATCGTGAGCTGGGGCTCGGTGCGCTCCAGCCAGTAGGTCTCGGCGTCGGGATCGGCGGGGCCACGATCGATCATGGGCCGGCGCAGGAGCTTGAAGCCCCCGGCGATCGGAGACACGGCGATCACGTAGACGAAGCCCATCAGGAGGCGGTTCTGAGTTTCGATCAGGCGGTGGGCAAAGCCCTTCCACCGGCGCCAGATAGCCTTCATGGTGCGCAGCATGGGTGGATGATCTCCCGGGCCCGGGGGTTGGTCAACCGTCCCGCTCCCCGGGCCGTGCGCTGCCCTTCCCCCCGTGCTACCTGTGCGTCCCGCTGAGCGGGACTTGTTGAAGCGGAGGCTGAATGCTGACTGCCCTGGTGCTGCTGAGTGCCGCGACCACCCCGGACGCACACGCGGCCGAGGTGCTCTGGCAGGGCTCGTACCGCGCTCGGGGCCTGGCCTTCGAGACGCTGTCGCTGAACCGCGAGCACGACCAGAACCAGGGCCTGTCGGGCTACTGGGACCACCGCTTCCTGCTGAACCCCACCATCGCGGTGAACTCCCGGGTGGCGGTCAACTTCCAGCTGGACATGCTGCCGTGGACCCCCTGGGCCCAAGACGTCGCCACCTACGACGACGCCGTGACCGGCGACACCATCCCGGTGGCCTACGCCGACGGTGTGACCGCCCACAGCGACGCCCAGGACGGCGGCAGCTACCTCCAGAACTTCATGGCCGTGCGAGCGTGGGCCGACGTCTACACCGACTACGGCCGGCTCAAGTTCGGGCGCATGGCCCTGGACTGGGGCTCCGGCCTGCTCTTGAACGCGGGCATGGATCCGGACAGCGAATTCGGCGACACGTCGGACCGCATCCAATTCACGACGCGGATCGGCCCGGTCTACGTGATGGCCGCCTACGACCTGGCGCTCGAGGGCTACGTCAACCAGAGCGACGACATGCACATCGCCAACGCGGCGGTGATGTACAAGACCGAGACCCTCGCGGCGGGCTTCCTGAACCGCTACCGCTTCCAGCCCAGCCAGAGCCTGCACGTCTACACCGGCGACATCTGGGGCAAGGCCGAGCTCGGCCCGGTGCTGTTCGAGACCGAGTGGGCGGCCACCTTTGGCACCGGCAGCCTGGGCGACGGCGTCGACGACGTCTCGATCGTCGCTTTTGGCGGGATGGTCAGCGCCGAGGGCTCCTTCCAGCTGCCGGAATTCAGCGGCGAGGTCCTGGCAGGCGCCCAGGTCGGCTGGGCCTCGGGCGACGAGGACCCGACGGATCAGCAGCTGCGGGCCTTCCAGTTCGACCGGGACTACAACGTCGCCCTGCTCATGTTCGAAGAGCCCATGCCGATCCTGGCGGCGACTGTGCCCAACAGCGCCAACGCGGGCGAGGACACCAGCGCCACCCGCCTGGGCGAGGGCATGTCCAACGTCCAGTACCTGGCCCCCTGGGTCGGCTACCGAGTGCTCGATCCCCTGGTGGTCAAGCTCACCTACATCGGGGCGCGGGCCCACCACGAGGACCCGGATCTGCCCGACTCCCGTGGCTATGGTCACGAGTTCGACCTGTCCCTGCACTGGACGCCCTACGAGTCCTTCCGGATCGACGCCACCCTGGGCGTCTACAAGCCGGGCCCCTACGTGGCGGACTATGTCCACGAGACCCTGGGGGGCGGCTTCGACGACTGGACCGTCGGCGGCCGGGTGATGGGCACGGTCCACTTCTAGGGGACCCAGTGCTGCACGGCGTCCACACCGCACTGGTCACCCCGTTCACGGCCAGTGGCGATCTGGACCTCGACGCCTATCGGCGACTCTGCGAGCGCCAGCTGGCAGCGGGCATCCACGGGCTGGTGGTCTGCGGCACCACCGGCGAGACCCCGACGCTGGACCCAGCCGAGTGGGAGGCGCTGGTCCGGGCCACCGTGGGGCTGGCGGCCGGACGGGTCCCGGTCACCGCCGGCTGCGGCACCAACAACACCGCCACCACCGCCGCAGCCTGTACCCGGGCGCGGGAGCTCGGCGCCGACGCGGCCCTGGTGGTCCTGCCCTACTACAACAAGCCCAACCCGGCCGGACACCACGCCCACCTCGAAGCGGCGGCCGCCGCGGGCTTGCCGTTGGTCGCGTACCACGTGCCGGGACGCACGGGGCAGCGGCTCGACACCGCCCTGCTCGCGGCGCTCACCACCCGGGACGGCGTGGTCGCGCTCAAGGAGGCCACGGGCGACGTGACCTTTGGCTCCGACGTCATCGGCCTCGTGGACCGACCGGTGCTCTCCGGCGACGACTTCAGCTTCTACCCGCTCATGTGCGTGGGTGCGGCCGGTGTGATCTCGGTGGTCTCCAACGTGGACCCCCTCAGCACGGTGGCCCTGGCCGAAGCCGCCCGCGACGGCGACATGGCCTCGGGCGCCCAGCTCCACCACTTCCTCCAGCCCCTCATCCGGTGGCTCTTCTCGGACACCAACCCCGTGCCCACCAAGGCCGCCCTGGCGGCGCTGGGCCTGTGCGAGCCCGCCACCCGCCTGCCCCTCTGGCCCATGCCGGCCGACCAGGTCCCGGCCGAGCTGCTCGAGGGCATCGACCCGTGATCCCCGTCGCGGTCAATGGCGCAGCCGGTCGCATGGGCCGGCTCCTGGTGGCAGGCATCACCGCCGCCCCGGACCTGGAGCTCGTGGCTGCGTTCGAGGGCCGCGACCACACCCAGCTGGGCGAGACACTCGGCGGCGTGGCCCTCCAGACCGTGGACGCGCCGGCGGTCGCCCGCGCCCGGGTGCTCATCGACTTCTCCCTGCCCGCCGGGACCCGGACCCTGCTCCACTTCGTCACCGACCAGGCCCTGGTCTGTGGCGTCACCGGTCTCGACGACCTGACCCAGGGGGCCCTCCAGGCCCACAGCGGCTCGGCGGCGGTGGTGGTGGCCTCGAATTTCTCCACCGGGGTCAACGTGCTGCTGGGGCTGGTCTCCCAGGCCGCTGCCACCCTGGCCGACCACGACCTCGAGATCGTCGAGATGCACCACAATCGCAAGCGGGACGCCCCGTCGGGCACTGCCCAGAGCCTGGCCCAGGCCGCTGCCGATGCACGGGCCATCGCCCTGGACGACCACGCCGTCCACGGGCGCCGCGGCGACGTCGGGCCCCGTGCACCCGGCGAGATCGGCCTGCACGCCCTGCGCGGAGGCGACGTCGCCGGCGAGCACACGGTGTACCTGGCGGGGGCCGGCGAGCGCCTGGCCCTGAGCCACCTGGCCACCAGCCGGCAGGCCTTTGCAGACGGCGCCCTGCGGGCCGCCCGATGGGCCGCGAGCCAGGCGCCCGGGCGCTACGACATGCAGGACGTCCTGGGCTTCAGGTAGCGGGGCCCCAGACCCGCAGCACCGACTCCTCGGCCGGCACCCCCACCCGCAGCGGGAAGCCGTAGTGCCCCGTGCCCTTGTGCACGTACATCCGGTTGGTGCCGTGCCCCCACAGGCCGTGGTCCGGCAGGCCCGTGAGCGCGTTCACGCTGGTCCACGCCAGCCCCAGGCTGACCAGGCCCACGTGACCGCCGTGGGTGTGGCCGGACAGCGCCAGGTCGGCCTCGCCCTCGGGCAGGTGCTTGAAGGCCCCCGGGTCGTGGAGCAGCACCAAGCGGAAGGCACCCGGTTGGCGGGGCCAGGCCGCAAGGGTCGCCCCGTGCCGGGCTGCCCGGTCTCGCCACACGTGATCGAGCCCGACCACCTGGACGGGGCCCGCGCCGGTCTGCACGACCTGGGCCTGGTCGATGAGCAGCCGCACGCCCACCGCCGCGAGCTCGGCCGCCACCTGGTCCGGGGCCTCGTGGTCGTGGTTGCCCATGCAGGCGAAGACCCGTCCCTCCATGGCCTGGAGCGGCGCCAGGGCCTGGGACAGCGCCCCGGGCGTGCCCTTGCCCTCCATCGTGTAGAAGTCGCCGGTCAGCAAGACCAGGTCCGGGTCTTGTTCGACGGCACGCTGGGCGATGTCCCGGAGCCGGGACACGGACATGAAGGGACCCAGGTGGGGATCGGTGATCTGCACCAGCCGCAGCGGACGCTCGCCGGTGCCGGTCTGCTTCTGCACCCGCCGCAGGCCGTCGACCGGGTCCCGATCCAGCCGAAGGTCGACCACCTCGCGCACGGTGGTGCTGGATTGCCAGACACCGATTGCGGCAGCCAGGAAGGGGATCCAGACGCCCACCGGGGTGTAGCCCAGCGTCGCCGCCACAGACCAGGGCAGGGCCAGCAGGGTGCCAGCGGCGAACCACAGGCCGGGCACGGTGATCAGGCCGCGGTAGATGACCGGACGCAGGCGGGGGAAGATCAGCATGCCGTACTGGACGAACACCGCGGCCTGGGCCCACCAGAGCACCGGGCCCAGTCCCTGGACCAGCGGAAAGAGCCCCACAGAGACCACGGTGTGCAGCCCCAGGATGACCGCGGCGAACACCGCGTAGATCCGGCTGCGGAGGACGCCCGCGGCCACCACGACGGTGGCCAGGGCGGCGAGAGAAGAGACGGTGAAGGCGGACACGGGCACAAGATGTGCATGTTCATGCAAACGTCAAGTGCACCGGGCCGCTCAGCTGACGAACTTCCGGTACTTGATGCGGTGGGGGCGGTCGGCGTCCTCGCCCATGCGGGCCCGCCGGTCCTTCTCGTAGGCCTGGTAGTTGCCTTCGAACCAGACCACGTTGCTGTCGCCTTCGTAGGCCAGGATGTGGGTCGCGATGCGGTCCAGGAAGAAGCGATCGTGGCTGACCACCACGACGCAGCCGGGAAAGTCCAACAGCGCGTCTTCGAGGTTGCGCAGGGTCTCCACGTCGAGGTCGTTGGTGGGCTCGTCGAGCATCAACAGGTTGCAGCCCTGGCGTAGCAAGCGGGCCAGGTGCACCCGATTGCGCTCGCCTCCAGACAGCGTGCCCACCTTCTGCTGTTGGTCGGCGCCTCGGAAGTTGAACTGGCTCACATAGGCCCGGGAGTTCACGTCCCGGGTCCCGATGGTGATCAGGTCGGTGCCGCCAGAGATGGCTTCCCACACCGTCTTGCCGTCGTCCAGAGCGTCCCGAGACTGGTCCACGTACCCCAGGTCCACGGTCTCCCCGACGGTCAAGCTGCCGGTGTCGGCGCCCTCCTGGCCCACGATCATGCGCAGCAGGGTGGTCTTGCCAGCGCCGTTGGGCCCGATGATGCCCACGATGCCGCCCGGAGGCAGCTCAAAGGACAGGTCGTCCATCAGGAGCTTCTCTCCGTAGGCCTTGGTCACATGGTCCGCGACCATGACCCGGTTGCCGAGCCGCTTGGTGAGCGGGATGGAGATGGTCGCCCCGGTGCCGCGCCGGTCGTCGCGCTGGTTGGCCACCAAGGCGTCGTAGGCCGAGACCCGGGCCTTGGACTTGGACTGACGGGCTCTGGGTGAGCTCCGGATCCACTCCAGCTCCTGGGCCAGGGTCTTGGCCCGCTTGGACTCGGACTTCTTCTCCTGGCGGAGCCGCTCGGTCTTCTGCTCCAGCCAGCCGGAGTAGTTGCCCTGGTAGGGGTAGGCCTTGCCGTGGTCCAGCTCCAGGATCCAGTGGGCCACGTTGTCCAGGAAGTAGCGGTCGTGGGTCACGGCCACCACGCACCCGGGGTACTCCTCGAGGTGCCGCTCCAGCCAGGCCACGCTCTCGGCGTCCAGGTGGTTCGTGGGCTCGTCGAGCAGCAGCAGATCCGGACGCTCGAGCAGCAGCCGGCACAAGGCCACCCGTCGCTTCTCCCCCCCGGAGAGCACGGTCACGTCGCTGTCGCCCGGCGGAACGCGGAGCGCATCCATGGCGACCTCGACCCGCCGGTCCAGGTCCCACGCATCCGCGGCGTCGATCCGGTCCTGGAGCTTGGCCTGCTCCTCGCAGAGGGCGTCCATCTCGTCGTCGGTCAGCTCCTCGCCAAAGCGCTCGCTGACCCGCTCGAATTCGTTCAAGAGCTCCCGGGTCGGCCGGACCGCCTCCTCGATGTTGCCGCGCACGTCCTTGGTGGGGTCCAGCTGCGGCTCTTGGGACAGGTAGCCGACCGTCGCGCCGGCCATCAGGAAGGCTTCTCCGTTGAAGGCCTCGTCGAGGCCCGCCATGATCTTGAGCAGCGTGGACTTGCCCGCGCCGTTGTGTCCGATCACACCGATCTTGGCGTCGGGGAAGAAGCTGAGCCAGGTGGGCTCCAGGATCTTGCGACCGCTCGGCAGGACCTTCTCGGTCCCGATCATCTGGTAGATGAACTCGTTGGCCACGACTGCTCCAGGAAGAGGCCGCGGCACATAACGCACCCCAGGCGATGGACGTCGGGCCGTGGTGGTGCTGTACTGTCACCGCTGACCGGAGACCCCTGAGATGTCGATCCACACCTTGTTGCTCCTTCCCCTGCTCACCGCTTGCTCGGGCGGCGTGACCCTGGATGACACCGCCACCACCACTGTCGGCACCGACAGCGGCACCAGCGGCACCTTTCCCGCGGCCCCCGAGGTCGTGATCAACGAGTTCATGGCGTCGAATGCGTCCACGGTGGCCGACGCGACCGGCGCCTACCCGGACTGGATCGAGCTCTACAACGCCACCGGCGAGACCGTGGACCTCGAGGGCTGGGGGCTGAGCGACGACCTGGAGACCCCCGACAAGTGGGAGTTCCCCTCGGGCGCAGAGATCAGCGGCGGCGGCTACCTGCTCATCTGGGCCGACGGCGACGTCGACCAGGAAGGGTTCCACACCCCCTGGAACCTGGACAAGAACGGCGAGCAGATCGCCCTGGCCGCCAGCCCCGACTACGGCTCGGTCCTGGTCGACGCGCTCGAGTACGCGAGCCAGGCCACGGACATCGCCATGGCCCGGATGCCCGACGGCTCGGCCAACTGGGAGGCCGACACGACCCCGACCCCGGACGCCACCAACGAGTGAGTCCCGTCAGGCACCTGCAAGGTCGCTGGTCCTCGGTGGCAGGCCCAGCCATCGCGGCGTCACCTTACTGTTACACTCGCCGAGAGGGGGGCGTACTTCCAGGAAGGAGGTGACGTGAAGGCGCGGTACGAGTTCAAGTACCTCATCACCGATGAGCAGATGGCGGTGGTGCGCGACATCGCGAGCACCTTCATGGACCCGGATCCCTACGCCCCTGACGGCATCTACTCCGTCTACTCCCTGTACTTCGACAGCCGGGAGTACTACTGCGCTCAGGCCACCCTCGAGGGCCTGCGCAAGCGCTTCAAGCTGCGCGTCCGCACCTATGGCTTCAAGAAGCACTTCCCGGTCTTCGTCGAGGAGAAGGGCCGGGTCGGGACCAGCATCGTCAAGCGTCGGGCGCTCATCGACCGCGCGCACGTGAACACCTTCTGCCTGGGCGACGCCAAGCCGGTGGAGGGCTGGGGCACCCGATCCGAAAAGGACGCCGTGACCGTAGAGCGCTTCCGGGACCTGGCCGACGGCCTCCGCATGCAGCCGACACTGTGGGTCGGCTACAAGCGCGAGCCCTGGGTCTCGCCCTATGGCGATGGCTCCCGGCTCACCTTCGACATGCAGCTGAAGGTCCAGCCTCCGCGGTCCGACGAACCCTTCAAGCCCCGCAAGAACGCCTGGGAGCTCGTGCCCCTCGAGCAGCCCACGATCCTGGAAATGAAGTTCAACGGGGCATCACCGGCGTGGATGCAGAAGATCATCCACCACTTGCAGTTGGACCGTGTCAGCGTGTCCAAGTACACACTGGGCGCCGTCCAGTGCATGGACCAGCCCTGGTCCCGACCCCAATGGAGCACCGCGTGGATGCCTTTCTGACAGGCATGTTCTCCGCCGCACCCGGCGGCGAGGTCCCGCTCGAGGAATTCGCCCTGCGGCTGCTGGTGGCGTTCCTGGTCGGGCAGGCCGTGGGCTGGACCTACGCCCGCAGCCACGGCGTGCTCTCGTACAGCCAGAACTTCGTCCAGTCCCTGGTCCTGCTGGCCATGGTCGTCTGCGTGATCATGGCCGTGGTCGGCGACAGCCTGGCCCGGGCCTTTGGGCTGGGGGCTGCTCTGGCTATCGTGCGCTTCCGGACCCCGGTCAAGGACTCGCGAGACACGACCTTTCTCTTCCTGGCCGTGGCCGTCGGCATGGCCGCCGGTGCGGGACAGCTGGCACTCGCGGCGGTCGGTGCCGCAGCCACGAGCGCGGTGGCCCTGTGGCTCCACCGCTCCGCCTACGGCATCCGGAGCCAGGCCGAGGGCATCCTGCGCTTCCGGTTCAGCGGCAGCGACGCACAGCGCGACGCCATCTCGGCCGTGCTGCGCCAGCACTGCCGCGTCTTTCGTCTGTCGGGGGCCCGCACAGGCGGCCCCGGCGACCCCGAAGAGCTGGCCTATGACGTCGATCTGCGGCGTCCGGACCAGGGGGACCTCTTGATCCGTGCGCTCACGGACGCCGGGGGCATCACGGGAATCACCCTGTTGGCGCAGGCACGTCTGGGAGAAGGCTGATGTTGAATTGGAACCTGGCCACGCGACGGCGCATGGGGGTCCTGATCTGGTCCCTGGGCGTGATCGTCGCCATGGTCTGGGCCGGGGGTCGCACCCAGGTCCGCGAGGGCCGTGGTGTCGGCTATGCCGCCCACGTGGAGATCAGCGCCGCCGAGGCTGGCCGGGTCGCCGAGCTCAGCGTCGAGCTGCACCAGCAGGTCCTGGCCGCCGACATCATCGCCCGCCTGGACCCCACACCTCTGCAGCTGCAGCGCGAGGTGCTGGCCGCCGAGCTCCTGGCCATCGAGGACCAGGAGACCAGCCGCGTCGCCACCGAGGCCCGCCGCTTCGCCCAGGGCCTCGAGGACATCTCCCTGGACCGTGCCCGCCTGCGGGTCAACCTCGAGGAGGACCGCGCCCGCCTGGCTGGCGTGGCCCAGCTCCTCGAGACCGAGCGTGGCCTGCTCAACACCGGCGCCAGCTCCCAGCTCAGGGTCGATGACCTGGAGCGCGAGGCCACCACGCTCTCCGCCCGCATCGGGGCCCAGACCGAAGCCCTGGCCACCGCCGAGACCGCCCTCAACGCCGCCCGCGGCCGGGCCCTCTCCGCCCCGACCACCAACGACTGGGCCCTGGTCGCAGCGACCCGACGCCTCGAGGCGCTGGACGGGCGCATGGCTCGCCTGGCCCTGACGGCAGGCATGGACGGCCAGGTGACCTGGATCTACAAGCAGGCCGGCGAAGTCGTCCAGGCCGGCGACCCGATCGTTCGCGTGAGCAGCATCGACACCAATGAAGTGCTGGCCTGGATCTCGGCCTCGACGGTGGCGGGTCTGTCAGCCGGGGCCGACGCCACCATCATCCGCGCGAGCGGGGAGCTTCTCCGGGGCTCCGTCTTGAGTGTGGGCGCGAGCCCCATCGAGCTGCCCGAAGCCCTGTGGAACAACCCGACGGCCCGGGAGTGGGGAGTGCCGGTGCGGATCGAGCTGGCGGAGGGGCGGGTCGCGCCGGATGAGCCGGTGCAGGTCAGGATCTAGCGAGAGCTCAGGAGGAGCTCGAGCCACGAACTCGAGGCACGACCCACGACCCCTACTCGAGCTGCCCCTCCAACACCGCCCGGCGCTCCACGATCATCTCCCGCATCGCCGCCTGGTATGTCGCGACCTCGTCGTCGCTGTAGTCCTTGTGGTCATCGGCGACGGTGAGGCCGGCGATCTGCGCCTGGACGGTGTCGAAGTAGCCCAACAGATCGATCTGCTCCGCGATGTCCAGCACGTCGCGCACGTGCTGCTCAAAGGTCGCCATGCACGCCGGGACCTCCAGGCAGTGCTCGGCCACCAGCCCATAGACCCCGTCCGTGATCACCCGGCCAGGGTCGTACCAGGACTCGTCCACGCCATGAGGGATGAACTTGAGCTGCCCGCTCTCGGGGTCGTCGTAGACGTGGCAGTCGTCGCCGGGCTCCCGGAAGGGGTAGGCGTCGTACTGCCCCACGTACCCGCTGACCGCCCAGTACCGCAGGAACAGGTCCAGGTCGAAGGACGCCAGCACGGCGTCCAGAGCCGGCTCGGGCTCCAGCTCCAGCGCGTCCGCCGTGGCCTGCAGGCGGGTCCGGTCGTCGGGGCCGTACTCCAGCTGGAAGTCCGGCACGTAGTCGTCGTAGAAGTCGACGTCCCACACCTCCCACAGCGGGCCGTCGTCGTCGTCGAACCACTGCCGCATCATGCGCTTGTCGACCGTCTCCAGGTTCGTGTAGAGCCCGTAGGACTCCCCGTTGATGACCACCTGGGCGTGCTGGGCCCGCGACGCGGGTACCCCGGCCTCGCGGTAGAGCCGGTAGGCCACGCGCTCATGCATCATCGCGCGGTCCTCGTTCATGGCCTGGAGGGTGATCTCTTTGAGCCCCCGGAACTCCTGCCCCGAGACCAGGAAGTCGAGCTGCAGCTTCAGCGACGCCTTGTCGGCGATCGGCCGCCAGCTGTTCTCACCCTTGGTCCGGATGCCGATGCTCTCCAGCACCTGTCCGTCCACCTCCAGGTCGGCCTCGACGTACCACTGGTCGAACGCCGTCTGCTCCTGGAGCTCGTCCCAGCTGTCCCCGGGGATGGAGAGGGTGAAGACCGGAACCTCGTCGTCCTGGAACACCGGGTCTTCCGGGTCGTCGACGCCCGGAACGCCCTCTACATCGGTGGCCGTGTCCGTGGTGCCTGGGGTCGGCTCGGTCGTGTCGGTGGCGGTCCCGCCGGACGTGTCCCGAAGCTCGCCGGAGCCGGTACAGCCGAGCGCCAGCAGGAGGGAGAGCGTCACCGAGGTGTCCGCGGCTCTACCAGCCGCCTCCGTCGCCGCCAAAGGCGCCCATGTCCGACCGCGAGCCGTCCGGGTCCGTGCCCCCAGGGGTCCCGGCGTCGACGCACGGGCTCCCGGCGTCCAGGTTCAGGTCGCCCCCGCCGGCATCGACGAAGTCCGGGTCCTCGGAGATGTTGCCGCTGGTGCCCGTCGGGTCGTCCATGCCGTCGAAGGGGGGGTCGCTCCCCCACACGTCGTTGTACATCCAGCCCACGTCGGACTCCTCGACCAGAACCTGCTCACCGCCGGAGTTCTGGGCCAGGATGTTGTTCCGTGCGGTCACGGTCGAGAGCTTGAGGGCCATCGCGCCGCCCTCGCCGCCCGAGTTGCCCCAGATCGTGACGTGCTCGATGACGGCCCGGCTGGCGGTCTTGATGTAGATCGCACCGCCGTCGTCACCGGCGGCATTGGAGAGGAACAGGGAGTTGGTGATCTCCACGTCGGTCTCGTAGGTGATCATGTCGGTCTCTTCGTCGTCGTCGTCGTCGAAGGGAACCTCGTCGACGCACACGGCGGCGCCGTCCATGGCCTGGTTGCCCTCGAAGAGCATGTGCTCCAGCGTGACCGTGTGGCGGTCGTTGTCCAGGCTCATGCCGCCGCCACAGTCCGACGCCACGTTCTCCACAAAGGTCAGGTCCTCCATGTGGATGTTGCCTTCGTTCCACCAGGAGTGAAGGCCGGCACCGCGCAGGGCCTGGTTGCCCTCGAAGTAGTTGTCCGACACGTCGGTGGTGTCGTTGTCCAGCTCCACCCCGCCGCCGGCGTCGCCGGTGATGTTGCCGATGAAGTCGTTGCGGCGCAGGGTGTTGGTGGAGTGGGACATCTTCAGGCCACCGCCGTCGTCGGAGGCTTCGTTGGCCTCGAAGGTGTTGTCCTCGATGACGGCGGTGCCCCGGTAGATGCGGATCCCCCCGGCATCGTCAACGGCCACGTTGCCGCTGACCAGGTTGCCGCTGATCCAGTTCGACGCCTGGTTCGTGTAGACACCCGCGCCGTCCTCGGAGCAGGTGTTGCCGCTGATCTCGTTGCCCACGATGTCGCCGCTGCCGTACAGGATGTAGATGCCGCCGCCGTTGTGGGTGGAGTCGTTGGTCGCGATGATGTTGTTCGAGACCGTGTTGTCTCCGTAGATGAAGAGCCCGCCGCCGCCACTGCCCCGGCCGCTGTACTCCTCCTCGCCCTCTGCCAGCGCCTGGTTGCCGGACACGGTGTTGCCGTCGATGGCGACATTGCCCTGGTTCACGAACACCCCGCCGCCCTCGTAGGCCACGTTGCCCACGACCTCGTTGCCGGCAAAAGTGCCGTCGGTCTGGTTGAGGTAGGCGCCACCCCCGGCGCCGGTCGCCGTGCCACCCCGCAGGGTGCTGGTGCTGAAGTCCAGCGTGCAGCCCGTGCTGTAGAACAGCCCACCGTCCACCGCGTCGCCTGTGGCGAGGATCGACTCGCTGACGGTGAGGTCGGCGTTATTGCAGGTCATCACCCCACCGGTGCCTTCGGTGTTGGTGCCGTTCTGAAGGGTCAGGCCAGAGACGCTGGCGTCACTCCGGGCCACCCGCAGCACCACGTCGGCCGTGCTGCCGTCGACGATGGTCACGTCGGCGCCGTCCCGCCCCAACAGGCCCACGTCCTTGTTCTGGATGACCAGGTTCTCGGTGTAGGTGCCCGGGCAGATCACCAACAGGCCGCCTTCGTCCACCGTGTCGATGCCTTCCTGGATCGTGCTCCAGTCCGTGGAGCCGTCGTGGCACAGGTCGAAGTCGTCGACCAGATCATTGCAGTCGTCGTCGACCCCATTCACGGTCTCGTCGGCGCCCGGGTTCACCTCGGGATCGTCGTCGTCGCAGTCCTCGTCGGCCGTGTAGCCGTCCTCGTCGTCGTCAATGGTGCTCGGGTCTGGAGGCTGGGTGTCCTCGGTGTCGGTGATGGGGCTGCCGGTGTCCGTGACGTCGGTGCCCGGACCGGTGTCCGTGACGCCGGGGTCCTTGCCGTCTTCCAGCAGGACACCCCCGCAACCGATGAGCAGAGCAGAGAGCGAGAGCACAGACGAGAGCACGGCGTCTCCGGGAAGGAACGAGACCCGACGAGTATAGCCGCCAGCCAGGCGGCTCTCGGGCGTCAATCCCGTCTACGTCGCACTCCGCAGGCTCTGTGACAGCCGGTCTCTCAGCCTTCGAGCTCCCCTGGGGCCGCCTGGCGGTAGTTCGGGCTGTAGACGAAGTGACAGTCCCGACAGAGCTCCCCGCCGGGAATCCCCTTGCTCCGGGCCTCACGGCGGGCCTCGAGCACAGCGGGCTCCTGGGTCCAGATGCGGCTGAACCGGTCCGACGTGACCTCGCCGACCTTGTTGCTGAGTGCGCGGTCCCAGGGACACAGGGTGACCTTGCCGTCCCAGGAGACCACGGGGGTGGCCAGGGCCCCGGGGCAACGCCGTGGCAGGGACTCGTCCCCGCTGTCGCAGGGGATGGCCAGGATCTCCGCCACGTCCTCGAGGCGTCGGCGGGCCTGGCGGTTGGCCTGGAAGTGGTCGTGGTCGGTGCGCCGGAACCACAGGCCGTCGCCCTGGTCCGGCAGGCGGCCGGCCACCCGCCAGGGGTGCTGCAGCCGCGGGGCCCAGGTCTCGACGAAGTAGTGCGGGTCCAGCTCCTCCTCGACGGTCCACGAGGCGACCACCCGCTGGGCGGCCTTGCGAACGTGGAGCAGGTAGTCCACGTTGCGCAGCACGTCGTCCTGGAAGGGATCGATGCCCTCGCCCCGGATCACCCAGGTCTGGGGGACGGTGCCGTGGAAGCTGGCGATGTCGGCGATCTCCGTGTTGAGCAGCCGGCCATCGGTCTCGAGCCGCAGCTCGCCAAAGACCGCCGTGCGCTCGAGCTGCTCCAGCAGGTAGCGCAGGACCGACGCGAACTCGGGGTGGAGCAGCGGCTCGCCGCGCCACGACAGGTGCAGCGTGCCGAAGCGGATCTGCGCGGCCTGCAGGTCCTCGACCACCGCGCGGACCACCTCGAAGCCCATGAAGCCACGGTCGAATTTGAGGTACCCGCGGTTGCGGTAGTCGTAGAACGCGAAGGGGTCGGCATAGCAGCGCTCGATGGGGCTCGGCGAGTCCGAGACCAGGTCGTCGAAGTGCCGCCGGGCCGTGCGATGGGCTGGGCCGAGCCAGGGCGCGGTGTCCGAGAGCTCAAGGGTCAGCACGCCCTGGGGCAGGTCCAGGCCCTGGGCGCGGGAGCGGCGCCGACGGACCTGCTGCCGGACCTCGTCCAGCGCCAGGCTCGCGGCGCCCTTCAGGATCTTGCGGGCCGAGTCCGAGGGTCGCCTCAGGTAGCAGTTCTGCATGCAGGGGGTGCTGCAGCTCTTCACCACTCGGCGGCGTTCTCGCAACTCCGGGGACTGCCAGATCTGCCGCAGGGTCTGCTGGCGCACGTCGCCAAAGGTGCCCTTGAGGAACTCCAGCTGGCCGTCGCACATGATGGCCTGGCCGTCGGCGTTGATGTAGAGCTCCTTCCAGCCGCTCCAACAGGGGGCCTCCAGGGGCTCCAGCTCGTCCCGGTAGTACGGCGGGATGTAGCGCAGGTCCTGCACCGGGTTCAGGATCCGGTACCCGCTGCGACCCTGGCCATCGACCCGCCGGACCAGCTCCTCGACCAGCTCCTCGAGCGCCGGCAGGTCGTCGTGGAAGAACCACAGACCGGCGATGTCGTCGGGCTCACCCTTGCCATGGCGGAACAGGTTCAGCAGCTGGACCCCGTCGAAGCCCCGCTCGGCCTGCTGGTCCAGGAACGCTGGCAGCGCCGTGACGTTCTGGCGGTGGATGATGGTGTTCGCCAGGATCTTGCGCGGCGGGTTGCCCGCACGCACGTCGGCTTCGCGGATGGCGTCGTAGCCGCGCAAAGCCCGGTCGAACTGGCCCGGCCCCCGGATCTGGTCGTGGATGTCCCGGGGACCATCCAGGGACACGTTGAAGTGCAGGCGATCCGTGGGAATTCGGGCCAGCTCTTCGGCCCGCTTGGGCGTGATGAGGGTGCCGTTGGTGGTGACGGTGATGTAGAAGTCCCGCCGACACGCATAGGCCAGGAGCTCCTCCATGTCCTTGCGCACAAAGGGCTCCCCCCCGAGGGGGTTGAAGATCTGGACCCCCATCAGGGCGGTCTGGTCGATGATCGACTTGATCTCGTCGGTGGAGAGCTCGTTGGCCTCGTCGTAGCAGGTGGTGCACATCGTGCACTTCAGGTTGCAGCGCAGGGTGACGTTGACGCTGACCATGTCCGGCGGCGCCAGGGACCGGTTCAGTCTCCGGGACAGGTGCATGCGCGCATCGCGCCGAAGCCGGGACCACTCTTCCACGGGTCCAGGGTAGCCCGGGAACAGGCCGGTTCCACGTCCGAGGTACAGTCCGCCCGTGCGCGTCCTCGTCGTCTTCCATGGTTGGCTGCCCCGGGACGACCGTCCCGCCAGCGGCGGCGCCCTGCGGGCCTGGCACCACGGCGAGGCCCTGCGCGCCGCCGGCCACGAGGTGCTCTACATCACCCGCGACCAGGACCACGTCGACGGCGGGCCCCCCGTCTTCGCGTCGCCCCGTCAGCTTCGCAGCTACGCCCAGGCCGTGTCCCCGGACCGCATCCTGTGCGTGCAGCCCGAGGAAGCGCCCCACCTCGCGGGACTGGGTGTGCCCCTGGCCGTGGACCTCTACGCCCCCCGACTGCTCGAGGCGGCCTTCCAGGACGGCGCCGCCGCAGAGGCCGTGAACACCCTGCGAGCCATCGCCGCGGGCGACGAATTCCTGTTCTCGAACCCTCGCCAGCGGTGGTTCTACCTGGGCTTGCTGGCCCTGGCGGGGGTCGACGTCCGCCAGGTCAGCGGCCACGTGGTCCCGCTGGTGGCCCCCAAGGGCCCCCGACGCCGCAAGCCCAAGGAACTCACCCTGGTGATGGGGGGCGTGAGCTGGCCGTGGCAGGACCCGACCGAAGGCCTCCGCCTGGCCGTGGCCGCGCTGGACGAGCTCGGCACCGGCAAGGTGGTGGTCTACGGGGGCCGGCCCGCCGTCGGCGACGCCCAGGTCGTGGATCTGCCCGCTCGGGTCCCGCCGTCGGATCGCTTGGTCTACGCCGGTGCCGTGCCCTGGCCCCAGCTGCTCAAGGCCTATGCCGGCGCCACCGCCGCCCTGGACGTGATGGCCCCGAACCCCGAGCGCGAGGTGAGCCTGGCCTTCCGCCACGCCGACTACCTGGGCTGCGGCCTGCCCCTCATCACGGGCCCCCACCACGCCCTGGCGCCGGATCTGGAGGCCACGGGCGCCGGCTGGCTGGTCGACGGGGACCCGAGCGCGGTCATCGCCTCCATCGCCGCAGATCCCTGGGAGGCCATCCGCCGGGGCAAGGCCGCCAAGGCCCTGGCGCGCGAGGCCTTCGGCCGGGAGAGCTGCGAGGCGCCGGTGCTGGCCTGGGTAGACCAGGCCCAGGTTCGGGACCACGCCGACGCGCCCCTGCCCCACGCCGCAGACCTCGCCGCCGCGCTGGCCGAGGCCCGGGGCGAACAGGGCCGACTCCAGGTCCTGCTGGACAAGGCGCACGCCGAGGTCGCCGAGAAGCGCGCCGAGACCGCCGAGAAGACCGGCCAGCTCCAGGCACTCATCAGCACCACCAGGCGCCTGTCCGACGCCGTGGCCGACGTGGCGCAGTTCCGGGCCGAAGCCACGCGGGTCCTTGGAGCAGACCGCGACGGCGCTCGGGAGGAAGCGCGGAGCCTGGCCGAGGAGGTCGCGGACCTGCGGGCCGACCTGGCCAAGAAAGAGGCCGCTCTCAAGAACGTCACCCGCAGTCGCGATCGCCTGATGGCCGACAACCGCTCGCTCCAGGACAACCTGGTGGAGCAGGAGCAGCGGCTCACGGAGACGTCGGCCCGCGAGGTGGCCCTCCAGGAGCGGGCCAGCACCCTGCGGGCGGATCTGGGCGCGGTGCGGGCCGAGCGGGACCGCATCAGCGGCGACAGCGAAGCTCTGCGGGGCGAGCTCGCCACGCGCGAGGCGCGGCTCGCGTCGCTCCAGGAGACCATCGAGCAGAAGATCCAACAGGTGGCCGAGGCCAACGGCGAGCTGCACCGAATCCACGACCGCGCTGGCCGCTTCGAGTCCGAGGTCGAGCGGCTGAACGCCGAGCTCGCTGCACTCCGGGCCGAGAACGAGCGCCTGTCCAAGCGCCGGTTCCTGTAGGGCCGTGAAGCGAACCGGCGTCCTCGCCGGCTGGGTGGCGCTGGGGGCCCTGACCGCAGCGGCCGCCTGGCTCCGCCTGGTGAGCCTGGACACCACGCCGCTGCACTTCGATGCGCTGCACCCCTACTACCAGGCCCTGCGCATCCTCCACGGCCACGAGCTGCCCTGGCGGGGCACCGGGGGCGGCTTCCACTTCGGGGCGCTCCAGGCCTGGGTCAGCGTGCCGCTGGTCGTGCTGGGCGGCAGCCTGCGTCAAGTGCTCGGCCTGAACGGTCTGGTGCACGCCCTGGGCACCTTGCCGCTGGGCCTGGCCGGTCGTCACCTTGGGGGCTGGCCCGCCGGCCTCGCCGCCGCCGGGCTGTACGCCGCCTGGCCGATCCTGGTGGCCCATCCCCACCACGGCGGCTTCACCTACCAGGCGCCCGTGGCGATCGCCCTCGCAGCGTGGTGGGCGACCCAGGCCCTGGGTGCCGGTCGGCGCCGCCACGTGCTCGGCCTGGCGCTCGCACTCGCCGTCGCCGTGCACCTCCACCCCTACGCGCTGGCCCCCGCCGCGGCCGCGCTCGTGCTCGTGCCCAGCCTGGAGCGCCGCCACGGCCGGGCCACGGTGATCGGCAGCGCCCTCGCTGGCGCCCTGGTCCTGGCCCCGATGGTCGTCGACAACCTCCAGCTGCGGGCCCTGCGCCTGAGCCGGGACGGCCACGCCAGCTTGCTCCAGGACGCCGAGATGGCGGCCCGCCCCCCCCTGTCGGTGCTGTGGGATGCTGCCCGGCAAGGCGGTGCGGGTTGGCCCCAGGAGGCCGTGCTGGCCGTGCTCGTGGGGCCGCTGGTGGCCGTGGCGCTGGCGCTGCTGGTGCGCCCCCGGGCTCCCGCCGGGCCCTTTGCACTGTGGACAGGGACCAGCCTGGTCGCCCTGCTGGGGCTCAGCGCATCGCTGGGCTATGCCCAGCCATACCACCTGGCCGTGGTCTTGCCCCTTGGCTTCTGCCTGGTCGGATGGGCGCTCGGGGCGCTGCCCAGCCGCATGTCCCCCTGGATCTCGGCGGCCACCTCGGCCTTGGTGCTGCTCGGGGGCGGGCTCGCCCTGGCCCGGACCGCCGAGAGCGTGACCCTGGCCCCGGCGCTGAGCCAGCGACACCTGGGTACGGTCGAAGAGGTCACCGACGTGCTCCTGGCCGACGCCGCCGGGCGCCCCAGGACTCTGGCCCTGGTGGCCGAGAGCAGCGTCGTCAGCCTGGGGGACAACGTGGCCTGGCACCTTGAGCAGTGGACCCGCGGAGAGCCCGACAGCGCCTTCCCGGCAGGGCCCGGCTTCAACCGGGACTGGCCTCGGGCTTATGTGGTGGCCGAGCTGAGCCCCCAGAGCTGGGACGCTTGGCCGGCCCGCGGCAGAGTGCTCCTCAGCCGCACCACCCGCGGCGACACCGAGCTGCGCCTGCTGGTGTTCGCGTCGCTGCCCGACGCCGCGCGCTGGATGCGCCAGGCCTGCCCTCTACGCGAGGGGGGCCTGGACCTGCGGGTCGCCCCCCCGCGTGAGTCGCTGGGCGGCATCGCCGGGGACCCCGAGCCCCATGTGGCCCTCGAGTGGTGGGCCGAGCCCTGCCCTCACAAGACCGACGAGCGGTGGCTCTGACCCCCCCGCGCGGTGTTCAGATGCCCATGCGCGCCGCGTAGCTGGGCCACAGCCCCGACTCCCCCACCCGCTCGAGCCAACCCCGGACCACATCGGGCGGCGTTCGGTACCAATTGATGCCGCCACAGGCCTCGCAGGGGCCCACTTCGTCGAATGCGCCCCGTACGTGGGCCAGCCGCCGCTGGACCGCTTCGCTACCCTCC